>Ga0256406_1004162_pt1 | contig 16962 bp, 13 predicted proteins | sample RumenRJG_03DNA_FD_185986 | JGI IMG/M metagenome (GOLD analysis project Ga0256406, IMG submission 185986) | Bovine rumen microbial communities from Lethbridge, Alberta, Canada - RJG_03 | ecosystem: Host-associated > Mammals > Digestive system > Stomach > Rumen | place: Canada: Alberta | collected... | reverse complement strand
GGCCGCGGTTACGCGCTAACACAGCGCGTTAACTTCTATTTGCGAAATGTTAATAGATTGTCAATCAGTATATTGCAATGTTTGATTATTCGCGAAAGCCAGTAAAATGGCAAGTGGGAAACTTTAGTATAGGTAATACGGCTTCCGTCCTGGAAATCCACACTACACGGCAAATTTAGAACATTATACTGAATCTTGCAAATTCCACGGTTTAAATCTTTCGTAAGATTGCCATTTTCATCGTATTCGTATTCCAGTTCCTGGTCGGCATCATCTTTGCCATGATCAACGATGTTATAATTTGCAGTGCAGATGTTTTGAGCCGAAGACGATGTTTCCTTTTTTTTCGAAAATATGTAACGGACATTTTCAACTGAGCCAGAATCTCGAGATAATTTGAGTGGTAGGGGAGTGATACCCAAAGCTTCAAGCTATGATACTTTTGTGAAACTGTAAATTCAGTGTAGAGGGTAAATGACGATTGAGATTTTTTTTGTACTTTTGCAAGTAACAAAATTGCAAATTATGGATATACAAAGAATACAGCAATTTCTTAAGGATGTGGCTGCCAATAACAATCGCGACTGGTTCCATGCCCATAAGGACGAGTTTGACTATTGCCAGGATAACTTTCGACAAGGAATTGACGCGCTGATAGAACGGCTCAGGACGTTCGACGACGAAATAAAATACATTACGGCCAAAGATTGCTGTTACCGTTTTTATCGCGATATACGCTTCTCGGCCGATAAATCACCCTATAAGCGCCACTTCGGTGCTTATATTTGTTCGGCGGGCAAGAAGAGCCTGCGTGGCGGCTATTACGTGCATGTGCAGCCCGGACAAAGTCTGGTGGCTTTTGGCTGCTATTATCTGCCTACCAATATTCTTACCAGTTGCCGTAACGAGATTATTGGCAACAGCCAACAATGGCTCAGTGCGGTAGAAAATAGCAAATTTGTGAAAGCATTTGGACGGCCCAATCAGGGCGAGTGGGCCGACGACCATGTTTCAGACAAAGGCTTCGGACTGGCTGCCCTTAAGACGGCACCCAAGGGCATAGCCCGCGACCATGAGCTAATAAACTACCTACGCATGAAAGATTATTTGTGCTGGCAGCGTGTCGACGACGATTTCTTTGCTGGTTCCGACTGGATTGACACCGTGGTGAAACTTGCCAGGATAGCAAAACCGGGCATGGATATTATAAACTCAGTAGTCGACGACTATATCTAAAACCGTAAGCAAGGGGCCTTCCCTACAGCAATAATATCACCTCTTTATCGTTTTATTAATAAATGAGCAGGCTTAGAGCCCGTTATTCGTAAAAAATAACTATCTTTGTACACAAATACACCACTCACTACAATGAAGTCACTGCTATTAATGTTGCTGTTTGTATGCGCATCGGTTACGCTGTCTGCTCAGAGTAAGCAAACGGTGTACGATTTTTTGTATCTGCCCGTGAGCGCCCATTCGGCAGCTTTGGGTGGCGATCAGCCCGCATTAATTGAGGATGACGAGAACCTTATCTTTGTAAATCCGGCTTTGCTCTCATCGGTTACCGATAAAACCATAGCCCTGAGTTATATGAACTACATGCAGGGAGTAAACATGGGCGCTGCAGCTTTTAACCGTGCAGTAGGGCAGAAAGGCACCTGGGCGGCATCGGCACAGTACATTAATTATGGCAAGATGAAGGAAACCGATGAGAATAACAACGATTTGGGTGACTTTTCAGCGCACGATGTGGCCTTGTCGGGCTACTTTTCCTATCTACTTGCCAACAAGCTGGCCGGCGGTATTACAGCGAAGTGGATTATGTCGTACATTGGCAGCTACAACAGTCTGGCTGTCGGCGTAGACCTGGGCTTGAATTATTACGATCCCGAAAAAGAGTGGTCGTTATCGGCTGTTGCCAAGAACCTCGGCGGTGAGCTTAAGGCTTATACCGATAATTTTGAATCGATGCCCTTCGATGTGCAAGTAGGTGTTAGCAAGCGTTTTGTGGGTTCACCTTTCCGTTTATCGGCATCGCTCGTCGACCTTAATCATGAGAATTACGCTTTTTGGTATCATGCTGTTGTTGGAGCCGATTTGTTGCTGAGTGAGTCTCTCTGGGTGGGCATTGGTTACAATGCACGGCGTGCCCACCAAATGAAGATAGAATCTACTGATGGCAGCAGCAGTCATGGTGCAGGCCTCTCGTTTGGCGGTGGCATTAATCTTGAACGATTCAAACTCAACATATCTTATGCCAAGTATCATGTAAGCAGCAACAGTTTGTTGCTGAACCTGGCCTATACACTATAACATCAGAATGAAAAAAATTATTATAGCCATTGATGGCTTCTCATCATGCGGTAAAAGTACCATGGCCAAGGCCCTGGCACGCCGGATAGGTTACATCTATGTAGACACGGGCGCTATGTACCGTGCCGTGACGCTTTACGCCATGCAACATCAGCTTATTAATGCCGACGGTACTGTAGATGAACCGAAACTGGTGGAACAGCTGCCCCAGATAAAAATTACATTCAAGTTGAATGCCACAACGAAAGCGCCCGATACCTGCCTGAACGGTGAATGTGTAGAGCGCCTTATCCGCACGCTCGACGTAAGCAAACATGTTAGCGCGGTGGCAGCCATACCTGCCGTGCGCCATGCCATGGTGGAGCAGCAGCAGGCCATGGGCAAAGACAAGGGCCTGGTAATGGATGGCCGTGACATTGGCACTACGGTGTTTCCCAATGCTGAACTCAAGATATTTGTCACAGCATCGGCCGATACCCGTGCACAGCGCCGCTACGATGAGCTGAAAGCCAAGGGCATGTCGGCCAACCTTGAGGAGATAAAGCAGAATGTAGAGCAGCGTGACTATATCGACACACATCGCGAGGTGTCGCCTCTTAAGCAGGCCCCTGATGCCGTGGTGCTCGACAATTCCAACCTTACCATACCTCAGCAGGACGAGTGGCTGCTCGCCCAGTACGAGCGTGTAGCCAATAGTTAAACTATTGCTCTTTTACGGCCACACACTCCATTTCAATGAGCCATTGCGGTCGGCACACCTTGGCATGCAATATGATGCGGGGCACGTGGGGGAAGTGTTGTCGCATGTAGGATTCAACCACGTTATAATCAGAGAAGTCACGCAGATACACTATAAAGTATTTTACATCATTCAGTGTAGAGTCGCCGTCGGCCAGCAAAGCGCGGATGTTCTCAATAAGGCGATTGGTTTGTTTAAGCACATTGTTCAGGTAAAGCACGTTGCCCTTGCTGTCGATGCTTGCCGTGCCCGAGATAAAATACTGGTAAGCATCGTTTAGCTTTATGCGGGTGCCACGCTCAAAGGCCACGCCGTATTCGTGAGTAGGGTTCAGGTGGTCGAGTGCCTGTAAATATTTAAAATCCTGCTGGCTGTTGGCCATAGCCGTAAGAAAATCGATGGCCACCTTAGCCTGCCGGGTTGCGCTGTAGCCGCCAATGCCGGTACTTGCAACGAAGTGAGTTTCGGGTGTAAGTCCGTATTGGCGGAAAAAGTCGTTGCGGGCTTTCACTACGCCTTCGTAGTTCATGTCGATGTTGGCCACGTAAATCCAGGTGCGCAGCAAATGGTCGGCAAGATTCATTCCTTTTTCCTTCATCAGCTCAGCGTAGCGGCTCAGCAGGGCCATGGTTTGCAAATAACTGCTCTGTGCCACGCAATCGTCATCGGATAACCGCATGCTTTTAAATAAGTAGCCACTATTGTCAGGGGCGGTTTTTACGAGTACGGCTATCTTTTTGCCGTTGGCTGGTGCTTGACCCACCAGTGTACAGTTGGCAGGTTGCAGCCATTGCGTGTAAAGCAAGCTTCCGGTAAACAGCGCTTGCTCATTCTGTATGTCACTCAGAAACACCTTGCTGTAAACAAGGTGCCGTCCGCTCTGCTCTTCGCTTTGTACATAGGCTGCTATTTGAAGCTGTAAATCCTCAATAGCCAGGCAGAAATCGGCCGATTCTTCGGGAACGAATATCTTGTAATTATACATTTTGATAGTAAATTATATTCTACAAATTTAATTCTTTTTTCTGAATTGTGCAAAATAATCATGCATAGCTGTGCATACCGCCCATGAAATAATTCACGCCAAAGTAGGTTATTATGATACTGATAAAGCACAGCACCATGTAAACGTGATACACTTTTGGCCGTCGCATGGCGGGTACGCTTTGTGTGTGCAGGGCTATGGCATAAAGCATAAAGGTAATGAGAGCCCATGTTTCCTTGGGGTCCCAGCTCCAGTAGCTGCCCCAGCTCACATTGGCCCAGATGGCACCCAGAAATATACCAATGCCCAGCGTTGCCATGGCCGGGTAAAGAAACACGATGCTTACCCGCTGCAGATGTATGGCCATCGATTTTACACTTAAGCCCAGTAAACTACACATAAAGGTAACAGCGAGCAGTGCGTAACTCATCATCATCAGGCTAACGTGCACGCTGAGCAGCGGTGAATTGAGTACGGGCATGAGTGAGCCAATGGCCGGGTCCATGACGCTAAGATTGCTTACCAGCAAAAAGAACCCAGACAGCAGATAGCCGAACATAACCATAAGCAAGCCCAGCGTATTGAGCTCATGGCGGAATTTGTGAAGCATTAGTTGGTGTGATGCGGTACCAAGCATCAAGGCAGCTGAGCCGTTGTTGTTAACCATGGTATAGCGATTGCAGCCTTTGCTTAACATAAACAGCAGCGCAACAGCCTGCACCATCCATGCCAGCGTGAGCATAGTTTCGTAGCCATTGGTCAGTGGTATATTGCCCGATGCCATCCATCGCAGAGCAAGCAGCAAGGTGAGCACCAGAAACGAAATTGTAAGCAGATGGGCCGTGGGCATGGCCCACTTTTTATTTATTTTACCGCCGCTGCGCTGAGAACTGATAAAGATAAGCAGTGTGAGCAGACCCATGGCGAGATTGAATATGAACAGAATTTTTACAAAGGGCAGACTGTTATAGAGCAGCTCTGCCTTTATGCTTGCATTGGAAGGCAGACTGTTGCCCGCATTCTGCCGCTGATATTCACTCAGTTTTGAAAGCAGGGCCTCGGCTCCGGCTGTGTTGCCTGTGTTCAGCTCCATGTTGAGCAGCGGGAAGAAGTTGCGTATAAACAGCAGGTTGTTCTTGGGCAATTGCCTGGGGTAACTGTCGAAAGGCGAAAACCAGCGGGTTGACCCATTGCCGAAACTGTAGGGGAACATATATAACTCATTTCCACGGCGCAACTGCATAATGATTTGCAGTTTGCCGTCGAGCTCGGCACATGCCTTGTGCAATGCATCGTGATTGCCGTGCTGATAATCGGCAGTATAAGGCCCCAAGATATATTGACCGTTGTGGAACATCTGGCTCACGCATGCAAACCTGCCCGAATGCAGCAACTGTTGCAGTTGGTTGCTTTTAATTTTCAGAATAGGTTCGTTGTCCCAGTCGTTGGCATAGAAAATCCAGCTCATCAGCACCTGCTCGGCCGAAAAGCCTTTGTAGTTGCGCTGCCCGTAAAGCTTTTGTGTAAAGTCGAGGGCGAAGGTTTGCACCGGACAAATGCGGTTGTTGTAGTTTATCAGCAGTCGCCCGAATTTTTCAGCTGTTTGCTTAGGTACAGCTTGCTGGGCACTTACTCCTAATGGCAGCATTGCTATAACCAGCAGTACAGCGGCGGTATTGCCGTTTGATGCTATGGCCGAGAGAGTGCGGCGGAACGTTCCTTTGCGGTCGATAAGCAGGTAAACAAGTGAAAAGAAAAGCAATGCGTAGCCAGTGTAGGTTACCGGTGTGCCCCAGCGGTCGTAGTTCACGGTGAGGTACGAGCCCTGGTTATCGTCGTCGTAACTCGTCTGGTAGAAGCGCACGCCCTTATAGCGTGCAATATGATTCATCGATACCCTGCCTTCTAATTGCTTATCACCGTCGGTTATTTTAAACAGGGTTACATAATCGGCGGCGGCAGAAGTGCCCGGATGCTCAATTAGGGTAAATTTCTCTAAAGTAAGATAAAACGGCAGCTTGTGGTATTGGGCATTTTGCATAGACTGCATGCTCATGCACTGGTTAACCGGCTGGTCGCCGCGAAGGTGTACAAGGCCCTTATACGAAGTAAAATGAGTAATGAGTGCTCCTGCAAGTATTACCACGAAAGCCAGGTGCAACAGTACCAGATTCCAGCGGCGCAGTCGTTGTTTGATGATATAACTCACTCCGGCGGCCACGAGCAGTGCCCACAACACGCTAAACCATGCCGAACCGTAGATAGCCGAGTTCGCTGTGGGCGTTCCTTGAAGGTTCTCCACAACGGTGGCGGCAATCATTACCGCAATAGTGAGAGTGTAGAGTGCGAAAACTATTTTTTTTAACAACATCATGCAAGTTATGTTTAATTATATTGTTATGAATTATGCCAACAATAGAAATTATTAAAAGTCATAATAAATGATGACTGTAGAGCGTTAGAAAATAAGGAATCATGTCGGCAGCGCCAAGCGCCTCACGGTGCCCTAGCGAGCCGGCATGATAGAAAAACATGATGTGTTAAATAGCATTTATAAAGGCTACCAGCGCATCTCTGTCGCTTTTACTTAAGTTGTAAACTTTCTTTGCAGCCCAGTAAGCGTCGCTTTCTTTGCTGTAGCAGTGCCACATAATGGCTTCGAGCACATTGCGGGCACGGCAGTCGTGCAAGCGGTCAGCGCGTCCGGTTTCCTGTTGTGAGAGTCCACGACCCCAGAGCGGGGTAGTGCGACACCATCCGGTGCGAATGTCGTTCTTCATATACAGACGGTGTTGCACCAGGTCGGTGTAAGGCCAGATGGTGGTGTTGTCGTAAGTAACCATCTTTGCACCTGTTTGTGCCATATAGGCCTTTGATGCGGGGTCGATCCACACATTGTCTTTATCAATCTTCCATGATGGACGGTGACATGCAGTGCACCCCATGGCATAAAACAGCTTCTTGCCGCGGCGCACCTGCTCGTTGTCAAGGTTGCGTGCCTTAGGCACACCCAGACCACGGTGCCAGATGCCAAACTCATAGAAGTTCTCGTCGGTCATTTCTTCCTGACCGTTCCAGGGTGCAGCGTCAACAAAGTATTTGCGGTAAGCGGTGCTGTCGGCCGTGCTGTTAAGACCCAGCAGGTAGTTAACCAGATAAGAGATTTTCTCTTTGGAACCATCGCCATAGTAGGGATGAAGCAGCGATGAGGTGCTGGCGCCCTGCTGCTGAATGGCCGAGATAACGCTCTCGTCCTCGCTCATAGCCTTGGCCCAGGCGTCGGTGGTGTAAAGGTAGTGGCGGTCAGAACGGGTTACGTTGGTGATGTTCCAGATGGCATTGCCGCCAGGACCGTCGAGCAATGTGGCACGTGTAAGGGCGTATGTGAACTTCTTTATACGCTTCGTTTTATCGGCAAGCGTGTACCATGCCGATGTGGCCCAGTCGCTGGTCGATGTGTTCCACATGGCAGGATTAAGCGTGGCGTGTGCGGCTTCTTTCTGGTATTGCACTTTCATTGAATCCTCTGAGATGGCATCAATTAGACCTGTACCATACATGCCAATGGTTGATTCAAGTCGCACGTCGTAGTTGTCGGGCTTTGGGTCGGTGTTGAATGCCGACTGGTCGATGGTTACCGTAGGATAAATCAAGTCGAACGTTTCGCCGTCGCTGAACTTCATAGGCAGTCCTGAGGGCATCTCGGTTACATGGTTCCAGGTAATGTGAATGCCACTCTCGTCTACAGGAGCCTTGAATGGAGCCATAGCCTGTGTCTGGGGCATGCCGGTAACTTCAGTAATGTAGCTGTTGGCTGCATAGGCCTTACCGTTTGCATCAGTGCCGGCTGTGGGGTGATAAATCACGAGCAGGTAGCCGTTGCCCATAGTGTTGGCCTTATACTGTTCCTGGCGTTTGCCGTGACCATAGCTTGGGTGGCAGTATTCACAGCCTGAGCGAACCCAGGCCGGACCAAGTCCCCAGAAAGGTTTTGTGAAATAATTGGCATCGTGCTCAAAAAAGTTTTCGCCATGTTTAAATGTGGTGTAGAGGCCTTCGTCGTCAATAGCCGGCGATTGGTTGCTATAACATCCCTGTTCGTTAGTGGTGGTGCCCTTCTCTCCGCCCGGCAGCCATTCTGCCTCAGAGAATGTAGCCAGTGAATCAGCCGGGTACTGGCTTGTATCCGACTTGTTGTTATCTATGATTGTTACGTTGTCGTCGGTACAGGCAACCATTGCCAGTGTGGCGCAACCCAATAATAAGATGTTTGATTTCTTCATCATGTTTTTAAGTTTAGTTTAAAGAGGCTCACGCTAATGTAGCTTAGCGTGAACCTTGATAGTGATTATTGTTTATTTTTTGCTATCAATATAAGTGTTGGCCTCAGTAAGAACATCGGTAAGAGCATCGCAGGCATTGATAGCTTCGAGAACCTGTGCGTTGTGATAGTTTTTCACAAATGGAGTGGGGCATGCTTTAATCTTAGCCTGGGCATTGTCTATTGCGTCTTCAACCTTTTTGCCCAATTCAGCATTCATCTTGGCAAAGTAATTGTGGAATGAGTAGGTGCCATTTGTGGTGTATCCGCCATACCAGGTGTTCTTGATGCTTTGAATGTTATCCCAGAAGTCGGTTAATGAGTTCCATGAGTAAGGAGACTCAATGTAACTTGGGTCACTTTCTGCATTCTCGCTATTGGTATTCAAACCGTAAGGCTTGCCCAGTTTGGTCTGGCCTACTTCATCACAAATTCCTACGCAACCCTGGTCGCCTATAAGTATGGCCGATACAGCAGCTTTCACCGAAGTGTAAAGTGAACCGGATTGTCCGGCAGTCTTCATGTTTTCGCCATAAGTACGGTCAACCAGTGGCATTGAGGTTTTCCACTCAAGTGCCTCAAGTGCGGCTTTATGCTCTGCCGTACCACCCGACCAGCATACTTCAAGCTGATAAATTGAGTACATCAAGTCGCCTGCTACGGTTACACCAAACTTAAGCTCGTTCAGCGGACTAATATCGGTAAAGTCGACCTGATCGTTATAATTGTCGTACTTGCTGTTAAAGTTGGCTACTTTGCGAGGAGCGCCATCGCGGAAGATAATGAACTCCACACTGTGGAAGCCAAGCAGTGACTGGTTTAAATCGGCATGTGCCTTGTCAATGTTGGCTGCATCATCATCGGTGATGTACTTTTGCAGCTCAGTGTTGCTGGCAAGTTTGTCGTGCAGGTCGGTAAGGCTGAGAGGCCAGGTGTCAATGTGCGGGTCAATGTCGTAATCGGATGCAGCACCCAGCAGGAATGCCTCGCTCTTTTCGTAGCAGGCACGTGTGCGCTTCCAGCTTGCGCAAGCACTGTCTACCTGAGCCTGTGTGGCACTGCCCTTCTCCACAGCATCGCGCAGAGTCTTCATGCGCTCATAAAAAGTGGTTACGTTAGAGGCCATGTCTGCATACGTTGCGCAAATAGTCTGGTCTACATATTGGTTTAACACTTTGCCCAGATAGCTGTCTTCCGATTCGCCGAGCTTCTGTTCTACCCCGGTAGAATCGTTGTTGTCATCGCTGCTACATGCCGTAAAGCCAGTAGTGAATAAGCTGGCAACGGCAAAAATCAGTGCATACTTGGTAAATTTCTTCATGATAGTTGTGTTATTGTTATAGATGTTGTTATTTATTTACAAAAAGAAGCCCTCGTAAGCTATGCCGAAGTTTAAGCTTGGCTCATCGTTATAGGGTGAATCCAGAAATCTGTGAGAGTAATCGGCTTTAAGTACTATTTGCTTGATGGGATAGTAGTTCAAGCCAAAAGTCATTATCTGTCGTTTCTCGTAATCGTAGGCATCCTGACGGTTGTCACGTATATAAGGATTGTAGTAATCGTAGCGGCCGAAGACATAAAGCTTCTGATTATCGTTACGCAGACTGCTTATCTGAGAGAATACGTCGTAACCGGCCTCAATACCAATGGCTACAGCGTTCTTGCCAACCTCGCTACCGCTGTAGGGGCTGGTTTTGGTACTTCGCCCTGAAAGCGTTTTAACATAGTAAGCATCGCCCAGGTGGCCGTAAGTGGCCTGGCCGCGTACTATCCAGTTGTTGCGGTTCCAGGTAAAGTCGATGCTTCCGATACTCACGGCTCCCTTTAAATCCTGTTTTGAATCGTTCATTAACGAGTTGTTAATGCTTGTGCCGTAGTAACCGCTGATGCCCAGTCGCAATCCGTCGGTAGCAAACCAGTCAACACGTGCCGCACCGGCGTATTTGCTGGCTGGCTCGAACTCAAAGGCCGAATGTGTACCGTTGTGTATCCAGTTATCACGCGTAAAGTTCATAGCGTCGAGACCTTCGAGGAACTGCACCTCATATTTTATTCGCTTATAGTAGCCCCACAAGCTAACACCCGTCTGATGCCAGGTTGATGGTAGAATGGTGTTCTCGCCTTCAGGACGGTAAACGGTAAAGAAGTTCAGTGGCTCGTGATATGAGTTGTTCAAGCCTACGGGCACCACAATGTGGCCGAAACGCAGGTTGATAGCTCTGGAGAATGACTTCTGCAACCAGAACTGCTCAAGCTCCACTTCGCCGCCTTTCTCGGTTTCCGATTCCCATTCACCGCCTTCCTCAAATTCACGTTCATAGGCCGAGCCGGTGCCGCCATGCTCAAACTCAATCTCAGAACCCATGGTCCAACCCTTGCCAAAATCATAACTTAAATAAATTACGGCATGCGGAATATCGAACCGGCCATACGAGGGGTCATCCTTATGTTGTTTGGGTACCGAATATTTATAAACATTGTCGCTGTAGTAGTTGCGGCTGTAGGCCACTTCACCATAGCCGCCTATGCTCAGGCGTTTGCCTGTGGCATGGTTCATCACCGAGTCGGATGCGCTTACTTGTGCACTGGCAGGCATTACAGCAAGTGAGCCCATCGCGGCAAAAACTAATAATTGTATTAAATTCTTCATAAACAAAAAACTACGTTATTTTTTGTTTGCAAAGTTAAAAAGTGCCTAATAAAGGCGCAATACCCTGAATTAGTGAAATTTACTTAACGAGTTGCTATCCCCAAAATTAGGTATTGTGGGTTTAAACGAAAAATATTAACTTTGCTCACAAATACAAATAACGTTCGCATAAGGTATAATTTTAAGCATCGGATCATGAAAAAACTCAAGATGTATGAGCCTTCGGATAAGATGATTTCTCTTATCCGCGATAACTATAATATCCTACAGGCCATGAACTCGTTTGGTATTAACCTTGGTTTTGGTGATAAAACGGTAGACGAGGTGTGCAAGGAGCAAGATGTGGATACATTTACTTTCCTTACCGTGGTAAACTACACGGTGAACGGTTATGAAGATTCTGCATCGGTTCAACGAGTGTCCATTCCCACACTCGTGAAGTATCTGAAAGCATCACACACATACTTTCTTGATTTCCAGCTGCCTTTTATACGTCGTGAACTTTTTTCCGCACTCGATGAAACCGATAATCTGGCCCGGCTTATCATGAAGCTCTACGATGAGTACGCACACAGTGTAACCACTCACATGCGCTACGAAGAAAAGCACGTATTCCCTTATGTTGACATGCTGTTAAAAGGCGAGGCCCAGGGCAACTATGACATCGATACCTTTTCAAAACATCACGGACAGATTGACCAGAAGCTCAAAGAGCTGAAGAACATTATTTTGAAGTATCTGCCTTCTAACGATCTTCGCAACAATCAGCTCATGGCCACCTTATACGATATATTCAATAATGAAGAATGGCTCAGCTTGCATGGTCAGGTGGAAAACAATATTTTTATCCCGGCAATACGCAATTTAGAGAAAAATGTAAACTCGGCTGCTCTTACCCTTGATGTAAGCAATATGAAAGATGGAAATGGCGAGGACGACTCACGATTGAGCGACCGTGAAAAAGATGTGGTGGTGGCTTTGGTGCAGGGTATGTCGAATAAGGAGATAGCTTCACATCTGTGCATTTCTACCAACACAGTGATAACCCATCGCCGGAATATTGCCAAAAAATTGCAGATACACTCACCTGCGGGTCTTACTATCTATGCTATTGTAAACAAGTTGGTTAGTCTGGATGCCATTGAAGGTGGGACGGAGCAGAAAAAATAGCTGCTTAAGCGCTGGCAGAACTGAGAAGCGCATTGTTGTAAGGTCAAAGCAAGTATATAGAGAAGCTAAAAATAGCATACCAGCTCGTAATTTTGTTTGTTATGCATTACGTTTTCTCAATTTTATAGCGTAACTTTGTATCTGCAAAACAGTATCAGGTATTGTGGAAACAAAGAAATCAGAAAAAGCCAATTTAGATAACCGCAGGTTAACGCACTTCCTGCTCGGTGTGGTAGTGGCATTGTCGCTGTTTTTTGCGGCAATGGAGTATACTACCATGCCTAGCACAGATACGCAGGATGAGCAGGACGACCTTGATGATATCACAGACAATCTTGAGATGTTGCCTGCCATGGATACCCGTGACATGATTGCCGCTGCACCCGTGGCAGCTTCGCATGCAATTACGTCACACGTTAAGGCCGTTGACCATACTACTGACAATACTGACAAGATTAACGCCGATAACAATAATCCCAATGTACAAACAGCCAGCACCGGCAGCTCAACCACTTCTACAAAAACGTCCGATGAAACTACGGCTCTTTCGCCGGTAGCGGTCGACCAAAACGATAATCCCATTAACTTCCGTGTGGTGGAGCAGTTACCCGAATTTCCCGGTGGAATGGTTGAGTTTATGAAGTGGCTTACCAAAAACCTGCGCTATCCACCCACTGCACAGCAACAGAAAATCCAAGGCAAGGTGGTGGTGTCGTTCATAGTGAACAAAGATGGTACCATTGCAGCCCAAAAGGTGGTACACTCTGCCGACCCGCTACTCGACGCTGAGGCTCTGCGTGTTATCAAGCTTATGCCCAAATGGAAACCTGGCATAGAGAACGATAAACCCTGCCGCACACTGTTTGCCATACCGGTAGTTTTCCACTTGTAATTAAATCTTTAAAATAATGAAAACAGCACAGCAAATACAAAACGTAGTTAACCAGCATCTTGACAAGCTGCCTTACTATCGTAAACCTTTTGCCCTTTACGATCCTATAAAGTATGTACTCTCTATTGGCGGTAAGCGCATCCGACCAGTGCTTATGCTGCTTGCCTACCAGCTGTATAAAGACTCAATCGACGATATTCTTACCCAGGCATGCGCCCTGGAAACTTATCATAACTACACTTTGCTGCACGACGACCTGATGGATAAGGCCGACTTACGGCGTGGCCAAGCCACTGTGCACAAGAAATGGTCGCCCAACGCAGCCATCTTGTCGGGCGATACCATGCTGGTACTTGCTTATAAATTTATGGCTCAATGCGATGCACGCCACCTTAAACCCATCATTGATTTGTTTTCCGAGACAGCACTTGAGATAGGTGAGGGTCAGCAGTACGACATGGAGTTTGAAAATCGCAACGACGTGAGCGAAGACGAATACATTGAGATGATAAGGCTTAAAACCAGTGTGTTGCTGGCTTGCGCTTTAAAAATGGGTGCAGTGCTTGCTGATGCCCCCGTTGCCGATGCCGACAACCTGTATAAGTTTGGTGAACGTATGGGTCTGGCATTCCAGCTGCAAGATGATTATCTTGATGTGTATGGCGACACTAAGGTGTTCGGCAAGGCTATCGGTGGCGATATAGTGAGCAACAAGAAAACTTACATGCTCATTAATGCCTTTAATCATGCTAACACGGCACAGCGCGGTGAACTGCAGCGATGGCTCGGTGCAAAGAGCTTCGACCGTGAGGAAAAGATTGCAGCTGTTACACATATCTATAATGAATTAGGTATTAACGAACTGGCAAAGCAGAAAATTGGCAGTTATTTCACCGAAGCTGCAACATGGCTTGATAAAGTGGAGGTTGCCCCTGAACGCAAACAGCCGCTCATTGAATTTGCCAATACCTTGTTGATGCGTAACCACTAAAAGTCGGAGTGCCTTGATACAGTTTATTGATACCCATAGCCATTTAGATGGCCCCGAGTTTGCAGACGATCTGCCCGATGTAATTGCACGCGCCAAAGAAGCCGGGGTTAGCAGGATATTTATTCCTGGCATCAATCTCGACTCTCTTTCTACGGTGCCCGCTGTATGCCGGCAATTTCCGGGCTATTGTTATGGCATGATTGGCTTGCAGCCCGAGGAAGTAAAGGCTGACTATAAAACGGTGCTTGATAAGATGCATGCCGCTTTGCTGGAGGGCCTTAGAGATGCAGAAGCAACCAGCCCCATAGCCATAGGAGAGTGCGGACTGGATTTCTACTGGTCAAGAGAATTCGAACAACAACAACTCGATGCCTTCGAGATACAGGTGCAGTGGGCAGCAGATTTACAGTTGCCTTTGATGATACACTGCCGGAAAGCACAAAACGAATTGTTGCACATACTTGACAAATATAAGGGTCAACTCTGTGGGGGAGTGTTTCACTGCTTTACGGGGAATCCTAAAGAGGCCGAACGATATCTACAATACCCTGGTTTTGTGCTCGGTGTTGGTGGCGTGAGCACATTCAAAAGCAGTCATCTGCGCAGCGACTTGCCCCAATCAGTGCCATTAACCCGACTGGTGCTCGAAACCGATTCTCCTTACATGGCGCCCGTGCCCCATCGTGGCCAGCGCAATGAGAGCGCTTTCGTAGCCGATGTGTTGCGCACGCTTGCCGAAGCCTATCAGATAACCCCCGATGAATTGGCTAAGCAAACCAACGAAAACGTAAAACAGGTATTTGGAATAGAATAAATAAGGTGTTGTGACGATCTTAACCATGACCATACCGGCAAAAGATATTTAAAAGCTGTTAAATAATTTTGTTTTCCCCCATAAACCCTGTATCTTTGCACTCCGAATTTGGAAGGATGCTCGAGTGGTTGAAGAGGCACGCCTGGAAAGCGTGTAAACGTCTAAAGCGTTTCGGGGGTTCGAATCCCCCTCCTTCCGCTTGAATGGAAAAGACGAGGCCGTGAGCTTCGCCTTTTTTGTGTTTGATAATCAATAAGTTCCGAGGCTTGTTGTTTGTAAGTGGGTGATAATTAGGGTAATAAGGGGATAGCCCCGGAAGCTTTTTTAGTTACAATAATTATCAACAATAAATATTAATGCACACAAAAGGTAAGTGTGAAACATAAAAAATGTTAACTTGGACTTCTGGCTAAATGCCGCATACTGTGTGCAGCCTTATATTTGGAGTGCAACAACACTAAAAAACCTGTTTGCTTTGTGTAACAATACACTGTGCAAACAGGTTAAACCTTTAATCTGATTAAGGTAGATTTGATGCCTATCGATGCGTTATCTTATGTGTTATTGTTTAGTAGTTCCTGTAAGCTCTTTTTCCAACTCTTCAAGACTCTTACCTTTGGTCTCCGGCAGTTTGAACCACATGAAGACGAAGCCTGACAGACAGATAAGAGAATAAATCCAGAACGTGCCATAACTTCCGAGACTGCGATTAAGGAACGGGAAGGTGAAAGTTAGTGTAGAAGAGCCTATCCACAGTGCAAATGTACACGTAGCCACACCTATTGCTCTTATTTTGTTGGGGAACAGTTCGGCAATAAGCACCCAGGTGCATGGACCCAGCGTAAGGGCGTATACAGCAATGGCCAGTATAACCAGTGCAACCACCCCCATACCGCTTAAATGCAGCATATAGCTTAAACCCAGCAGGAAATAGGTGGCACACAAACCAGAGGCGCCAATAAGCATCAGCGTGCGTCTGCCCAGCTTATCCACAGTGAACAGGGCCACGAAGGTAAACACCACGTTAACAATTCCGGTGATTACGATGTTAAACAGCACATCGCCTACACTGAAACCGGCTGCCTGAAACACCTCTTGTGCGTAATTGAATATCACGTTGGTACCGCACCATTGCTGAAATACGGCTATAACAATGCCCAGTACCAGGATTCGGCGGTATCTGAGTCCGAAAAGCGTGCGGAGACCTGCCCCGCCCTGGTTGGACGTAGTGGTTGCCTCTACTGCCTTGAGCTCGGCCCGGGCGTATTCTTCTCCACCAATGTGGGTAAGGGTAGCCGCAGCTGAAGAGCGCAACTGCGTGCATGCCGCGTTGTTGCCGGTTATGCTCTTCATGATGAGCCAGCGCGGGCTTTCGGGTATCATGAAAGCAAGCAGCAAAAATGCTGCTGCCGGAAGAGCGGCTGCCCAGAACATCCAGCGCCAGGCCATTTGGCCGTTCCATGATGCGGCAATCTGTGCCGGCGTGAATTGTGCCGGAATGGGGTCGGCTATAAGCCAGTTAACCACTTGTGCGGCAAGGATGCCTATAACAATGGTCATCTGGTTCAGCGACACCAATTTGCCTCGCACATGTGACGGTGCCACTTCGGCAATGTACATGGGCGATAATCCTGATGCCACGCCAATGCCAATGCCACTAAAGAAGCGTGCCGCGATAAACCAGTTGAAGGTGGTTGCCGCACCGGTGAGTACAGCTGATATCAGAAAGATGACAGCTGATACTATCAGCATCTTCTTACGTCCTATCCGGTCGGCCAGCTGGCCACAGGTGCAGGCTCCTATCATGCAGCCCACGAGGGCAGTGGTCATGGCCAGTCCTTGTTCGGTGGCACTGCCCGAGATGCCAAAGTATAATTCATAGAAGGGTTTGGCTCCGCCTATTACTACCCAGTCGTAGCCAAAAAGCAGGCCGCCCATGGCCGACACCAGACAAATAAAGTACTAAAGTTTCCCACTTGCAAATAGCTTGCCCTTAAAGTCTTAAAAATCAAGAGAAAAGAGAAGGAATGCCCAAAAGTTTTTGTATCTTTGTAGTACAAATAAATCATTGATACATAAACAATTAA
>Ga0256406_1004161_pt1 | contig 16969 bp, 13 predicted proteins | sample RumenRJG_03DNA_FD_185986 | JGI IMG/M metagenome (GOLD analysis project Ga0256406, IMG submission 185986) | Bovine rumen microbial communities from Lethbridge, Alberta, Canada - RJG_03 | ecosystem: Host-associated > Mammals > Digestive system > Stomach > Rumen | place: Canada: Alberta | collected... | reverse complement strand
CGTCCCCAGCCATGATCATTCTGGCTACCCAGAAGAAAAGGATGTCAGGACCAGTCACAAGGTCGTTCGTAGGGTAATAATATGCCAGGTCTGCGTTAGGCTTGTGCTCCGGATGGCCCGGACGGTCCGGGTCGAAGACAGAGACAGGCCAGAGCCAGCTGGAAAACCATGTATCTAGAACGTCCTCGTCCTGTCTCAGATCATTGGCGGTATATGAAGGATTTATCTTCCGAGCCTCCGAGAGAGCTGCTTCCGGAGTTTCTTCTACTATCACTTTTCCGTCAGGCAGGTAGTATGCAGGGATTCTCTGCCCCCACCAGAGCTGGCGAGAAATGCACCAGTCATGAACGTTCTCCATCCAATGACGGTACGTGTTGCGATACTTGTCAGGAATCAGCTTGACTTTTCCGCTTTCCACGCTATCCAGAGCCTTTTCCGCCAGCTTGTCCATCTTCAGGAACCACTGTGCGGAGAGTCTAGGTTCGATGACGGCATTCGTCCTCTCGGAATATCCTACTGGCGAATTATAATCCTCGACTTTCTCCAGGCAGCCGGATTCCTCGAGCATTTTCACGATTTTTTTTCTCGCCGCAAAACGATCCTCGCCTACCAGGATCTGAGCTTTCTCGTTCAACCTGCCATGATCATCGATGATGTCCAAGATGGGAAGATTGTGCCTCATGCCTATCTCGTAGTCGTGAGCGTCATGCGCAGGCGTGACTTTCAGGCATCCAGTACCGAAATCAATCTCTACATATGAGTCCTCTATGATAGGTATTTCTTTATTGATTAGTGGGATAAGCACCTTTTTGCCTTTCAGCCAGTGATACCTCTCGTCATCAGGATTTATGCTCACTGCTGCATCTGCCATGATGGTTTCAGGACGAGTGGTCGCAACTACGATGTATTTGTCAGTCCTATTCCCCTTACCGTCAGAAATATAATATCTGAGATGATAGAGATGGCTTTTGGTATCCTTATGCATCACTTCATCGTCGCTGATGGCCGTAAGTGCTTCAGGATCCCAATTGACCATTCGCACGCCTCGGTAAATCATGCCTTTCTTATAGAAATACACGAAGGTATTTATGACGGCACGGGAAAGATCAGGTTCCATAGTGAACCTAGTGCGATCCCAATCGCAAGACGCTCCTAACTTCCTGAGCTGCTTCAAAATGATTCCGCCATGCTCTTCCTTCCATTCCCAGGCATATTTCAGGAATTCCTCACGAGTGAGGCTATCCTTGGAGATTCCCATATCTTTGAGCTTCGCAACCACTTTATTCTCAGTGGCTATGGACGCATGATCGGTACCCGGCACCCAGCAAGCATTTTTCCCGTCCATCCTTGCCTTACGGATCAGCACGTCATTGAGCGTGTTGTTCAGCACATGGCCCATGTGCAGGATTCCCGTCACGTTTGGCGGTGGAATTACTATGGTGTATGGTGTTTTCTCGTTGGGTTCTGAATGAAAGCATTTATGGTCTAGCCACCAGGCATACCACTTATCCTCCACTTCGGCCGGATCATACTTTTCTGAAAGCTGTCTATTCTCGTTCATTGATTCCTATTATTTCAATCAGGCTACAAATATAACATTTATTTTAACTAAATTTGCGTCACACGTGGAATAGTTAACTAAGATAAATATGGAAGATAAGAAGAACGAGATTAGCATTGAGCTAAATCCGGAAGTCGCAAAGGGAACATATTCGAACCTTGCGATAATCACTCACTCCCGCAGCGAGTTCATCGTGGATTTCGCATCCAACCTGCCAGGTTTTCCTAAGCCGGCCATCACTAACAGGATAATAATGACTCCGGAGCATGCCAAAATGCTTCTGAATGCACTGATGGACAATGTAACGAAGTACGAGACGCAGTTCGGACTCATCAACCTTGGAAACGGAGCGAAGCACAATGAAGGCGGCACTTTCAACTTGGGAGACTTGCCTCAGTTCGGGCCTAACGGCACAAAATCTTGAATATGAGTGATTTCAAGAAGATCAAGGCTTTCGCCATGGACGTTGACGGCGTCATGACGAACGGAGGCATACTTGCGGACAATGAAGGGCAGCTTTACAGGACTTTCGACTCTAAAGACGGATTCGGCGTGCGCATGGCTAGGATGCACGATTACCCTGTCGGCATAATCACCGGAGGCAGGGCGCAAAGCATCTGCGCCAGAATGAAAACGATTGGCGTTCCTCCCGAAGATGTGTATTTAGGCTCCAGGAACAAGATGGAAGACTTTGAGGATTTCTGCAAGAGACACAATCTAAAATATTCAGACGTAATGTTTTTCGGTGACGATGTCCCTGACATCGAAGTGATGCAGGCAGCTGGCTTGGGAATATGCCCTGGCGATGCTTGCGAGGACACGAAAGCAATTGCTGACATTGTATCGGAAAGGCCTGGCGGGCATTCTTTCGTGAGGGAATACATCGAAAAAGTGATGAAAGCTCGCGGAGATTGGACATTCAGCACGAAGACATACAAGGAGATGTTCTAGGAATATGAATCTGAACGGCAAGAAAATCATACTTGCGTCGAACTCCCCTCGCCGGAAAGAACTCCTTGAAGGCCTTGACGTTCCTTTCACGGTCGATGCGGAAACATCATTCGTAGAGAGCACGCCGGCAGACATTCCTCATGAGCAAATACCCCGGGCAATGTCCGAAGGAAAATCTTTGGGATTCCACAGGGATCTGACTCAGGACGAGATTCTAGTCACATCCGATACCATGGTGCTGTGCGGAAAAGAGATTCTAGGAAAGGCGCATAGCCACGAAGAGGCTGAAAGAATGCTTAAGCTTCTTTCTGGAAGAGAGCATCAGGTCATTACTGCGGTCACGATCAGGAACACAGCCAGACTGAAGACATTCTCGGTGACCACGAATGTGTATTTCAAGGAATTAACTGACGAACAAATAAACTATTACATCGATAACTTCAAGCCTTACGACAAGGCTGGGGCCTACGGAATCCAGGAATGGATAGGATATGTGGGAATATCCCGGATCGAGGGTTCCTTCTATAATGTCATGGGCTTCCCTACCCACCGTTTCTGGGAGGAACTGCAAAGTTTTCTAAAAGATTGAGTTATTTCACATCATCGAGATTAATGATGTAATCCCCGGACTCGTAATGTCTAATAGTTCCGTCTGGCAGCACAGCCTCAGCTGAGCATCCTGTTGGGATTGAAATATTCCACTCGATGGAATTTCCGACCCTGTGCCATTCGCTTCTCACAATGCCATATCGGCTTTCGACAGAAGCCTGGGCAAATTTGAGTTTGCTTGGGAAGCAAGGCTGAAACAGTATTATCTTGAAACCCGGGCTTGCCGGCCTTATCCCTGCCACGTCCTCATAGAACCATGAGTCGTAACCTGCCTGCATAGGGTGGCAATGTGAAGCATTCTTTGACAAGGATACTGCCTCGTCGTTGATAGGCAGGTTCTCCCAAAGTGTGGTCGCATCGTATTTATCCCACATCCACTCGAAACTATTCTGTCCTTTTTTTGTGAAGAGAGCATAGGCCTCATCAGCCCTCCCATGGCGGCTCAAGGCTGAACCAATTCTAGAGATGCCGAAGATTCCAGTGCTTATGAAATTATCGTGAAGCCGGATTTCCTGAACTATGGATGCTGCTACTTCGCTCTCCTTGCCCTCTGGACAAAGTCCTAAATCCAAGGCCATGGCATTACCGGTCTGTGAACCGAATGATTTCAGCACAGGATTGTAAAACTTCTCGACGAATGCCTTCCTGACCGCTTCCTTCTCGGCTTTGAATATGGCCTTGTCCTCGTTTTCCCCAAGAAGATCAGCAGCCTGTTCCATTATGCACAGATCGTAGTAATGGAATGCTGTGGAAGTGAGTTCAACCGGAGTGTCTGTGCCGCTGAATCCGTATGGAGGGCACCAATCGCCCAAACCCTCGTAAACAATATTTCCGACTGCCCTGGAGGTAACGTGATTCGTCCACTGTTTCATGAAATGATAGTATTTCTCAATCGCACGGCGGTTACCGCAATACAGATAGAGATGCCAAGGCAGCTGGACAACTGCCGTTCCCCAATCCGGTGATGCCACGCCGCACAGGCGTTTGCCAGGAGCTATCATGAAAGGGATGCCGGAAGCCTTGTCTGCGTAATAGAAGAACACGTTCTTCCTCAGATGGAAGAGAGTGTTCTTCAGTTCCGGCTTGGCGCCGGACTCAATGTCGTCCATATATTTCAAAAGGAAATTTTCGGCATCAAAGTTCATCATCTGCATTTTGACATAAGCGTGAGAGTCTCCCAGCCATCCGCATTTTTCCCTTGTAGGGCAGTCCACGGGAACTCCTAGCATTGAGCCACGCAGGGTGCCTACGGCCAGTTCATGCAAGCGGTTTAGCTGAGGGTCGCTGCATTCGAAATGCCCTTTGTCTCCAAGGTCGCTGTGAACGTTCACCGCCTTAAGCCATTCTTTTTGAGGGGTGATTGAGGATCCGCTCACCTTCAACTCGGCGTATCGGAAGCCATGATATGTACCACGTGGCATCCAAGTTTCGATGCCTTCGCCCTTGAAAATATATTCATCGGTCTGAATCGGCACTACGAAAGTCCCAGTTGAACTGAAGTCCAGGCTGTCTCCGGACGATGCTTTTTCCTCCGACATGCGTACCGTAAACCTAGTGCCGGCTGGCATCTGTGCCTCAATCCTGATATCGGAAGTCGTGTTTTTCCCGAAGTCGTAAATCCATGTGCCGCGTGACGTCTTCCAGAAATTCACGGCTTCCAGAACGTCTTTCGTCCTCATCGGCGGCATTATCTGAGACCTTAGCTCAATATATGGGCTGAGCTGTGACGCATTCTTCCATCCATGTATATTACATGATGTCGCCATGCACCAATCTTTCACTTCAAGACGAGCATCGTAAACTTCTCCGCTGTAAATATTTGCAGAAACGACAGGTCCCGGCTTCCACTGCCATGAGCCATCTGTTGCGACCACATCGGAAGCACCGTCGGTATATTCAATGACCAACTGAATCCTGAGCATCGGAGAGCCGTAGCTGAAATTGGCGAACACTTCTTTCTGATTATACCATCCATCGTAAATCATGGCTCCGACGCAGTTCTCCCCTTTCACTAGTTTTCCAGTGACGTCAATTGCACGGTACAGGGCATATTGCTCATAATTCGTCTGGGCCGGATCAAGGATCGCCGATTCATCGACATAATCTCCATTAATGAATATGTCACCTGCGCCAAGGCAGCAAGCGAAAACTGTCGCCCTTCTCACTTTGCCCTCGATCTTGAATTCCTTCCTGAAATAGGGCATGGACGCGCAGCTCTCCCACTCAGCGGTTATCCAGCTGCCTTTCCAGTCTTCTTTTCTCAATATTCCGGTAGAAAAACTGGAGACTTCGCTCCATGCGCTTGCCTTCCCATCCGAATCCCACACCCTGGCTTTCCAATAATATGTTGATGCAGATTTCAACATGAGGCCATCTGGGACGATTCCGAATTGCTCCTCCCCTAGAACCTTCCCTGAATCCCAAACATCACCTCTTGGAACATTGGGCGCTTCTGATATCCTGATCTCCCACGCGCTTTGACGCATTCCGTTCCTGTCGGAAAGAAGCTTCCACCCGAACGTCGGCTCCTCGATGCCAAGCGGATTCTTTAGGAAACAACATTGGGCATCGCTGATTGTTAAATTGGCAGCCGCTGCATTGGCCATTATTAGCAGGAAGGCTGTTGAAATGATAAAATTACGCATGTGTCTTGTTATGTGCGAATACGAATATAATGATTTTAATGCCAATTATATTATATTTGCATAAATAAAACCAGGAACCGGTTATGCTTCTACTGATATTATTCCTGCTTGGGACTCTTCTAATCTCTTTTTTATGTTCCATCCTGGAATCCGTGCTGATGTCCACTCCGCTTTCATTCGTTACTATGAAAAAGGAGCAAGGATATAAGCCAGCCGTGAAATTCTACGAATATAAGACAGACCCAGACAAAGCCCTGGCTGCCATTCTATCCCTTAATACTATAGCAAACACTTTTGGCGCTGCAGGAGTCGGCATGCAGGCAACAAAGGTTTTTGGAAGCGCTGGGTTCGGAGTAATTTCCGCCATCACCACCCTGCTCATCCTGATATTCTCCGAGATTGTCCCTAAGACCATCGGCACGTCTTACTGGAAGAGTCTCATGGGCTTTGCCACAGGTTGCATAAGTTTCATGATCGTACTGCTGTTTCCATTCGTCCTGCTCATAAAACTCATCACGAAATGGCTTACGCCGAACGACGATGAGGCTACCGTAAGCCGCGAAGAAGTGACAGCCATGGCCAATATAGGAGCGCAAGAAGGAGTAATCGACCAAGGGGAGAATAAAGTCATCCAGAATATCATGAAGCTGGATACCGTCTCTGCCGCAGACGCAATGACTCCAAGAATAGTCTGCATGACCGCGCAGGAGAACATGACGCTGAAAAACTTCTACAAAAACGACACGTACCTCCATTTCTCGAGAATACCTGTTTACAACGACTCTCCGGAATTCATCACGGGCTACATATTACTTAGCGATGCCCTGGAGGGACTTGCAGACGACGAGTTCGACAAGAGGCTGAAAGACTTGAAACGTCCGATATCGTTCTTCAGGGAGGAAGACACTCTGGATGTCATCTGGGAAGAACTGCTCAGGAAACATGAGCAAATATCCTTGATAATTGATGATTACGGCGCATTCCAAGGCATAATCACTCTCGAAGACATAATTGAAACCATCTTGGGCCTTGAAATCATAGACGAAAACGACCAGGCCACTGACATGCAACAGTTTGCGCGCGAACGCTGGGAACGCCGCCAAAAGCGCTTCCGTCCTATAGTGCTGCCAAAAGAAGAAGAGGAAAGCAGTCAGGAAAAAGAACAACCATAATTTCTCTATCATGAAGAAGATTTTAATTTTCATCATCGCCTCTCTTTGCGTGCTTCCATTAAGCGCACAAGAGACTTGGAAAACCCACCAATCCGACAACTTGAAGATTGGAGTCGCAGGTTACACTTATCGTAAATTCAACATTGACGAGACACTTGCCTACCTCCAGAGCATGGGAGTCAAGTATTTGTCGGTCAAAGACTTTTGGCTGCCTTTAAACTCCACTGAAGAGCAGATGGATGCATTCAAGGCTAAATGCGCCAGCTACGGAGTCGAAGGTTACATCCTTGGGCCAATCTACATGCGCTCCAAGGAAGATGTCGACAAGACTTTCGACTATGCCGCTCGCTATGGCGCGAAAATGTTCATCGGCGTCCCTGACTATGAGCTGATAGATTACGTGATCCAGAAGGTGCACGATACGGGAATCCGCGTTGCCATCCACACTCACGGGCCAGACGGCGCAGCATTCCCTGACATTTACAAGATAATGGAACTCGTCAAGGATCCGAACCTAGGAGTTGGAGCCTGCCTGGATCTCGGCCACTCATTCAGGTCTGGAAACGACGTAGCCAAAGAGATACGCAAGTACCACAAGTGGATTTACGACATTCACATCAAGGATGAGACCGCTCCGTCCAAGGCGGGTCACACCTGGGAAATGGGTCGCGGCCAGATGGACTTCGTGACAATCGTGAGGGCTCTCAAGAAGGTGAATTACCAAGGCGTCGTGTCCATTGAGATGGAGAAGAATAGCGACAAGAACCCTACCGCCAGCGTCGCCGAATCACTCGGCTATTTACGTGGCGTTTGCGATGCGATATATTAATAAATCTTATTCAGCATGAAGAAAATAATTTTCATTCTGGCAGCTATTGCGCTGCTGCTACCTTGCAACAATGTCGCTGCCCGCAAAAAGTCACAGAAGCCGTTGGCTGAACACGTTGTTTTCATCGGCCTTGATGGATGGGGATCAAATCAGGTGAAAGATGACCTGGACCTCATGCCGACTGTTAAATCTCTGATGGATGATGGGTGCTACACATTCACTAAACGGTCAGTGATGCCTTCGGCTTCTGCCATCAACTGGGCTAGCATATTCATGGGCGTCCCTACCGAGATGCATTGCTACAATGCCTGGAATTCCGCAAAACCAGTTATTCCTGCTTATTCGGTTCAGGAAAACGGCATGCCTGTCACCATCTATACGCTTTTGAAGCAGCAGCGCCCGGATGCAGTTTCTGGATGCGTTTATGACTGGGATGGCATAGGTTACGTCTGCGATACCGCAGCCATGACTTTCCACAAGCTGTTCCCTGGCGTTGAGAATTATGCCGATATAGAGAAATACACAGAGGCCGCCGTGTCAGACATCAAAAGCCAGAAGCCAGCTTTCTACACATTCTACATCGGAAACGTAGACCATACTGGCCACGCATACGGCTGGGAATCAAAAGAGTACGATGAGTGCTTGAAACATGCTGACAATGCGATTGCCATGATAGTGAATGCTCTGAAAGATGCCGGGATTTACGATGATACGATAATTATCGTTACCTCAGATCATGGAGGGAAAGGTCATGGTCATGGTAATCTGACTCTTGAGGAACTAGAGACTCCGTTCGTCATCTGCGGGAAAAATATCTCGAATAAAGGCCAGTTCGAGAGATTCATGATGCAGTATGACGTGCCTGCCACGATAGCTTACGCCCTCGGCCTCCAGATTCCAGAAGACTGGAGAGGAAGACCGATGATGGAAGCCTTTAAGAAATAGGGAATTTACTTAGTTCCGAATATTCTATCGCCTGCATCACCCAGACCTGGCACGATGTAGGCGTTTTCATTTAGATGATCGTCTACTGCCGCAAGATATATGTCCACATCTGGATGTTCTTCCTGCACTCTTTCTATTCCTTCCGGAGCCCCCACCAGACACATCAGCCGGATGTTTCTGCATCCCCTATCCTTCAGCATCCTGATTGCGTCGCAGGAACTTCCTCCTGTGGCAAGCATTGGATCGGTAACTATCACTAGTCTTTCCTGAATGTCAAGAGGGAGCTTACAGTAATATACCACCGGATTGTGCGTTTTCTCATCCCTGTAAAGTCCTATGTGGCCGACTTTTGCGACCGGGACCAAGGTCTGCAGCCCTGTCATCATTCCGAGGCCTGCCCTAAGTATAGGCACTATGGCTAGCTTCCGGCCAGAAATCTCCTTACCCGTCATTTTGCTTATAGGCGTCTCTATTTCAACATCTTCCAGCGGGAGATCGCGAGTCACCTCGTAGCCCATCAGCATTGAAATCTCGTCCAGCAGCTGCCTGAAGTCCTTGGATCCTGTTTCCTTCTTCCTCATAATGGTCAGCTTGTGCTGAATCATCGGGTGGTTGATAATATGTAATTGGGTCATAGTAATTGAAAGATTTGTCAAATTTAAGCATTTTTTTGCATAACTTTGAAGACAGACTGAAAAAGTCTGAACTTAACATTTATTTTGTATTATGAAAGCAGCAATTATTGGCGCAAGTGGCGCAGTGGGACAAGAGTTCCTGCGCATCCTGGAAGAAAGAAATTTTCCGTGTGACGAACTGGTTCTCTTCGGGTCCGAACGTTCCGCCGGAAGGACATATTCATTTAAAGGCAAGGACATCATCGTCAAGCAACTGCAGCACAACGACGACTTCAAAGGAATCAACGTCGCTTTTGCTTCCGCAGGCGCAAGCACTTCCATTGAATATGCCGACACCGTAACTAAATTCGGCACGGTAATGATAGACAACAGCAGCGCATTCAGAATGGATGCAGACGTGCCTCTGGTGGTGCCTGAGGTTAATCCTGAAGACGCATTGAATCACCCTAGGAACATAATAGCGAACCCTAATTGCACGACCATACTCATGGTAGTAGTTCTGAAGCCAATCGATGACCTGAGTCATATCGCGAAAGTTCACATTTCGTCTTACCAGAGCGCCAGCGGTGCTGGGGCTCAGGCAATGCAGGAACTTCAGCAGCAATATAAAGACATTGTGGAAACTGGCAAGACTGAACATGTAAGCAAATTTCCTTGCCAGCTTGCATACAACGTAATTCCACAGATAGACAAGATGATGCCGAACGACTACACTAAAGAGGAGATGAAAATGTTCCATGAGACTCGGAAAATCATGCATTCTGATGTGAGGACTAGCGCAACTTGCGTGAGGGTTTCTTCATTAAGAAGCCATTCAGAGAGCGTTTGGTTCCAAACTGAAAGACCTCTGGAAGTCGACGAGATAAGAAAAGCCCTTGAAGCAGCTCCTGGAGTCACAGTAAAGGACGATCCTCAGAACTATGTCTACCCTACACCTCTTGAAAGCGCCGGGAAAGACGATGTTTATGTCGGAAGAATCCGTAAGGACTTGGCAGATGACAATTCTTGCACTCTGTGGCTGACTGGCGATCAGATTCGCAAGGGCGCAGCCCTGAATGCCGTCCAAATCGCAGAATACATGATCAGCAAAAATGCTCTGTAATGAATCCTGCGAAAGTTTTCATGAGCGGCAGTAATCGCCGCTTTTTTTATTCGGTTTTTGAAACGAGGGAAAAGGCTTTTCTGCTGGTGATGCGATAAGAAATGAGAACCATCGTGCCAGTAAGCACCCAAGAGACAGGATATGCAGACAGCAAGTGTCCCAGCCCCGGCCAGATGGGGCTCACGGCGTAAATCCAAACTATTCTCAATACGCAGGTGCCGAATATGGTCAGTATGGCTGGCTGCAGCGAATAGCCGAAGCCTCTCATGCAAGAGCCTGCAATTTCATAACTGCAAGCCAGTCCCATCCACAGGGTGGCATATTTCAGCCTCTCGATTCCGAAACTTATTACTTGCTGGTCAGATGTGAAGACCCTCATGCATGCCTTGCCGTTCAGAAGGATGATGGCCGAGAAAAGGCTGGAAACTATCACGCTGAGCACCATGCAGATCTTGAACACGGTCTTGCACCTGTCCACCTTTCCGGCTCCATAATTCTGTCCTACGAATGTCACTGCGGCAGCATCGAACGCCGACACGAAGAAATAAGAGAAGAATTCATAGTTCAGCGCTGCGGCGTTTCCTGCCACCGCAAGAGCTCCGTATGAATTGATGGCTGACTGCACGAACACGTTAGAAATAGCGAAGAGCATATTCTGGAAGCCCGCAGGAAGGCCAACATTCAATATTCTTGAAAGTGACCGTGAATATGATTTCATGCCTCTTATCTTCAGCTTGAAGGGTCCCTCTTCGTGGGTCAGCATCCAGACAATCATTCCGGCGCTAACGATATTGGAAACCGTCGTGGCAACGGCTACTCCTGCCACATCCATGTTGAAAACGATCACCATAATGAGGTTTAGGATGGTATTCATTATGCCGGCGATTATGAGGATGTAAAGCGGACGTTTCGTGTCACCTTTGCTTCGAAGAATGGCCGCACCGAAATTATATATTAATATGGCAGGCGCTCCTAGAAGCACTATTCTTAGGTAAAGAGTCGCCTGGTCCAGCACGTCGGAAGGCGTATTCATCAATTTCAAGAGAGGCGAAGCTACCAAGAGACCTACGATCATGAGGAGGAATCCAGCCACGAGAGCTATTACGGAAGATGTTGAAACAGCCTCGCATATGCCTTCCTCATTCTTCTGGCCTATGTGATTCGCGATTATGACATTCGTTCCCAGCGAGATGCCGATGAAGAAATTCAGCAGCAGGGCTATCACAGGACCGTTAGCTCCAACCGCAGCCAATGCCTGGCTGCTCGCGAAATTACCGACTACCGCTATATCCACGGAGTTGAACAGCTGCTGAAGAATGCTGCTTGCCGCAAATGGTATGGCGAACCGAACCAGCTTCCCCATCAGGGGGCCGTTCAACATGTCTATCTGATTGCTTTTATTCATTTTGGCCGCAAAATTACAAAATATATGGTATCTTAGATTAGATTTTCTTTACTAAAACAATTTGAGAATGAGCATGAACGACAAACGCAGCATCAGAGCGGAGATAAGGGCTAGGGTAAAATCCCTTTCACCAATGCAGAAAAATGAATATTCAATAGAAACATGCCGCCAAGTGCTGTCCAGCCCACAATGGAAGTCCGCGAATCGAATCATGGCATTCATGTCCCTTGCCGATGAGATAGACACTTCCCTGCTGCTGGCCGATGCCTCGAAAAAACTTTATGTGCCGAAGGTAAATGGCAATGACATAGATGTTTATGAATATTCCTCAGGCACTGTGGCTCCAGGTGCTTTCGGAATAATGGAACCCGCTGGGAATGCAGTACTGCTTCGCGACACGTCGCAACTGGATCTTGTCATTGTTCCCGGCATAGCCTTCACGGAATCCGGTGTTCGTCTTGGCAGAGGCAAGGGCTTCTACGACCGTTTCCTGCATAATGTCAGTTGCCCAGTCTGGGGCATCGCATACCCGCAGCAGATCGTCGATTCCATTCCAGCCGACCCTTGGGACATTCCCATAGACGGGGTATTTCACTGTTAATTGAAGACATAGGAACTGAATCAAGTTCAGGATGACGGGGCGGGTCGATCAGGATGAACGGCCAGTATTGCGCATCGGGATGAGATAATAACCAACTTGTCATCCTGACAAAAGTCAGGATCTAAATATTCTTAGGTATGATGATCCTGTATGTCTTTTTCTTAGTGTTGGTCAGCTTGTCGCTGCGAAGCCAGAGGTTGGCTTCCTTGAGCTGCATGTAGGATATTCCGTAGCGCTTCGCGAAGTCAACCAGACTGCTGATGGAATAATCAACCTCCACCACTTTCTGAGGCTCATAATATGGGTATTTGTCAGAGGCATCCAGCTTGAAGCCGAAAGCTGCAGGATCCTCGAAAAGCATCTTGGCAGCCAGCATCCTGAACATGTATCTCGAAGTTTCCGTAGGCAGCCACAAGTCCAAGCCGCTGGTCTGCTGCTGGTCGCTAAGCCTCCTGGTCGTACCGCCCTGGCCGCTATTGTAGCTGGCAGCAACGGTAAACCAGTCATTGTAGCTTGCATATGCTTTAAGGAGATACTGGCACGCAGCCCTTGTCTCTTTCTCAATGTCGTATCTCTCGTCCACCTCACTAGACACCTCAAGCCCATATTCTTTAGCCGTCGCTGGCATGAACTGCCAGAGTCCGGCAGCGCCGGCACTTGACCTGGCCTTCGGGTCCAGATTGCTCTCTATTGCCATCATATATTTCAGGTCCTCAGGTATCCCATATTCCTTCATTATCGGCAGAACCTGCTTGAAGATTCTGTCGCCTCGCCTGAGCATAAGGAGAGAAACCTGATGGGAATATGCGAACGAAATCAGTTCCCTGTCCATCCGCTCGATGAGATCGCTTCTGTTGAATTCAATGGTCTGCCCTGCGAAAGTCATCTTCTGGGGCACCTTCGGCGGCATAGGGTTCAGCGTTACTTTCTCGTCAAACAGATTCTGCCCGAACGCTGCAATGGAAAGGAGCAATATCGGAATTAGGAACAATATTTTTTTCATGGTGGTGCAAATTTACTAAAATCTTTGCTCCGGACGCAGCGAACGAGATGTCATTATTATTTAAAAGAGCCAGGAAAATGGTATTTTTGCATCAAAGAATACGAGAATATGACCGAAGAAGTTAACCTTGTGAGAGATTTGGCTCTGATACTGATTTCTGCCGGAGTTTTCACCATAATATCCAAGGCGTTGAAACAGCCATTGATACTGGGCTATATCATAGCCGGATTCCTCATTGGTCCCAACATACATTTTTTCCCGGGAATATCCAGCACCGAAACCGTCCAGCAATGGTCGGAGATAGGAATGATCTTCATGATGTTCGGCCTCGGCCTGGAATTCAGTTTCAAGAAGCTGATGAAAGTCGGATCCAGCGCAATCGTGACCGCATTGACGAAATTCCTGGGAGTTTTCGTGATAGGCTTCGCGACCGGACAGGCGCTGGGCTGGACAATGCTTGAAAGCATATTCCTGGCAGGCCTTCTCTCGATGTCCTCTACGATGGTCGTCCTGAAATCATACCAGGACATGGGCATGAAAGACAGGCCGTGGGCAGGAATGGTTTTCGGAACCCTGGTCGTAGAGGACCTGATCGCCATCGTGCTGATGGTGTTGCTGTCCACCATGGCAGTGTCGCAGCAATTCGAAGGCAAGGAGATGCTCATGAACATAGCCAAGCTGTCGTTCTTCCTGATACTTTGGTTCTTGGTAGGAATATATATCATTCCCACTCTGCTGGAAAAGGCAAAGAAATATCTCAGCGATGAGATCCTGCTGATAGTCAGCATAGGGCTCTGCTTCGGGATGGTCGCCCTTGCCACCTCGGTCGGATTCTCTTCGGCTCTGGGGGCATTCGTGATGGGATCAATCCTAGCTGAAACTATCGAGAGCGAACAAATAGACAAAATCGTCGAGCCAATCAAGAACCTCTTCGGAGCCATATTCTTCGTCTCGGTAGGAATGATGGTAGCGCCTGCGCAAATCTCTGCCCACTGGCAGATCATCTTCCTTCTTGCGGTAATAGTCATCCTGACGCACATACTCTTTGGCGCAGCAGGCATAATCCTGACTGGGAACGGGCTTAAGAACGGAGTTTACACGGGATTCTCGCTTGCTCAGCTGGGTGAGTTCGGATTCATCATCGCAGGCGTGGGCGTGTCATTAGGGGTCATGAGGGATTTCATCTACCCCGTGATAATCGCTGTCTCCGTGATAACGACATTCACGACTCCTTTCATGATTAAGCTCGCAGGCCCAAGCTACAACCTGCTGAGCAAAAAGCTTCCGAAAAACTGGATAGAAAAGATGAATGCTGCAGGAAGCAGCGCCAAGGACACTGCCATGGCGCACAATGAGTGGCACAAGCTGCTGAAAGCATACCTCACGCGCATTGTGCTTTACGGAGTGATCCTGCTCGCAATCTACATTGGCAGCAAGATTTACCTGGCTCCGGCAGTGAAGCACCTCCTGCCATCCTGGGTCGGCACAGAAAGGAAAATCCTCGACGTAGCCATAACCTTAGCCGCCATGTCTCCTTTCCTGTACGGACTCGGGATAAATTCGGGATCCATCAACGAGTCTGCGCCTAAACTGATAAAGGAAAAGCAGAGCAACATCTGGCCCCTCATAGGATTGACCCTTGTGCGTTCGTTCATCGTGATCGCAATGGTGCTGGTAGTGATTTCATCGTATTTCCAGCTGGCAGGATGGACTGTTTTCGCAATAATCCTGGCAGGCCTCTTATTCATACTCTTCGCCCGCCGCTCGATGCACAAATTCAATCAGCTGGAACAGCACTTCTTGTCAAATTACAATGAAAGAGAGGAAGTCGAGAGACGTTCGAAGCCTGTCTCCAATTCAGTGAGGCAGAAACTCGCTGATTATGGCGTGAACACCGTAAGCCTCACGCTGGCTCAAGAGTCATCGCTTGCCGGGACTTGCCTCAAGGATATTCCTTTCCGGAGCGAATCCGGAGCGAACATAATCAAGATTACCAGAGGAAGGAAAAACATAATCGTGCCGTCAGGCGACGTAATGCTCTTCCCTAACGACAAGCTGCTTGCCGTCGGCACAAATGACCAGATAGAAAAGCTGAGAGCCATGATTGACGCAACCATCCCTTCTCTTGACGAGCTGGAAGATACGGCGGACATCAACTTCGAAATAAAATCCGTAACGCTGACGGCAGACTCCTTCCTTACTGGGAAAACTCTCCGGAGCGCGAATCTGCGACGCTACCAGTGCATGGTCATCAGCGTCCTGCATTGCGAGGAGATAGTGACTAACCCGGAGCCGGACTTCATGTTCAACGAAGGCGACACCGCCTGGCTCGCAGGCGACCTTCAAAGCCTCGGCTGGATTTGAATTCCATCATTGAAAATATTCAGACGGCTCCGGACCCATCCATAGCTCCAGAGTGCCTCCCGAAGCGATTTCGGAAAAATCGATGTGGGGCTCCGAAAGCGGCCTTCCATTAAGCCTGACCTTCTGAATATGAATATTCTGCGATGAATTATCGTGGGCGATGACAGTGAACGATTTACCTTCGTAATACCGGTTATCCAGAGTAAATCACAAGATATGTTTATTAGGATGTGAAGATGGAAAGTCGGGAATCTATGGCAGGATACTTTCGTAAGTATACACAGAAGCGCACAGGAAATTCATTGAGAAAGTATCCTGCAAATATTTGACAGGATACTTCCATAGTCAAATGTAAGATATTGATGATAAATATGTTCCCATCAACCATCATAGTATCCTGCATTGCCATTGCTCCTGTTTTGTGGTGGCTTTGCTTGGTTGACAAAGTCAGCAGACAGAACGGCCTATATTGACACGGAATATTTATTCCCCGGCTTGGCTTGGAATGTCGTCACATAATAATCACCATCTTTTATGGATTTAGAGGCGATTCGCCGGCCTGATTGACGGATCTGGATTCTACTTGATGTGCGCAGCACGCATTTCCCGCCTTTCTCGGAAAGTATGCTCGCATCGGAGAGCTTTCCATCTTTCCAGTCGATATCCACGACGAAGGCGCCACGCGCTCTCAGGCCTTTCACTGAACCGCCAGCCCATTCGGAAGGCAGCGCAGGCAATAGATGAAGCACGCCGTTCTGGCTCTGGAGGAGCATCTCTGAGATGCCGGCAATGCTTCCGAAGTTGCCATCGATCTGGAATGGCGGATGCGTGTCGAACAAATTTTTGAGCGTTGATTTAGAGAGAAGTTCTCTGAACATCTTGTAGGAATGATCCCCATCCAGGAGCCTTGCCCAGAAAGCTATTTTCCAAGCCTTGCTCCAGCCCGTTCCGCCATCCCCTCGCATTTCGAGAGTCTTCCTAGCTGCGGCGGCTAACTCTGGGGTGCTGAACGGAGAGATCTCACGTCCCGGATAAAGCCCATAGAGATGAGAGACATGCCTGTGATAAGGATCTTTATCTTTCCAGTCCTTGTACCATTCGTTGAGGTCTCCCTCTGCACCAACCTGGAGCGGCTGTAAGTTGTCTC
>Ga0256406_1004158_pt1 | contig 16987 bp, 17 predicted proteins | sample RumenRJG_03DNA_FD_185986 | JGI IMG/M metagenome (GOLD analysis project Ga0256406, IMG submission 185986) | Bovine rumen microbial communities from Lethbridge, Alberta, Canada - RJG_03 | ecosystem: Host-associated > Mammals > Digestive system > Stomach > Rumen | place: Canada: Alberta | collected... | reverse complement strand
TCCTTGTACTCTTTCAGCATATCTGCAATTTCTGAAAGTTCCAAATGTTTTTCAATTTTATTATTAAATTTTTCCATGAACATATCTTTATAATTCATTAGGTATAAACTTTTGGTAAAGAACTATAGTTAATACTAATATTAAACACATTATTCTTAAAAATTAAGACATTTTTAACTTCTAAAAAAAGATAATCGATATTTATATATATGTACGACTTTAAACCTAATAATAAAAGTAATAACTTGTGGTTAATTTCAAGTAAGTTGTTACCGATTACATAAAAAGGGTGATTTAATGGGCGCATTAGACGGTTTAAAATCAAAAATTACTTATGAAAATAAAACTATCATAGGAGCAGTAGGTATTGTTCTAGCAATATTCTTTTGGATACTAGCTCCAAGCATTGGTTTTTTAGGTGCTTTAATATCTGTACTACCAGCAATATTATTAATAATTCCAAGTCCAACAGTAAAAAATAGTAAAGCGTTAGCAATAATAACTGGAATAATATTGTTAATATGGTTAATAGCTGGAATTTCACATTTTATGATGGTAATATATGATTATATGCCTATGAGCATTGCATACGAACCAGGATATGTTGAAACAATGTATGTAGCAGATATCCTTGAAATAATATTAGTTATATACGGATTAATATGTGCATTTATATTAGCTATCCCAACCGAACCTAAAGGAGGACTTACAACTACTAACACCCCTTCAAATAATAATGCTGAAGTAAAATATGATAAATATTGCAGCAAATGCGGAGCGGGATTAAAAAAAGATGCAAAATTCTGCAGTAGTTGCGGTAGTGAAATAGACTAAATTAAAAAGTGATTATTATGAAAAAAATTTTGTTAATATTAATATTGTTCCTATTCACTGTAGGAACTGTAGCTGCTGTAAATCCAGATGATTTTAAAATCCCAAATGGTTATGAAAAGGTAGGCCAGGGAACTGGTGGTTTTTATGAATTTAAAAATGGGAGTAACCTTTTAGATATTTACGATTGGGATGGATTGTATAATATATGGTTTGGAAATTATGATTCACATACTTGCGATTATTATGACAATAACATTTATGTTTATACTGATGCCGGTTTCTGCGGTTACCAAGAACTCATTGAAAAAGATGGGAAAACATATTTGGTTGTTTCATTTATAAAAACACGAAATACTGATGTTCCAAATGAGCTTTATGATACTTTATTAGAATTTAATAAAATAAATAATGTTGAACCGAAATCTCCATAATTCCAATTGCTCAGCATAACATGAAAATTAAATATATCATTCAAACTATAATAACAAGGTTTTGATAAAATGACTAAAAAATTTTGTACCCAATGTGGAAAAGAATTAAAAGAGTCCGAAAATTTTTGTTCAGGATGTGGAGCCAGTATTAATGAAGAAGTTTCGAATAAATCTAAATTTGACATCATCCCCATCATTATAGGGTTGATAGTTATAGTTATTGTTTGGTTCCTATTAGGATCTCGAAGTGATACATCCCAATATGCAGAATCTTCAATATACGTTTCCATTTTTATTGGAACTGTAATTGGAGGATTTTTATACAAAAAAATATCAATAGCCAGTATTGTAATTGGTTTTTTAAGTGGTTTGGTATTTATATGTTATGTGATGTTTATCGTGAATTATTATTTGCCTCCAAATGTATTAGATGTATTTATAATTAGCCCAATTGTGGGATTGATTGGTGAAATGATTGGAGGATACTTAAATCAAACATTTAAGATATTAAGTTGAGGAATTAGACTAATCTGAAGGAGGTTTGTAAATTGGCTGACAAATTTTGTCAAAAATGTGGGGCTAAATTAAAAAAAGAAGATAAATTTTGCTCAGGATGCGGAACTAAAATTAATGAAGAAATTTCAAACAATGAAAATAAAATATCTAAAAATAAAGAAGGCATTTTGAATAAAATAACCAGTCTTAATAAAAAACAAAAAATAATAATTGGAATTGTTATATTGATAATAGCAATAGGTTTGATATTAACATTATCCGGTGCTTTTGGCAATTCTCCTTCACATATTAAAAATGTTAAAGTTTATAAAGCTGATAAAATATATAAAATTGAGTTTACATGCGATATTCCCCATGATACTGTGTTAGTAACATTATATAAAGATGGAGAACCTCTTTATAATACAAAAGGAACTTACGGAGAATATTCAAATGGTGAATCTTCTGTCGCAATTGAACTTGTTAAAGATGTTGATATAGATGAAATTTTATTTACTGTTTATGATGACAACATGAAAGTTTTAGATAGTGGTTCTGTAAAAGATTTTAAAATTGAAAAAAAAGGCAGCATGTCCGAAATAGGTGTTTATAAAGAAGACAATAGTAAAAAAACAGCTAATGACATATATGAAGAAAACGAATGGGACATATTAATGTCTCATAGAGACAAATATGATTATGACGGCGACGGAATGTTAAATGATTACGAATTCGAACAATTTTGTAAAGGAGAAGGTCAAGAAGATCTTTTAGATTATTAATCAGAGATTATCAAAAATTAACTTTTAAAAAAAAGGTTATAATCTTTTGATTATAATCTTTTGAATTTTAAAACTATAATGTAATTTAGCTATTTTTAGATTTTTAATTCTTGTGTGTTATTCGCAATAGAGTTGGAATAAGTTTGCAATAAATTTGGAACAAATTTTGAAGATTGATTTAAATATCGATTTTTATAAATTATTATTCATGGCAATTTTAAAGATTGAAGTTTTAAAGAAAATAATTGAAAATATCCCTGATAATTATGATGTTGAATTTCATAATGGTACCACCAATGTTCCACTTAGTGATACAGTGGAGATTGATGTTAGCGGTGAAAGGACACTCTTCAAGTCATAAAATATTATTTTGATTTTGTGAGAAAAAGTTTCATATATTGCTCTCAATACCTCACATTGTTTCGTTCATTTTGAATTTTTAATTTTATTATTCTGTTTAATGTTTTTTAGGATTTCATGAAATTGTTTAAACTTTGACAATTTGAACACGCTTTGAAAAAAAGTTATTAATACCATAAAAAACAGACATAAAATATAGAGAGAGATAAGTATGAGATATTTCTAATGTGATTATTTAAATCTAATTATACCAACCCTACATTTTGATATTGGTTATGTTGGAAAATTACCAATATTATATAAAAATGAAAATGAAGTTATTCAACTAGTAAAAGAAAATATAAATTTATCTAAAAAAGATTGGGACAGTAAAGAATTAAGTTATAACTTCAAAAAACATAAATTTTTAATGTTAGGAGATTCTACTAATTTAAAAGAAATATTTTCAAATATGAAAAATATACAGAATGAAAGTTTTAAAAAATTAAAAAACAATGAAATATTAATAAATGAAATTTTTAATAAAAATTTCAATGTTGAAAAACTAATCAAAAATAACATTGAAGATAAATATGTTTCTATATCATTAGCAGATTATGAATCAGATATTAAATCTTTTGTTTCTTATGCTGTTGGTTGTATGTTTGGTAGATATTCTCTTGATAAGGAAGGTATTGTTTTCGCTGGTGGTGAATTTGATTTAAACCTGCACCATAAGTTTGTACCTGACGAAGATAATATCATCCCAATTTTAGATACAGAATACTTTGAAGATGATATTGTTGGAAGATTTGTAGAATTCGTTAAAATATGTTTTGGAGAGGAAACATTAGAGGAAAATCTTGATTTTATAGCAGGAGCATTAAACAAAAAAGGCAAAACAAATCGTGAAATAATAAGAAACTATTTCATTAAAGACTTCTTCAAAGATCATGTAAAAACATACCAAAAATGTCCAATATATTGGCAATTTGATAGTGGAAAACAAGATGGATTCAAATGCTTAATATACATACACAGATATGACCCAGGATTAGTAGCAAGAATAAGAACAGACTATCTTCATAAAACACAAAAAGCAATAGAGGAAAACATAACAAACTGTAATAATACAATAGAAAATTCTGAAATAAAATCAGAAATAAACAAAGCAAACAAATTAAAAAATAAACTCATAAAACAATTAGAAGAAATAAAAGAATATGATGTAATATTAGCACATGTAGCAAACCAAAAAATAGAAATAGACTTAGACGACGGAGTGAAAGAAAACTACAAAAAATTCCAAAATGTGGAAGTAAGCAAAGAAGGACACAAAACCAAAAAAATAAACCTACTTAAAAAAATTTAAAAATTAGAGAGTATTAATAAAGATCTTAAAATAGCTTTTTAATCAATAAATTAAAATAATATTTTTTTAATTTAAAAAAATATAAATTAAATTATTTTCTTTTAATATTATTTTTAACTAATTATCTACTCCCTACCCTTTTTTAGTGACTGAACCATATCAATCCTCTTGATTTGTCTAGATAACAACAGGTTTACTGCAAGTGAAACAAAAATCACTATTACAAAGGAATACACTATAGAAAGTGGTGAATATGTGTTTGGATAGTAATAGTTCTCACCGGCAGTATCAAGCATCAGTCTTAAGACATACAGACCTAAAGGAACACCTATAACAAATCCTATAATGGATAGGAACAGGTTCTTGGTTAAGAAGATCTTCTGGATAGCCTTTGATTTGAAACCGATGACCTTTAGTGTTGCAAAACTTCTTTCAGATTCAATAAATGACAACATGCCTAAACTGTATAGGATGATAATGGCCAAAACTATTGAAAACACCAACAATACCCCAACAATAAGATAGAATACTCCAGTCAGCTCATTCCAACTTCTCTCCAGATCGTCAACATGATTGACTGTACTTATACCAGTGAGGTTTTCATCAATGTCCCTATCATAGCTAACCACTGTTGAAGGTGTAAAGTTAATGCCCAGCTCATCAAGTTTATGTGGTGTCATGACCAATCCCTGTGTTGAGGGATCTGCTGATATTCCTGTGACAGTGGAATTAACCCATTTGTCCTGGCCATAGATATGCCATTGTATCCTGTCACCAACATCCATGCCTAAAAGCTCTGCTGATTTAATTGATAAAAGCACACTATCATTGTCATAGGGGATTTGATTTTCATACTGGTTGTTAGGGGTTATGATGCCTGTGGCGTTATAGGACTGCAGTGTGGTGGTCTTCTCGATGCCATCATGCTTAATCTCGATACTTGAGGTCATCACCCTTGTTCCATTATACTTATTAACAATAGAATCAATTTGTGATGAGCTTGCATTGTCCTCCAGGACAATCTGGGAATTATAGTGGTTGATACCTGTAAACTGCCAGTGCTCCAGTTCATACATTCCATCATTCATACCAAATCCACATATAAGTAGAACCGTACATCCAAGAATACCTACAACTGTTACAAATGACCTTACCTTACTTCTGTTAATATCCCTAATATTCCATTTAAGATTAAAGCTCAGTTTCTGCCACAGACTTGTTTTATTGATAAACCTTAGTTTTGATATTTTAGGGGCTTTCGGCTCCAGTGCATCTGCAGGTGATTCACGGGTAATGCTATAGATTGCCATTAGAGCAAACAGAACTGACAATACTATGATTGCAACAGGCACCTCTATAAAGCTTATGTCAAAGCCTGGTCCCCAATAGGGCAGGGAATAGAATTCAGACATGGATGGATAGAACAGTTGTGGAAGTAACAATGGACCTAAGATATATCCAAGTATGCTGCCGCTTACAGTAAGTAGCAATGCATAGGACAGATAATGGAATATCAATTTCCTATTTGAAAATCCCAATGACTTCAATGTACCTATTATTGTTCTTTGATTTGTTATTATACGTGTCATTGTGGTAAGAAGTATTAACAATGCTACAACAACAAATATTATAGGAAACATGTCGGCCATCATCATGTGTTGGTCTATTTCCGAGATGATTGTTTTGTGGCTTCCATGATTCTCAATGGATAGGAAGGTATTGTAGTCATCCATGACATCATCCAGGTCATCATGGAACTTTGATGTGTTCTCACCTGCTTTAATAAGTATTGTATTATACTGTATGTCATGTGGAAATGCCTCATGTGAAAGATATCCGAAACCCTGGGTTCTGTAGTCAGGAACTATTGACTTTGTAGGTACCTCAAACACATATTCCGGAGAATATCCCGTTCCCCTAATTGTCTTTGTAATCTCGGTTCCATTGAACCTGAGGGTTATGTCGTCTCCTACCTTCAAGTTATGTGCCTTTGCAAACTTATCATCTAACCAGATACCATCTTCATCACTTAGGTTCAACTTGGAACCTGTAATCGGATAATATTTTGCCACACTATTGTTTTCCACAAACCGCAAGTCAACATCGGGATCATAGCTCATGTCCCCCTTTGCAGTCAGGGACAGCTGACGTTCCACACCCTCAACTGATGACATATTATTAATCTTGTCTACCGAGACACTGTTAAAGCTATCGCCATATAGCCATACATTAGCCATGTTTGTTTCATTATAGTAGGATTTTACCTCCTGGTCAAATCCAAATGCCTCTGAGCCTATTCCAACATATATAAATACTGCAAGAAACACCATGAGGAAAATAGCTATAAACTGCAGTTTATGACTAGACAAATCCCTTATCAATTTTTTATATAACATACCTATCAACCCATAAACCAAGTTCCTAGGTTAAAACCTCTTCAGCATCAATAGAATCGGCGTTCCCATCATCTAATTTAGTATCGATACTTTCAATAATACCGTTCTTTAGATGTATTACCTTGTCTGCAAGGGATGCGATATCCTCATTATGTGTTACGATAATTACAGTGGTCTTGTTTTCCCGACAAATATCATAAAGCAATTCTATAACCATATCGCCAGTATTGGAATCAAGCGCTCCTGTTGGCTCATCACATAACAACATGTTCGGATTCTTAACTAGTGCACGGGCAATTGACACCCTTTGCTGCTCGCCTCCAGACAACTCGGAGGGGAAATTATGATAATGTTCTGTAAGATTCAACCTATCAAGCATGGATTTTCCATCGATCTTTCGGCCAATCACATCACTGATTAGTTCTAAATTTTCAAGGGCTGTCAAGTTTGGAATCAGATTATAGAACTGGAAGATAAAACCGACCTCATGTGCCCTGTATTCTGTTAGGTCATTATCGGAATAGCCTGTAATATCATGACTGTTTACCATAATATTACCGGAGCTTACATGATCCAGTCCTCCAAGTAAATTCAGCAATGTTGATTTACCGGAACCTGATGGTCCAAGTATCACAACAAACTCGCCTTTATCTATTGTGAAATTCAGGTTATTTACAGCTTTTAGAACCTCGTCACCGTTTATATATTCTTTTGTAACATTTTGAAACTCTATAAATCCAGACATCTTTAATGCCTCCCATTTTAAAAAAATAAAAAAAATAAGAAGAGATACAAATTCAATCTAATTCTATGAAAAATTGAATTTAGGCTAATCAAAATTATATTATTGTTACTAATATATAAAATTTAGGTATACCTAAAAATTTAATCTCTACATAAAGATAGTATGTACAATACCAATAATTTAAAAAGAGATTAAGTCAAAAATAGCTAAAAATTAAAAAGATTTATATTATAAAAGAATATATTCTTAAATAACAGTCCGTATTCAAGGGACATTATATTATAAATGTCCTTTAATACTTTTTAAAACACCTATTTTTCTAAAGTAATTCTAGATAAAAATTTTAAAACTGATTTTTATAAATTTAAGTAAAAATACTAAAGTTTAGAGATTATAAATTACATACAAATAAAATATATCCCTTAAATTATAAAAATACAAGCTCAATAATTATAACTTACGTGCAAACAGGATATATCCAGTATGACCATTCATACGGGTTTTAGCACGGACACCCTGTTTTCTAACCTCAATACCACGTTCCAATTGTTCAAGTATTTCGATATCTGAAAAACCTAATTTTTCTGCAGTATGATATGCCTTCTCAGCCTGTTGGATATATGGTGCATAGACAGCTAGCCATCCGCCTAATTTTAAGGATCTATAAACCTCCCCAAATACCTCATGAGGCTCTGGTAAATCCAGAAACACAAGGTCAATCTCCTCCTCATCGATACCCTCTTTTATATCCTGATTCTTAATCTCAATGTTCTTAAGACCAAAGTTATTGATGTTCTTTTCTGCAACCTCTGCAAAGTCCTCACGAATCTCATAGGAGTATACATGACCCCTCTCGCCTACAATGTTTCCAAAGTTAAGTGCACTTGCAGCTGCACCTGTTCCTGCATCCACCACACGGTCTCCTGAGCCAAGTCCTGTATGTGATGTTACGGCACCGATATCCTTCTGATATAATATGGAGCATCTTCTATCCATCAAATCAATGAAGTCCCGTATATTCGGTTTGATGACCTGGAACTCCTTTCCAAGATGGGTGATTAAAGTATCCCCGATTGTTGCCCTTTCCATCTGTTCCTTTTTAATGATTCCTAAATCACTTTGAAATTCCTGATCTTGAGGAATTAAGTATTTCTTACCTCTCTCATCCATTATAAGTTTCATAATAGCACCTGAAAAACAATATCTTATTATAATAAAACATTAATTCTATTTTTTAAATAAGAATCTAATTTTAATATTATGTGATGTATAGATTCTAGATTCCACAATGAATTTATAAACTATTGATAAATACTATTTAAATAAATCGAACAATGATTCATTATATGAAATAGATTACCTTATCATATAAAATAAACAATCATTCATCCAATATAATCTAATTAAAACATGTCTTGAAAATCAATAGAATATTAATTAATAATTAATTATATTAATTTTTTAAAAACAAAATATTTAAATCTAAACTATATTATATTTTTCAATCCTTTTAAAATAGAAATAGATTAGCTTATCTTACATTATAAAATTAAGTTATAAAATATAAAATTATATTTCACCACCATAAACTTTAGAAAATCAAACCCCCATTAAAGATATAATAATATAATTTAGATTATAGTAAAAATCAGATGAATTTAAATTAATAATCCCATTAAACCCTAAAAGATTTATAAACAATAATATTAAAAATAAAACTATGGCAAATTTTATAAATCATCCCTTACTTAGAAAAGACAAGGTTGAATCAAGGATTTATCAGAAGGTCCTAGCAGCTAATGCACTTAAGAAGGGAAACACCATGATAGTTGCACCTACTGCATTAGGTAAAACCATAGTTGCAGTACTTGTAGCTGCAGATAGATTGAATAATCTGAAAGGTTCAAAGGTACTTGTCCTGGCCCCAAGTAAGCCACTTACCATCCAACATGAGGATTCATTTAGGGAATTTCTTAATGTACCTGTATGTTCCATTACAGGTTCAATCAAACCTGAGGAACGTGAGAAAAGATGGAATGAATCCAGTGTGATATGTGCCACACCACAGACCGTTGAGTCAGATCTGCTTAAAGGAAGATATAACTTTGAGGATGTGTCACTTATAGTGTTTGATGAGTGTCACCATGGAGTAGGGTCATATTCCTATGTATATCTTGCAAACAGATATATTCAGGAGAGGGAAAACCACCTGATACTTGCCCTTACAGCATCCCCAGGACATGACAAATCAAAGATTAAGGAGGTATGTGACAATCTGTTTATCCAGGATGTTGTGGTTAAAACAGAGGAGGATCCGGATGTAAGGCCATACTTCAATCCGATTAAAATAGACTGGGTGCCTATCGAACTTGGAAAGGAGCTTACAAAGATTCAGGAGGCCTTAAAGAAATCACTTAAAACACGTCTTAAAGCCTTGAAGAACATGAAGGTGATCAACTCCATTACCGTAAATAAAAGGGATATCCTAAAGGCACGTGGAAGGGTTCAAAACAAGATAGCCACTACAACCAATCCGCCTAAGGAATGTTTCCAGGCGATCTCCATTCTAACTGCTGTAATCAATCTCCAGCATGGAATTGAACTTATAGAAACCCAGGGTGTTGTGCCATTTAATGACTATGTAAACAGGCTTGAGAAGAAGAAAACAAAGGCATCCAAAAATCTTTTTATAGACCATAATTTCCAACGCGCGGTACGTCTAAGCAGAATAGCTGAGGAACATGGCCATGAACATCCTAAACTTAAAAAATTGACCGACATACTCAAGAAGGAATTAGGTTACGATGATGGTCAAACAACCCTTAAGTCCCTAAGGTCTGTTGAGGATTCCAAAAAATCCAGACAGTCCCCAAAAATACTTGTCTTTACACAGTTCAGGGATACACTTGAAATGATTCGTCAAAAATGTGAGGACGAGGGAATCAAAGCCGTAAAGTTCTATGGCCAGGGTACACGTAATGGTGAGAAGGGCCTAACACAGAAGCAACAACATGAAATCATAAAATCATTTAAGGTGGGAACCTATGATGTGCTCCTGTCCACAAGCGTTGCAGAGGAGGGTATTGACATACCTGCAATTGATCTTGTAGTACTGTATGAGCCGGTACCCTCTGAGATAAGAATGATTCAAAGACGTGGTAGAACTGGAAGAAAACATCAGGGTAAAATGAAGGTCCTTGTTACAAAGGGAACCTTGGACGAGGCATACTTCTGGAGTGCAAAACGTAAAGAAAAGAACATGAAACATCAACTTATTGATAATGAGTTATTTAGCAACCTAAATCTTAATGCAGTTGAGAGGATTGAAAGTGTCAGAAACATAAAATCCGTAGACAATCTAAATGAACTTAACAAAGAGGAGGATAAGCTAGACACTAAGAATAGAAGAAAAAAGGTAGTGGTCTATGCAGACTCACGTGAGGGAAACTCAAGGGTCATAAGAAATCTTGACACCATAGGAGTGGATGTCGAGATTAAGACCATGACCGTTGGTGACTATCAAATCAGTGACGATATTATAATTGAGAGAAAAACGGCAAAGGATTTTACAGATTCAATTGTGGACAAACGTCTGTTTAAACAGGCAACATTAATGAGGGAGGAGTTTAAAAAACCATTAATGATTCTTGAAGGTAATGACTTCTATACAGGATTCATTAATCCCAATGCAATACGTGGTGCAATGGCCTCCATTGCAATTGATTTTGGAATCAGCATCATACCTACAAGGGGACCTGACGATACCGCCGCAATGATAAAAAGGATTGCAATTAAGGAACAGAAAGGCAAATCCCAGCCAATTCAGATTAGAACCGAGAGAAAACCCGATAATCTATGGGAGCAACAACAGTTCATTGTTGAATCCCTACCTAATGTTGGACCTGTAACAGCCAAGAACCTCCTTAAACACTTCGGATCTGTCAAGGCTGTTGTGAATGCATCTGAAGATGACCTACAGGAAATTGAGGGAATTGGAAAAAGAACAGCAGAAAACATCCATAAGGTCTTGGCCTCCAAGTACTTGTATTTTGAAAAGTCAGATAGTAAAAATAAGAAGTTGATGTAAAAACTTTAATTTATAGGGACATGATAATCAAGCCGTCAGTTTATAAACATTGCTTAATTGTGTGTTGGAATATTCCATTTAGCCGTGGAAAAAATAATAAAAATCTTTTAGAGGATAAAGAATAAAAAAATAAGAGGAATCTAGTATCCTATATTTGCATATGTACTATATTCTGGGTAAATATTCCAAACACCAAAACCCCATGCACGTTGTGTTGTAGGATCTGCTATTAACCAAATCTTTTGACTTTTAATTAACACTTGTGTCCATACATGGTTTGGTCCATGGCAGTATCTTGCAGGAATTCCTACAGCCCTACATAATGCAACAACCAAATGTGACTGATCCACACAATTACCTTTTTTAAGTTCCAGACATTTTAAAGCTCCATAACGGGTATTGGAATAGAGCTCATATTTAACCTGATATCTGACATAGTCATATATTGCATTTGCTTTCTCAGTTATTGTTGATTTATCTTTGGTTAACCTCTTAGCAAGGTCCACTATTTTTTTATTATTCTTCTGGGCAGTTTTTGTTGAAATTAAATACTGACCAGTTGATTCTCCTTTATAATTAATATTTCCAACATTATAGGATATGACACTAATGTTATTATAAGAGGTTGCAGGCAAGTATTTATCATTTCCACTGAAACTTACTGTAATATTATAGAAGTTAGGAGATAGATTAATATTTAGATATGCAAATCCCTCCTCATCAGTTGTACGAATATAATTGAATTTACCAAGATATTTATATCTCCAATCCTGCTCTTTAACAAGATAAACCCAAGTATATTTATCAATTAATATGTTTACCCTTTGGTTTGCAATGGGACTTCCCTTTGAATCTGTAAGCTTTAATTGATAAGTTTTTGGCTCCTTATAAACCATGTATATATTGTTTCCAGATATCTGAGTCTTTTCTCTTGTAATATTCTTCTCAGAAATCATGTTTAAATTAGATTTAAAATTATACATATCATTTCCAAGAAATGTGCTTCTAATCTCATAGACCCCCGGACCTAATTTGATTTTAATACCAGCCATCCCGTCTGAATCCGTAAATACAGGATAATTTTTGTTTAAAATTGTAAAGATCAACAACTGATTTGAAAGAACTTTGCCATTAACATCAGTTAATTTAACCTTAAAAATCTCATCTTCATTATTGTATCCTATAATGTTACCTGAACTTATTTTTACATCAGTTTTACTTGAATTGTTTATACTCTGATTAATATCATTTAATGTTAGATATATTGGAGTTCCTGAATCATTTAGGTTATTGTTTTCTACAGAATCACTATCTATAATGCAATCAGAACCATCTGAGATTGGAACATATCCTGTTAAATTGTTATAAGTCAAATAATAATCTAATTTATAGATGTTCAAGTTCTTACCTGAAGATGATATTGGCTGATAATTATTAGAGGTAATTTCCTTACCTGTTGAATCCACTATAACCGGCATGTCTGCATGATACTTTAGATTATATGAATTATATTCATCATGAACTGTGAAATCATAATCTCTAGAGAAATTGAAATCATCAGGTAAGATTACAGTGAATTCCTCATCTGCACTGCCATCAGTAGCTTGACTTAAATTAGATGATATTTCTTGAATATAATTAGAGTTTACACATTCTACAGTTGAATTATTATCTTCAATACCAGTAGAATTGTCATCTATATCCATTGCAGAAGTCACATTCAAACTAATAAAAATCAAGAAAACCAATAACAAAACTACAATTTTTCCATGATTAAAAATAACTATCCCCTCGAAAATAGGATTATATAAAATTAATATTTTTCATATATAAATAGCTAAAATTAAAAAAAGGATTTAATAAAAATCCGATTTTTAATTGAAACACTGTTTAAACACTTAATTTTACAGCAAATATTCACCTATTAAATTTTCGTATTTGAACTAATTCTCAAAAATGAAAACAAGGTTTTAAATTAATCAGTCCACCAGAACAGATTACGAAAATCGAGTTTATCCTCTACTTTCTCACCATTATTTAACATGTCTGTAGATTTAACTACATCGGCGATACAGTAAATCCACCAAATAAAGCAAATTATCATAAAAACACGTGTTACTGTATATTCTAAAGAAATAAAACTATTAGCTATAAAGAGTAATATCACCTGAATAATCAACATGAAAAATCCTTTCTTTCCAAGACCTAAATATATCTGGCCTAAACCGGACAATACCACTGAAAGAAAAACAGCTGAACCTTTTTTATGATATTTTCTAGGAATCTTATCTATTTTATCCATATCATTCTGACTTCTTGAATTGACTGTTCTATCTGGAGCCAATTTTGTACCGCATGCACGGCAATAATTACCATCCGGATTTTCATATCCACAGTTTGGACATTTAACCATTTACATAACACCTACCTAAAACATTTTTAAAAGTTACCTATATACTAATTTATTAGAAGTATGATTTAAATTTTTTAAAAGGTGAAATATTCCTCCCACCAATTTAAATTATGAAAATCAAGTTTATCCTCTACTTCTATACCTTCATTTAAAGCCCTTGCAGTGGCATATGCATCCATTAATACCTGAAGCCACCATAGAAAAACCAATACAAAAATTGCAAAGATCATTAATGGTACAGTGAAATATAAAACTAGAATTAGAATCAGTACTGCCACATAGATTTTAATCTGGGCGTAACCTTTCTTCGGAAAACCGAGATAGACCTGACCTAAACCTGAGATAAAAAATGAAAGCAAAACTGGCTTTACCTCACCATACCGTTTTTTAGGTTTTTTAGACAGTTTTACACTTACCTTCTCGTCATCAAAATTGTCCGGTACAATATTTTTATCTTCCTTTGGAAGCGGTGAGCCACATGCATGACAGCATCTCTCACCATCACAATTTTCCCATCCACAGTTAGGACATTGAACCATTTTACATAACCCCCTACAGAACAGTAATTCTAAAAATGAATTATATGTGTTTATATTAAAACTAGAATTTATAACTAACATTTTTCAAAAAATTTCCAGATAAATTATTAAATCAAAAAATTTATAATCAAAATATTATAAATATATTCAATAATTAAAGGGGGAACTATTTTTAAGCATATAATCAATTTCCAAAAGACAATTAAAAAGACAATAATTAATTGGCTATTTTTTAAATAGAATCCCCTATATCAAATGATAAAGGTGTAGGTAAATGAGCGATGGCTCTTATAAGATTGTAGAAGATGAAATTGGACCTGGTTTTACCTGTGAAAACTGTGGAAGTCAAAGTTTTAAAGTTGAAGGAGATGAATATGTCTGCCAATCCTGTGGAACAAGTTATAGAATAGTTCGAAAACAAGAACCAGTTCAAAATATTAATACAAATCCACAACCACAGCAAACTCCAAAGACCATACCACAGCAACAAAAGCAACAGAATACTACTAACACCAATACAGACGGTGGAGTTGCAGCATGTTGTATAGGAATTATTGTATTCTGTATAATAATAGCAATTATTAGTGCTCTTTAATAAGTTAAAGGTGTAATTAAATGAGTAATTATGATGGAGATGATGAAGGACCTAAAACTATACCTACAGAGATTGAAAAGAATAATCTTGACTCTGATGATATAACTATTATATCATGTTGTTTTGGAATAATTTTCATAGTCATAATAGCTTTAATAACAGTTTTAGTAAAATAAAGTTATTTATAAACGAAAAAATCATAAAATTATATTTATTAGGTGATAAAATGGCAATAGACTTATTTAAAGTAGCGAAATATGAAGGTGATGACAAGCATTTAGTGTGGAAGTATCCCTATGAAGATTTCAACACTAAAAGCCAGCTAATTGTACATCAGTCACAGACAGCTGCATTCTTTAAAGATGGTAAAATAGCTGACATCTTTGGACCAGGTAAGTATGAACTTACATCTGAGAACCTTCCAATATTGAATAACTTCATTAATATTCCAACAGGTGGAGTAAGTCCGTTCCACTGCGAATTATACTTCATAAATAAGGCAACTGCATTGAATGTTGAGTGGGGAACCAGTAGTCGTTTTCCGATATTGGATGCCCAGTTCAACATACCAATCAGTGTTGGTGCATCAGGTTCAATGGAAATCAAGGTCAAGGATGACATGAAATTTTTGGTCGAGGTAGTTGGAACCCAGGAGGATGTTGATGTTGATAAACTGAAGGTATACTTTAGAAACAAGATGGTTACAAGAATTAAGACCTATCTTGCAAAGCTTATGGAGGAGGTAAGTTATTTCAATGTAACCGCACACCTGGATGAGATTTCAAAGGCAATCCAGGATCGTCTAACTGGAGACTTTGAACAATATGGTATTGACTTAATCAACTTCTATATCACTAATGTGATCATTCCTAAAGAGGATACTGAGAAACTTGAAAATGTGCTTAACAAGAAAATGGAATATGGTACACTTGGATTCAATTGGGCTGATGAACAACTGGCGGATATCTCAAAAAGATATGCCTCCAATGAGGGAATGGCCTCCAACATGAATGGTATGATCACAGGCATTCCACTTGCACTTGCATTCGGTGAGATGCTGAAGGACAATGTTGGGGAAAACATCAATTCAACCTTTAGTGGTAAATCCCAGAACTTTAACTCCAATCAGAACAATAATGGAAATACTTCCAATCAAAGCAATAACGGAAATGACTCTAATCAAAACAATAATGGTGGATCTGGAGAAACCACCACTATTGAGAAGAAAGATGGAGAATATGGCTTCTGTAAGGAATGTGGAAAACCTTTAAAAGAGGGAGCATTATTCTGTTCCAACTGTGGAGCCAAGGTAGAAAAAGAGAAAAAATGTAAGAAATGTGGTAATATCCTTGATGAAGGGGACAAATTCTGTTCAAGATGTGGTACAAAAGTAGAATAGATCTAAATAGGGGGATTTTATTATGAATATGGAAGATTTAATATATTTAATCATATTTGCTTTATATGCCGTATGTGGATATCTAAGCTTTGGACTAAGTAACATGTTTATAGTTGCACTTGTCTTTACAGCAATATCAACTGTAATCGTTTTAGCTGTAAATGAATTTATTGGACTAGACTTCAACAGTGCACCACTTCAGGTATTTCTAGCATTATATTTTGCTGTTCAGATTATTGGAAGTCTGATCCTTACTGCATATACCAACTCATTAAATAATTCCATAATAGTTCAGATGATTATACTTGTAGTCTTCGGTATAATAATCATGACACTATATCAGGGAAAGGAGTATATTGAAAAGGAAGAGAAGAATAAACAGTGAATGTATCTTGGATACATTTCCATTTCTTTTCAACTTCAAACCTAAAATAACTTATTTTAACTATTTTTATAAAGACGATTCTTAAAGCATTTACTGATTATAAAGTTGTTTTAAATATTGATGATTAAATTATAGAAGCACCTAATCCTACAGTATAATTAAAACCAAGACTGAT
>Ga0256406_1004156_pt1 | contig 16991 bp, 13 predicted proteins | sample RumenRJG_03DNA_FD_185986 | JGI IMG/M metagenome (GOLD analysis project Ga0256406, IMG submission 185986) | Bovine rumen microbial communities from Lethbridge, Alberta, Canada - RJG_03 | ecosystem: Host-associated > Mammals > Digestive system > Stomach > Rumen | place: Canada: Alberta | collected... | reverse complement strand
CAGCCTGAGCGAATGATGGGAGAACCCCAGATGAATGACGGGAGTGCAGATGGATGCGTGACGGAAGTCAATTGCACCGGATAGGCAATGAGGGTAGAATGAGGACTGCCGCGGTCAGCGCCGGATGGCATCAGATGGAGCGCGGTATACAGACATGAACAGAGAGACCGGAAGGGTGTACCGCGGCTGCGGCAAATGGCGTGTATGGCGGCCGCAGAAGAGGAAGATGCGGCGGTACACAGGCTGATTATTGATCGTTCGACAGGAGTAGTTTATGAGTTTTCGTTCCAGACTGGTGTCGGTGCTGCTTGTGCTGGCACTGGCAGGCGTTTTTGTTTGGACAACATTTCGGGATAGCACAATCGGAGGAAAGAACGAATCTGCGAGGACATCGCTCTTTTCCGACGCAAGAAGGACTCTGAATCTCTGGTATTGCGACGATACGCTGACCGACTATCTGAATGAGGTGGCAGTGGCGTGGAACGATTCCGGCAATACGTACCGGGTGGAGCCACGGCTGGTGGACGGCGTGGAATTTCTGGAATCGGTGAATAAGGCGTCGGTCGCGGCGGATAAGAATATGCCGGATATTTACATTCTGCAGGATTCCAGCCTTGGCCGCGCCTACGAGGCCGGACTTGCCAGTGAGATCACGGACGGGAAGGATTTTGCAGATGATGTGGTGTATCCGGCGGCTGCGCGGAACGCGGTGACGTATCAGGGAAAGACTGTCGCGTATCCGTTTTATTTTGAGACAGCGGCGCTCCTTTACAACGAGGATTATCTGCAGGGAACGGATGCCTCCGCGGGCGACGCGGCGGCAGAGGAGAGCAGCGATGAGTCCGCGTCTGCGGAGGAGAACAGTGGTGGAGAGACCACGCCCGCGGAGGAGAGCAGCGGCGAAGAGTCCGCATCTGCAGAGGAGAGCGGCGGGGCGGCTTCTGATGCGGAAAGTGCCGCTGTGCCGAAGACGATTCAGGATATTCTGCGCTTTGCCGATCAGTATAACGCACCGGAGAATGTGACAAGCATCTTCAACTGGGACGTCAACGATCTGTTTTACAATTATTATTTCATCGGAAACACGATGTCAGTCGGCGGTGACTGCGGAGACGATGAGAGCAAAATCGACATTTACAACGCCCCGACGATCCAGGCGCTTCAGGTGTACCAGAAGCTGGGGCAGTTCTTTTCCATCGATACCGCGACCAGCAGCTATGATCAGGTGCTGAGCGATTTTGCCGGCGGAAAGTCGGTGTTCACGGTGGCGACGACCGATGCGGTGCAGAAGCTTGCGGACTGGTCGGCGGACGGCACGTTTCAGTGGCATTACGGCGTGGCGGCGCTGCCTGACATCACAGACGATTTTGCAACGAGAGGGTTATCCGTCACTTCCTGTTTGGTGGTAAACGGATATTCGGAGAACAAGGATGCGGCCAACAGCTTCGTGCAGTTCCTGCTGAATGATCACAACGAGGATTTCAGCGGACGGACGGGATACCGCCTGGCAAGAAACGGCTGTAAAACAGAGGATTCGCATTGGGACGGCTTCTATCAGGCTTACACGCAGTCTGTGCCGGAACCAAAGATGGTGGCGACGGAGAATTTCTGGATGCTGGCGGAGAATGCCATGCAGCAGGTCTGGGACGGCGCGGAGCCGAACGCCACGCTGAAGAGTCTCTATGAGCAGGTGGAGGTGCAGGTCACGGGAAATACGTCATTCCAGACGGACGCGATTGCAGATCCGGAGGAGGTCGATGTCATTCCGGAGACGTCGGACTGAGTAGATAGATGTTCCTTCCCGGAATGCACTGTTTGAACGGGATCCGCTTCTGGGGAAAGCGGCGAACAGTTTCCTTCTTGCAGAAGAGGTTTTTTTCTGAAAGTGAAAAGTGGCTTTCTTTTTTCTGAAAGTGATTGACGAAGCGGAAAATCAGTGCTATATAAATACACAACCGAAGCACAGAAATACTTGTATACAGGAAATACAATTTGTGCGGCCGGAGATCAGAACAGAATATCGCGGAGGTCCGGGTGATTTCCGCATTCGACAAGGGCGTCGTTTTCCAGTTGGGAAACGGTGCCTTTTCTGATTTTCGGGGAGGTTGAGTTTGAAAGTGACGTCGATACGCCACTTTCAAACTGATACTGGTGCCGCCGGCGCCAGTGTCCCGATCCGGGAGAAAGCCCATTCGGGCATTTCCCCCGCGGGTGCCGCAATTCATGCGGCACGGAGTGCAGAAGGGAGTGCATATTATGAAAAAGGCTTGGAGTGCAGTACTGAGTGTTTCGCTCGCAGCGACCGTGCTGGCCGGCTGCGGCGCCTCCGGTTCCGGAGCCACAGCTTCGGACAGCACGTCAACGGCGTCCTCGGAAAGCGCAGGAGCAGCCGGCACGACTGCTGCGGCGGCTTCCACCACGTCGGGAACGGCTTCTGCAGATGACGCGGGCACGCTTCACATCGCCTGGACGGCAGACGCGCAGACACTGGATGTTCAGACAACCAGTGCTGATTACGGCATCCCGATGAACGTGTATGACCGTCTGTTCGAGATCAAGCTGAACGACGATGGCAGCACGCAGCTGGTAAACAGTCTGGTGAAGGATTACACCGTATCGGACGACGGCCTGACCTATAATTTCACACTTCGCGATGACGTCAAATTCTCGGACGGCACTCCGCTGACCGCAAATGATGTGGCGTTCTCCCTCATCCGTCTGCTGGGTCTTGATACCAGTGTCAACACGGATTTTGCCTCCTGCATCAAGGGAGCGGACGATTATATCGCCAAGGAAGGATACAGCTACGATGACACCCTGGAGGGCATTCAGGTGACCGACGACACACACCTGACGATCACACTTGCCTATCCTTTCGCAGGATTCCTGTATGAGCTGGCAACGCCGCCCTGCTCCATTTACTCCAAGGCGGCGGTTGAGGCTGCGGGCGATGATTACGGAAACGATTACAAATCAGCCATTGGCTCCGGCCCTTACATGCTCACCGACTGGACGAGAGACAGCAGTATTGAACTGACGCAGAACCCCAACTACTGGGGAGATACGCCGAGTGTCAAGAACGTCGACATTCAGATCGTTCCGGATGCTTCCACCATCAGCATGATGTTCCAGAACGGGCAGCTTGACATTCTGGACTGCGATATTCTGGATTCCTCGGTTGTGGAATCGACCTATAAGACACAGTACGCGGACAAGATTGTCTCGGCGAACCGTCTTGCCACCACATACTTTATTCTGAATGAGGACAACGAGTATCTCAAGGATGTGAATGTCCGCAAGGCCATTCAGATGGCAATTGACCGTCAGAGTATCCTTGATACCGTGTACAGCGGCGACGGAAACCTCTGCGACGGCATCTATCCGAAGGGACTCATCGGATACAGTGAGGACAATCAGGGCTGGCTGAAGTATGATCCGGACGGCGCGAAGAAGCTGCTGGCGGATGCGGGCTATAAGGATGGCGATATTTCCTTCGAGATCGCAACGGACAGCTCCGACAGCGCAAATACCTCGCTTGTCGTGCAGATGATACAGGCAAATCTGCAGGCGGTCGGCATCAACACCGAGATCAAGTCCTATGATGAGGCAAGCTGGCTGGCGCTCCGCAAGTCCGGCGAGATGGCGTCCTTCGTGGGAACCTGGACCGCAGACTTCAATGATCCGGACAACTTCATCTATACCTTCTTCGGTACGGACGACAAGACGAAGATCCGCAGTATCAACTACAAGGATGAGGATGTCATGAAGCGCATTCAGGATGCCCGGGCCATCACGGATGATGATAAGCGCATTGCTGAGTACGACGCGCTGGAGAAGAAGGTTGTTGAGGATGATGCAGCATGGGTGCCGCTGTTCGGCAGAACTCATCTGTTTGTCACCGGCGACAGAGTCAAGAAATATGTTCCGCACTGGGCAGGATACGGCGACTTCTTCATCAACGAGGTGGAGCTGGCGGATTGAAATCTGACAGTGAAACGACTGTCTGCCGGAAGCCGGAAAGGCGTGAGAAATCCCTGAAAGGGAGTTGAGTCAGGAAGTCATGTCAGCCGGCAGTACAGCCGGAGAAAATCGTTTGGGTTTGCAGCCCACAGACGGAGGCCTGTGGGCTGCTGCCTGTATCAGGAATTTTTGTATCCGTCTGACAGCTCGGAATGGAAGGGGTGCCGCGCATCACCCCCGTCGACAAGAGGAATTTCATGAAACAGATTGCAAAGAGATTATTGGAAACAATCGTGGTACTGCTGGGCGTCATCCTGCTGATCTTCATTATGCTGCGTGTCGTGCCCGGCGATCCGGTGACGACGCTGCTCGGCGAGCATGTCAACCAGGAGACGGTTGACCGGCTCACTAAAACCATGCACCTTGACCGGCCGATCCTGGAGCAGTTCTTTCTGTACGTCGGAGGTCTGTTCCGCGGCGATATGGGGCAGAGCTACAAGTATAACCGCCCGGTGACGCAGATGATCATGGACGCTTTTCCCTACACACTGGCGCTTGCGATCATGGCTTCCATCTTTGCCTGGGTGCTGGGACTGGTTCTCGGCATCTTTGCGGCAGTGAAGCAGAATCACCTGCTTGACCATCTCTTCATGGGAATTTCTCTGTTCGGTGTCTCCATGCCGGTCTTCATGGCAGCACTGTTCTTGCAGTATCTCTTCGCGTTCAAATGGAAAATTCTTCCGCTCAAGGCAGATGGCAGTTTCCTCTCGATGATTCTCCCTGCGATCGCGCTCGGTTGGAACAGCGCCGGCAGTGTTGCCAGAATCACGAGATCAAGTCTCCTCGAAGCCATGCAGGCCGATTACATTGATACCGCAAAGGCCAAGGGCCTTCTCGGGAGAGCCGTCATCATGCGGCATGCGCTGAAGAACTCCATGCTGCCGGTCATCACCATGATGGCACTACAGCTGTCGAGCATGCTGTCCGGCGCTGTCATCAGTGAGACCGTTTTCGCCATTCCCGGCATCGGGAGACTTGCTACATCTGCTATTGAAAACCGTGACATGCCGGTACTGCAGGGAACCGTCATTTTCACAACGGTGATCGTCATCGTCGGAAACTTCATTGCGGATATTCTGTACTCCGTACTGGATCCGCGCATCCGCAAGGCGGCCTGAGGCAGGGAGGATATCGTGACCATTCGCAGGAGAAAAGAACTTGTCAAGGAACTGGAGCAGAAGAGCTTCTCTGCTGGCGCATCCGCAGAAAATACCGGTGCGGCACAGAGCAGCGCGAAGGAAGAGCTGGCCAGTCAGATCGGAGAAAAGGATGGCGTAGCCGAGCGGATGCTCCGCATGTGCAGACAGAACAAGCTGGCGCTTGTCTCAGCCATTGTGATTCTGATTATCATTCTGCTTGCCGTGTTTGCGCCGCTCATTGCGCCCTACGGCGAAGCACAGCAGGACGTCGTCAACCGGCTGCAGGGGCCGAGTCTGAAGCATCTGTTCGGAACAGACGAATTGGGAAGAGATGTTTTCTCCCGGATCCTCTATGGGTCCAGGGTTTCTCTGATTGTTGGCATTCTGCCCAGTCTGATCGCACTGGTCATCGGCGTGGTGATGGGACTATTAGCAGGATATTTCGGCGGTGCTGTCGATGCGCTGATCATGCGGCTCGCCGATATCATGCTCTCCATTCCTTCCCTGCTTCTCGCCATGGTGATCATGTACACCCTCGGCGCTTCAACGATCAACCTGTTTATCGCGCTTTCCATGATCAACTGGGCAAGCATCGCACGCGTGGTCCGCTCCCAGACGCTCTCACTTAAGGAGAGCGAATACGTGGAAGCGGCCAGATCGATCGGCGTTTCGAGCGGCAAAATTATGTTCCGCCATATCTTTCCGAACTGTATACCCAGTCTGATCGTGCTCTTCACGCTCGAGGTCCCGTCCTCCATCCTGTCAGAGAGCTCCCTCAGCTTCCTCGGCATCGGCGTCCAGCCGCCCGCTGCTTCCTGGGGCCTTATGGTCAATCAGGCAAAACAATTCCTGTTCACACAGCCGTGGCTGTGCCTTGCGCCCTGTATTTCCATCATGGTCGTGGTGCTGGCGTTCAATTTCCTCGGCGATGGTCTGCGGGATGTACTGGATCCGCACATGAAGAATGGCTGATGCCTTGTTTTGCGGAAGAACAGCGAATTCCTCAAAGAATGCGGTGTGGAGTATGGAGATGGCGATGAGTGAGAAAAAGGAAAAGGAAACCGTGACGATGACAGATCCGGAGGATGTTCTGGAGCTTCATGATCTGAAATCGTGGTTTTATACGGAAAAAGGAATTGTCAAAGCTGTGGATGGAGTGAATCTGCGCATTCCGAAGGGCAAAATTGTCGGCCTCGTCGGGGAGAGCGGCTGCGGCAAGAGCATGACGGCGCGTTCCATCATGGGACTACTCAAGTATCCGGGCAGGATCGCGGGAGGAAGTATTCTGTTTGACGGAAAGGATCTCGCGAAGCTCAGGGAAAAGGAGCTCCGCGGCATCTGCGGCAAGGATATCTCCATGGTCTTTCAGGAGCCGATGACGAGCCTCAATCCAGTGCTGAAGGTTGGCAGACAGGTGAGCGAGACGCTACTTGTTCATGATCCGGAAATCGGCAGGGAAGAGGCAAAGCGGAGAGTTGTCGATATGTTCGGGAAGGTTGGCATTCCGGAGCCGGAGAAAAGGTATGACAGCTACCCGCATCAGCTGTCCGGCGGTCTGAGACAGCGCGTCTGCATCGCTATGGCGATGATCTGCAGACCGAAGCTGCTGATTGCAGACGAGCCGACCACCGCCCTGGATGTCACCATTGAAGCACAGATTTTGAAGCTGATGCAGCAGCTCTGCGCGGAGAGCGGGACGAGTATTCTGATCATCACGCATAATCTTGGAGTGGTCGCGGAGATCTGTGATGAGGTTTATGTCATGTATGCGGGGCGCATTGTGGAGCAGGCGGATACCTTCGAGCTGTTTGATCACGTCGAGCACCCGTATACGAAGGGACTGATGGCGTCGATTCCGCGCATCGGCAGGAACCCGGAACGGCTGTACACCATTCCGGGCGTGGTACCGAATCTGCTTCATCTGCCGCAGGGCTGTGCGTTCTGCACGAGATGTCCCTGCGCCACGGAGCAATGCCGGACTGAGAAGCCGGTTCTGACAGAGATTCGCGAAGGCCACTGGTCTGCCTGCTTTCTGAACCAGGCAAAATCAGAATAAGCCGCAAGGAGCAGAGGCACGACAGTGACGCTGATATGTCACTTTCGTACTGACACTGGCGCCGATGGCACCAGTGTCCCGATCCGGGAGAAAGCCCATTCGGGCGTTTCTCCCGCGGGTGCCGTGAAGGACGCGGCACGGGGTAAACTCATGGAGAAATCTAGCAGTGAAAAGAAGGAAATCCTTCTGAAAGCAGAAGGTGTTTACAAGGAGTTCCCGACAGGGAAAAAGGGACAGGCGGTGCATGCCGTGAACGGTGTTGATCTCACGATTTTCCATGGAGAGACACTGGCACTGGTCGGCGAGAGCGGCTGCGGCAAGTCGACGCTGGGCCGCACGCTCATTCATATGCTTCCGCTGACGGACGGCATCGTCACCTACCGGAATCAGGTGATTTCGACGATGAGCGACAAGGTCTTCCGGCCGCTCCGCCCGAAGATGCAGATGATATTCCAGGATCCGTATGCCAGTCTCGATCCCAGAATGACGGTGCGTGACATTATCGCGGAACCGCTTATCACCTATCATGTGTGCAAGAACAGAGAGGAGACGACAGAGCGCGTGCTGCAGCTGATGAAGGCTGTGGGCGTGCCAGCTGACTTTATCTGGCGTTATCCGCATCAATTCTCCGGCGGACAGCGGCAGAGAATCGGCATTGCGCGTGCCATCGCCCTCAGGCCGGAGCTGATTGTCTGCGATGAGCCGGTGTCAGCACTGGATGTCTCTGTACAGAGTCAGGTGTTGAACCTGCTCAAGGACCTGCAGAAGAAGTATGGCCTTACCTATCTTTTCATCGGTCATGATCTTTCGGTCATCAATTTCATTGCAGACAGGGTCTGTGTCATGTTCCTCGGATCGGTTTGCGAGGTGGCGGGAAAGGAGGACCTATACAGCAGGCCGCTCCATCCCTACACGGAGTTCCTTCTTGATGCGATTCCGCAGCCGGATCCGCACCGCCGCGGCGAAAAGCGGGAGGTGCTCTCCGGAGAAATTCCGAGTCCGGTGAATCTGCCTTCGGGCTGCTGCTTCCGGACCAGGTGTCCTTACGCGACCGAGTTGTGCGCGAAGGAGCGGCCGGAGCTCAGGGCGGTTGGAAACCGTTTTGTGGCCTGCCATCATCCGCTGAAGCAGGAGGAATGAGAAGGGTGAGAAAGAAATGACTGGCGGATTGTGCTAGAAAAGAATCGATCATATCATTATCCTGATCTGACAGGGAGAATATTCCTGTCAGATTTAATCTGCGCTGATCGATCCTGTCGGAACGAGGAGGGATAAAACATGTACGATCTGAATCAGAATTTCAGCCGGTTCCCCGGCGGGTATCTGTTTGCGGCGGTGCGGCAGAAGAAGGAGGAGTTTCAGAGGAGCCATCCGGATGCGGATGTGATCAGCCTCGGGATCGGGGATGTGACGAAGCCACTGTGTCCGGTTGTGATGAAAGCGCTGGAGGACGCTGCAGCGGAGATGGGCGATGCCGCGACGTTCCGTGGATATGGGCCGTATGAGGGATATGCTTTCCTGCGGGAGGCTATTGCCAGGGTCGATTTCCAGCAGTATGGCGTGAAGATTCTGCCGGATGAGATCTTCGTCGGGGATGGCGCAAAGAGCGATCTTGCCGGCATCACGGACCTGTTCTCGGACCGGAACCGGATTGCCATCTGCGAGCCGACATATCCTGCGTATGCAGACAGCAATGTCGTCGGCGGGAGATGCGGATATTTTGACGAGCACACGGGACGCTGGACGAGTGTGATGTATCTGGACTGCACGGAGGACAACGGGTTTGTGCCTGAGGTGCCGGGCATGGGAGCGTCGTCACCCGATATCATCTATCTGTGCTTCCCGAACAATCCCACCGGCGTGATGATCACGCGGAGCGCACTGCAGCGATGGGTCAACTATGCATTGGAGAAGGGGTCGGTGATTCTCTACGATGCGGCATACAACGCGTTTATCGAGACGCCGGATGCGCCGCACACGATTTATGAGTGCGCCGGCGCGGAGCAGTGCGCAATCGAGCTGCGCAGCTTCTCGAAGACGGCCGGATTTACCGGCATGCGCCTGTCCTACATGGTGATTCCGGCGGCGCTGCGCTGCGGCGGCGCCTCGCTCCGCGACATGTGGAAGCGGCGTCTCGGCGCGCGCTATAACGGTGCGCCGTACATTATTCAGCGGGCCGGCGCGGCTGTCTACACACCGGAGGGACAGAAGCAGACGGCGCAGCAGGTTGCGGAGTACAAGCAAAACACGAAGCGCATCCGCACGGAGCTGGAGGCCATGGGGTACACAGCATACGGCGGCACGGATGCGCCGTACGTCTGGATGAAGCTGCCCGCGGGAATGAAATCCTGGGATTTCTTCGATCTGCTGCTCACGAAGGCAGGCGTGGTCGGCACGCCGGGCGTGGGCTTTGGCGCGGACGGAGAAGGATTCTTCCGGTTCACCGGATTTGGAACGCCGGAGCGGACAGAGGAGGCACTGGCGCGGATCGCGAAGCTGTGAAAAACAGATCAGGACAGAGACAAGGGGAGAGTGCATTTTGTACGGCAAAATTTTCAGCGAGATGGGCATGATGGCGTTCACAATGGCGGCAGGATATCTGCTGCGCAGGAGGGAACTCATCACTGAGGCAGGCAAGAAGAGTCTCACCAATCTGATTCTGTACTTCATTCTCCCCTGCAATATCATCAAGGCATTCTGCATCCCCTTCAGCAGACAGCTGCTGGTGCAGATGTCAATGGCGCTGCTTGCCGCGGTGCTGGTGCAGGTGATCAGCATGCTCCTTGCAGCGGCCGCCTATCGGCGTCTGCCGAAGGGAGAGAGGCAGGTCTTCCAGTACGGGACGGTCTGCTCCAATGCGGGCTTCATCGGAAATGCTGTGGCGCAGGGCGTGTATGGAGACACGGGGCTTCTGATCGCCTCCATCTACCTCATTCCGCTTCGCATCGTGATGTGGACGGCGGGGATCTCCTACTTCACGGAGGGAGGCAGCGTGTGGAAGAGCATGAAGAAGGTGCTCCTGCATCCCTGTATGATCGCGGTCTATATCGGGATGGCGCTGTTTCTCACGCAGGCACCGCTTCCGGAGGTGATCAGTCTCTCGCTCTCGACGGTGAGCGCATCCTGCACAGGGCTTATCATGGTTTACATCGGGACCATACTCTGCGGCGTCCATCTCCGGGAGCTGGTAAACAAGGATCAGATATATTTTGCCGTGATAAGGCTGGCAGTGATTCCGGCGCTGACGTGGGTCATGTGCCGGATGATCCGTGCGGATAGTATCATCACCGGCGTCTGCACATTGCTGGCGGCGATGCCGGCGGGCAGCACGACCTCCATTCTCGCGGCGCAGTACGGTGCGGATGAGAAGGTGGCGGCAAAATGTGTGGTCTTTACAACGGCGCTCTCCGCAGTGGCAATCCCGCTGTGGTGCGTGATCCTGCAGGGATGATGGAAAGTGGATGGAGACCCTGCGGCGGTGGCTGCGGCATGGAAGTCCCGCTGCGGTATGAAGCCCTGCAGGGATGAATTGGGAAAAGACAGGAGGAATATACAATGGTACTTCAGGGTGGCAGAACCTACTATGGTCCGAAAATTGGAATTCTGATGATGCGGACGCGTTTTCCGCGGATCCCCGGGGATCCGGGCAATGCGGCGACATTTCCGTTTCCGGTGAGCTACCGGGTCGTGCCTGATCTGTTTCCGGCGGGACGGATTCCGGCGGATGCGGATGAGATTCTGCTTCAGGAATTCAGGCAGGCGGCGCTGGATCTGGAGGCGGACGGATGCCGCGCGATCACGACGGTATGCAGTTTTCTTGCGGGATTCCAGCGTGAGCTGGCGGAAGCCGTCCGGATTCCGGTATTTACCTCCACGCTGTCGCTGGTTCCGTGGGCGTCGACGTTAATCGGGAAGGGACGTCCGATCGGGATTTTCTCGGACAATGCGGCGATGATGAATGATGATCTGTTCGGGCGGCTCGGCTGGTCCTCGGCAGAATATCCGGTGACAGTCAGCGCGCTTCCGCAGGATTCGGAGTTCCACCGGGTGATCATCGAGGACCGGCCGGAGGGCGATGTCGATCTCATCCGGCAGGAGATTCTGACGATGACGAGGAAGCACATGGAGGAACATCCGGACACGGGGGCAATACTGCTTGAGTGCGCAAACTATGCGGCGTTCCAGAAGGAGATTGCCGCGCAGGCGAAGGTTCCGGTGTTCAGCATCAATCAGCTCATTCTGATGATGCAGGACGCGGTGTGAGAGAAGAAAGAATACTGGATGGAACGTCACGGGGTGACGGATCAGGGCCGGCAGGGCACTGTGCGTGATGCGGAGAGAACCCCGGTGGAAAGGACGGAAGATGGAAGCACAGAAAAAGGTACTGGTGACGGAGCCGGTGGACGAGGCGGGAACAAATCTGTTAAAGGCGCATGGCTTTGAGGTAGTGCAGGGCACGGGGATCAAACCTGAGACGGTGATCCGCGAGGCACAGGGGTGCGGGGGCATTCTCACGAGAAACGCACGCATCACGGCGGACGTCATGGATCATTGTCCGGAGCTGCGCGTCATCGGCGTACACGGCGTCGGCGTGGACATCATCGATGTGGAGGCCGCGACCGCACGCAAAATTCAGGTGGTCAATGCAGCAGGCTCAAACCGCGAGGCGGTCGCGGAGTACGCGATGAGTCTGATTCTGATGCTCGCGAAGGGCAGCGTGCAGTACAACAATGAGCTGAAGGCGGGCAATCTTGAGATCCGAAAGATGAAGGGAGAAAATGTGCAGGGCAAGACGCTCGGCATTCTCGGCATGGGCAACATCGGGACGCAGGTGGCGCGCATCGCGCACGGCGGCTTCGGCATGGAGGTATTTGGATATAACAGGCATATATCAGAGCCGCAGAAGCTGGGGTTCTGCACGCTGCTTCCGGACAAGGATGAGGTTATCCGGCGGGCGGATTTCCTGTCGCTTCATTTGCCGCTGACTGCCTCGACGCGCCATATCATCGGGGAACGGGAACTTTCACTCATGAAGCCGACCGCCTATCTGGTCAACACCGGGCGCGGAGAGATTGTCGATGAGCAGGCTCTCATCCGGGCGCTGCAGGAGAAACGGATCAAAGGCGCGGGTCTTGACGTCTTCGAGGGCGGGCTGCCGAAGCCGGAGAATCCGCTTCTTCACATGGACAATGTCGTCGTTTCTCCGCATACCGCGGCTTTCACGGCAGAGTCACTGCGCAACATGGCAAGACAGGCGGCGCAGGGCATCGCGGAGGTGCTGGAGAATCGTGCGCCGTCCTGGCCGGTCAACCAGATTCCCGGCGCGCCGCAGCAGAAGAAGGTGTCCTGTATTTTGGACTACTATCAGTATGAATTCGGGACGGAGGCAAAATAAGGACGGCTCAGTGGGCGATGCTATGATTACTGTGCAGAAGGCAACGTTATGGCGAATACGGCGCAGAAGGCCATATTATACCTGCTTGACGCGCCGGTTCACAAATGGTTAGAATAAAACCATTCCTACGCGGAGCCCTTCATTTACAGAGGAGGACTGTGCGATGAGATGGAACACACAGGGATTTATAAAATTCTGTAAAGACAGGTCCGGATATATCGGCCTGTCTTTTCTTGTAGGAGTGGTGTGTCTCTGGTCCGTGGCCTGTGGGAAGCAGGGAACGGAGCTTGAATTGTATGATGCCGGAAGGGATACTACGGCGGCCATGGCGGAGAGGACGGGGGAGGATCAAGGTGGTTCTGCTCTGATAAATGGCAGTGGATCTGTCCGGTCTGCACTGCAGCGAGAAGGAAGTGCATCTGGCACAGCGTCTTCACGGCAGGATGAGACGGAGAAGTCTGAATCACAGAAGAAGGACTCAGGTAATACAGCTCAGACCCTGCGGGAGGAGCCGGAAACGGCTGCAGACAGCGGTGCGGCCGCTTCTGCCGAAGAGGAGAAAATTCTGGTCTTTGTCTGCGGCGCGGTGAAGAAGGAGGGAGTCTATTCCCTCCGTACGGATGCCAGGGTATACGAGGCAGTGGAGGCAGCAGGAGGCTTCGCGGAGGATGCTGACAGGGACGCGGTGAATCTCGCCATGCCGATGCAAGATGGGGAGCAGCTCAGGATCCCAACAGAGGAGGAGATGGCGTCACTCTCATCGGAGCCGGAGAGAGCGCAGCCCGGTGTGACGGGAGGCAGAATTTTGAGAACAGAAGAAAAAGCAGGCGGAATTTCTGATTCTGCCGGAAAAGTCAATCTCAATACGGCGACGCGGGAACAGCTCATGACGGTCCCTGGAATCGGTGGCGTGAGAGCGGACGCCATTCTGGAGTATCGGGAGAGCAGCGGCGGGTTCCAGAACATAGAGGAAATTAAAAATGTATCGGGAATCAAGGCGGGGATTTATGCAAAGATTCAGGGTTACATTACAGCAGAGTAGGGGATTGGCGCGGGCGGTGTTCTATGCGCACTGTGGATGGGCAGTATAGTGTGGGCAGTACAGTATGAGCAGTACAGTGTGCCCTGGAATGCCAGTGTCGCGGGAAAGGGATCGGACAGGCCTTCATCGACCCGGGACATTCATCCGGCGGAATACATGTCTGTCTGAACGTGATGCATTGATGTCAACGCAAACTTGCCAAGCCTGTGCGCCAAACTTGTCAACAAAATAATGTTAAAAAAATATTACAATGTACTATACTAAAGAAGTGAACCCGCAGTGAAAGGCGGGGGCGGGCGTGCGGACACAGATTTTGCAGGGACGGAGCAGGACATGGCTAAAATTCTGGTGGTGGATGATGAAAAACTGATCGTCAAGGGAATCCGGTTCAGCCTCATGCAGGACGGCTATGAGGTGGACACGGCGTATGACGGAGAGGAAGCACTGGACAAGGCCAGAAACAGCGCCTATGATGTCGTCCTTCTTGACGTGATGCTCCCGAAGCTGAACGGGTTCGAGGTCTGCCAGCAGATACGCGAGTTTTCGGATATGCCGATTATCATGCTCACTGCAAAAGGCGAGGACATGGATAAAATTCTGGGTCTTGATTACGGCGCGGATGATTATATTACGAAACCGTTTAACATTCTTGAGGTCAAGGCCAGAATCAAGGCGATCATGCGCCGCACTGCAGCTATGAAGCGCGCCCAGGCGCAGACAGCGAAGCCGCGGGAGAATGTGCTCACAAGCGGCGATCTGAAGCTTGACTGCGACAACAGACGGCTGTACATCGCGGGAAGGGAAATCAATCTGACCTCGAAGGAATTCGAGGTACTGGAGCTTCTTGTCCGCAATCCCGGCAGAGTCTACAGCCGGGAGAAGCTGCTCACTGATATCTGGGGCGAGGATTTTCCGGGGGATGTGCGCACGGTAGATGTGCATATCCGGCGCCTTCGTGAGAAGATTGAGCAAAATCCTTCCGAACCGCGCTATGTGCAGACAAAGTGGGGAATCGGGTACTATTTCCGCCAGCAGTAATGGAAAACTGTCCGGTCTCTGCATAATATCTACGCAGTAATGGAAGCGGAGCGGTACCTGTATAGGAAATAAAGGCCATTCCGTTCTCTGTGTAATATCTACGCAGTGCGCAGTAATAGAAGCTGTGCGGTATCTGTACAGGAAATAAAGACCATTATCTGTCTGTACTGGAAGAGAAGGCCATTACTTGTATTGAAATAGAAATCTATGCTGAACAAACTGAAACTTTTCTATCGGCGCTCCAGAATTCTGAGCAGTCTGCGCACGAGAATCTTTATTTTGATCCTTCTGATCGGCCTCGTCCCCTGCATTCTGCTGCATTACAGTATTCTGCAGGCATATCACGGCCGCGCGGTCTCGGTGCGGACCTCGGAGGTCCGCACGCAGATGCGTGTTCTGGCCAATCATCTGATCACATACAACTACATGGAAAATCCGTCCTCCTACACGGTGAATGCGGAGCTGGATCTCTTCTCGACTCTGAATGACGGGCGGGTGCTTGTCATCGATTCGCATCTCAAGGTCATCAAGGATACCTATGCAATTTCCGAGGGAAAGACTATTGTCACCGCGGAGGTGGTGCGCTGCCTGCAGGAGGGGACGCCGGGCGCATCCTCCGGTTACGACCCGGAGGACGGCTATATCGAGATGGTCACGCCGATTGTGGAAACGGCGTCCCTGGAGTCAGGGGATTTCTCCGGAAATCAGACGGCAGAGGAGAAGGTCCGCGGCGTGCTGCTCACCAGTGTGTCAACGGATTCCATCGTACAGACAATGGAAGCGCTGAGCCGGACCGCCATGCTGATCGAGGTGCTCTTTGCACTGATTATTCTGTTCCTTGCGTTTCTTCTCTCCGGGCGGCTCGTCGCTCCATTCAACCGCCTCACGCAGCATATCAATGAGGTGAAGGAGGGGTTCTCCACGGAACTGGTGCAGGAGCCCGCCTACTATGAGACAGAGCAGATTGTCGGTGCGTTCAACCGGGTGCTTGCCAGAATGCGGACGCTCGACGAGAGCCGGTCAGAATTTGTATCCAATGTCTCCCATGAATTGAAGACGCCGATGGCCTCCATGAAGGTTCTGGCCGATTCGCTTCTGCAAAATGAGAATGTCCCAGTGGAGATGTACCGGGAATTTCTGACTGACATTGACGCGGAAATCGACCGGGAGAACAAGATCATCAGCGATCTGCTCAGCCTCGTGAAGCTGGACAACAAGGAAGTCCGGATGAATATCACGAAGGTGAATATCGGCGATCTCACGGAGATCATCTGCCGCCGCATCCGTCCGCTGGCACAGAAGCGGGATATCGAAATCACCCTGGTTGTGGAGCGCCCGGTGGTGGCGGAGATCGATGAGGTGAAGATGACACTTGTGCTCACCAATCTCATCGAAAATGCAGTCAAGTACAATAAGGAGCATGGCAAGGTAAACGTCACGCTTGACGCGGATCATCAGAACTTTACCGTGACCGTGGAGGACACCGGCATCGGAATTCCGGAGGATTCCATCGACCGCATTTACGAGCGTTTCTACCGTGTGGACAAATCCCGCTCGAGAGAGGTGGGCGGTACCGGCCTTGGCCTTGCCATCACGAAAAACGCGGTTCTTCTGCACCGCGGTACGATCAAGGTCCGCAGCAAGCTGGGAGAGGGATCCATCTTCACTGTGACCATCCCTCTCATCTACAACGCGACACCGATCAGCAAGGAACGGGCTAATGCCCGCCAGCGGCGCAGGGAGCAGACCCAGATTCAGGGACAGCTGGAACACACACTGCAGAGGACGGAGGAGCAGCTCCGCCGGACACAGGCAAAACTGCACTTTATGGAGCACAAGGTGGAGGAAGACCGCGCAAACGATGAGGACGCGGATGTCAAAATCTGGGTCAGCAGCAGCGCGGCGGAACAGGATGAGAAAAAGGAAGAATCGGATTTGAAGAAAGAAGAGCAGGAAGCGAAGAAAACGGAACAGGATTCGAAGAAAGAAGAGCAGGAAGCGAAGAAAACGGAACAAGATTTGAAGAGAAACGGGCAGGGTGCCGACTGACAAGGATCTGAATGGGAGCGGCGACTGATATGGATCTGAACGGGGCGGAACGACCTCTATTCACAGAAATGATGAGACAGAGAATAAAAGGGAAAAGATTTATCACAGCAGCCGGGCTGGTTTTGTTTCTGCTTGTCATGCAGGTCGGGCTGATGACCGGATGCGGGAGCAGCAGTAAGACGGAGACGGCTGCCACCTCAGAGGATACGGTGACAATCTACTATCTTGCCAAGGATGAAAAATCTCTGAACC
>Ga0256406_1004155_pt1 | contig 16996 bp, 13 predicted proteins | sample RumenRJG_03DNA_FD_185986 | JGI IMG/M metagenome (GOLD analysis project Ga0256406, IMG submission 185986) | Bovine rumen microbial communities from Lethbridge, Alberta, Canada - RJG_03 | ecosystem: Host-associated > Mammals > Digestive system > Stomach > Rumen | place: Canada: Alberta | collected... | reverse complement strand
AACTGATAAATTTCCTTTCCGTCGTCATAACGACAAGGGTTAAGAATGAGTTTGTCAAGCTGGGACTAAACAAGAAATATTCTTACAAGGCTATATTCAGATACCTTTCAAAATACAAGAAGGTGAGGACCAAAGATGGTGGGAAATGGGGTACGGCGACCATGCTTAAATATATAGAAGAGTTAGTGGCTATGCTTGGTGTATAGTGTCTCAAATGGAGGTTTCTTTATTGTATCTTGTCCGCTGTTGGTAGGACGGGGATAAACCCCGCCCTCGCTGCTGCGGTATATTTACTTCAATTCTTGTCCGTTGTTGCAAGGACGGGGATAAACCCCGTCCCAACGGCGGATGCGTGCAACACATTAATTCTCAATGTGTTGCCAACGTGACCATTTCATCATAAACACATTGTCAACATGATTCCATTGCAGGGTGCGGAAAGACAGAGTTAGAAGCCGTCCAAAATCAAGGGGGCCGGACCGCGGTTGCGCGATCGATGTCACGGATGGAAATCGGGGGGCAGAGGAGTTACTTCCGGGTGGGGATATTGAACTCGGTGACCTTGCTGATGCTCTTCTTTCCTTGCAGGACGGCGAGGGCAAACTTTGCATTGCCGTCGGCAAGACGCTTGTCGGCTCTGACAAAGGCGGTATAGACGATGCCATGCCCTGGAGCGAGACTCTCGACGATGATGCTCGGGGTGATGGATATGTGGCGGTTGCCGGTGGTCTCGACAACCGACGGCACGACATTGAAGAGGGTCTGCTGACCGCGGTTGTAGATCTCGAACGTCACCTTAGCGTCCTCATTACGGCTGAGAGTACCGTCCTCGTTGGCATCGACGAAGCGTGCATTGGCAATCTCGATGTTCGGAGTATAAGTAACGCCCTGAGGGATAATCTGGAAATTCGACGTCCCGTTAGGAACCACCGTTGTTGGCTCCGATGCCGAATAGCCGGGGTTACCGGATGCCGGTGCCGACGGTACAAGATTGGTAGTATCTGACGGTGAGAACGTTATGCGGTCGTCGCCCGAGTTGGTAGCGTCGAAGCCGCTCTCGTCGGGAGCCCCGGTATTGGAGCCACTATAGCTGTAGATATCGTCATTACCGTTGTCGGCGAAGTTGCCCGAGGGTGCTTGCCGCTGGCTGCCGTTGTCATAGGGGTTGTAGCCGCGCTGCTTATTGCGCTGCACCTGGTCGTAGTGGTCGTGTACGCGCTGCTGGTCGGCCTTGTCGCCCACCGACCCGATGACAGCGCCCACGGCTGCACCGCCGGCCATTCCGACGATAGTGCCGAGATCGGAGCCACGCGGTCCGTTGGAGATACCGCCAATGGCCGACCCTATGATGCTGCCCAATGTGGCGCCGGCATATGCACCGGCTCCGGTGTAGGTATCACAGCCGCTCAAGAGTATTGCGCCGGCTGCCAAATAAACGATTCCCTTTTTCATAGTTACATGTGTATTCTTTTCAAGATTGCAAAGATATACAATTATTGTGAAACATGCAACGACAAATCCCTATTAATCGGTGGGGGATTCCCTATTTCACCCCCGCAAGACAGGACGGAACACCGACGGATGTCCGATAACGAAAAGAATATGTTCCAAAACAAACACTCAGGCTCCACAAGAAGATCGTGATGGGAATGAACACCATCGTTTATGAATGGCGAGAACCCGGCAAAACTCATAATAATCGTCCTATACTCCTTTCTATACCCCGCCCTACCCTCCTTTCTAAACTGCTGAGATTTGTATTCGGGAGAATTATATTGCACCTTTGCACCGAAATTACAATCAGCCTTAATCAAGACAATTACGACGGTTGTACATCCCTGTTCAGTCATTTTGGCATCAGCGTATAATCAAAAGAAATTCAGCCACTGATTCAAGGATAATAATACGGCACGCACTTTTTATCTTCATAATATGGTACGCATACCTATATATATTCCATAATCAGCACTTTGATTCCTAAGTAAGAGCCTTTATGGGATTCGGATTCTCATCGGGAAGTGGCGGCGGCAGACGGAATGACGCCCCCGGACAATAACGAAAAAGGCACTGCCACGAGGACAGTGCCTTAGGATAAGATTTTGTACAATTATGATTGAATGGCTAAATTCGCTTATAGAGGATACTCGTCGAAGGCGTAGAGCACTGTCGACAGGTAGCGCTCACCGGTGTCCGGGAGCAGGGCTACGATGGTCTTGCCCTTGTTCTCAGGCCGCTTGGCAATCTCGGTAGCCGCGAAGGCAGCAGCACCGGAGGATATTCCGACGAGGACACCGTCCTTCTGGGCAATCTGACGGCCTGCGAGGATGGCCTGGTCGTTCTCGACATCGAACACCTCATCGATGACTTTCGGGTCGTAGGTCTTCGGAACGAAACCGGCACCGATACCCTGAATCTTGTGCGGACCGCTGGCACCGCCCTTCAGCACCGGTGATGCCTTTGGCTCCACGGCAACAATCTTCACGTAAGGATTCTTCTCCTTGAGGTATTTGGCCACACCGCTGACGGTACCGCCGGTACCTACGCCGGCTACGAAGATGTCGATCTTGCCGTCGGTGTCCTCCCAGATCTCACGGCCGGTGGTCTCGTAATGTTTCTGCGGGTTGGCAGGATTCTCAAACTGTTCGAGGATTACCGAGCCAGGGATGGAGTCGCGCAGCTCCTCGGCAGCCTTGATGGCTCCCGGCATACCGTCCTTGCCGCTGGTGAGTTTCACCTGTGCGCCATAGGCCTTCACGAGGTTCCGGCGCTCCACGCTCATCGTCTCAGGCATGGTGAGGATGAGCTTATAGCCTTTGACCGCTGAGACGAGGGCCAGACCGACACCGGTGTTGCCACTGGTAGGCTCGATGATGGTTGCTCCTGGCTTGAGGGTTCCGGCCTTTTCGGCTGCCTCAATCATGGCTAAAGCAATACGGTCCTTGACGCTGCCGCCGGGGTTGAACGACTCCACCTTGGCAATGACCGGGGTGTCGAGACCGCGTGAGGCTGAATAATTCGCGAGTTCCACTAATGGTGTGTGACCGATGAGATCGGTAATCTTCTTTGCTATCTTTGTCATTTTTATTTCCTTTCTTTATATTGTGATTGAATCACTGATGAATGTTGAACTTTACTTTTCGTTATTTACAGCCCGAGGTCGCATCGCGAGGATTCGGTCTCGGGCGCGGGGATGGGGCTTATTTTTCGTTCTTCACAGCCTCAAATGCCTGGTCGAGGTCGTCGATGAGGTCCTGATAGTGCTCCGTACCGATGCTCAGACGGATTGTGCCGTCGAAGATTCCCTGCTCTGAGGCCTCCTCATCGCTGAGCTCCGAGTGGGTGGTACTCTTAGGATGGACGACGAGCGACTTCACGTCGGCGACATTGGCGAGGTCGGAGAAGATCTTCAGATGGTCGATGAAGTCCCATGCCTTCTGCTGCGAGCCGTCGATTTCGAAGGTGAAGATGCTGCCGGCGCCATTGGGGAAGTAGCGCTCGTAGAGCTCGTGGTTAGGATGGTCGGGCAGCGACGGATGGTTGATCTTCTTCACCTGCGGCTGTGTCTTGAGATATTCGATGACCTTCAAGGTGTTGAACACGTGGCGTTCTACCCGCAGCGAGAGGGTCTCAAGGCCCTGAAGGAGCACCCATGCATTGAACGGCGAGATACATGCACCCTCATCGCGAAGGAGAAGAGCCCGGACGCGGGTGGCGAACGGTGCCGGCACCTTACCGAAGACGAGTCCGTGATAAGACGGGTCGGGCTGTGTGAATCCGGGGAACTTGTCGTTCTGGAAGTAGTCGAAGGTGCCTCCGTCGACGATTACGCCTCCCAAGGAGCTGCCATGACCACCGATGAACTTTGTTGCCGAGTGGACAACGATGTCGGCTCCATGCTCTATCGGGCGGATAAGATAAGGAGTTCCGAAGGTGTTGTCGATGACCAATGGTATTCCGTGCTTATGAGCTATGGCCGCAGAGCGCTCAATATCACTGATGTTCGAGTTCGGGTTACCAAGGGTCTCGATGTAAACGAGTTTCGTGTTCGGACGGATGGCAGCCTCGAGAGCATCGTAGTCGTCAGGGTTGACGAACGTTGTGTCGATGCCATATCTGCTAAGGGTGTGCTTCAGCAGGTTGTACGTACCACCATAGATGGTCTCCGTCGCCACAACATGGTCGCCGGCATAGGCGAGATTGGTTATAGCATAGGTGACAGCAGCGGCACCTGATGCCAGGGCGAGACCACCCACTCCTCCTTCCAGGGCGGCGACACGGTTCTCGAAGACTCCCTGTGTCGAATTGGTCAGACGACCGTAGATGTTTCCGGCATCTTTCAGATGGAAACGGTCACTGGCATGCTGTGCATTGTGAAAAACGTATGATGTGGTCTGATAGATAGGCACTGCGCGTGAGTCGGTAGCCGGGTCGGCAGTCTCCTGTCCTACATGAAGCTGAAGTGTCTCGAAGTGATACTTTTTCTGATTCTCTTTTGCCATAATCAATCTCCTTTAATTGTTATTGTTTATCTGTGTGCAAAGGTACGTCGATTTCGGCATTCCCGAAATACCACACTATAGTCATTTCGCATACCACAAATGTGGTATTCATCGCTTTTTCGGCCCAAAATCAGCCATTTCAGCAGTATTTAGGGCCTAATTTATCATGATTTCTAACATCTACGGCGGCAATCATGATACCATAAAATGGAAAAAGGCCGGGCTCAGCCCGACCTATATATATGTACAATCGGCCACCGTGGGTCAATTGCAAGCCACATGCCGAAGTGTAGATGTGGATTTTTCTCAGCGCGGGCAGCTACGTTACGAACCGCGAGAGAATGCCTGTTGCAGTCTAATCGGTGATATGTCCCTTTGTCAAGGCATACTTTCCGCCACCCGTGAGGCACAGTACTGCAGCACCAAGGAGATAGAGCATCGGCAGCTCAATAGCCCATCCGCCCGTCATCGGGTCGACGGAGAAAATGTCACCGAGGTGAGCCATGAGGATGGCTACGGCCATATTGCCGACCATCACCGCCGCAGCCACACGCGTCCAGGCCCCGACAACAATCAGCAGCGATGCCGCGAGCTCGGCAGCCAACGAGAAGTAAGCGATGAAACCGGGCAAGCCGATGCCTGCAAGCATACCCTCGATGGCCGAAACACCATAGAGAAGTTTGTGGATACCATGGAAAAGCATGAGGCCGCCGGTCATAAGGCGGAGCAGCAACAGTCCTAAATCGTTGTCGCGAAGGAAGTCTTTATCGAATGTCATAATAACTTGTTTTCGTTGCACCGGACAATAAAATAATGTGATTCTCTACTCCATCCAACAGCAGCCCGACTTTACCGACGAATGAAGATAATGGTAAGATAACGACATTGGGGACGATTTATTTTACGAACAGGACATTATTTTGGAATTATTCCACATATAATCGCCCGCTATAGCATTATCCCGCTGATGGCAGTAAAGAAAAAACGGCAAAAGATTTGGACTTTACTGAATAATTTGTATATTTGCATCATACATCTAAACAACGACTTACTATGCAGGAATACGCTGACTACATCGTACAAATAGAGATTGACTCGCTGTGGAGCGGAAGGAAACACATCAAGTGGGACCTCGACAGAAAGGTTAATATCCTCAGTGGCATCAACGGTGAGGGCAAGAGCACTATATTAAATAAGGTGGTGAAAAGCCTGGGAAAGAGTGACAACATATCGAGCCACGGTCTGCGTGGGGTTCATCTGAAGGTGTTTCCCGAGGACGCCACACGCATCCGTTTCGACATGATTCGTTCTTTCGACCGTCCGCTTCTCGACATCGACGCGTTCAGCAAGCTCGATATCTCGCTCGCCACGGAGCTCGACTGGCAACTGTATAAGCTGCAAAGAAAGTACCTCGACTACCAGGTGAACATCGGGAACCGCATGATTGAGGCCCTGCAGAGCGGCTCGCCAGACGCGGCGAAGAAGGCCCAGGAGATCTCGGAGCCTAAAAAGAAGTTCCAGGACATCATGGACAAGCTCTTCTCCTACACCGGCAAGAAGATTATACGGACGGAGAACGAAATCCGTTTCTCACAGATTGGCGAGACCCTCGTACCCTATCAGCTGTCAAGCGGTGAGAAACAGATTCTCGCCATACTCCTTACGGTGCTCGTCGAGGACCAGCAGAACTACGTACTCTTTATGGATGAGCCCGAGGTGAGCCTGCATGTCGACTGGCAGAAGCAGCTCATCGACCTCATCCTCGAACTGAATCCCAACGTACAGATAATCCTCACGACTCACAGTCCGGCCGTAATCATGAACGGATGGATGGACAAAGTGACTGAAGTTAGCGAGATAACGGATAAATAAAGCTATGCGACACCTCAAAGACAACATCAGTTCGGACTACATCAACGCCGCGAACCGCCTCAACGGACGCAAGGCGCGGAAGCGGATTGTGGCCTATGTGGAGGCTTACGACGACATCTTCTTCTGGCGCACCGTGCTCAGCGACCTCGAGAACGACCGTGTCTATTTCGAGGTTATGCTCCCCTCGCGCGGCAATCTCACCAAAGGCAAGAAGAGCGCGCTCATGAGTCTGCTAAAGGCAAAGGTCGGCGACTCGATGATTGCGTGCGTCGATGCCGACTACGACTATCTTCTCCAGGGTGTCACAGCGGTGTCGAAAGAGATTAACGAGAATCCCTACGTCTTCCACACCTATGTTTATGCCATCGAGAACTACCAGTGCTATGCGCCGAGTCTGCATGATGTGTCTGTGGCTGTGGCACTTAACGACAAGTCGTTATTCGACTTTGAGGAATATCTCAGGGAGTATAGTGAGGCCATATATCCGCTCTTCGTGTGGAATATATGGTACTACCGCCGCAACCACTATGGCGAGTTCACCATCAGCGACTTCAATAAGGTAATCGAAACGGGGAACTTCAATCTCGCCGACCCGTACAGAGGGATAAGGAATCTGCGCCACAAGGTAGGCCGCAAGGTGCAACAGCTGCAGAAAGCCAATCCCGAGGCCAAGGAGAGCTGGCAACAGTTGAAGGACGAGATGAGAAATCTCGGGGTAACGCCCCAGACTACTTATCTCTTCGTCCAGGGCCATCATCTCTTCGACAATGTCGTCGTGCCGATGCTCGAGAAGGTCTGCGATGCCCTCATCAAGGACCGCGAGCGCGAAATTAACCGCAAGGCCGTCCACAACACCCAACGCTACAACGAGCTTGCCAGCTACAGTCACAGCGTCGAGGACATCGTCCCGATGCTCCGTCGGAACACCGGTTACCGCCGTTCGGAGTTCTTTATAAGGCTCCAGGACGACGTCAGGAAAATGCTGGACTCACTTAGTTCTCCTTCCAGAAGGCCGGAGTGAAGAGCACAAGCACCGTAAACAGCTCCAGACGACCGACAAGCATAAGGAACGAGCAAATCCATTTTATCCATTCCGGCAGTATCGACCACGACATCGTAGGACCTATCTCCAATCCCAAGGTAGGGCCAACATTGCCCAGACTACTCAGAGTTATCGTTATAGCATTGGTATTGTCGATGCCCGCGGCAATCATTATGAACGCGCAGATAAGAGCCAGACAAAGATAGAGCCCGATGAAGGCAAGGAGCGTCACCCGCTTTGCCGTAGGCACATTGAAACCGTCAATCTTCATCGGCAGCACCGCGTTGGGATGCAGAATCTGCTTAAACTCGTTGCGGACAACCTTCAATATCATCACGCCACGGATGCTTTTTATTCCTCCGCTCGTACTTCCCGAGCACCCACCAAGAAACATACACACCGCAAGAATGACCCACGTGACATGCGGCCACTTAGCCGCGTCGTCGTTGAACAGGCCTGTCGTCGTAATGAAACTGACCACCTGGAAAGCCGATGAGCGGAAAGCATGCTCCACGGTGTAATGATTTCGCGCAATGAGCTCAAGCATGATGAGGGCCGTGAAGAACAGAATTACCAAGGTATAGAACCGGAATTCCGAGTTGCGGAACATCTGCCTGATTTTCAACTTCGCCGCCGACATATATAATAAGGTGAAGTTTACGCCCGAGAGGAAGCAGAAAATGATACACACATAGTCCTCTGCCGGACTCTTGAAGGCGGCTATACTGCCCGACGTAGTGGAGAATCCTCCCGTTGCCGTCGACGTCATGGAATAGTTGACAGCATCGAAGACACTCATTCCACAGAGCCAGTAACAGAATGCGCACAGCACCGTGAGGATGAGATACACCGTCCATATCCACTTGGCACTGGTGCTCAGACGCGGCTGTAGCTTCGATTTCAGCGGTCCCGTCGACTCAGCCGCGAAGATCTTCACCGACCCTCCGACCATCGAAGGCAGCACAGCGATGGTGAAGAAGACTATGCCCAGGCCGCCAATCCATTGTGTCAGCGACCGCCAAAGGAGGATTCCGTGCGGCAACTTCTCCGGATAGTCGATTATCGAGGCCCCCGTGGTGGTGAATCCCGACATTGTCTCGAAGAACGCATCGGTGAATGTCATCGACGGATTGTCGAAGATGAACGGCAGTGTGCCGAAAGCCGAGTAGAGAACCCATGTCACCGTCACGACGAAATAGGCCTCGCGGCGCCCAAGAGAGGTGCTGGCCTTGCGGCCGAAGAGCCGGAACAGGGCTCCCGCACCAACGATGATGAGTATGCTCCAGATAAAGGGCATGACATCATGGCCGTGGTTGAAGACAGCCACGAGCAGGCAATAGAACATCAGCGTAGCCTCCAACCAGAGCAGCGAACCGATTATCTTGCTTATAATCTTATAGTTAAGCATCACTTGAAAAGCCTCTCCAAATTCTTTAAGTCCATCTTATGAGCGAAGATGACGACAGAGTCGCCAGCCTGAATCTGCGTATTTCCCGACACGAGCATTCCCTTCTCATCGCGGACAAGGCCACCGATGGTGATGCCCGTAGGCAGTCCGAGGTCCTTGACGGGCTTGCGGGTGATCTTCGAACCTTCGGCCGGAATGAACTCTGCAACATCGGCATCGGCCGTAGGCAGGAAGCGGATGTTATAGACATTAGTGTCGAGGAGCATCTGATAGATATAGCTTGCCGTGGTTATCTTCTTGTTGATAACCGTTCCGATGTCGAGACTCTCGGCCATACTTACGTAGTCGACATTCTCAACCATAGCCACCGTCTTTCTCACCCCCATGCGCTTAGCCGTCAGACAGGCCAAAATGTTTGTCTCGGCATTGGGTGTCAGGGCCACGAAAGCCTGCGTATTGCGTATTCCCTCCTCCACGAGCAGCGACATATCGCGTCCGTCGCCGTTGATGACGAGCGTGTCCTCGTCGAGAATCTCGTTAAGTTCCTCGCAGCGGTTCTTGTTTTTTTCCAGCACCTTGACGTTCATATATTCCGGCATCATCTTCACCGCTCTGACGGCAGTGTTGCCTCCGCCCATTATCATTACGTTCTTGACGTCGGCGTAATGTTCCTTTCCCACAATCTTACGGATATAAGGAATGTAGTTGCGCGTAGTCATGAAGTAGGCCATATCGTATAGTTTCAGCGAGTCGTTACCACCCGGAATGATGGTATCGGCACCCCGCTTGATGGCCACGATGTGGTAAGGGTCGTCCGGGCCGCTAATGTCCTTGAGCGGCTGATTGAGAATTTCGCATCCTTCGCGCAACTTTATGCCGAGCATGACAAGCTCGCCGTTGTGCACGTCCCACCTCTGTCGCACCCACGACATCTTCAGTCCGTTGATGATATCCTTGGCGGCCAACATTTCGGGGTAGATGACACTGTCGATGCCCATCTCCCTGAAGAAGGCCTTGTCTATCTGTTCCGTGTATTCCGGGTCGTCAACCTTTGCCACCGTTTTCTTTGCTCCGAGGGCGTGGGCCATGGTGCACGCCGTCAGATTAGCCGTCTGGTCGGCCGTCACGGCGATGAACAAGTCGGCCTTGGCGGCTCCAGCCTCCCGCAGTGCGCGTGGACTTGTGCACTTCCTGTCGAGCGTAAGGAGGTCGTAGTCGCGGTTGAGTTGTTCCAGGGCAGCCTCATCCTCGTCGAGGATGGTGATGTCGTAATCGTTGCGCGACAGCAACTTAGCGAGATAACTACCTATTGCCGATGCTCCGGCTATAATCACTTTCATCTGTCAAGAGTATTCAGAATCGTTTGTTTTATATTCTCATTGTCGATACCACAGAGCTGGCGCAACTGCGCCACGGTACCCTGTTCGACAAATTTATCTGGCAGTCCGAGTCGGATAACGTCCGGTTTGTATCCATGGTCGTCGAGCCATTCGAGCACTGCCGACCCCATTCCACCTTCCTTTATACCATCTTCGACGGTGACGACCGCCGAAGCTGTTTCGCCTACATATCTTAATATCTTCTCATCCAACGGCTTGAGGAACCGCAGGTCGTAGTGCTGCACCACGGCATCGTGCCCCACCGTCACGGCATCGTCGGCAGCCATCTCCTTCATAACCTCCTCGACATCATTGCCGATGGGCCCGATGGTAATCACTGCCGTCGTTTTCGGCTGATTATCAGCACTCTGTGTACCATCAGCATCAGCTGTAAGCTGTTCCGGCCGTGACAGAATCTTCCCGCCGTCGGCCTTCAGCGCCAGTCGGCTAAGGCACCTTCCGGTACCCACCTTTATCTCCTCCAACGGGCACCGCCAGTCGACGAGCACTCCCCGACCGCGCGGATAACGTATGACGAAGGTTCCCTTTCCGGGCAGCTGTGCCGTGTACATCAGCCTCCGCAGCTCGTGCTCATCCATCGGCGAGGCAATGGTGAGATTAGGAATCGGGCGCAAGGCCGCCATGTCGAAGACTCCGTGGTGCGTAGCTCCGTCCTCACCGACGAGTCCGGCCCTGTCGAGGCAGAGCACCACCGGGAGGTTTAGTATTGCCGCATCGTGGATAATATTGTCGTAAGCCCTCTGGGCGAAGGAGCTGTAGATATTGCAGAACGGCATCAGCCCGTCCTTTGCCATTCCCGCCGAGAAGGTCACGGCGTGTCCCTCGGCTATTCCCACATCAAAGGTGCGGTCGGGCATGGCCTTCATCATGATGCACATCGAGCTGCCCGTGGGCATGGCTGGTGTCACGCCTACTATTTTCGGATTCTGCTTTGCCAGTTCGAGGAGCGTCTCACCGAACACCGTCTGAAACTTCGGCGGCTGTTCGCCATTATCGTCGGTGATGCGCTCGCCCGTCTTTGGGTCGAATTTTCCCGGCGCGTGCCATATTGTGGCACTCTGCTCGGCAGGCTTGTAGCCCTTGCCCTTGACGGTATGCAGATGCAGGAGTTTCGGTCCGCGCATGTCCATCAGCTGGCGCAGGATGCGCACGAGGTCGACGACATCGTTGCCGTCGAAGGGTCCGAAGTACCGGATGTTCATTCCCTCGAAGATATTCTGCTGATGGCTGATGGCACTCTTCAGCGCATTATTGAGGCGGATGATACCCTTCCGGCGCTCGTCGGAGAGCATTCCCCGTGAGTGGAGCCACCTGCCGGCCTTGAAGCGCAGCCGGTTGTAGGTTTCGTTGGTGTCGAGATTGAGCAGATACTGCTCCATTCCTCCTACGGCCCTGTCTATCGACATATCGTTGTCGTTGAGGATAATAAGGAGGTCGTTGGGCTTGCTCGACACGTTGTTCAGTCCCTCGTAGGCCAGTCCGCCGCTCATGGCACCATCGCCGATGATGGCCACCACGTGGCGGTGCTTATGCTGTAGCTTTGCAGCCATGGCCATGCCGAGAGCCGCCGATATGGAGTTGCTGGCGTGACCGCACGTAAAGGTGTCGTACTCGCTCTCCAACGGTGTGGGGAACGGGCACAGTCCACCGAGCTTCCGGTTCTCAGGGAAACGGTCGCGGCGGCCGGTGAGAATCTTGTGGCCGTAAGCCTGATGGCCCACATCCCACACGAGGCGGTCTTCGGGAGTATTGAAAACATAATGACAGGCCACCGCTATCTCCATTGCCCCGAGACTCGACGCAAGGTGACCCGGATTGACACTCAGCTGGTCGACAACGAATCGACGCAGTTCGGCGCACACCTCCGGCAACTGATCGACTCTCAGTTTTCGCAAGTCGGCGGGAGAATCAATTTTATCAATAAGGCTAAATTCTTTCTCGTCTGTCATTAGATATAAAAACGCATTAACTTTGCAAAGGTACTCTAAAATAGATAGATAACAAAGAAAAACTTTATTTTTCTTTAATTCAAAAACTTGTATGCTACGAAAATATTCCGTACTTTTGCAGCGGATTCAGCAGCATTATGGCAGCCGCGGTGCCCATTTGCACCCTCCTGGTTCAGCCGCAGCAAGCCATTTGCGTGCAAACCGTCAATAGCGGCAGACTGTTTCTGTCGTTCGCATCTTAGCTATTCAGGAACAAGATATGTGGTTAATAAAATTTATTAAGAACTGGACTCTCTTGTGCTCGCTCATTGTGGGCAGCGCCGTTTATCTCACCTTTTCGCGCATTCCGCTGCTCGAGCCCATCGGCGACACCGTCGGTCCGCGCCTTGTCGACCTCATGCCTTATGTCATCTTCACGATGCTATACCTCACCTTCTGCAAGATCGACATGCACAACTTCCGTCCGCGCAAGTGGCACTTTGCCCTTCAGGGCATCCGTGTGTTCCTCACGGCCCTTGTCGTCATAGCCATCAACCTTGTGCCAGCCGCCGACCACGAGACGAAAATCATCCTCGAGGGTGTCTTCATCTGCGTTATCTGTCCCACGGCTGCCGCCGCTCCCGTGCTCACCGAGAAACTCGGTGGCGGCATCGCCACGATGACCGTGTACATGATCATCGCCAACATCTTCTCCATCATCATCATTCCCACGTTCTTCCCTATGGTGGAGCGAAGCGCCCACATCACCTTCGGCTTCGCGTTCCTGCTCGTCCTGAAGCGCGTGCTGCTCGTCCTCGCCGTTCCACTCGTCTTAGCACTGCTGTCGCAGAGGTTCGCGCCGCGTGTCGCCGAGTGGGTCAAGCGTCGCCACAACCTCGCCTTCTACCTCTGGTCGTTCAATCTGTCGATCATCATGGGGCTGGCCGTGCGCATGGTCTCCTCCACCCCGCTCACCGGCGAGGCCCTCTTCCTCCTGCTCTTCCTTCCGCTCGTGGTGTGCATCATCCTCTTCAGCATCGGCAAGGCCGTCGGCGGCATCTGGGGCGAGAATATCAATGGTGGTCAGGCCCTGGGCCAGAAGAACAATGTTGTGGGCATCTGGCTCATGAACTCCTTTCTCAATCCCGTCGCCGTCATTGCTCCTTGCGCCTATGTCGTATGGCAGAATATCATCAATGCCGTACAGTTGTGGTATAAGAACAAGCACGGATATCTGAAGTGGTAGAACCGCACCGGATATACGAAAAATCATTACAGCATTTCCATACATGCCATTTGGGCTTACGAAACGGTCCGTTTTGCATTGCGAAAAGGACCATTTTGCGTCCTGAAACGGTCCGTTTTAGAACGCAAAACGGCCCTTATTGTAACTCTCTATGAATCAAGGCGTTGCAAAGGCAGGACAGAACAGCCTTGAATTTGAATTATTATTACATTTTCAGATAGACGATAAAGAAAATCGATTGATATAATCTGGAGGTCTCCCCGCCACGAAAAAGCCCCGGCGGGGCTTAATTCTCAGGATCACCAGACTAAGGGAGCACAGCGACCGCAGTCCGGGGTAGAACGTCGGCATGAGACAATCACGACCAGCCTCGGGGAGGTTGAATAGCGGAACGCGCAGAAATCCGGTCCGAATACTGATGCACACTTCGTGCTATTGTGTGTCTTCGAGGCACTGACGGAATGGTTTTCCGCATCGCCAACGCCCAAACTGCGCCCGCTATCGCTCGCTTAGTCTGGGCGTAATGGATGATTCAGAATCTCCGAGTCTGTCGGTGTCAAAAATAAAACCACTGCGAGAAAGACACCAGATACACCGAAATCGAGTAGGAGGTAAACACTAATCATAGGTGCTTATCTCCTATTTTCGTGTTCACCACCATCTCACACCACCGTACGTGCGGTTCCGCATACGGCGGTTCCTCGTTAGGGTAGCCACTTGACATACTCGTCATATAAGAACGTATAACCAGCCTTGCGCAAGTTCACGTTAGAGTAGTTATAGGGCTTTGACGCTTTTTGCCGCATCACCCTTGCAAGCAAGTCTTGGTATTAGGTTTCTGTTCGTCGGGGCAGATGTTTGCCGCTGACTTCTTTCAGATTCCATCTCGCGATGGACACCCTTGTCTCTCTGGCTGGACAGTTCCCACTACTGGGGCCTGTTAGGAACTTACACCCGTTAGCCGATATACATGCCCGTCAAACAAAAAGGAGTCAATCATGTTGACTCCTTTTATTTTATAACACCTTACTTATATACGGAGATTTCTTCGCTATTTGCTCAAAAGCTCTTTTGATATTCCGTTTGTTCCTATTGTTGTTTTCGACAATTCGGCAGATTTAAAAGTTCATGTAAGAAATCATATTGTGGTAAACAGATACAACTTAAATTATGCAATATAATTGTTTTATTATTATTTCACCGCAATCTTTATAGAATCCTTACCTACTTTGGCGATAACCAACGATTCGTTTACGGCAAAAGAGGCTGCACCATTTGCTGCAACCGAAGAGCCGAGATACTTGCCATCAGTAGCATAGAACTTCACCACTTCGCCATTATCAAGTCCAGAGAGAGTAATAATACCATCATGGGCAGAAGCCACAACGCCACGTGTTTTTACCATATTGATATTGGTACCAGTATCCAAGTTAGCATTAATCCAATACAGAGTTGCCACCGCCTTATCAGATGCTTTATATCCATCTGCTGTAGCATAAACTGAAATATTATAGGCAGCAGAAAGAGATACTTCCCCATTTTCGCTCAGCGCATTAGACTTAATATCTGTATCAGTTATTGTATAATGATACTTTGCTCCTGTTGTTTCGCAAGCGAACATCAACTTGCCTTCGCCATAAGAAACTGATGGAGTAGAGCACTGAGTAACAGGCTTGTTATCATCTCCTGTTTCGTCTGGATTCCAGGCATAGATATATTTATAATCAGATCCAAAGGAATCTTTATAACCCTGTAGGTATTCTGTTGGAACCTTGATTATACTTGTCGTTGGTATTTTTAAGTCTGCGTAATTTGATCTACAATATTTACCTTCAAAATATACAGTTTCCAGATTTTGACAATCCATAAAGCAATGATCACCCAATGAAGTAACAGATGAAGGGATGGTGATAGAGGTTAAGCCACTGCAATAAGCGAAGCAATGATCACCCAATGAAGTAACAGATGAAGGGATGGTGATAGAGGTTAAGCCACTGCAATAAGCGAAGCAATGATCACCCAATGAAGTAACAGATGAAGGGATGGTGATAGAGGTTAAGCCACTGCAATAAGCGAAGCAATGATCACCCAATGAAGTAACAGATGAAGGGATGGTGATAGAGGTTAAACCACTGCAACCAGAGAAGCAAGAAGCACCCAATGAAGTAACAGATGAAGGGATGGTGATAGAGGTTAAACCACTGCAAGCACTGAAGCAATACCAACCCAATGAAGTAACAGATGAAGGGATGGTGATAGAGGTTAAACCACTGCAACCAGAGAAGCAAGAAGCACCCAATGAAGTAACAGATGAAGGGATGGTGATAGAGGTTAAACCACTGCAACCACTGAAGCAATACCAACCCAATGAAGTAACAGATGAAGGGATGGTGATAGAGGTTAAGCCACTGCAACCTTCGAAGCAAGACTCACCCAATGATGTAACAGATGAAGGGATGGTGATAGAGGTTAAGCCACTGCAACCAGAGAAGCAAGAAGCACCCAATGAAGTAACAGATGAAGGGATGGTGATAGAGGTTAAGCCACTGCAATAAGCGAAGCAAGCCTCACCCAATGAAGTAACAACATACTCCACTCCATCATTATCCTTAACCTTCTCTGGAATAATAATATCACCAGAATATTTTCCTTCCATTTTAGGAAGAAGCGTTGCTGTCTTCGTATCAGAATCTAACAAATAACGAAAGCCATCAATTACTTCTGCCATCGCACTACTCGTAGTCATGAGCATCAGAACTACCAACATAACAAAGCCTTTAAAAAGACTACAGGTTCCGCTTTTACAATCCAAGAACTTTTTTCTTAAAGTAAAATCTTTCATAATCGTCTGTATTTAATCTTTTTCTCCGCAAAAATACTACTTTATTATTTAACTCACAAGAATTTATGGTAAAAATCAAAAATCATGAAATCTTTTTCACGTGTATTATGTTCTTCAAATTGTACTTCGATCTAAATGGTCAAAGGCACTATTGGTCAAAATCATTGAAGGTATTACGATGCAATGGCTATAATACAAAGTTACAGAATTATAACTTACTAAAAATCACGTTATAAGATATTACCCGAACTGGGGTAATACCTTATTTATATACGGAAGTTGAGTAACAAAAGTCGAGTTTGACCAACATGACCATGACCGAAAATGACCAATCGAGTAGGAGGTAAACACTAATCATAGGTGCTTATCTCCTATTTTCGTGTTCACCACCATCTCACACCACCGTACGTGCGGTTCCGCATACGGCGGTTCCTCGAGGGTAGCCACTTGACATACTCGTCATATAAGAACGTATAGCCAGCCTTGCGCAAGTTCACGTTAGAGTAGTTATAGGGCTTTGACGCTTTTAGCCGCCTCACCCTCGCAAGCAAGCCTTGGCATTAGGTTTCTGTACGTCGGAGCAGATGTTTGCCGCTGACTTCTTTCAGATTCCATCTCGCGATGGACACCCTTGTCTCTCTGGCTATGCAGTTCCCACTACTGGGGCCTGTTAGGGACTTACACCCGTTAGCCGATATACATGCCAGTCAAACACGCACCGGCAAGACCGACTCCATCGCCTCGCCCTTCGTGCTCCGC
>Ga0256406_1004153_pt1 | contig 16999 bp, 9 predicted proteins | sample RumenRJG_03DNA_FD_185986 | JGI IMG/M metagenome (GOLD analysis project Ga0256406, IMG submission 185986) | Bovine rumen microbial communities from Lethbridge, Alberta, Canada - RJG_03 | ecosystem: Host-associated > Mammals > Digestive system > Stomach > Rumen | place: Canada: Alberta | collected... | reverse complement strand
ATGATGTTCTCCCTCTTTCTGTGCTTCTGTCTGCTGGAACTCCTGTCGTATCCGCTCTCACGCGGCACGCGCGCAGCGGGTATCGCCGCCGTCTTTCTCACCTCTCTCTTCTGCGACTGGTTCTTTCTCGCACCAGCCTACACCCTCCTGTTCTACCGGGGCAGGAGGGAGCATCCGGGCGGAGGCTTCGGTTCCGCCACCGATATGCGCGCCCTCACTGCCTGGCTCCCCGCGCTCCTTCTCCAGCCCGCCTGGGATATCACGAGCGGCCTGCTCTCCGCGGCCGCCCGAAGCGGCGATGCCATCGGCACAGGCAGCGGCGCTGCCGGGTTCAGCGCCCTTTGTAATCCCACCGGCCTTCCTTTTCTGGGCAGTCTTCTGCTTCAGACGTTTTTCTCCGCCCTACCGCAGGCTGCCGCCATGATCTGCATCGTATTCCTATATAACGGAAAACGGGCAGCCAGAGGCCGCTCGTTTTCCAAATGGTTCTTCTATGTGTATTACCCCGCCCATCTTCTCGCGATCGGGCTTGCCGCAAGGCTCCTGCTGCGCTGAACGCCTGTTCAATCCGATTCCTGCGCCGCGCATTGCCCCCTACAGCTTCAGAATCGCATACGCGGTTTTCTTCAGCAGATAACCGGCCAGCACAATCGCCAGGCAGATGATGATGCAGATGTAGAATGAAAACCCGCGGGCCATCAGCTCCATCTGCAGCGCCGTCTCCTTGTCCAGAATCGTATGGATGCCGTCAAACAGCAGATAATCGGCAAATCCCATGCCGCCCGGAACCGGCATGCAGCTCGACCCGATCATGGAGAAAATCTGCGAGACAAAAACCTTCCGGGCGCCGTCCGCGCTTCCTCCTGTCACCGTCGCGCTGTATACAATCGCGGAGATGACCGTCTGGCACAGCCGCTGTGCCAGGTTCAGCAGGTAGACCTGGAACAGTATCTTCCAACCCGCACTCAGTCCCTGCACGCCGGTGCTGTAATCATCCACAGTGCTGCGCAGACGCGTTTTCCAGTACTCCTCCCGCTTCAGCCAGCCCTTCCGGACCAGGCCGTCGATGATTTTGTTTCCGACCCGGATGATGCGGTCATGCCATCTCGTGACAGCCACAAAAAGAAAGGCCAGCAGGCAGATGGTAAGATATCCCAGGACCACCAGAATTTTGGACAGAATCGACATGTCCCGCAGCACGTCCCTTCCCATGAGAGCGCCGAGCAGCCCCACCGTCAGGGTGGAGAACGTGTGCACGATCAGATAAATCGAGAGAATCGCCGTGATGTATCCCATCGGGATATGGTCCCGCTTCATGAACCAGGCGCAGACCGGCTGCCCGCCCGTCGCCGACGGTGTGATCGCCGCACAGTAAATGTCAGACGCGCCGTAAATGGTTGTATCCAGCAGGCTCCTCTTGTACCCGGCCTCGCGGCACAGCAGCCAGAGCGCCATTCCCTCGCTCAGAATATATCCGGCGATACACAGATAGACCAGAACCTGCGCACCCGCGTTCATCTGCCGCATTCTGGCCAGCAGCTCCGAAAAGGTCAGCTCCCTGCTCTGCGAGATCACCGCCACAATTGTCAGAATTCCAATGAGCAGCGTGATCCCTGCCCACATCAGCTGTTTATGCTTTTTCACATGCACCTCTGCCCCGCATTTCCACAATATGATATCCACGGATGAATACCTTATGTTACCGTAAATTGGTCCGTTCCTGCAAATTCTTCCCGCTACTCCACACTTTTCAGCGCAGCGGCCGGCTCAATCCGGTCGAGCGTGCGATCGGTCAGGCCCTGCACCAGCACGGCAAACAGCACGGTCAGCCCGGCCGCGATCACATAGCTGACCGCGTGCAGATGCACCGCCAGATAGATGGACGGCAGACGCAGAATGATGCGGATGGTCTGCGCAAATCCCCAGCCGGCCGGCAGGCCAAGGACAATGCCGATCCCGGTGAGCAGCCACGTCTCCCGGTTAATATACTGATGCACCTCCCGATCATAGAAGCCGAGCACCTTGATCGTCGCAAGTTCCCGCACCCGCTCGGAAATGTTTGTGGTCTGCAGCGTAAAAAGCACCACAAACGCGAGCGCCGCGCTCATGACAATTATGATGGAGACCACCGCGTTCATCAGACGGAAGGTCGCGCTGAAGCTGTCCGCCAGTACAGCATTGACCGTCACGGAGAGCATGCCGTCCCGCTTCTTCAGCGCCTCGCCGAATGCTTTCTGGGCTGCGAGTCCCTGACACCGGTCTGAGAAATGCGCCAGCATTCCGTTCGGCTCAAAGGTGCCAAAATACTGCTCATAGGTGCTCGCAGAAAGATATATAAAATTGCCGAGATAATTCTGTACCAGCGCCGTCACCGGGAGATTTGCCGTCTTCAAATCGGGAAGCTGGCAGACGACCGTGTCTCCACCCGAGAATCCCAGCACTTCTCCCGCATTCCGCGTGACATAGACATCTCCCGTCCGGAGCGTGCGCGGCGCTCCCGCAAGGTCGGTCAGCGCAATGTAATCAGAAAGAGACGCGCCATCCGGCACCACGACAATCTGCGCTGTGATTTCCCCTTCCTGCCGGAGTTTTGCCGAGGAAACCTCCACCTCCAGAAAATCTGCGATCTCGCCGCTGGCGTCAAGATAGGATCGCAGATCGTCCTGCCGGTCGGAAGTGCAGACAGCCATCAGATCATAGCGGTCGGTATCCGAATACTGCCCGGTTCTGAGTTCCGCCACTGAATCCCGGATAGCAAAGCCGAACAGAAGAAGGGCCACGCAGCCGCTGATGCCGAAGATCGTCATGAGCATGCGTCCCTTATAACGGAACAGATTTCGCGCTGTCACCTTTCCAAGAAACGTCATACGCTTCCAGAGCGGCGTGACGCGCTCCAGCAGAACCCGCGATCCCGCCGCCGGCGATTTCGGCCGCATGAGCGCTGCCGGCGTCTGTCTCAGCTCTCCCCGGCATGCCAGCCATGTGGCATACAGAATACCGCCGAGGAACAGCGCCGGTCCCGCCGCCGCATATCCCCAGTGCATGGCATACCGGTAACCGGGCAGGAGATACATCATGTGGAACACCGTAAAAAGGAAAGTGGCAGCGCAAGGAACGCCATGGCTGTTCCCGCAAGGCTTCCGAGAAAGCAGGCGAGTCCGGCATAGATCATATATTTCCGGCGGACCTCCCGCTCCGTGAAGCCAAGGGATTTGTATGTGCCGATCAGACCGCGATCCTCCTCCACCATGCGCGCGATCGTCGTAAGGGAGATCAGAATCGCAACGGCGAAAAATATGATCGGGAAAACAGTGCCGATGGACTCGATGGAGTCGGCATCACTTCGGATATTCTGCCAGCCGGAGAGCGAGCTTCGGTCCTGCACATACCAGACCGCGCTGTCCAGATCCCTGATCTTCTCCCTGGCGTCCGCGAGCTCTGCGTCCGCCTTTTTCACCGCCTCGTCATATTCCTTCCGGCCGTCCTCCAGCTTTTTCTCTTCCTCCGCCTTCTTTCGGTTAAGCTCCTCCCCGGCCTCCTTCAGTTCCTTCTCCTTCTCCCCGAGTTCCTTCTGCTTTGCCGCAAGCTGCTGCCGCTGCTGTGCGATCGCAGAGCGGCCGTCCGCAGCGTCCTCCTCCAGAATTTCCTGCTTTGACACAAGTGCCGCATTCTGCTGATCAAGCGCCGCAATCTGTGCCCTGATCTGGTCCTCATTCCGGCCTGCCGCCAGCTGCTGCGTCAGTCCCAGCTCCGTCTCATAGATCTGCTGCCGGGCATCCCTCAGCTGCTGCTCCGCCGCGGCCGTCTGCGTCTCCAGGTCCTGCTCCGCCGCGTCCAGCTTCTTCTCCCCCGCCTCGATCTCCTTCCGGCCATTCGCCAGTTTTGCCCGGGCATCCGCGAGTTTCACCTCATTCTCCCGGATACTGCTGTCGAGCTCAGCCTGCCCGTCGTCCAGCTTCTTTTTCGCCTCATCCAGCTTATCCTGCGCCGACTGCTCCTGCCTGTCGTACTCCGCCTGCGCATCCGCTTTCACGGTCTCTGTGCGGCGCTTCTCCGCCCCCGCCTTCACCGTGTTCTCGATATCCTGCCGGACGCCGCGCACCAGTTCCTCATACTTCCCGGTGTAGCAATTGACCTCCGCGGCGCCATCGATCCGCAGCACCGCCGCCGTATAAACATCGCTGTCCTCCGCCTCCGGCAAAATAAACGCTCTGTCCATTCCGCTCTCCGCGCTGCGGTAGGAGACGGAGCCGAAGGGGTTATCCACGTCTGTGGGATCCACGGCGATGCCGGTGATCGTGAAGGCTGCCCGGGTGAGATGGCTGTCCGCCCCCGTATTCAGCCGCACCGTGTCGCCGATCCCAAGCCCGGTATCCTTTGCGAATTTTTCCGTGACCGCCGTCTCCCCGGAGTGCTCCGGCAGATGTCCCATGCGGAGATAAGGCTCGTCTATCCCGCTCCGGCTGAGCGTGCGGAATTCCACCTTCGTGGAGGATCCGTTCAGAAGAAAGACGTCCGCCTCCTCGCTGTAGATCCCTTCCGCTGCCGCGATGCCGCCGACCCCCGACAGCTCCTCCACATCCTCGTCCGTCAGCCCGAGGGTCGACCGGACCATGAGATCGTGCAGCTTCTGCGCATCAAAAAACTGATCTGCGGAGATTCGCAGATCCTGGCAAGAGGCCTGCAGCCCGGAGAACATCATGACCCCGAGGATGGTAATCACAAGGATCGAGAAGAACCTCTTCTTCCCATGGCTGATATTTCTGCCTATATCCTTCCGGTATGCATGATAGGTTGTATTTTTCGCTGTCTTCCTCATCCGGTATGCCTGCGTCCTGCTGCCCGTCTTGCCTGTCCTGCAGTTTACGTCCCGTATCTGCCGCGGATTCTCCGACGGCTCCGCTCTGCATTCAGCCCGAAATTGCTCTGCAGTTTCCGTCCGGTTCGAAGCACTGTCTTCGGAGAATGATCCGCCGCCCCGCATCCGCCTCACCACTCAATTTCAGAGATCGGAGCCGGGTGCGGATTGTCTGTGGTCTCTATCACCCGGCCGCTGCGGAACCGGATCAGCCGGTCCGCCATCGGCGCAAGCGCGGAATTGTGGGTGATCAGCAGAACGGTGATCCCTTCCCTCCGGCAGGTGTCCTGCAGCAGCTGCAGAACCTGTTTCCCGGTCACATAGTCGAGCGCTCCCGTGGGCTCATCGCAGAGCAGCAGCTTCGGATTCTTGGCGAGCGCCCTTGCGATGGAGACACGCTGCTGCTCGCCTCCGGAAAGCTGCGCCGGGAAATTGCCGGCGCGCTCCTTTAATCCCACCTTCTCCAGCGTATCCTCCGGATCGAGATGGTCGCTGCACACCTGCACCGCCAGCTCCACATTTTCCAGCGCAGTCAGATTCGGCACCAGATTGTAGAACTGAAAGACGAACCCCACATCCTGCCGCCGGTACGTCACCAGCTGATGCCTGTTGTATCGCGCAATATCCGCGCCGTCCACAATCACCTCGCCGCTGGTCGCCGTATCCATCCCGCCCAGGATATTCAGTGCGGTCGTCTTTCCGGCGCCGGACGCGCCGAGAATCACGGCAAATTTTCCCTTCTCGACAGCAAAATCCGCGCCGTCCAGCGCACGGATCGCCGTCTCCCCTGTCCGGTATTCCTTCACAACATTTCTGAATTCAATGTAGGACATCGCCATCCCCCATCGCGCAGGCCGAAGCAACAATGCCACCTAAAAGGCGCTTTCCTGCCGTTTCCCATCTCTGTACTCCGCCGCGCTCACGCAGCGGGGCACGGGAAAAGGCCGTTCTCATCTGCAGCTGTTTATCGCTTATGACCGTTTTCTCTAAGTAAAATCATACCATCTGCATCCCTCCGCGGACATTAAAATACGCTAAACAATAGCGTCACATATTCCCTCATATCCGCCTGACTGGCCGGCGCTTTCATCATGGTATTGCCCTCCGTTCATTATCCCGTGCTCCGCACCGGGTGATGCGCGCCCGCCATAGCAAAAAGGCAGTGCCCCGCACCGGAGCACCACCTTCTGATATGTCAGAGACAAATTTTGTGAGGATTTCTCACACCTCAACCTTGCGCAGCGCGGCGTCGATTTCGTCAAACCGCTTCTCCATCTCCGGCGTCACCGTCCCGCGCAGACCGACCATGGTGCGGATATCCATGCCGCGGTACTGTTCCGGCAGCTGCGTGATCTGCGGAATCAGCTCCATCAGAACCTTCTTGACCTCCGGCGTCTCCAGCAGCTCCCGGATCGGCATGCGGGTGCTGTAGACTTTGCGGAGCAGCACATCCGTCCTGTAGGTGATGCAATACTCACCCGGACCCGCAAGGAAATCGCTGCCGGACTGACGCTGCAGCAGCGGATTGGTGCGGCAGGCGGCATTCTCCGCGCCGTCCTTCAGGGACGCGGGATCAAAATGAGGCAGTGTCACCTGTGCCTCGCAGCCGAACGGCACAGTCAGATGCACTTCCAGGGTATGATCGTCCTTCACCTCCCACGCAGACTTCCAGAAACCGGCTGCGGACTGATACTCCGCCTCCGCATGGCCGAGCTTCCAGTTCACCAGCGGCGCGAACAGCACTCTGCGGAATCCGGGAACCGCCGGATCCCGGCGCAGGCCCGCGACCCGCTCATACAGCCATGTGGCGATCGCGCCATAGGAATAGTGATTGAAGCTGTTCATGCCGGTGGAGGACACCGAGCCATCCGGCAGCATGCTGTTCCAGCGCTCCCAGATCGTTGTGGCGCCGAGATTGACCTCGTAGAGCCAGCCCGGGAATCCCTCATGGAACAGGAGATGATAGGCCATGTCTGACCGCCCGCATTCGGTCAGCCCCTCCGCGAGGAGCGGCGTTCCGATAAACCCGGTCTGCAGATTCCCGTCATTCTTGTTCAGCTTCCGGATGAGCCGCTCCTTCATCCGCTCCGGATCGGTGGAGAGACCGAATTTTAACGCCAGCAGATAGGCTGTCTGCGTGTCGATGCAGCTGCGCCCGGTCGGAGAATAATACTCCTTCCGGATCTCCTCCAGATCCGTCTCGCAGCGTCTGCCGTACTCCGCCGCATCCTCTGTCCTGCCGAAAAGCGCCGCGGTATCGCGGACAATCTCCGTGGAGTACAGCTTGTACACCTCCGCGAGGAATCCCTCGTCCGTCCCGCCGAGACACTCATCCACCGCACCGCCGCCGTCGAGCGCGAGCCAGTCCCCGTAGTGGAAATGATTTCTCCAGCCCCAGTCCTTCGCATCGAGGCGGTCGCAGTAATCCACCCATGCCTTCATGGCATCATAGTGCTGCCGCAGAATCGAATCGTCGCCTGTGTACTGATACATATTCCAGGGGATGATCGTCGTGGCATCGCCCCAGGCACAGGCGCAGGAATAGACGTCGAAGGCCGGAACCACATCGGGCGTCATGCCATCGTGGGAAGCCTGCTCCGTCGCCATATCATACAGATACTTCCTGTAAAACGCATAAGCATCGCTCTGGAACAGCGCCGTCGGTGAGAACACCTCGGCATCTCCTGTCCAGCCCATCCGCTCATCCCGCTGCGGGCAGTCCGTCGGCACATCGAGGAAATTGCTGCGCTTGCCCCATTCCGCATTCAGCAGCAGACGGTTGATTTTTGCTTGTCCGGTCGTCATGCCGCCGGTCTGGTCCATGTCGGAATACAGCGTGAGCGCCGTGAAATCCTCTGCCTTCAGATCCGGCACTCCCTCCACCTTCACATAGCGATAGCCATAAAACGTGAAATGCGGAACGAGATCCAGCTCCCGCCCGTCGGAGATATAGATGTACTCCGCCTTCGCCGTGCGCAGATTGTCGCGGTAGAAATTGCCCTGCTGCAGCACTTCTCCGACCTGCAGATGCACCCTCGTTCCCGCAGGCACATGCAGATGGAGTCGGAAGATACCGGCCTGATTCTGGCCGAGATCGAGCACCGTCTCCCCGGCCGGCGTGTGAATCAGCTCCTTCACCGGCAGCTCGTGCTTCACCACCACAGGAAGCGACAGGCGGTCCTTCAGTGCCCCCTCCGGTGCCTCCGCCAGCACCGCCTTTTCCGCGGGCACCGCCGGGAGCGTGTCATCCCGCTGCTCGCCGTCGTATATGTTGGAGAAGATCAGATTCGAGCGTGTCACTTCCCAGCTCTCATCCGTTCCGATCACCTCTTCCGTGCCGTCCGTATACGCGATATGCAGCTCCGCGATGAGTTTTGTCCCGCCCTTGAAGTGCGGAACCGGATCCGGTGTGAACCCGAACCTGCCGTTGTACCAGCCATTGCCGAGCATCACGGACAGCACGCCGCTCCCGCCGCCCGCGATCCCCTTTATCTGATCCGTCACATCGTGCGTGATCACCTCGAACCACGCGTGATAGTTCGTGCAGTACGGCGTCAGATACTCATTGCCGATTTTATTTCCGTCAAAGGCCGCCTCATACAGCCCGGCAGCGGAAATATACAGCCGCGCACCTGCCACAGTCCTGCCTGCTGCCGTCCGGATCTCCTTCGAGAAGATCGGATGCCTCGGCTCCTCCGTGTTCTCCGCGGCAATCCACTTTCCCGTCCAGGACTCATCCATTTTGCCCGTCTCGAAGAAATGCTCCCCGCTGACCGCCTCCTCCGGCGCACCATTCACCTCGCCGTCCGTCCGGACCGCCACCGTCCACACATACCTCGTCCGCGGCGCGAGCGCCACAGCCACCGGCGCAGCCAGACTGTCCTGCGCCTTCCATCCCGTGTCGGCAGCAGCCTCCCGCTGCCCGGTGCAGCGGTCCACCTTCTCCACTACAATCCTGGCCGCCGTCTGCTTCGTCCCCGCCGCGTCCTCCACCACCCAGTGAAAGACAGGCGCCTCCCCGTAGGAAAACCCCAGCGGCTCATTCAAATGATTCACCTGACAATGCGTAATCTTCATACGTAACCCCTTTCCGAACCGGAAACAAATATCCGGCCGATTGTCCCTAACGAGTTTAGCATGTTTGGGACAAAAATTGTCCCAAACACGCTAAACTCGTTAGGGACAATTTCCTCACTCCACAATAATCCGGCACCGGCCGAGGTTCTGTACCCTGGTATAGGGATCCTCCGGATCGCGGGAGGACATCACTCTGCAGGAGACGAAGTAAGTGCCCGGTTTCTCGTACCGGTGCACCGCCGTCGCTGCAGCCGCATCGGACGTGCCGTCTGCCGGCGCCACATGGCGGAATGAGACATTCTCAGAAAAAGCCTCCGGATCGCGCAGCCTGTCTCCGTCCTGCCAGGAGAGGTCCATCCGGACGATCTCGCCCTGCCCCGCGGGGACCTCCGCGCGAGCCACGACCGCAACCTGCTGCCCCGTCCTGACGCGAACGTAGTCCTTCCCATTTTCGCCGGTCACCTGCACGACCGGCTGTAAGCCGGCGCGCTCCGCTGCGGTGTCCGGCACGCGGACAATGCCTTCCTCTATCTGGTAATTTGTATCCGGAAGCGGCTCCCTTCCCTTTTCCACCCAGTCCGCCACATCCAGAAGTGCCTGCCGCAGCGCGCCCATGTAATTGACCACTCTGGAGTTTCCCAGCCCCGTCTCGTCACCATGCATGCAGTGATCCATGAAGTAAACGCGCAGATTCCGGTCATCCCCCTGCGTCCTGATCACCTTGTTCCGGTACCAGTCCGCGCACCACGGGCAGCTGCTCTCATCCATCAGCGCCTCCAGGACGATAGTTCTCCCCTGCAGATTCCCATTCTGCGGATACCCGGTCCCGTTCATATGAAATCCCATCACGGACGCGCGCTGCGGCGTGAGCGGCGCTCCGTCCGTTCCGCGGAACTGATCCCATGCGTGGAAGCTGCGGTCCGGCACCTGATAGCGATAGTAGGACTGAATCGCGATGTAATCGGAGTTGTCGAGCCGCACCGTATCTCCCGGCCTGATCCTCGCCAGAATCTCCTCCGGATGATCCGCGCCGAAGCACATGCCGACGACAGCAAAATTCTCCTCGATGCGTCCAAGCAGCATGCGGCTTCCTGCCGCCTCTCCATCCTCAACGACGATAGAGCAGCCCTTGAGATAGGCATCCCGCGGCGGGACCTGCTCCAGCTCCAGGAAATTGCGGACTCCCTTCGTCAGCAGCTTTTTCCAGGCTGTATCCACTCCGTTCCTCGTGTCCGGTCCGTCATCGGCGCCGCTGTCCTCCTGTCCCAGCGTGTGGACCGAGACGACCTGGCTTCTGAACTGCAGCCGGTCCCGAACACAATTGCTGTCCGGATCCGCGCCGGCATAGCCGGGCACCGTCCAGAAGTCCCGGAAATACTCCGGATCCGCTGCTCTGACTCCCGGAATCAGCACGGGAAGCGATCCGTCGTCCACAACGCCCATGGCTTCCACATACCAGGCTCTGGGCGGAAATCCAAGGCGCGTGATCTCCCGGAGCATCGCCGCCTCATCCGCGGTCAGTCCCTCGTACATATTCCCGCTGCCGCCTGCATCCAGCGCGTCCACAATTCTGCCGAACACGCGGCGCAGCGTGCGCTGCCCCTGTGCGTGCAGACAGATGGTATTCGGCAGCGATGCCGGGGACCCGATCACATATGGAACTGCGCCGTCGAAGCAGTCGCTGTGCTCAATGCAGCACATGGTCTTGTATCCGCCGCCGCTCCCGCCGTAGACATATCCGAATGGACGTCCGCACCCGTAGCGCTCCATCACCGTGCGGCGAAACAGCTCCGCCGCCTCCCCGCTGGACTTCTGGATGATTCCCTTCTCCGCCGGCCCGGTGAACATGGCCTTCGATCCCATGTTCGTTTCGACAAAACCCGCGCCGTGCGCCAGACAGAACGCCACCTTGTCGTCCACGCCGGAGGGTTCCAGCGACGCCAGCTCCTGCCTTGCCACCGTCCCGCCGATTTTCCGCTCGAGCGCCGGATCAAACGACGCGCCGCGCCCGATCCCCGCCGGAAAGCTTGTCGCGCCTGTGATGAACGCGCCGCAGAGACCCTCCATGTGAAACGCCGCCGGAATATGATGCGGACTCTCCGCCATGACAGCGTCCTGACACAGCTTCTGAACCTGCACCGCCTCCTCCAGCGAGCGGCACTCCCGCTCCGCCAGCGTGGAAACCTGCCCGATTCCATCGCGCACGAACTGCCGGAAAGCCTCCCCCTGCGCCTGCCACATCTCCGCGCGGATACCCCAGACCCCTCGCACCTGCGCGATCTTCTCATCCAGCGACAGCTCCTCAAGAAGCGCCTCTGCCCTCTCCTCCGGCGACAGCGCCGCATCCAGATATGCCTCACTCATCCCGTTTCCTCCCACTCGTCAGTCCTCCAGAAAATTTTGAACAGACCACCAGATCTCATCCTACCAGCCACGCCCGCAGAGCCATGAACAGAAATTTGCTTTCCCTGACAAAAATTTTCCTAATACGAAACGCCACAGCCTGCTGATTTCATCATAAGAAAAGTAATCCAGAAAAAATATTGATAAGACGGGCAAAAAGATGGATTTCCAGACCTGCGGCACCGATTTCGGCAGAACTTCTTACCGTTCCTTGCACACCCGTTACCATGAACAGGTGAGACGGAGAAGAATCAGAAGAGAATGTGCGGATGACCATATCCATCTACTGCTGTCTGGATCTGGAACTGATCGATCTTACGCCAAAATGAAAGAAGCATGGATCACCTGCCCGCCCGGAACGCCTCATACTTCTGGAATTTGTTATATCCTGTTATATCTCTGATTTCGTGTTATATCTTGTTATATCTTCCGTCAACCGACAAATAACATCAGCATGTAAAACTAGTCAGGGGCAATTCACAAAATTTTCTCACACCTCTATGTTGATCTGGTCGTACGCCGCCTCAGGCAGCCAGACGGAGACGTTTCCGCCGGAGGTCTCAAAATCCGCCCATCCGTCCTGCCCCACGGTCACAGCGTCCGTGCAGATGTTGAGCGCATCCCGGAACACCGCGCCGGCAAAGCGGCTGCCCATTTCCATATGCTTGACGCCGCCCGCGCCGTCGCTCATCACCACGGCGAGGCCGCTGCCCGGATGCTCCTCGTCCCCACGCCGGACCCAGCCAACCACATTGTCGTTGTCAAAATAGTCCACCTGATCCCCGTAGGCAAAATCCCTCCGGATTGCCATCATCTGCGGGAGGTTGGGGCAGGGATCCATCTTCATCGGCGGCAGACCGAAATAGTCCGAATAAAAGACACACGGCACGCCGTCTCTGCGCAGCAGGATCACCGCATAAGCCAGCGGCTTGAACCAGCGGTCCACGAAGGACTGCAGGGACTGCCCCGGCTCCGTGTCATGATTGTCGACGAACGTCACCGCGTACGACGGCTGCCGCTGTACCAGCGTATCCTTCAGCAGCTGCGCCATCGGATAATTCCCGCCGCCGTGCGATGCGTCATAGAAATGATAGTGAAGCGGCACATCAAACAGCGCCATCTCGTGATGCGCGCAGTCCAGATAGTGCTCCAGCCTCGCGACATCCCCGCTCCAATATTCTCCCACCGCCGGGAGCGCCTTCCCCGTCTCCTCCCGCACATGCTGCAGAAGATTGCGGCAGAAATCAAAACCAATGTGCTTCACCGCATCGAGCCGCAGCCCGTTCACGCCGGTTTCCCGCACATACCAGATGAGCCACTTCTCAGTCTCCTGAATCACCGCCGGATTTTCCGTGTCCACATCCGCGCCCAGCAGGAAGTCAAAATTTCCATTTTCCGGATCCGTCTCTGCATTCCACGCCTTGTCCGCCATCCGGAAGATACCCCGCCGCTTCTCGTTTTCATCCCAGTCAACGCCGGAAAAATCCGTGTGATCCCACGTGAATTTGGAATAAGCTCCCTTCCTTCCCGGAAATAAAAAACGCGTCCATGCCCGTATCGTCCGTTCCCCGCCGATCACATGATTCCGGTCATTCTCCGCAACCTCCACCACCCGAATATCCTCTGTCTCATCCGCACCGAGACGCTGATTCATCACAATGTCCGCGAATACCTGCACCCCGTTCCGCTGCAGCGTCTCCACCGCATTGAGATACTCCTCCTTCGTCCCGTATTTTGTCCGCACCGTGCCCTTCTGGTCAAACTCCCCCAGATCATACGCGTCATACACGCCGTACCCCACATCCGCCTGTGACATACCCTTGTAGGCGGGCGGCAGCCAGACGCCGGAAATACCAATCCTCCGCATCGCCTCAGCCTTCGCCGCGCAATGCCTCCACCACAGACCGTTATTGTCCAGATACCAGTCAAAATACTGCATATACGTCTGATTATCCGCCATATCCGCTTCCTCCGAAAAATTGTCCCAAACGAGTTTAGCATGTTCGGGACAAAAATTGTCCCGAACATGCTAAACTCGTTTGGGACAAAACACTGCGAATTCCAGTCACTGTCAACCCGGCCGCGGCAAGACCCTGCTGCAGTCTCCGGAACATTTCCAGAAAGAAGCCTCTATGCTTGCAATGATCAAAGACGCCCTGCTCGACGCGGGGATTGATACCCTGAAACTGATTCCCTTTCTCTTTGTGACGTACCTCGCGATGGAATATCTCGAGCGCAGGACCGCGGACAAGTCTGTGAACCTTCTGCAGCGCGTCGGCCGGTTCGGCCCTGCCGTGGGCGCCGCGGTCGGCGTCGTCCCGCAGTGCGGCTTTTCCGCAGCGGCAGCGAGTCTCTATTCGGGCGGCCTGATCTCCATCGGCACGATGCTCGCCGTGTTCCTCTCCACCTCCGACGAGATGCTGCCTATCCTGATATCCGAGCGGGTCGCGGTATCCACCATAGTCAAAATTCTGCTTTGCAAGGCGGTCATCGGCGCCCTGAGCGGTCTTGCCTTCGACCAGTTTCTTCGTCTGACAAAATACCGGTACAAGACGGAGCGGCGCATCCACGATCTCTGCGAGCGGGAGCACTGCGGCTGCGAGGACGAAGAAGAGGGCAGCATTGTGCATGCCGCCCTCGTCCATACCGTTCACATTGTGCTGTTTATTTTCCTGATTTCTCTCCTGCTCACGATTCTCGTGGAGGGATTCGGCGAAAACCGGGTCGCCGGCATTCTGACAGACCGGCCTGTAGCCGGCACACTGCTTGCAGCGCTGCTCGGCCTCATTCCGAACTGTGCCTCATCCGTCATGATCACCCAGCTCTACCTGGACGGACTGCTGGGCGCCGGACAGATGATGGCCGGGCTGCTCGTCAGCGCCGGCGTCGGCCTGCTCGTCCTCTACCGCACAAACAACCACCTGCGGGAGAATCTGAAGATCACAGCCGTCCTGTACGGCTTCGGCGTCTTCTGGGGCCTTCTCATCGAGCTCACCGGACTCGCCTTCTGACCCGCTCAAACGTTCCCCGACAATCTGATCCGCCAGTCACATCACTTGAAACGCGGGAACCGCCAGTCAGACAAAGACCGGCGGCTCCCGCGTTTCTTTCACTCCGCTTATTCCGCTGTCGCCAGCACCGCCATCCACGGTCTGCCCGGCAGTTCCACCCAGGCCTCCCCGGTAGCGCTCTGCTGCACGGTCTGTCTCGTCATATTCCAGGTATCGATCACCTCGAGACGGTACGTCTTTCCTTCCGGCAGCTCGATCCGCGCCTTGCAGCTGCACTGAATATCGTAGTAATGCAGAATCGCGCTGTCATCCGCCGTCCTGCCGACGACCTCCGTCTCACAGGCAAAGAAGCGGGATGCCTCGACCGGACTCATGCGCAGCGCGCTCTTCAGGAAGAATCGGAAATCCTGCGGAACCTTCCGCTCCTCCAATGCCCGGTCCACCTGCTCCTCCGGCAGACCGGCAAGCTCCATCACCTGCTCCAGCTGTGACCTCTGCGGCTCCAGCGGCGCAGGCAGCGATTCAACGATGCTCCGCAGAAACGCGATCCGCGCCGGACTCTTTCCAACGAGCTTTCCGCCCTTGGCCCACCAGACAATCTCCCTCTCATCCGGATAGAATGTCTCGCCGTGTGTGCAGACAGCCCCGCGCACCGTGGCCCGCCAGAACCGCGCCGTCATCTCCTCGCCCGAGATCGCGCCCCACTGATCCGGCAGATTTCCTTCATAGCAGCACTCGTCGATGCAGACGGGCTTGCCGTATTTTGCCTGCATCTCCGGAATGCGGGAGAGCTGCTTCGTCTGCCACGACATATGGGTAATCGCCGGGCGCGCCGCGTCATAATACTGGAAACAGTTGTGGTTCGACAGCAGATGGTGCCATGGATCGTGCTCCGCGATAAACTGCTCAATCTCATACCAGTCATCCATCGTCTTTGCCGCGCAGAGATCGTACTCGTTCGCCATGCTCCACCAGAGGCCCGGAAACGCCGCGAACCGGCGCAGCAGATAATCCAGATAGATCAGATTATCCTTCTGCGGCATCGAGGCAAATCCCCAGTTGTCATAGGGATGAAACAAAATCAGATCCACCTGGATACCGGCCTCGAAGAGCTGGGAGAGCCGCTTCTCGAACGCATCCCAGAAAGCGTAGCACGGATGAGCCGGATCCCATGTCCCGTCCGCATTTTTTTCGAACGCGTAGTGCTGCGGCTCGTTGTGATTGTACTGATAATGCTTCGGAAAAACGCACATGCGGATCTTGTTGAACGGTGCGTGCCGGAGCGTCTCAATTGTCTCATCCATCAGCGCATCCGTCTGAGACGCCAGCGCGTAGACTGTCGTCCCGAATCCGTAGTACGGCGTCCCGTCGTCAAAATAAAAGTGTATGCCTCTGGCGCGCACCACGCCGTGATGCCCTTCCCGCGCGGGTTTCACCGAAAGTGTCCCCTCGTCCGTCGCAAGGCCGCGCACCTTGTACGTATAGGTGCCGGCCTGCTCCGGCAGAAAACGAACTACACACGTGCCGTTTCCCGCGTAGAAGCCGCGCACCGCGGTCACGCTTCCATCCGCTGCGCAGGTAAACTCCGCCGCGAGGTCGATCTGCGCCTCATTCTGCGCATCCGGCACCGCCGCATAAGTCAGTTCCACCGTCTCGTACTGATACCCTGTTACCGTCATTCCTGCTCTTATCCTTTCCCTTTATATTTATATCTCTGCTCTCTGACCGCAGACACGCGCTGCCGCGGTAATTGTCCCTCAGCATATCACAAGTCATGCGTTCCTGCCGACCGAGGTCCTAACCGTCAATCATGTGCGTGGATACGCCCGGCATCACAGCCTCCGTGCATCACATGTTCCTGCCGTCCGCTGTTCCCTCCGCTCTGCGAAGCGCCGCATGCCATCCTTTTGCAAGGCGCGCCGCCTCCGCCGCGCTGATATCCGGAACGTAGGTCCTGCTCCGCCGCCCGCCGAAGATATCATCCTTTTTCCAGAATCCCTGCGCGATACCGGCGCAGGCCGCCGCGCCGATCGCGGACAGCTCCTCCGCCTCCGGAACAAGCACCGGAAGCTGCAGCGTATTGCTCTGCTTCTGCATCAGATATGAATTCTTTGTCGGACCGCCGTCGACGCGCAGCTCTGTGACATGGATTGCACGCAGCCCGGGCTGTGCTGCATCCTTCCCCCTCGTATCAGCACCGTCCCCTGCGCTTCCCGCATTCATCGCCGCGACGATGTCGCCGATCTGATACGCGATGCTGTCGAGCGCCGCACGCACAATCTCGTTCCGTCCTGTGAGCCTCGTCATCCCGCAGAGCATCGCCCGCGCATCCGGTTTCCAGTAAGGCGCGCCGAGACCGGAAAACGCCGGCACCAGATACGTCGTATCCGCCGGATTGGCTGCCTCCGCCAGCGCTCCTGTCTCCCCGGCCGACCCGATCAGATGCAGGTCATCCTTGAGCCAGGTCACGACCGCGCCGGAATAATTGATGTTCCCCTCCAGCACATAGTTGACCCGGCCGCCGACCTTCCAGGCAAGCGAAGTGACAATTCCCCGATCCGAAAACACCGGCGTCTCTCCCGTGTTCATCATCACCGAGGAGCCGGTTCCGTACGTACTCTTCGTCTGCCCGGGCGCAAAGCATCCCTGC
>Ga0256406_1004152_pt1 | contig 17000 bp, 20 predicted proteins | sample RumenRJG_03DNA_FD_185986 | JGI IMG/M metagenome (GOLD analysis project Ga0256406, IMG submission 185986) | Bovine rumen microbial communities from Lethbridge, Alberta, Canada - RJG_03 | ecosystem: Host-associated > Mammals > Digestive system > Stomach > Rumen | place: Canada: Alberta | collected... | reverse complement strand
CCAAGTCTCAAGAAGGAAAACGCTCGCCAAAAGGCTCTTTCAATAGAATTGCGCCACAGTTTAGTGTGGCGCCAATGTTATACCAATTCTGATGCTGATTTATCCCTCACGTGCACTATAGAGTTTTACGATAATTATCGTGACCCACAACATGCAGCAGGCTCTCCGGGTCAGCGACTACACGGCTTTCTTCATGATGGGCGACCTCGTCGAATACAGCGAGACGGAAGCGTTCTTCTCCCACCCGAAGGAGAAGCGGAGCAACGACTACATCACGGGCCGTTTCTCCTAGAGGAGGTTCCAAGATGGAAATTCAGGAAGAGCTAGCCTACATCAAGACTAGGATGGAAGAGATGTTCAGCCTCGTGCTGAACAACTGCCGGACGTCGTTTTCCTATTACCTCAGCGACTGTGGATACGACAAGGACCTGGTCATCGACGACGACAAGGTGAACCAGTACGAGCAGGAAATCGAGTCCTTCTGCATGCAGGTCCTCCTGAAGGAGAGAGCCTTCAGCGGTGACCTCCGCCAGGTGAGCGGCTATCTGAAGATGGTCGAGAACATCGAGCGGATTGGCGACAACGCCTATGACATCAAGTGGATGGCTGACGACATCAAGCAGCTGAAGAAGCATCCGAAGATTAACGGCATGGAAGAGCTCGTCGCCTTGGTCGAAGTCTTCCTAACCGACAGCATGCAGGCGTTCGTGAAGAACGACATGGCCTTAGCGGACGACATCATCCATCGGGACGACCTCGTCGACAAACGCTACTGGGCGATGGTGATGGAACTAGCCGAACTGGACGAGAGGAAGATCATCCTTCCTCTGGACAGCGTCCTGCAGGCCCATATCGCCAAGTACCTGGAACGGATGGCCGACCAGGCCACCAACATCAGCGAGTGGGTGGTCTACATCGTCAGCGGCTACCATAAGAACCGGATCATCATCTGACCGAAGGAAAGGAAAAGGAGGAACCGTATCATGGCCTATCGCATTGACTCCGTCGAAGACGACCAGGACATCGCCCGGATCATCCATCTGACACTGGAGAAACAGGGCTATTCCGTCAAGACGTTCTATGACGGGACCTCCTTCTTCAAGGATTTCGCCTCGGACAAGCCGAATCTCGTCCTTCTCGACCTCATGCTCCCGGACATGGACGGGTTTGACATCATCCGGCAGATCCGGGCCGACAAGGCGAACGACCCGATCCAGATCATGGTCGTCAGCGCCAAGAGCCAGGTCATCGACAAGGTCGACGGGCTTGACCTCGGGGCGGACGACTACCTCGAAAAGCCGTTCGACATCCTCGAGCTCCTTTCCCGCGTCAACGCGAAGTACCGCCGCTACGCCGAGCGGCAGGTCCTCCAAATCGGGGAGGTCATCCTCGACAAGAGCAAGCGGACCTGCCTGGTCCACGGGAAGGATATCCCACTGACCAACGCCGAGTTCGTCATCCTCTCCGCCCTGATGTCGCGGCCGGACGAGGTCGTGACCCGGGAGGAGCTCCTCCGCCAGCTCTGGGGCGGGGACAAGGCCTATGAGTCGAGGACCATCGACGTCCATATCAAGTCCCTGAGGACGAAGCTTCAGGACGAAGGAAAGCACATCTATTCCGTCTACGGGGTCGGATACCGCTACCTGAAATGAACCGGAAGCGATTCTTCGCCGAGGTGGTCTGCTTCGGCCTGACCTGGATCATCGCCTTCCTGACCTTCTTCCTTGTCGTCTATTTCCAGACCTTGAACTGGACAGAGGAAGAACTGAGGAGCAACCTTCAGGTTGCGGAACGGATTTTTGACGGAACGAGCAACGATAGCGCCACGAAGACCGGAACGGAAGTCATCCAGTACTTCCAGCCTTCCTCGCCCACGGAGGAAGAGGACCGGCTCATCCGAATCAGCATCATCCAGCGGACGGAGAACGGATACCGGATCCTGTTTGACTCCGAGAGCCGGACGGACGCCAGCGACTTCTCGCCGGAGCTGGACGGCGTCGGGCAGGTGACTAAGCGCCGGTCGGCCTACGGTTACAACATGTACTACCTCGCCATGACGGACCAGCAGAACCCTTCCTACTACGTCCGGGCCGCCATCAAGGAGAGCGGGGCGACCCGTTTCGCCCATGACTGCGCCATCTACGGAACCATCGCTATCGTGGTCATCATGGGCGCCTACGTCGCCTGGAAAGTCGTCGAGTACCGGAAGACCATCCGGCCGATGGACGTTCAGATCAAGCGGCTGGCTCGTCTTTCGGGCGACGTCGACGAGTCCTTCGCCGACCATGACGACCTCGACACCCTGACCGACTCCATCAACAAGGTCTCTTCCGAGCTCGACAGCCGGATTAAGGCCTTAGAAGCCGAACGGCGCCGGACCAAGAAAATCCTGGACAGCATCTCGCAAGGCTTCCTGGCGACGGACGCCAACGGAACCATCCTTCTCTTCAACCGAGCGGCCGGGGGATTCTTCGGCTTCACCGAAGCCGAGGCCCTGAACCAGAACGTCGCCGCCCTGGAAGGCGGGCCGCAGTTCTACGAGAACGTCAAGAAGGTGCTTTCGACCCATCAGGAGGTCGCGCCCTTCCCCATCGAGAAGAACGGCCGGGTCGACGAGGTCCGGATCATGCCGCTAGAGATCAGCGCCAAGGAAGGACAGGGCGGCGCCGCCGTCCTCATCCAGGACGTCACCGACCAGGTGAATCTCGCTCGGACGAAGTCGGACTTCTTCGCTAACGCCTCCCATGAACTCAAGTCGCCGCTGACGGCAATCCTCGGCTACCAGGAGATGATCTCTTCCGGCATCCTCACCACGCCCAAGGACCAGCTTGACGCCGTCAACAAGACCATCCTCGAAGCGAGGAAGATGCGGTCCATCCTTTCCGACATGCTGACCATCAACCGGCTGGAAGGCAAGAAGGAGATCGTCCGGATGCCGGTGGACCTGAAGGACACCCTGAAGCAGGCTCTCCTGACGATCGAGCCCATCCTCAAGGAGAAGAACCTGACCCTGGACCTGAAGCTGGAGAGCCTCGTCGTCGAGGCGGACCCCTCCGACATGGACAAGCTCTTCCAGAACCTGCTGAGCAACGCGGCCAAGTACAACGTCGAGAACGGCAGCATCCGGATTCTCGTCGACACCGACAAGCGGAGCGTCACGATCGCCGACACCGGCATCGGCATCAAGGAAGAGAACCTGCCGAGGATCTTCGAACGCTTCTACCGGGTCGACAACTCCCGGACGACGCATAACGTCGAAGGGACCGGACTGGGCCTAAGCATCGTCAAGCACATCGTTCTGCTCTACCACTACGACATCCAGGTGAAGTCGGTCTTCGGGCAGGGAACCACGTTCGTCGTGTCGAACCTGAAGTAGGACGGCATCGCACGGAAAAAGGGCTACCCTCGGCAGGGTAGTCCTTTACTATTCTCGGATTTTCCGTCTAGAGGCTCGACGGCGGGATTCCGTAGTTGTCGTCCCGACGCGCTTCCTCGGAGGCCTGCTTGGCCTTCTGCTCCTCGTCGAAGGGAACGACGACCTTGTTGTCCTTGACGTACTGGATGGTGACGTGGCGTTCGTGGCCGACGCCGACGGACTGCGTCTTGATGTTCGGCATTCCGTTGAGGGCCTGATGGATGATCCGCCGCTCGTCGCTCGTCATCGGGTCGAGGACGGCCGTGACGTGCGTCCGCTGGACTTCCGCGGCGTAGTGGCGGGCCATGGCGACGAACTTGCTGTACTTCGCTTCCTTGTACCCGTCGCAGTTGAGGAGGATCTTGTAATGGTCGCCGAAGCGGTTGAAGCAGGCGCTGCGGGTCAGCTCGTTGATGGAGCGGAGCGTGTCGCCGTTGCGTCCGATGCAGGCCTTGTTCTTGCTGCAGACGATGTTCATCTTGATGACGCCGTCCTCGTACTTGGCTTCCGTCGATCCCTCCAGCCCTAAGGCATGGAGACACCGCTTGATGTAGTCGTCCGCAAAGACGATGACGTCATTGAGCGTGTAGATGCCGATCGTGACGGTCTGGCTGAAGAGCGTCTTCTTGACCTTGATGACCTGATAGTTGAGGGCGGCACGGTCCGTGACGCCAAGGTCCTTCATCGCCTTCTCGACGGCTTCCTGCTCGGTCTTTCCTTCGTACTGATTCATTCTTCGCTACCTCCAGAAGGGCTTGTCGCTGTCGCCCTTTTTCTTCTTTTCCTTCTTCGTCGCCTTCATGTCCTGATGGTGCTTGCTGCGGCGGAGGCTGGCTAAGGTCGAACCGTCCCCGGTCGCCAGCTGGGCCTTATGACGCTTCTTAGCCCCGACCGCCTCCATGATGACCGTCTGAAGGATGGAAATCATCGAGCCGAGGAAGAAGTAGATGTTCATGCCGACCGGAAGCTGATAGGACATGATGAGGTAGAAGGCGATGAAGACGAAGCTCATGATCTTTGTCGTCTGGTTCGGGTCGATGCCCTGCTCGTTGGCGACCGGCTTCGGTGTGATGCCCCTGTTCTGCTTCCAGCTGTTGAACCAGAGGCTCGTCATGCTGGTGAGAATGGAAGCGATGCACGTGATGACGAAGATGATGATTCCCGTCAGAGCACCTGGCGTCGTCCGGTACATCGAGATGCAGCGGCTGACCGGCGTCGTTAAGGAGACGTTCAGCCAGGAACCGCTGGCCAGCGCGGCGCTTCCCTGAAGCGCGGACCAGATGCAGAGGAACAGCGGCCACTGAAGGATAAGGAAGAGCATCGGCAGGAACGGATGGCTCTTGCTCTTGCGCATGAGGGCCGCCTGTTCCATGGCGAAAGCCCGGCTCTGCTCCTTGTCGGTGTCGAGGTTCGGATACTTCGCCCGGAGGGCGTTAATCTGAGGCTGCAGAGCCTGCGTCTTCTCCTGCGAGCGGTTCTGGAAGATCTGGGCGATGACGGTGACCAGACGGACGAGAAGGGTGACGCAGAAGATGGCGAGAATCTGGGACCAGCCGGAGTCCCGGTTCATGGACGTGATGGAGTGGATGATCCAGGCGAAGGGGTAGACGAAGAGCCCCTCGAGGAACCCGTACTGCTTGAAGGCCTGTCCCCAGGTCTTTCCTTCGATATAAATGCTCGAACCATCCTGCATATAGGTCTCGCTCGTCGGCGAAATGCAGGCATAGTTGGAGGTGATGGCGGAGCTTCCAACTTTCTTCAGTGCTTCGATATATCCACTCGGTGGAACCACCTCATAGCTCAGCGTCTGGACCGCCTCGCTGTACCAGATATCGAGGTTCGTCCAGACTTCGGCAACCTCGTTGGTGGTCGTCAGGCCGGCGTAGATGGCGACGTGCTTGGCCACGCTGCCGGCCTCATCGGCCGAGAGGCTGGCGAGACTTCCGTCGGACCAGAGATGGCTGTTGGCGACGACGAAGGCGTCGACCTTCGCCGACATGAAGGACTGGAACTCCTTGTTCGGCAGGGTATAGCCGTAGGCGTTATTTGCCGTGGCTCCGTCATAGGAACCGCTCGTCAGGGTAGCGTAGAGCTCCTTCCGGTGCTGAACCTGGTTGTTGTAGCCTCTCTCCTGGTCCGCGGGATCCGGCTTCTCCGGCACGGCCTGCTCTTCGTAGATGTCACCGTAGTAGGCGTAGAGCTGGTTTGCTTTATCCTGGTTCGTGCAGAAGGACTTCGTACATCCCGACAACGCAAAAACGCCGGCCACTGCCGCGAGGGCAATACCGATGCGTTGCGCAAACTTGTTCGAGTGGGTTCTCATGCTTTCTCCTCATTGGGCAGCACACAGCGGTTCAGCAGGGAGACGAGCGTCTTCTCGTTTTCCTGGAAGGTCTTCTGAAGAAAAGCAGGATGCACCAGGATGACGACGTCCACGGAGCGAAGGAGAATCCCCGCCGGATCGATCATCGCCCGGATCTGACGTCGAACCCGGGACCGGACGACCGCGTCGCCGACTTTCGTCGAGACCGAGATGCCAATCCTAGCATGAGGAAGGGCATTCGGCTGGAAGAAGACGGTTAAGGCCTCCGTTCTTCCGGCCCTCCGATGAGCCTCGAGTACGGCTTTGAAGTCTTCGGATTTCAATAACCGGTACTTTTTTTTCATGGAACCGCCGAAAGAACTCCGACAGCAGGAACTAAGCCTGCGTCAGACGGCTGCGTCCCTTGGCCCGACGACGGCTGAGCACCTTGCGGCCACCCTTCGTCGCCATACGAGCGCGGAATCCGCAGGTATGCGCTCTCTTGATCTTACTCGGCTGATAAGTACGCTTGGACATCTCTTTTTCCTCCCCAGTTAATGCGCGCAAAAAGACGCATGTAGCGATATTATAGGCATCCAGCCCCACCAAAGCAACACGGAAAAGAAGAGGGCAGAAGGACGTGGATTAGGCTTGGGAATCCGCAAGACCCAGGGCAAACGTTTCCTCTTTTCCGAGGGGGACGCGGTTTCCCTTGACGTCGTTCGGGATTTTCTTCAAGGCCTCCTGTACGGCGAGGATTTCCGCCTGGATTTCCCGGTCTTCCTCTTCCGACCAGGACGAGCGGACTTCGGCGATGGACTCCTCGTACTTGTTTCGGTGCTTCACGTTCAAGGCTTTCCAGGGGATGTTCGCCAGCGCGGGAAGGACGGAAGCGTCGACCGGCAGGAGCCCTTCCTTCATCCAGACCGCCAGGATCGGATATCCGGCGTAATGCTGCCAGAGGGTGGCGTTGTCGTTCGAGGAGTAGACCCCGTCCTTCCTCCGGACGGTGTAGTACTTGGAATGGTCGCTGGATAGGACAAGCCATTCGTCCGTTCCGTTTGAACGGACGCGGCCGTCGCTGAGGGCCGAGAGGGCCTCATAGATTTTGCTGACAGGGCTTTCTTTTCGCATTTTGTTTTTTCCCTTCTCTTCCCTACTTATAATAAAGTGTCTAGAAGGCTTTTTCGAGAGGAGTGTCACCATGGAAAAAGAGAACAAAAACGACGTGACCGTGGATCCCAATCTCCAGGTTGCGGTCTACAAATGGATGAAGATTGCTCAGTGCATCGTCCTAGCAGCTCTCGGCGTCATCTTCATCGTCTGCGCCATGAACACAGACGGCCTGAACCTGGACTACGGGTTCTGGATCAGCGTCGGCGTCGTGGCCGTGGTCTACGGCGTGATGGACGTCTTAGCCGGATACCTTCTTACCCGGAACCTGATTTCGAGCGATATCCTCATGGGCGTCCTTGGGATTGCTCTCGGCATTACGTTCTTCTTTTCCGGAAAGAACGACAGCCAGGCCATCTCCGAACTTCTGAACTACTTCCTCGTCTCCGTCCTCTTCCTCTATGCGCTGCTCTCCATCCTCTTCGGCGTTGACCGCTGCGTTGGGAAGAACGGCGTCAAGCGGAAGATTCCGGCCGCCGTCCTAAGCTTCATCCTCGCTGCCGTCCTCCTCGCCTTAGCCATCTGCTACATCGTCTTCATCCTCAAGGGCGTCCGGCTCTCGGACGGACGGGACTCGAAGGCGGTCATCGGTAAGTACATCGTCGTGATCTTCGGCGCCGTCCTCGTCATTCTGGCCATTGTCCAGCTGGTCACCTTGCTCATCAAGGTGAAGAACACCAACGAGATGATGAAGGAGGAGAAGGCGATGGCGTCGGCCCAGACGAGCAAGAACACCGGGGCGAGCAAGGACAGCCCGACCGTCATCGACTATACGGAGATGAAGGACGAGATGACGAAGGAAAGACGGAAGAAGGGACGGAAGAACAAGGAGATTCAGAATACGGCCAGCAAGGAGCCGGAAGTGATCGACGTCTCGGACCAGGGGATGCCGAAGGACGACGGAGAGAATCCGAAGTCCTTACCGAACGGAAACGACCAGCCTGACGGGAATCCGGAGCCGAAGAAATGACGTTCCCTTCCCTCCTGAAGACCCTTCTGAAGACGTATTCGATGGATGCCTGCTATTTAGCGGACCATCTCGGCCTGCCCGATGAGAGAGTCGAAGACTGGCTCGAAGGAAGGAAGCTGCCGACGCCGAAGGAGCAGGAAGACCTCGCCTCCGGCTTCGCCCTTCCGCTCTCCCTCGTCCAGAGTTCCTGCGAAGAATCCAAACGGCCCTGAAGGGCCGTTTTCTTCTGCTTTTTTCTTGTTTCCGGTCCGGGCCGGTAACCGGTTACGTTCCCTTGATTTTTCCTTGGAAGTCGCTATCCTAGTTGGGTTCCGGAGGACGGCGTTATGGCGAAGACGAAAGAAAGCGCAAAAAGGACGAGTTGGTTCCGTCAGTTGTTCAATCCGATTGATCTTACCGAGGGAAGCATCTTTAAGACGCTTCTACTTTTTTTAATTCCTATTCTTCTCTCCCTTCTCTTCCAGCAGATGTATACCCTGACGGACAGCATCGTCATCGGGAAGACCCTCAGCCCGGAGGAAGTCAGCGGCGTGAACGACGTCGGCGCCCTGGTCAACATCATCCTGCAGTTCGCCGTCGGTTCCACCTCGGGCTTCGCCGTCGTCACCGCCCACAAGGTGGGCGAGAAGAATCCGGACGGCGCCCGGAAAAGCTTCCTGGTCCAGATTTACCTCGGCCTGATTCTTTCGGCCCTGCTGACGGTCCTTGCCGTCCTGCTCGTGAACCCTCTTCTTTCGACGATCGGCATTCGGCCTGACCTCGAGGACCCCTCCTCGCCGACCCAGCAGGTCTATCAGGCCGCCCACGACTATCTCTTCGTCATCGACCTCGGTTTCGTGTTCCAGATGGGCTATAACCTCGTCCTCTCGGTCCTGAGAGCCCTTGGTGACAGCTTCACTCCGTTCCTGTTCCTCGTCGTCGGGACCGTTGCGAACGTCATCAACGACACCCTCTTCCTGATCGTCTTCAAGTGGGGCGTCATCGGCGCCGCCTGGGCGACGAACCTCAGTCAGTTCATCGCCATGGCCGGCTGTTTCGTCTACGCCTTCCGCCACTATCCGCAGCTGAGGTTCCGAAAGGGAGACAGCCGCTTCTCCTGGTCTTTCGTCCTCGAGCATCTGAAACTCGGCCTTCCTCTCGGCCTCCAGTTCTCCATCCTGGAGATCGGCATCATCATCATGCAGGCCGCCGTCATCTCCTTCGACTACGTTCAGGCCGGGAGCCTGAAGATGGTCGCCGGCACTCCCGCCCAGCTCGGCTATTCCACGGCTTGCAAGTACTATTCCTTCTTCCTGAACCTTTACTCGGCCTTAGGGACGGGAATGGTGACCTTCGTCGGCCAGAACTATGGAGCCAAGAAGTGGGACCGCATCCGGAAAGGCGTCAACGAGTCCCTTCTGATCGGAACCGGCTTCTGGGCGTTGTCGAACTTGATTGGCTTCCTCGGCATGATAAACAACGGTTATCTCTATCTCTTCCTGAAATCCTCTTCCATCAACGCCGAAGTCGCCAAGTATGGAAACGCCTACCTGGACGTCGCCTTACCTTCCGGATGGATTCTGATGGTCCTCTTTCTTTTCCGCAACAGCCTTCAGGGCCTGGATCGGCCCCTCTTCCCGTTCCTGGCGGGTATCGGCGAGCTTCTTGCCCGCTCCCTTCTCTGCCTTTACTTACCGTCTTTTCTCAACGGCGGACCCATCGACCATACCGCCAGCCTGTCCTCTTATGTCGGCGTCTGCTTTGCAGATCCGCTGGCCTGGGTCGCGGCGACCCTGATTATGGTCTTCCCGATTCTCCATGCCTTGAAGAAGAACGCGAGCGCCGCTCCCTCTCCTTCCCGTCTTCCCCGCGCTTAGGATATGGTATTCTTGAACCATGAAAAAAGAACTTCCTCCGACGATTAAGGCAGCCATCTTCGATCTCGACGGCACCCTCGTCGACTCGCTTTCCCTCTGGGAGCAGATCGACCAGGCCTTCTTCCATGAGCACGGGATGGAGGTACCGAAGGACTACTCTTCCCGGATTGCCCACATGAGTTTCCTGGAGATGGCGGAATATACGGCGAGAGCCTATTCCCTGTCCGAGACCCCGCAGGAGATCGCCGACCGCTGGACCGAGATGTCGAAGGAGGCTTACGCCCATACGATCCCGGCCAAGCCCTACGCCCGGGAATATCTTTCCCTTCTCCAGAAGAAAGGACTTCATCTTGCCCTGGCGACGACGAACAAGGCAAGCCTCTATGTTCCCTGCCTGAGGAACAACGGCTTAGAGGAGTTCTTCGAGCTCGCCTATAACGTGAACGACTACGGGACCAGCAAGAAGGAGCCGAAGATCTACCGGATGATTGCCGAGAAGTTCGGCTGTACGCCATCTCAGACCGCCGTCTTTGAGGACATCGAGATGGCCGTCTCGACCGCCAAGAAGGCCGGCTTCTATACCGTTGGCGTCTATGATCCGGCCGACGAGAAGGACCGGGCGGTGATTGAGAAGACCGCCGACCTCTACATCCGTTCCTACCAGGAGCTTCTTAACGATGCCTAACCCCGTCATCCGCCTCGACTTCCAGTACGGAAGCGGCGTCATCGTCAAGGAGAAGATGTCCGAAGACTATCTCCTCGTGACCGGGATTCCTCTTCTGGATCAGGACGAGGTCCTCGATCGCCTCGAGGAGAGAATCGCGGACCTCTTCGACCCCTGTTACTCGCCGGAGACGCAGACGATTGACCGAGAGAAGCTTGCGATGCATAAGAAGGAGCTCCTCTCGCTCGTCGGAAAGGTCAAGGAACGGATTCTCGTCCTTCTTCCGGACGCCGTTCTCGACGACCAGGCGACGAGCCTCCTAACGTCTCTTCCGGAAAGGAAAAACGCCGTCCGCGGCTAGGCCTGCGGGCGGCTTTTCTGGTTTCCTTCCTCGTTTTCTCGGCTAAGCACCGGGACCCGTTCCACGTCCGGATTCCTCGAAAGGCATTCCGAATACCATTTCCGCGTTGTCTTCCGCTTCAGGTTCCGGAACCCGTTCTCGGCGTATTCCTTCAGGAAGCGGAGCACGAACTCCTTGGTTGCCTTGGCCATCAGGTAGTGGTCCATCCTGGCCTGGAAGTAGTCGTAAGGAAGATTCCTCCGGAAGGACTTCCCGTTATAGGTCTGGCTGGCGGCGATGACGTCGCAGCAGTACTCGACCGCGTAAGGATAAGGCATCGGATGGAGCAGCAGGTCACCCCGGTAGATGTCGATCCAGTACTCGAAATGGTGCCGGTTCTTCTTCGTGTGATGGACGCAGATGGAGGAATAGAGGTTCTCGGCCTTTCTCTGGGCCATGACCGGAGAGGAGGTCCCCTGGTAGTAACATGCGCTCTTGATGAACTCGGCCGGCTCGTACTTGCTCAAGTCATGGACAAGTCCCCGCCAGAAGAAGCCACAGGAAACGCAGTGGCAGAAGACGAGGAAGCGATGACGGTTCACGATGTTTAGATGCCGGAAATAGTGTGCCTTGGCCATACGCCTATTATAAGGAATAAGGACGGAGTTTGAATTTCCGGAGAGAAGACTTTCTTTTTTCCTTCGGAGTCTATATACTAAGAATGTTCCCGGCGACGGGATTTTTTGATGGGTGAGGTTTGAAGCATGCGGGAAAAAGTCGCGATGGTCTGCTCGGAGTGCGGGTCGAGGAACTATGCCCTCAGCAAGAAGAAGGGGCAATCCGTTCGTCTCGAATTACGGAAATTCTGTCCGAAGTGTGGCAAATACACGATTCATCGGGAGGGAAAATAGATGAAGCTTTCCAAGTACTTCCGTGGCGTCGGCGAGGAAGCTCGCCGGATTCGCTGGCCGGACCAGAAGACGCTGTGGAAATATGTCGGCATCGTCCTTCTGATTTCCATCGTCACGGCTCTGTTCCTTTATCTCTTCGACTACCTGGCCATTCAGATTAACCGGGCGTTCTCGAACGCCTACCCGAAGAGCTCCGCAAGCAGCAGCTCCTCCGGAACGGCAGCGATGGCCATGATTCCGGCGTTTCTATCCGGTTGGCTAGGTCTCTAAAGGAGGGATGAACCATGGAAGAAGAAAACAAGAACACGACTTCCGTTGAACAGGCGTTAGCGGAAGAGGAAAAGAAGAACCGGGCCGTCAACCCGCTGATCGGCGAGGTGAACCCGGACGAAGATAACGACAACCATGACGAGCTTCCGGAGAAGGCGTGGTACGTCATCAACACCTTCGGATCCCGGGAGAAGGCCGTCAAGGAGAACCTCGAGAAGAGAGCCAAGGCCTTCAACATGGAAGACAAGATCTTCCGGATCATCGTCGCGGACTACGAAGAGCCCGTTCTCGACGAGAACGGCAAGCCGAAGATGACGAAGAAGAAGGGCCCCGACGGAAAGCTCGTCCGGGATGCGAACGGACAGCCCGTCCTGGTTCCTCGGGTGAAGACGAAGAACTACTATCCGGGCTACATCTTCGTCGAGATGATTATGACCGACGAGACTTGGTTCGTCGTCCGTAACACGCCGGGCGTCTCCGGCATCACCGGATCTTCCGGTAAGGGCGCCAAGCCGTTCCCGATTCCTCGGGAGGAGATTGAGCCGGTCCTGAAGCGGATGGGCGTCGAGGATCCGGACATGTACTCGGACTACAAGCCGGGCGACCTGGTCAAGCTGCTCTCGGGTACCTTCGCCGATGCGGAAGGAACGATCGATTCCGTAGATGCGGCCAATTCGACCGTCAAGATTTCCATCACGCTCTTCGGACGTCCGCAGTCCATCAGCGCGAAGTTCTCTGAGATCGAGAAGATCGAGAAGATCGACGAATAGAAGGGCGCCGGGGCTATTCCCGGCGCTTTCTTTTTTCCATGCGCTATCTGTTCTTTGATATTGAGTGCGCCAACTGCCTGCACGGCGAAGGGAAGATCTGCTCCTTCGGCTATACGCTGACGGACGACTCTTTCGAGCCCCAGAAGAAGAAGGATTTCCTCATCAATCCGAACGCGCCGTTCCTGCTCGGGAACGCCAAGAAGGGATCCGGAATCCGTCTGGCCTACCCGCTCTTCCGTTTCCGGCAGTCCTATCCCTTTCCGCACTATTACCCTCAGATCAAGAGCCTCCTCGAGGCGAAGGACACGCTGGTCCTTGGCTTTTCCGTGAAACAGGACGTCGGCTACCTCTCCTATACCGTCCGACGCTACCATCTTGCCCCGATTTCCTTCCGGTTCTACGATGTGCAGCTACTGGAGAAGGAGCTTCACCACGGCAAGAACGCCGCCGGCCTTGACTCTCTCGTGAAGCAGTACCAGCTCGAGGAGCACACCTACCACCGGTCCGACGAGGACGCGCTCATGACCCTTGAAGTCTTCCGGGCCCTGGCCAAGGAACAGGAGAGGACGCCTCAGTCGCTTCTGGAAGCCTATCCGGATCCGCTCTGGGACACGGAGCGGTTCGAAGAGGAGCGGAGGCTCAGCCGAAAGAAGAAGGAGCTCCAGGTCCAGCGGCACCGGAAGGCCGAACGCTTTTTCCGGGACATGAAGGAAGTCTCCTACGACCTTTCGCACCATAACCCGAAGGTCTACGGCCGGAAGTTCGGCTTTGACCCCCTACTGCTCCAGGAGGACGAAGGACGCCTCCGCCGGGACGTTACTAGGCTTCTACGCGAAGGCGGCAAGCTCGAACGGGACCTGAGGCAAGCGGACGTCCTCGTCCGTTCCGACCAGAGGAAGGGAGAACTCCGTCTTCCAGAACCCCTCCGGAAGCCTCAGATCTCCCTGACGGAGTGGGAAGGCTGGCTATAAAAAATCCCTGGGGCAAGGGCTCCAGGGACTTTTCCTTTCTTTCCGGATTAGAAGAAGGTCGAACGGGCTTCCTGACGGGTCTCGTCCGAGATCGAGAACGGAATCCGGGACGTGTATCCGGCCCGGGAAGCGACGATTTTCTTCGTCGGCCACTGGAAGATGGCCTGGTTCCATTCGAGGACGGCATCGTTATAGAGGTCGCGGGCTGCCGTGATCTCCTTCTGGAGGTAGGCGTTCTGCTGCATGGCCGCCTGGATTTCGTTATGGGCCTGGATGTTCGGATACTGCTCGAAGGCGACGTTGATGGAACGGCCGAGCTGGTCGAGGCTGTTCGCCATCTCGACCCGGGCCGTGTCCTGGTCCGGGCTGACGCCGCCGCGGTAGGCGGAGACCTTCTCGAGGATTTCCTTGTCGAGGTCGACGGCCTTGTCGAGGAGCTTCGCGGCGTTCTTCAGGATCTGGACCCGCTGCTCCATGTAGTTGTCGATCGTGGAGGCCTGGGCCTGAATCTTCTGCTGGACCGCCTGCAGGTAGCTCTTCGCCCGCTGCTTCATGAAGAAGAAAATCAGGCCCGGAAGGATGCCACAGACCCAGAGGGCGACCTCAAAGACGACGTCCTTGGCCTCCTTCGGAACCTTGACCTGCTTCTCGATGACCTTCGCGTCCCGCCCCTTTTCGGATAACGGATCCTTGGTCTCGTCTAATTCGTTTGCCATTTTGATCTCCTTCGCTTGCTTTCGTTATTTTATCATTTCCTCTGTAGGCTCGACAATGCCGACTCAATCTGCCGGCGGATGCGCTCGTTCCGGTTCTCCTCCGTGCCTGGGGCTTTCTTGTCTTCCTCCTTCTCCGGCACCGATTTTAAGATGAAGCTGTAGAAGTTCCTGCCGTAGAGGAGGGAATTGGCCCGAGCCGAGGACTCGATCCGGGCGGGGATGTCCTCCTTCTTCAGGTAGTCGGCCAGTTCGTGCTCCGTTCCCGGGTGCCATTCGTTCATCACGACGGAATCCCAGCTCAGCGGGAAGTATTCCGTCCAGTGGACGTCGACATTGTAATAGCGTCCGTTCCGACAGAGGGTAGGAACGACCGCCACCCGGGGAACGCCTTGGTAGGAGGAAGAGTGGATCCGGTAGTAGTCCATGTTCCCCTTCGAGCCAAGGTAGGCCGACTTCCGGATGGACAGGGTCGTCGAGGAGGGATGGTCGAGGACTTGCCGGGGATAGAAATTGGCGAACATCTCGTGCTGATACTCGGACTCGTTGTAGCTCGGCGCCACGTAGTCGAAGAGGATCGGCGAGGTCTGCTGGTAGAGTGGAATCGCCAGGATCGGGGCAATCTCGAAGTACAGGGACTGGGAATAGTTTTCGCAGTACTCAAGGAAGGCCTGGCGGCTTCTTTCCACTGATCCGGAGGTGAAGTTCTGCGGGGAGGCGTACTTGTCGTCCTGCTGGCTGTGAAGGCAGTAGACATAGTTCAGAACCCCGTCCTTGATGAACTGGAAGTCGTCGCCGTACGGAGACTGGGTAAGGAGATTCACCATCGCCGTCTGGGCGAGCGGGGTGAACATCAGCCGGAACTGAACCTCGTTGTTCCGGTTCGTGGCGTTAAACAGGCCCTCGAACTTCGTGTTCGCCATCTGGGTGTAGCCACTTCCGGTCTTCGTTGCCTTCTCCTGCCGTTTCCGGTTTTCCTTCTCCCGCTTCTTGACCAGGCGTTCGACGTCCTTCTCGTCCGACCCTTCGCGCACCTGGGGCATCCTCGTGAACTTCAGGTCCGGTGCCGCCGCGTTGAGATAGACCAGGAACTCCTCCGTCTTGTAGAAAGGGCAAGGCCGGACAATCGTCGCCACCAGCGTCTCCGACTCCACTTCGACATAGGTCTTGCCGTCGCTGCCCCTCCTCGTCTCCGTCCAGGTGACGACCCTCGTCCCCGTATAGGTCTGGTTCCCCATCCATCCCTTCAGCGTCCTCAGGATGAGGAAGGGATTGTCCTTGACGGAACCGGATCGGACCAGGAGCGTGGAGACGTTCGGGTCCGACCCGACCAGGGGGAATCCGCCTTTCTCGGAAAGGTACTGAAGCTTCTTCAGGTCGAAGCCGGGATCGAGATGGATCTCCGGAATCGCCTTAGCGAAGACCTCGTCGGGCATCGCCGAGTCGAAAAGGCGGTTCAGAGGCGCCATCGACTCGTTGCACTGCTGGGCAAGCCGGTTCACTCCCTGCGTGGAGTCGGACTGCTGCTTCGCATAAAGTCTTGCCTTCTTCTTTCCCCAGACGTTGATCCCGATCATCAGCGCGATTCCGCCGACGACGAAAACGACGGAGAGGACGATCTTGACGACAGCTTCCGTGTTGCTCTTGGCTCCCGTGAGCGGAAGAAGGACTCCGGCCAGAAGAAGAACGACGCCCAAAAGCGTGCAGAGGATCCGGGCCACCCTTGTCTTCGAGGCTCCTTTGTTCGCCTGGTTGAGGAGGCCTTGCGCCTTCGACAGCTTCTCGTTCAGGATCCGGTTCTGTTCCTCGTCTACCTGGGAGGCCTGGAGCATTTTCTCAAAGCACGACCGGCTCTCGGCGGCAACCGCCGGAGCGAAGCGCAGCTGATAGTCCTTAACCGGGTCGTAGATTTCCTCGTCCGCCATGGTGGTCCTCCCTTCGGATTCCTTTCTTCTTCAGTATTATACCGAAAAGGCTTCTCTCCCTTTCGGAAGAGCAAGAGTGGGGAGGACTCGTTCCCGGATCTCCGTTTTCCATCCGGATTCCATCTCACCTACGTCTTTTTTTCTCTATCTTGCTTTTTCCCTTGAAAGGGCTTTGAAAAATCTGGCTATCTATAGGGGCAAGGGAGGAAAAACCATGAATCTCGCATTGGATCGACACGTGGAGAGACAAAGCCTGCTCGCCCGACTGCCCATGGAGGACCCCGAACGCCTGTCCGAACTTCTCTACCAGGCCAGCCACACCCGCGTGGTTTCCTGGGGCGAGAGGGCCGTCGAAGGATTTCTTCTTCCGATGTCCTTCCTTGGAGGGAGTACGGAACGCTACTTCCTTCTGATTCTCTACAAAGGGCCTGGCGTTCTTTATCTCTATCACACGGAAGAGACGTACGAAGACGGAAAGGAAGCCTTCCGCCAGCTGGAGTTCCTCGTTCGGAACTATCCGCTTTTCGGGCTGAGCTCCCGGTATCGCATCCGATAGAATCCGGATTCTTCCAAAACCAGAAAAAACGGCCATACCTCTCATTAATTAGAACTTTCCCAGTCCGATAGACTATAGAGCCTGTTTTCTGGGTCTTCCGCGCTTCCTCTTCGGCCGCGGCCCGTCCCCGGGAAGAAGGCCCAGTTTCTTCAGCCTCTCCTCCT
>Ga0256406_1004150_pt1 | contig 17008 bp, 16 predicted proteins | sample RumenRJG_03DNA_FD_185986 | JGI IMG/M metagenome (GOLD analysis project Ga0256406, IMG submission 185986) | Bovine rumen microbial communities from Lethbridge, Alberta, Canada - RJG_03 | ecosystem: Host-associated > Mammals > Digestive system > Stomach > Rumen | place: Canada: Alberta | collected... | reverse complement strand
CAAGATGAAAGCCTTTAGGTCATGCCTGAAGGGAATAAGGGATATACCCTTCTTTTTCTATAGATGTGTTACTGTCTTTGGTTAGGCAGCGGCATCTGCCCGCCACGGACAATCCCCCTTGAGCCGTTAAATACCATAAGTCCTTATAAAATGTTACAAGTCCAAGTTGCTGTGCAGTTTTAGCTTGATTTTCACCGTATTTAGTCAGAGCTATTGTATTATCTTTATAATTGTTGTCAGCATGCAATGCAGTTGCAATCTCAGTTAGTGTTAAACCTTTATTGCCACAAGAAGCCATTATATAGCACATGTTAGTTGTGCAATCGTCAATATTGCTCAACTGTGTAATGTCTTTGGTTGTTATTTCTTGTTGTATAGGATGCTGAATCATATATTGGAGATAATCTTTCAAATCTATATTCATCAGGAAATTCATATAGTCTTCGACTAAGTCCAACGAGAAAAAAGATGGATCATAAAGTAGAATATTTGTAGATTCTACCTCGAATTTTTTAGAGAAAAAACCTTCAACAGTATATGTAATCATAATATTTACTATTTATGTTCTGTTACTATTATTCTCAAAAATTATTTCTATCGTCTATCGATTTTATATGGATTTATATCTTCAAATCTCAAATCAAAATATTTTTTTGCAATTTTAGGGAAACGTTCTTCGAATTCCAACATCGTTCGATAACATGAACAGAAATCTTTCTTTTCCTCAGCCTTTAAGATTCGCTTTGCGTCTTTTGGCAGCTTTGTTGGATAAATACCTTTGTCATGCTCATTCTGAATACCCAAATGATATTCCTCATTGCGCACGCAGAACTGACGGAAGCTCATCTTCTTGAAGAAGTTTGGCTGATTGCACCAACGAGCCAACTGCACATACATATTGCGGAATACAGGTTCAGCTGTCTTCCATTTTTCAAAGCGCATAATATATGGCAGACAACCAAATTCCATCAATGTCTTGATACGGAAGAATGTTCCTTCAATATCTCGTTCGTCCTGATAATCGTAGGCAACAATAACATAGAGTTTGGTTGATTTATGGCAGTATTCACGCCACTTCTTCAAACCCTTGATAGTTTCTCTAACGTTTCTTGCTTCTTTAGGATCGTCCTGTCTGTAATGGTCAAAAGCAAAGATGAAGTCACCATGATACTTCACCTTGTTTAACAAATCAGCCTTTTCGTCATTCATCAATCGGATATCCATTCCCTGACGGAACTGGAAAGGTTTCTTTGTTGCTATCAAGTCTTCCATCACCTTACGGAAAACGGAATTAGGAGCCCCCATTATATTATCATCCCATAAGTAAATATAAGGACGGCTCTCATCATGAAATTCGCTTAAAGGAGACCATCTCTGAACATGATCTAGATTTCTATTTACGCAGAAACCGCACTGACGAAAACAACCTCTTGTTGTGAAGCCAATTGAATAGCGTAGATAGTCATCCCAATCTCGCCTCATAAGTTTTTGATCACCACCAGTTTTCAAAGCAATATATTGATCATAAAGGTGGTAGTCTGGCATCCAGTGTTCAACTTTATGTGGCAAATTTGCCTTAAACATCGAGATTGGTGATGGAGAAGTATCTTCCGTTTTCTTATTTTTATTTAAAGTTTCCAGAAAACTTTGGGTGCTTAACTCCCTAAAGCCAGTTCCACCTATCCTTATGGTACCATTGTCAATCATTTGATGGATATATGGATACTGTTCTATCATGCTATCATATGTGAAATTGAATACACATGACATTACAATAATATCAAAGAATCTCTGGTTATCACTTCCTGGTCTTATTTCTTCATAATCTTCAATGAGTCTAACGTCGTGACCATAGTGCTTACAATACCCAGAAATTTTTAGGAGAACAAGATTAGGATGACGAGTACCATGATCAAGAAGATCAGCATCGATGAGCGCAATACTCAAGTGCTGACCATTCTCTATTTCCTCGCAACAATCGAAACCGTAATTTCTCATTAATCTAATTTTCTTAATAATTGTCTATTCGTTCTTTAATGTAGCAATAAACTCATTATATTGCTTTTTAGGGAAACAAATAGAAACATAATATTCTTCATTAATTGGCTTTTCAAGTTCAATAGCTACAATACAATCTGTATCTATTGCCCATTCTGCCAACTCTTCGAAACCTTTTTCAAATGCTTGTGGTTTTGTTAAAACTTCCCAACTGCCATCTTTAATTTGTGATGAGATAAAATCCTTCATATGAATAGTATCTTCATCATCGGCTTCAATAAGACAATTGATTGGCTGATAAACAACTCCGTTATCCTTTACGTATGCCTTCAGATAGTTTGTGTTTAACCTTTCCATATTCATTTGAATTATTCCGTTCGCTTAATATTTACTTAACAAAAGTATCAGGAATTTCTTCTAGACGCACAAGATCGTTCATCTCAACATCTAGAATTCTTGCAACTGTCATCATCATTTCAAGAGATGGTTGACATGCATTGGTACACCATTTACTAACAGTAGCTGGATCTTTATCCAACTGTTCCGCTAGCCATTTATTGGTTTTGCCTTTATCTGCAAGAACGGCCTTTATTCTATTTAGCTTTCTGTCCATATTGACATCTTTAATTATTATAGCTTACAAAGTTACTTTTTATTTTTGAGAAAAGTGTGGAATATGCCAATAAATTGAATTTCTTCTGTCGATTTGTGCTATGTCTCCTCAATCTTTTTCTATTTATATTAAATAAAATAGTGCAAAGATAGCTGTAATGTGTTTAGCCAGAGCGAACAGATTTAAAAAACTTTCCAAGAATGTATGATGAATCTGTCTTGGTTGTATATTAAATAGTTACAGTACTGAAAATAGAAGCCCCAATATAGATGATGGTATAAGGATAAACCAAAGTAGGCATCCTTTCTTCCCAACTTCTGTAGTTTCCTTTTCTACTCCTTTGCTTTTCTCTTCTGCTGTTTGTTTATCGTTGTATGCTTTAGCCTCTTCAAAGGTAGGGGCGAGTGTTACATCCTTTCCGAAACGATAGTCAAAGCATTTGAAAGGAGGAAAATCGTTAGCTTCGATACAGGAGATTAGATTATACTTACGACAATGATAACTACAGCAAAAGTTATTGATAATTTTTGCGAGTGTTAAGTCGTCTCTATGGCTATACTTGCTCTTGAAGTATTCCATTACTTCCTCGTCTGCAAATTCGCTCACATTACAAACTCTTTTACAAGCTGTCTCGTATAAAGTTTCTATTACTTGATTTGCTTTATCTCTTAGTATGTTAGCTTCTGGAGAGTATATGTGCTGCAGTTGTGTATAGTATTGTAGTAATTTTCTGTCCTCTACGAGGTATTCTATCTGCTGTAGTACATTTTCCTTAGTTAGTGGTAGTCCGTTTCTATAGGTTTCTTTAATACCCTCTGTAACTACCGCTTCGTTATCAATAAAGAAATCGTTATACTTTGCTACGAGACTATCTACCAAAATGTTATCCGTAACTTCTGGAGCAGAACTTCTGTACTCAGCTATTCTCTTCTGAGTGGCAGTAAGTCTCTTAGTCTGTCTCATAAGTCTATGCCTTAAAGGGGTAAAGTTAGTAATATCTGTTATTTCCCCTATAGAAGTAGCTTTCTCCATGTACTCAGATAGTCCTACTATGTTTGGTGCTTTAGCTTTCTTTTTTCTTCTTTTATAAAAAGTCGCTATAGCAGAAAGAAACTGCTCTTTTGTTTTTGGTATAATAATCCAGATCGTAGCTTCTGGAGTTGAGTAACTACTACGATTATCTTTATTTACATAGCCTACGAATGGTAGTCTACGAAATCCAGCCCACCTTACTAGTTTGTCTCCTAAAATATCATAGTCTTGTATTAACTCTCCCTTATGAGTATAAACATTTAGCTTATATTGACCAGACGCATACTCTACACTATATTCCTTATTTTCAATAGGCTCTACATATCCGACTATACTTCCTGTAAAGTCTTCACCTAAACCTTTGTATGGAGTATATAATGTTGCTTGCCATATTTCATAATCATCGTTAAAGTCTGACATTGGTGTTGTTAGCCCCCAAAGATCAATAGACTCGTTTGTTATTTTACTATTTTCCATATTCGTTTTTGTTCTTACTTCTGCAATATTTATGTTCTTTGTGTTTCTCTGGATTTATTGCAAAAACATTAACCTGGTTCAGGAGTGTCGTAAACAAAGCGCATCATTGATGCTTGCTCATCGAGTTCTTTGCGAAGATCTAGTGGCTTCATGACTTCCATGTAACCTCCATAACTTAGAATGGCTTGCTTCAACTCTGTATTTCGTTTCACGTCAATAGTGATTAGTGCTCCACCATTGACATCCTTCTGCAATAGCTTCTGTGAATGATGGAGTGGTTTAGTCATAACATATGGTAATTCTTTATTCTTTACCCAAATTTCAATGTGCTCAATAGGTTTGTCCTGATAGTTGGTAACACCAATAATATCATCAAAGTAGTGCTCGAAATTTACATCTGTTGGCTCGTATGGTGTTTCAGTATCAGTTTCTAGATGCAGCATGCGATCAAGGGCAAACGTATATACGTTAGGATTGCCAATATACGAAGCTATCAGATACCAACGCAGTTGATACTGCTTTAGATATAGAGGTGAGACTTTATTTTGAGTAGGCTCTGAATCTTGGAATTTGCAGTATTCGAAATTAACAACTTGCTGTTTGTTGATAGCTTCCAACAACTTGGTAAAAGGCTTCATTGCCTGTTCGTTGTATGAGTCATCAAATGAAACAACAGGCTTCTGAGCTTTGTTGACCACCTGATCAAATCTCACTTCCATCTCTTCCAGGAAACTGAATTTTGGCATTCCTTTGAGACGACGCATAAATAGGACAAGGCTGTGTAGCTTTGATATTTCCTCATCTGTCAGCTCGCGATCATAGATTGAGAAGTTCGGCATTCTATATGAATAATAGAAAATGCGACCTCTTTTTTCCCTTTGAATCACGTCATGATGGAAATGATTAAAATACTTAGAATTAATCTCCTGGATGTCAGCTGCAAAAGTAGTGCGAGTTTTTATCTCAAGCATACTTCTTTTGCGTAATTCCATATTCACGAGTGCAAGAAGTTCCTTGCCGGAATATTCTTTTCCAGTCGAGAGATACCTGTCAATGATCAGTTCTCGCTCTGCATAATCTTTGGTATTAGCCATAGGACACTTTGTTAGTAATAATCTGGATGCGAATATACGAAAAAGTTTGTTCATTTAAGGTAAACAGAAGAAGAAAAATGCAAATTACTGTCATTTTTATTGTTCTGTTCGCTCTGGCTAAACGAATCACAGCTACTTTTGCCAAAAAATGCATCTGACGGTGCTAAGAAATAATAATCATTCAAACAAAACATTATGAAAACATTCAAGAAGATCACTTTGCTGTTTGTTGCAGCTGTAGCAAGTTTAGGATTCACATCCTGCAAGCAACTTTATTATCAAGTGTATGATGTAAAGTCAGAGTCAATGACTCAGCAGGACAACTCATTAGTGTATGAGAACAACGATGTGAAACTGATGTATAATCTTTGGGGCGAAAAGGGCGCTGTAGGTTTTATCATCCAGAATAAGACAGATAAGGATCTGTTTATTGACTTGACACAGACTTTCTTTATCTTGAACGGCAAGGCCAATGACTACTATCAGAATCGTGAGTACACCAGTACAACAACTACTACCAATTCTTTGAGCGTAGGCTTCACACAAAGCTATTGGAGCAGAAATGGCTATTGGCCAACACGCTACTATGTACCTGTCACAGAATCTGTTCTTGCAAAGGTGATGAAAGGTCAGAGTAATGGCGTTACAACAAAGGAAAAGGCTGTTGTTTGCGTACCTGCTCATGCTTGGAAAGTCATTGATGAGTATAAGGTAACACCTGATGTTCAGCAGACCTGTGAACGTAAGGTCGATTTCCCAACTCGTAAGGCTACAGTTGGCTCATATTCAGAGTCAAACTCTCCATTGAAGTTCAAGAATCGCATTTCATATGCTTTCGATAAGGACTGCAATAATTTGAAGCAGATTGAGAACGAGTTCTATGTATCTGGAGTAACCAACTATTCAAAGAAAGAGGCAGTGAAGAAGGTTAAGGAAAAGGTTGACTGCTATGATATGATGGCACAGAAGCGTGAATATTTCAAGATAGGTGGACCAGATAAGTTCTTTGTTACTTATCTCAAGAAGTAGAATACATCAAAATATTGACTCAAGTAAACACAGGGCTGACTTCACTTGTAATGTGTTGTCAGCCCTATTTTTTATCGTTTCAATGTACGCTCATCGTCAATCTGATCATAGTTAGAGCGACTACCAACCTCGTTCTCTCGATTCTCGTTTCCGGAACCACCAGACTTTGTCAGCAAGCTTCCAAGAACACGTCCAACATTAAGTTGAGTTGGAGACGCTGCCTGAATAGCTTCCTTTCTCTTAGGAGTGCCATAGACCTGGTCAAGCATGTCGATATTTAATTTCTGATCATTCATACAGAAGATAGACTGATTCTGTATGTCCAGACAATAATACCTTCCTTCAACACGATACACCCGGATGCCAGACTCAAAGAACTTGTCTTTCAACTTTGAGTTGCTGGTTTTATCCATAATCGACTTGACCATTGATACAGACTTCTGTATCTTCTTGGCATTTGGAGAGACCGGAGTGATTCCTTGTGGATCATCAATCTTTCCAAATCGGTAAAGAATCGCACATTCCACATCACTAGCAGGACGGAATGATTGCAGCCATGCAAGTTTGTCGTTAGATTCCAGCTTGGATCTGATTTCATCGGATAGAGCATGAGTGGTTTCACCCCATACACTACCTTCTTTCGTGAGCTTGGCATGGAATTTCCTATGCAGATGGTTCCTTAGTTCCTTGGTTGTCATAGAAGGATGATTTTCCAACAAGGTGGATATAGTGCTGTCAATATCTTGAAACCTATCCTCGGCAGATCTGAACTGCAGAAGCTGCTTTATAGGAATGACATCACTTCCTTTGACGACCACCTTGTTCTTGTGATCAACGATCATGTAGCCATACGGAGAGTCTGCTTTGCCAAAGAACACTAAACTCATTCCAAAATAACGATGCATCTGTTTGGCAAGGTCATCCTTGTCAGCAGAGAAGTCTCGAAATTTCATGAGCAAGGCTTTGATCCTGCGTTTGGTGTATTTATCAAGCTTCCAGTTACTCTGGTGAGCTTCAATATCAGCAAGCTTAACCTTATCAATGGTTTCACCGTTGCGTCGGATCTCAAGATGATCATCTAGCTCATTGCACGCATATCCCTGACATTCCAGAATTGCGCGGAACTGAGATACAGATGAATAGCGATACTTCAATGCTTCCTTAACATTTTCTGAACAGCAGGCAGTCTCGTCAATACCCATGATGTGATTCATCACCTCAACAGAGCGTTTCTTCTCATTATTATGATCAATCTTGTGACCGTCCGGAGCAACACGACTGGTGATGATATGGATGTGATTGTTGTCTGTGTCATGATGACCATAGATCAACAGTGGCTGACCTTCGTTATCATATCCCATCTCATGAAGATACTTGTGACCGATGTCCAGCAATTCATTAAAGGTGTACTCACGCTCTTTGCAGGAAATCGCCACATGGAACTGAGGCTTCTTGATGTGAGAGTTTCGATGGGAGTAGTCCTTCAGGTATTGCTGCAGGTCGGCAGTGGTTACCTCATCCGCCATCTGTAGATAGCCGAAGTTCTTCATCTCCAGCAGCTCTGCACTTCCTTGTTCCACCTTTTGCTGGTTATATTCGACAGAGTGGAAACTGCCATTAGATACTAATATTGTTATAACCATCGTCCTATAGAGTTATAAGATTAGAATAATATAAGTATCAAATTAAATATCATTCTAACCCTATAGAATGATAAGGATATAGTTCTCTAATACTATATTGCTATAGGAATATAAGAATATCAAATTATATGTTTCTAAGTTTGTAGGACTATAAGCCTATAGAATTATCGATGTATAAGTTTATGGGCTATGTTATGCTGTTCGTCCTTGATGCGCTGCAGGAGATCTTGGATTTTCTCAAGCTCGGGAAAGACAGTGTTGTCATAATAGTCCTGAGTCAGTTCTCCGCTGATAGCGAGCTCATTCGCTCTTTTTGTGATCTGGTTGAAGTTACCGCCAAGCCAACTGAGATCATTTTGGTATTTCCTGTAGAGTGTCATCATAGCAGTAAGAGCTTCTATCTTCCCTAAAGTTGCTGTGTCATTAAATTGGGCAACAGCATCGCGAAGCATGGCGCTCATATTGCCATACGGCATTGCTTTCTTCTGGAAGATCTCTGCTTCCTGTGGAGTTAGCCTGACCTTATATGTAATAGACCTTTTTATTGTCATATAGTTCAAACAGAAAATGCGAGTTGCGAGCATATTCATATCCAGCTCTGCTGGCAAGATACTTTTTGGCTTTCTGAAGGACATAGTCCTAAGTGTGGCCACAAAAGTACATCTTGCCTGGTAATAGCTCATTATTGTTTGGAACAAAGTTAGATTATTCTACGGAGTAAAGCAAGGAAAACGTGTGAATAAAGGTCAAGCAATGCCTTCTATTTTCTATAGGATTATAGCTCTATAAGTCTATAGATTTCTAAGGCTATAATGCTATAGTGATAAAACAATGTAGAAGTCAAATAGTAGAATACTATATGGCTATAGGTTTCAATTCCGATAGTTCTTTATTGCGTGATTCTTATAATTCTATAGGAATTTAAGAATATAGCTTTATAGGGATATAAAGATATAAGGAAATAAGATTCGAGGAGTATAAAGAAAGCGTGAGCGAGTTCTGCATCATCCTCTCTGTCGACTTCTGGAATAGTACAAGGAAAGAACAACCAAACTGCCCACGCCGTTATACACGGTATGGACATCCAGCTTGTTTTCTTCCCAATCACTCCTTGTTTGAATTTTCCAGATTCGACAGAATAATCAGTAAGAACAGCTAAACGCCATTACTAATAACCCACAAAAATATGGTTCAGACCCTCTGAAGGATCATTCCCCGTGCAAATTTACAAATTTATTTTTTTTCAGCAAGCCGTAATTAATTTATTTTAGTTGTTATTCTCTTTAGATACGTAGTTAACCATGAACGGAATGCCCACATCTGGATGAATGATACTGCATTTCATCTCAAGCATTGGATATTTCGTTGCTGTGTTCCAGGTAATGAATTGATCCTCATCGCCAATTTCAAGATTATAAGTCAATCCTGCAAGAGGAGCCAATTCAAGTTTGAAGTATTTGTTTTCCAGTACAATCATATCAGGAAATGATGGAGATCGACCTTTCGTAAGATAAAAGGGAACGCAAAACACGTTCTCAAAAGCACGTTTGGTAAGTTTTCTATCTACAATACTGGTGGAGGATTGATTAGTTTGTTTGTTTAAGCAATTCGCTATGTAATTTATCCTGCAATATTTAAGCTCAAAGATCTCCTGAAGTTGAAATATAAACTGAACAGTAAGCATGCAGCTCGATGGAGGCATGAGCTTTCCAACGTAGATTGTTGCTTGAATCTGACTTTGGTACCTGATTTGATGCCTCAGGAACTCCCAGTACTTCGCCTGGCACTGGAGCATAGTTCTGATGTAGTCTGTACTTTTGAAGTTTTCCTGTATCATGAAGGCAAATTGAAAACCTTCTTGTGCCAGGAAATGACCAACAAGATTGGCAGAGTCGATGACTGGGTACATGACCTGTTCCATCTTTCCAATGAATTGGACTGCTTTGGCAGAATCAATACTTTCGTCATCGATGGCAACCATAAGTGCTATGGACAGTTTCTCTCGTCCTCGCTTACTGATCCAGTGTAGCAGACAGGGCGGCTTGATTCTAAGCAATGACTCCATTGCCATATCAATGTTGTTGTAGAGTTGGACGAGAACATTCTTCGGGATATTCTTGTTATCCGTGAAATACTGTGTCCTCAGGACCATCAGGCTTTTGACGATAGCTTCTAAAACATCTCGTTTGTGGCGAGCCTTCTCAAACGCCGTTTTCAATGAATCAATTAGTGACATTTTGATTTCATGCTTTTTGGCTTGTGAAAAACGCAAAAATAAGCTCAATGTGTTTAGCCAAAGCGAACAGATTGAAAAATTTACGGAGTATTTTAAATTTTATTTTGACAAAAAGCTAGTTTTGTTAAATATATTACAGCGCAATTTGTTGCAACCAAAGCAGAATAAAAGTCTTGTTTTACTTGGTTATTTCAATTATTTTTCGTAACTTTGATAATAAATTGATAATCACATTTGTAAAAATATAATACAGTTATGATAGTGTTTGGTTATTTTTTCGTGATTGCCTATACCATCGTACGTGTGGTTCTTGGAGCAATTCTTTGGATTTTGAAGGGGATCATCTATCTGCTTGGTGCGATTTTCAAACATTGAGATGATCATACGCTGGGAGATTCTAAACAGGAGTCTCTGCTTCAAAAATATCTTTCCCTCAAGTTAAGGTTTGATTAAGCTTTATTTATCTCTATTATTTAATAAGCTTATTTAAAGGAAGCTATCTTTTACTTGTAACATATTGATTTACTGTACTTTGCGAAATACAGTTTTGCAATGGCTGCAACTTATTGCGTCATGGCTACAACAAAATGCGCTCATTTATAGGCATGGCTACAACTTTTTGCGCCATGGCTGCAACAAAATGCGCCAATAGTTCAATAGAAAGCGCAGTTATCATATTTCTTTACATTCTCAAAATTAGCAATAATCGTGTCCTTTTTAACATTTGACGGCCAAGCCGAGCAGCTTTCCTTCATATCAGCAGTTTGAGGAATATAGTTTTTCTACTTATCTTTGTTTTGTCGCCGTATAGGAGAGAGCCCCAGACAGGATAATCTCCAAAATGGTGATAGCAGACTGGCTGATATTCCGGGTCAGCCGTCTGCTTTCTATTTGAATGTTTAATTTGAAGATATCGTGACACAGCAAACAGATGACTTTGGACTCTTCCTGATCAGGCCCAGAATAAAGCACTCAAAAGTGCGCTGGAGTAATTTCCTGATCCAATCGGCCATGCATTGCACATTGGTCGAGAAAAGAGCTGTTTACTGTATAGCGGAAAAGGTCAAGGAACTCTTTGTTGAAAAGAACCTTGGTGTACCGGAAAACTGGAAGGAACTCTATGTTCACTTGAATGAAGAGGATCTTCGAAATATTGGAGGAAAAAAGAATGTACCACGAACCTATGAAGCCCTTAAACAATTGGGTAAGCGCTTCATTCCTGTGAAAGGTACAAGTGAGAAAGGAGAACCACTAAAGGGAAGAATACACTGGATTGATGCATTCTTTTATAATTCAGTTACCAAGACCTACGATGTACGTATCTCACCTGAGATACTGCCATACATGATCAATGTAACAGAGAAGTTTACAACTATTGATGTTGGTACAGCTATGGCTCTGAAATCCAAGGAAAGCCAGAAAATGTACGAGCTATGCTGCCAATATAGTGGTAATTACCGTTATCGTGACCACGATTCAGTGAAGTACGATAACATTTATAAGAAGAGAGTAGTAGTAATCTCTGTAGAGAAGCTTCGTCAGATCTTTTGCCTTGATGAGGTAAAAGACGAACGCTCTGGCAGAGTTGAAAAAGAAGCTTGCTACAAGAATTTCTATTTCATTAGAAAGAATATCCTGAAGAAAGCCCAGGAAGAGCTTTACAGTCTATATAAATATGGTGATTCTGATGTGTGGTTTGATTTTGTTGCAGGACCAAAGGTTGGTAAGGCAAACAAGATCACTTCGGTAACCATATTTATATATACTCGTAAGCATCCAAAGGTTGGATGTGATCGTCCTTGGCAAGAAGGGGATGAGGAACTGAATCCGTATATTGGCATCACTGAGGAACCTGTGCTTACTCCAAAGCAGAAAGTACATGCTAATCCGCTGCGCGAAGCTGGAACCGACCTGCAGCAGGAACACCTTGCTCGACTCTTGAACAAGTATCTGGAGCCTGACGAAGTAGCTTACTACATGAGGAAGGCTTTAGAGGAGTCAAGAAGAAGTCTGTTCAATCAAAAGGACAGTATTCTTCAGGTGATCCTTGTCATACAGGAAAAGGAGAAGCAGTCAAGGTTCAGGAATGGTACCAAGGCTTATCAGCGTAACAACCTTATTGATTATGTCTTCACGAAGAATCTCCAGCGCGAGTTTAACTGGAGCATTCCAAGAATTGATAAGCCAAATCATCTTAGAAGGCGGAAATAGTGCAACAGCCTATGCTAAATCAAATGAAGCTTAAAATGTGGATAATGACGTTAACTGTATGTTTAAACATTCGTGTGTTCTATGAGTTTTTATATCAATATTAGTATGAAAATCAGAAAAACTACATTATCTACTATATAAACCCATAAAAAAATCCATTTTTATAACACGACTTTTCTTTTTATTTTTTAACTTTGCAAAAGCGGGTTGGTAGAACAGCCTGTTGTATTATTCAACGACGCACGAAGTGCGTAAGTTGTCCATAAGTTGATAAAATTTAGGAATTATAAGGTATTGATTCTCAGGCGTTTAACGGAGGTGTAATTTTTCCTTCTAAGCTGTGGGTCCTGGGTTCGAATCCCAGCGGAATCACTTAAAGGGCATCTGATAAGGATGCCTTTTTTGTTGCTTTATACAGTCAAAGCGCTGCTGGGTTTTGGGTTCGAATCCCAGCGGAATCACTTAAAGGGCATCTGATGAAGATGCTTTTTTGTTGCTTTATACAGTCAAAGCGCTGCTGTGTCTTGGGTTCGAATCTCAGCGGAATCAATTAAAAGGGCATCTGATAAGGATGCCTTTTTTGTTGCTTTATACAGTCAAAGCGCTGCTGGGTCCTGGGTTCGAATCCCAGCGGAATCACGCAATGAGCATCCTGTTTGGGATGCTTTTTTGTTGCTTTAATCTTCAAGTATCTATCTTTTCGCTGCCTTGTTGTTCGCTTATACAGTCAAATCGCTGCTGTGTCCTGGGTTCGAATCCCAGCGGAATCACTTAAAGGGCATCTGATGAAGATGCCTTTTTTGTTGCTTTATACAGTCAAATCGCTGCTGTGTTCTGGGTTCGAATCCCAGCGGAATCACGCAATGAGCATCCTATTTGGGATGCTTTTTTTGTTGCTTTATACAGTCAAATCGCTGCTGGGTCCTGGGTTCGAATCCCAGCGGAATCACGCAAAGGGTATCTGAACAAGATGCCTTTTTTGTTGCTTGTACAGTCAAAGCGCTGCTGGGTCCTGGGTTCGAATCCCAGCGGAATCACGCAAAGGGTATCTGAACAAGATGCCTTTTTTTGTTGCTTATACAGTCAAAGCGCTGCTGAGTCCTGGGTTCGAATCCCAGCGGAATCACGCAATGAGCATCCTATTTGGGATGCTTTTTTTGTTGCTTGTACAGTCGAAGCGCTGCTGGGTCCTGGGTTCGAATCCCAGCGGAATAACCTAAAGAGCTTCTAATGAGGGTGTTTTTTTTGTTGTGTTTGCGTGTTTTTTTTAGGTAATATTGCTTCAACCGACATTTCCGCACAACTCTCTAATAACAAAAAAGCCAGAGCAATTATGTTCCAGCTTCTTTTCTCCCCTTGAATATGGCCAATCGGGCTAAAATGGATGTCAAAGGTTAGCACCAAATGTCTAAAAAATAGCAAAAGGTGCATGGAGATATTCACTTCATGCACCTTTAGGGCTTGCTAAAATGTCTCTTCAAGAGAATGACAGTATTATTAGTGTTTTATCTCCGATGTATATTTCCAAACAAGGCTCTCCGGTCTACAAGGATAATATCTGTCTAATTGCGCACCACTTAAATCGTAAAGGAAGTGTATCAAATATGTTGTGCCATGAAATTCCTTGTCACCATTTTCATGTGTTTCACTCGAATACCAACCTAAATCAGTCTCGGAATATCCAGATTCTTTAAGTCCCATATCTTTTTTTTCAGGGTCAGGGTCAGTAGGATCGATAGTATCATGAGCTCTATAAGAATATAAGGTTTTTGTAACTTTAATGATCTCAACAAAGTAAATGCCACCAGGTAGCCCTGCGCCAATGACAACAGGGCTTGTACTATTATATCTAATCTTTGTTTTATAAGAAGCAATAGACTTATTTGTATAGCCATAACCTACCATAGGTTGATCATCATTTGACCCAGCTATTTCCATTTTTGTATCGTTGTTCTGGAAATCATGATGTCCCCACATTATCGAGTCTGGAATAGCGATGCCATTTTCAGAAGAGTTTTCATTATGCTGTTCTATCTGACAAGAAGGCATGTTGTAAATTTCCTGCTGATCGTCTATGTCTGATGAGCATGAAGAGTTGAGCGATAAAAAGCTCAAAGCACTGACTGTAGTAAGTAAAAAATGTTTCATGTTTTTATTCTTTATCTTAAATAATAATGCCATTCCAGGTCATAAGGCGAACAAGGATAATATATATCTATCTTATTGCCCCTTTGGTCATAGCCTATATAATAAATAATCGTCCAACAGTTGCCAGTTATACCATCTATGGTTTCAATTTCTACACCTCCTGTATAACCTATGATATTCTTTCCCTGAAGGTGTTTGTCCTCTGGAGCAATATACAAGAACCCCATGTGATGTTCTTTAGAAGGAACATACGGAAAAGCGAAGATATGTCTTGTTCTCGTTCGAGGAATATAATTAGAATACATTATTTTCTTCGCAATATAGATGGAATCTGTGGATAACCCATACTTCTTACACCAATCGCCAAGCCTTACCTTATACCAGTAACGGGCGGCCATCGTGTCAACATAACGATAAAGAGTCTCCTTCTGAACATAAGAATCCAAATCGCTTGGGATGTCAGGAATGACAGAATCCACCTTTAAATAGATAAGGGTGTCTTTCCTGACCTTAATCGGGCCGCTGTTCGTAGATATAAATTCATATTTAGATTCATAGTCCGTGTCATCTTTCGTACAACTTCCAACTACACAAAACAATACAGCCATGAACAAAGTGAGCAAGCCGTTTCTGAATAATTTAATGACAAATTTGATGTTATTATCCATGTGGTTCTGTTATTTTTTTGCAAATATAGGCATAAAATCGCATTTAATTGAAGATGTTTTATAGTTGTTTGTTCGCAAAAGAGAAAAAAAGCTGACCTATATCAATTAGTGCTTACAAACAGTAGCTAATTGATCAGCATACGGTATCAAGCAAAAAGTGGCATAAGGATAAAGTATGTTATTCCAGCTGCTTGGCACTGTCAAAGCGCTGCTGGCTCTGGCGGAATCACCCTGAGACATCAGTGATAGAAGCTTTTCTTTGTTGCTTTGTACTGTCAAAGCGCTGCCGGGCTTTGGACGCGAATGCCGTCCTATCCCGACTTTATTGCTAGAGGGATGTCCTTCAGGGTGTTACTTTTTTGTTGCTAATATCCCTCTGTCTCTGTGCTAAATGCCGTCTTCATCATCGTTTCTGTCATGGCTGCAGGTGCTTCAGTCTTGCCCTTATCCTATCCATTGCGATATTCACTCGGACTCTGTTTATATTTTCGCTTGAAAAGAGCGGAGAAATAGGAAGCTGTAGCAAAACCTGTTCGTTCGGCTATCTGGTTAATGCTGAGGTCGCTATCACGGAGAAGACGAGCGGCTTTCTGCAATTTGTATATGCGGAAGAATGATCCAGGTGTCTCTCCCGTAAGAGTTTTCAGCTTATAATTGAACTTTGCAGGACTGATAAGCAGCTCGCGTGCGAGTATTGTTACACGAAGGTCCGACTCAGCCAGGTGCTTGTCCATGAGCTTGTATACCTCATCGAGGAAGCGGCGGTCGGCTTGGCTCATTCCGTCGGTTGCCAGGGCAGGCGTTCGCCCTATCATTTGTGCAGCCTGCTTCATGCGCTGGCTGTTGTGAAGAAGCGACGCCACCACTGTACGCAAGTATTGACCATCAAAAGGTTTTTCTATGCATACGTTGGCTCCGGCCTCTAAGACTGCTGTCTGTAAGCCTATATTCGTTTTGCCTACGAACATGGCAACTGGCACGAATGCCCATCGTTCTTCTTTACGTAGGTTGCGGACGAAATCAATTTCTGAGCTTTGGCCAGCTTGTATGTCGGACAAGATTATGTCGGGTGTGGCAATATCCATCTCAGCCCATGCATCCTCGGTATTGTATTTATTGAAGACTATATAGTCGTCTTGAAGTAGACTGCGAATGTATTGCGCCAGTTCTACATCGCTCTCCACGACAAGAATTACCGGCTTCCCACCCAGATTATTCTGAAAAGGATCATCATCGGATGCCGTCAGAGTTCTTTCCTCTTCTTCTATCGCAGGTGATGGATTTCCGTTGTCGGCCGTGAATATCTCATTAGGGTAAGCAACCTCATCTATAGGAAGGACTACATCGAAGGCAACGCCCTTGCCTTCCACATTGCGTACCCTTACTGTGCCGTGATGAAGTTCTACAAGTCTCTTGACATAATAGCGGCCGATCCCCGATCCCCAGCTATAGGAATCAGCTTTATGTGCTTCGGGTAGTTCATAATAGCGTAGAAATACGTCGGCAAGCCGGTCGGCAGGGATCTCTTTGCCGCTATGCATTACAGTAAGTTTCAGACATCTCATTCCGGCTGCTAATGGCAAAAGGGCAGGGTCTGTGGCTTCGTTGTTGCCGATAATTGAGGCTGTGAACACTATCTGCCCGTTTTCCTCTGTATGGTTTATGGCGTCAGTGAAAAGATTTCCAAGTATTTTCTCCAGCTTATCGTTGTCGAGCCAGCCAAACACATTGCCTTTAACCCAACTTTGACATCGTATTTTGCTTAGTTGTTCTGTATCAGCAATTTAGTGTTTTTAAAAAGTCCTACTGTGTTCTACAGATTTTTATTTTTTTAAATGGCACTTTACTGATTTTCAACA
>Ga0256406_1004149_pt1 | contig 17009 bp, 7 predicted proteins | sample RumenRJG_03DNA_FD_185986 | JGI IMG/M metagenome (GOLD analysis project Ga0256406, IMG submission 185986) | Bovine rumen microbial communities from Lethbridge, Alberta, Canada - RJG_03 | ecosystem: Host-associated > Mammals > Digestive system > Stomach > Rumen | place: Canada: Alberta | collected... | reverse complement strand
ATTTGGAATAATAGTTTTTCGTATCTCCGACGATTAATTTCGCCAATTTTAAAGCGTCTAACAATCCTTTATGCTGATGCAATTGATAGGCATTATTGGGAGTGATATCTAAAGAAGAAAGCAAATGATGCCCACCGGTGCTGTCGTTAACAAAACCACCGTCCGCGCTTAATTCATAAAGATCTTTGCCTTCGCCTTGCCATGACATCATGAGTTTGGATTGATTCACGCCGATAGCGGTGCAATAAGCGCTAAGCAACGCGGAAATCAAATAACCGGTTTCATAACCATTCCAAATAAAGGGAGTAACTTGCGATCCGCCTTCTTTCATGAATGTCAGCAAAGCGTGGAAATCGGCATATGTTGCAGGCAATCCATCGTCAGAAGTTCCTTTGATGCCGTCAGGGCCGGCAGATTTCGCGTCGCTAGATTTACTCACGAACAAAGAACTGACTTCTCTCGCGTCGTCTAAGTCCGTCACATCATCGCCGCTTTTTCCTTCCGCGAAATAGAAATTATTTTTTTCGAAAACGGACTGATTGTAACTTATCGAACAGGCAGAAGAGAAGAAAGGCAAGCCGTAATAGGACGGGTTTTCCTTTGTTCCCAAGTTATAGAAAGCCTCTCCTTCCGGCGTCAGTAAATCTGCGATAGTCTTCTCTTCCGTTGCCGACGGACCATCTTGGATTGGTGAAGTCACCACATCGGTGATATCGGCCAAAACATTCTGTGCTTTGAAATTAAGATAGTCGCTAGATTCCATTAAGTACACTTGATTGGTGTCTTGAGGGATATTCGCGGCAACGATATCTCTTTTATTGAAAGAGTCGACAATTTGAACGCCTTTCTTGCCCTCTTCAAAGGAATAATCTTTGTATTTTTCTTCAAAAGAAGCGACCACGTGATCAATCCATTCGCGACGCAAACCCCCATTGGTGTATTTCACGTGCAATTGGGTCTTCGTTTGGTCAGGTAAGACTGGAGAAGAGCCACCTTTATTCGAATCAGGACGAACGTGGGATGCCCCATTACAAGCGGCCAAACAAGTTGGCATAACTAAAGCCAATGCCACCCATAAGGTCACACGGCGAACATTTTTATGAGATGAATTCATATAAACCTCCTCAGGTTAGTTTAAACATTCATTGGAATGACACTTTTTTCAAAAACGAACGGGATTTGCTAGAGAAATAATTTCATGGCGTGAGCAATCACCTTCCTTTCAAAAACCTATCCTTGTTGTTTTAACAAAGGGAAATGGTCTCCTGAAACGTTCCAATATTCGCTTGGAAAGGATTGAGCTGCATAAAGGCATTCCATCTTGGAAGTCGAAGACACGACGTTGTCACGTAGCAGATGTTGCCCACCATAGTTTTCCGCCGCCACATCGGGCAGTTCGCTTTCGTTATTCACATAAGCGATACAATTGCTCGCACTCGCAGGGAATCCCCATAGCCAATCATCGCCAAAAAGCCCGGCGCTTTTCCCTAAGAAAGGCAAATCATCCTTTTGCTTCATCTGAATAAAGACGTTAGAGAAACGCCCGCCATAATAATAGGGAGCTAAACCATAGGCATATTGGCTAGAGAAAGTCAGATTCAGAGACACGTTTCTAACGATAGTAGAGTAGGTTGAAAGAGCACTTTTTCCGTCAGGTTGAAGATCATTATGATGGGATAAAATCGTCACGGCCAATCCGCCATTGATATCTGCCCCATTATAAGTGATTTTCTCAAAAGCGAGGTTTTCCACTGTCGCATTCAGCAAAACAGGGAAGAGCGCTTGACGCGTCATCGAGGCGTCAAATTTCACATTTTTAACTGTATGTCCTGCCCCATCGATATCGCTCCAAAAGGCACCGCGATTGCAATCCGTGCTAAAGTCCGATTTATATAAGTAAGGGGTGCCCGTAAAATCGAGGTCTTTCGCTAAAATATAGGATTTCTTGGCAGAAAGAATTTCTTGCCTTGTAAGATAGCCACGCGGATCGTTTGAATCATATGCCACACCCGTTTCGGGATTCGTTTTGGCCTTGATAGAATGTGCATTTAGCATTTCTAACCAATCGCTCGGGTTCGTCAAAGCAATATCCGCTACTTTAATATGCGTTAAAGCAATGCCACCTTCTCCCTTGATTAAGAGATCAGTCTCCCCTTTGGCAACCGGGGTAATTTTCCCGGTGTTATCGATCTTCGCCACTTCTTCATCCATCAAGGAATATTCATAAGTGCCTTCGAGTCCTAGACGAGCTTCTTGCAGCTTTCCATCTAAAGAAAGATACACATTCTTTTTGCAATTCAACGGTTTGTTTTCTTTTGGCGCTACCACTTCGAGCATAAAGCTAGCCTCACCAAAAGAGGTATTTGCTTTAATGGAGGCACTGCCTACGCTTTTTGCCAAAATCTTCCCAGTGGGAGAAATCGTGGCCACGTTTGTATTGGAAGAAGAATAGCTAATCTTGCTGTCACTTGGGGTGACCGAGGCAAGAACGACTTTGGTTTCGAACTGTTCTAATTGCAACGTTTCAAATGCGAAAGAAATTTTTTGCGCCGCTTGGACGGAAGAGAAAGAGTTACCTTCGCTACTTTGTTGCCCTTTTTTGCCTGTTTGACACCCAGCCAAAACCAGTAATGGAATGGCCAAAAACAGAATCGTGTTTCGATGTTTATTCACCATAAATCTCTAACCTCATCGCTTCCAACAAATTTGCCATATCAAAACTGCCTTCCCGGCTGGCCGCCATATTGTATTTTTTGGTGTATTCGTTCAAGATCTGCCAATCGTCCTTTTGCTGTTGGGTGGTAAGTTGGTCCATGAACAAACGCAAGGTAACAAAGATGGGGAAGCATTCTTCTCTACGAAGGCGGTCGTAAAGAGTTAAATAACGAGAATGATTGCTGTTTTTTAATGGTTCAATCGCCTCAATGCCTTTTTCGATCAACATCGAGAATTTTTGAAGAATATCGAAGCTCCAAAGGCTCTTTTGATAAAAGTCATCAAAGATATGCCCGCTGAACCCTTTTTCTTGATAATAGCTGCGAAGCAAATAGAAATAATCAGAAAGATAAGGGGCGGCCTCTCCATAGTAATGGGCGATGAAATCATCGCAAAGGTCATTGTAATGGATGTCGCTCTCGTACATGGCCTTGGATTCGGTATAAATTTTCAAGGATTCAAATGCGGGGGTGCCCGTTTGATGGTCTGCTTGGTCCATCACCGCGGTCACGCCAAGTTTGGCTTGTTCGTCATAAATCACTTCACTGGAGCCGAAATTATTTAATGGGACCATCAAAGAGCTAGAGGCAATCGAGTAATCCCAAACATAAACTCCCCCTGGTAATCCGACGCTTTGATATAAATTGCACCAACCTTTAATTTGCTGATACTGGGCCGCATTGGAGGGATGACTCATGGGCACGGAAAAGTCCATATCAATGGGGCAATACATCACCATGACATTCTTTTGAATGCGGAAGTCATCGGAAAAAGGAACATAATTGCCGTTTGCATCGGTAACATAACTCACGGTACCATCGGACGAAGTCTTCGTTTTTAATGGCGGATTTTGCGAAGTTTGGTAAGCAAAGAAAACGTATTTCATCGTACGTTCCGGATGGGCCGAAGCCAACCATTCATCTAAGCGGTCAGCCACTTGATTGGTGTAGTCTAGTTCTTGTCCGGAGTATCCGCCAAGCCTTTTTCTCGCTGCCACACAATCCGCGCATTCACACATGGAGACATTGTCTTCGTGACCAATTTGAATCATGTAGGCATCAGGATTCTTCTCGATGAAATATTTCATCCGTTCGACCATCTCGTCTTGCATCGCGGCGTTAGAATAACAAACTTGGGAACCGCCGGAAGCATACCAATCCGGATGGTCTTTTCCATAAACGTCATAAGGCAAGAACGTCGAAACCGTGGTATGCGTAAAAGCCGCCCATTCACCGCCTCCTTGATCGGAATATAAACGCATCCTGCGCTTATAAAGTTGATTATTAAGCAAGGTGTTATAAAGAATCTTGCGCATGTCAAAGACTGGCTTTTTAAAAACTGACCAGTCTAAAAGTTCCACATCCGCAACGGTGTCGATGGCGATTTCATCATAAGAATAAATTTCCAAACCGACTTCTTGCTCTAAGAAGTCATAAACGCCCGTAATCACGCCAGTAGAATTTTTGGCATTGAGAAGGATTTGTTTCCCCGCACGTTCCATCCGATATCCGGTTTCCATTAAATTCTCAGGAATCGTAAAGCCACTGCCATCCCAAATGGTGGTCTTGCCTAAAGCAAGATAATGGGCGCCTTCGTCATAAGTCAAGCCGACGTCGGAAACGATTTCCAATTTGCAATCCGTCGCCCGTAATAAGAACGTTTGTAATTCGGTCGCGGCAAAAGAAGTATTGGAATCACTATTGTCCGGAATGACGATCTGATAATCGCTATGATGATTCTGAATGAGAAATTCGCCAGTTCCTTTGATAGAGCTCTTTTCTTCCGTTGACGATTGAGATTCGTTCTCTGAAGAGCGAATGACAGAAGGCTGGTCGTGCGTGCACCCATTCAAAGCCAGAGTAGCAAAAGTAAGAAGCGTTATTTTTTGAATCGCATGGGATTTCATATCTATCCTCCTTATTTGACCACAATCTTATGGTTAACAACACCATAATTGCCATTCCCGTCCCTCAACAAATAGGTAATGACATAACTGCCGCTTTCCGCGAAAGTATAGGTATCGCCTTCCACCGAAGAAATCAAACCATTCGGATGAATGACGTGTATTGAGACCGTTACCGAACTAGGTTCATTATCTTCAACGATATAGTTCCGTAGTTGCACCACGTCACCGATTTTTGCTTCTGTTGGTAAGGTGGAGGTAAAAGTCAAAGACGGCGCAATCGGATCGTAAATGGTGAAATGCAACAAGACGCTTTCTTCGTTACCAGAACCATCTTCAACGATATAACGAAGTTCGTATTCGCCAAACGTCTCAAATTGCAAAGAGTGGGTAACAGAACCATCTAGTTCTTCGATGAGTTCACCGTCACGACGGACTTCTAAACGGATGTCACTTTGCGCGGATAAAACGTCATAAGCATAAGCGAGTGGTGTCTCAATGGTCGAGCCAGGAGCGAAACGACCAGAAACGCTACCCATGACTTGTAAAATCGGCGCGGTGGAATCGGTACGGAGATAATTCAAATTTTGATTGCAAAGCGTCAAGCCTTCGATTTCCTCTCCGTCCGTCACTTGGCAATTCATATAAAGATAATCGCTAGGGAAAATAACATCCGAAGACAAGGCGACGCCACGTTGATCTGTGATCACCTGCTTGTTTTTATCATAACGAATGGTGATTTCCCCATCATTTCCGAGCACGAGTTTTCTTTCTTTTTCGCCATTCACCGAAGCGAACCATTGCCCGTTCGACTGGCGGATAGACAAAGAAGCGACTTCAGATAAGGAAGAGGCGTCAAGCAAGGTGAAATTTAATGATTTTGAATTCTTAGGCAAGAAGGAAAAAGAGAATACAGAAGCTAGAATCTTTCTCGCAAAGCTGAAGGAATAAGCTTGATTGCTTTCTTTCGCAGAAAATTTTAGCGAAGATTTCTGAGCTGATGCATTCAAATTTTCGCCAGGGAAATATTCTTGGACAAAGTTCCAGTCTTTGACCGGAGAAATCACCGGGATCACCTTTTCAAACGTCTTGCTTGCACCACTGTTAGAACGATAAGTATAGGTAATGGTGGCACAATTTACCGAAGCAGAGGCTTCAGGCACATAATTCGTGGAAGCATCTATTTTCTTCAATCCGCCGCCATCACTTACCGTAACGCTCGGTTCCAAAGTTTCTTTTCCTGCGGAGCTATAGAAATAACCCTTTAACATTTCTAAAGAATAAGAATCGCCGGCGAAAAAATAGGATGGCAAATGTAACGAATTTTCATCTACCAAGGGAATCGGGGCATAATCTGCGTTCAAAGAGAATGATTTGCTAGAAGATTGGCCCACATAATCCGTGACGGTGTAGGTAATCACATAATTGCCTTTTTTCGTAAGAGAAAGCATTTGATGGTTAAGAATTTGCGTTTGGCCAGATATCGACGCTTTAATTTCAAACCTAGCTGCGCCAGCACCATCCGAAATGATGGGCGTAGGGAGAGCAATATCTTGGCCAACATAGCCAGTTGCTGGGAATGGAGAATCAAAGGTCATCTTTGGTTTATTCACCATCGATTTAGCTTCGATCTCTAAGGATTCTGTTGTCTGATTGCCATAGCTGTCCGTTGCCGTATAAGCAATGGTGTAAGAACCAGAAAAATTCGGTGTAAAGGCACCATCTGTGATTGGGATCACGGTGTTTCCCGAATAGACGCGAGACGCGATTTTGACATGGTTCCCACTTGGATCTTTGGCGGTGCAAGCTGGTAATCGATAACTTTTGCCCACGACGGCCAAAGGAGGATTCTTTTTGTCTTCTAAAGCAAATTCAAGCGTTGGAGCGTCATCGTCATATTCGTATTCTTGGGTCAGATCTTCTCCTGCGATATTGAGAACGCCAAAATCAGCAGTCCCATTAACGCCGGAAGCGTAAATGCTCATATAGACTTCTCCAGAGGAAAAGCCAGCCCAAGGCGTATCGAAGGCAGAAAGCGTTGGATCATTCGTGGAATAATCGCGAATTAACCATGGTGTTTTTTGCCCCTTACAAGCAGCGCCCTGGCCTTCTAATTGCCAGGGTCGCCCATAAAGGCGATTCGATTCTGCATTGAAATAGAGTGATAATTTGTTGTTGGCAAATTCCGCGCCATTTAAAATGTGAGAAAAATTGTATCCTAGAGCAAATCCGCCTTCTTCGTGCGTCTGCGCGGAATCCACTTCTAGTGACATATCGTTCCAGAAATTCCAGTAATAGCCAACCCAGCTTTGCCCTTTTGCTTTCGTGCGAACCACAGAAGAACCTGGTGAATAAGGAACATATTTCACTCGAATTTGAATTTCGTTGCTCGCGTCTTCGGCGTCTGTCAAAACGATATAAAGTCCTTCTGCATCATTCACTGCATTGGTATGTGGCAAAGAAACCATTTCAATCAACGGAACATTTTGACTGAGATCAGCAAGATTTTCATCAAAGGCAATCTGGTTAAGATTGATTTTCTTTTGATAAACAAGGGGTTGCTTATCGCTCAAAGACAAGGTGATGCCAAATTGTTCCTCGTGACTCGTGAATGGACCATAGGTTGCTTTGCTTCCATCCCCTTTAAATAACGATTCATAAGTTCCATAAACCCCGATTTTCTTTTCCTGCGTTTGAAGGATTCCGTCCATGGAATAAGAATAACGAAGGGTATAGATTCCTTTTTCGTCTAAAACATGCTCGCCGTTTAAATAAATTTTGCCCGAAGGAGAAAGCAAAGAGGCAGTCGCTTTGCTTGTTTCACCTCGATAATAGACAGTCCCGTCTTTCACTTGAATGCGTTCGCCTAGTCTGGCGTTAGAAGGGGATTCTAGGCTTACTAGGCTAGCGATTTCGTCACTGACGGTAATGGCATGTTTTTCTTCGATATCACTCGCTTGCGACAGTTGATAAACCAAATTGTATTCGCCTGTCTCATCCAAACGAAATTTGGTGGTTTCTTTTAATTTCCCAAAATCATGAACCATCGTCCCGTCTTTCTTTTCTAAAAACACACGACCGAAGTCTTTGCCAAAATTAAGCACATTACTAGAAATGATGCATGAAGGCACCTCAATTTCTGCATGTAACCCAAGTAAATCGCTTGTTTTTAACGGGGATGAATAGGAGAAACGATAATCTAACGCAGAACGCTCTAAAGCTTCTATTCGATAGATGACTGTATTCTCTTGGTAACGATAACGGAGATAATAAGTGCCCGCAGAAGCTGGAATGAAGAAATTTTCTTGCCCGGCATTTAGCATATTGCCATTTTGATCTAAGATTTCCGTAGCAATTTGATCCGAAGAAATATCGCCTAATAAGGGAGAGGTCCCTTCGGCTTTTGGTGCCACGAATTTTTCTCCGACAAAAGCTTTTGTTTCGATGTTGGCATAGATTTTTGGACTGGCGTTAAAATCTCGATCTAAGGAATAACCGCCAAAGGAATAGAGCAACAAGGATCCGCGACTATAGTTTTCCACTTGATCGAAAACCACGCTGACAGAGTAATTTCGGAACGTATCTAAGTGATTTTTGAGTCTTCTACCGTCATTGTATTCTTGCGAAAAGTCCCAAATCGTCAAATAACTGTCGCCGTTTTTCACTTGAACTTTTTTGGTAAAAGGATCAAAACGGATATTGGCTTCTAGGCTAGAAAAACGGGTATAAGAGCCAGAGCGGTTGAGTTCTGTCGAATATCCTGTCAGTACTGGCGAACCGGCGCTATTCGTCAAATAACTATTCGCCACCATAACGCCGTGGTAACAAATAGCCGCTTCGGCATAGTTAGAGTAATTTCGAATCACGACAGCAAAAGTTTCATCGCTTTCCCCGTCTTCAAAGAGCAAAGAATAGGTTTTTAACGCTAGCGATTTATCACTAGAAAATGGCAGCATATCAGCTTCGAAAACGCCATTTAACTTCGCTTTAAATCTCGCTTTGGCTCCGCTTTCTAAACCATAGAGCGCAAGGCCTTGCCTGGAAGAGGTGGGAGCGACAGCATTCGCTTGACCACCGCTTTTGCCTTCCTCATAGAGAAAAACATGGTCGGCCGTTGTTGTTTCTCCGTTAAGGAAAAGTTCTTCCTGATTTGGCTTAATCCCTTCCGTTCCGTCCGCCGCGATACTTTCGGGAGTAAAGAGACTAGAATTTAATTTTTCGCCAACAGGCAACAACAAGCCAAGCGCTGAAATACTGAATAACAGACAAAGCCTTTTGGATTTCATGATTTCACTCCTGCTTTAATGCATTTAATACGTCGTCTAACTTAACGGTGGCTAAGGAAATATATTGATCACCGCATCCGTAATAGATGTAGAGGAGCCCATCACGATTCACCCAACCTGTCGGGAAGACACAGCCTGGATAAAATGGACTTTTTTCGAATTCTTGATCCGGCTCCATCACCGCTTCTTTGCTTATGGAAAGAATCTTGGTCGGATCCTCTAAGTCCAAAAGCATGAACCCAATACGATATAAGCTATCTTTTTGGGATACCCCATGAAAGAGAATTAACCAGCCGTCTTTCGTCTTCATCGGTGGGCAACCTACGCCAACACGGTTATCTTGCCAATCGTTCAATCCGCTGGGATAAAGCAATTTTGGTTCCTCATAAACAATCATGTCGTCCCCACTTGCAATCCAAATGCCAGGATGATCATAGCCTTGCGGAGTATCCGGGCGATAAGGCCTAGATAATTTCCAATATTTGCCTTTTATCTTCTCGGGAAAAATGACATTGTCACGGTCATCAAAGCGCGGATCAGACAGCCTGCCTAATCTTTTCCAATGAATAAGATCTTCGGAATAAGCCAAATAAGAAACGGAATAGTTCTTACGTAAATAAAGCGGGGCGTCTTCTTGCGGATCTTTATAACGAGTGCCACCTTCCCAGCGTTCCTCAGGTGGTAACCAATAACGACCGCAAAACCAAGGACGGGCCGCATAAACAAGATAATATGCGTTTCCCATTTGAATCAGGCGCGGGTCTTCAATCGAACCCCCGTCAGGCTCATCGGTGTGCAAGTCATAGACTGGTTCTTTGAAACAACGGGTGAAATGAATGCCGTCTTTGCTCGTGGCTAAACCTAGCACAATCCGGTGGGCGTTATCGAACCCCGCTGCCCGGTAGAGCATAACGAATTCCTTCTTTTCCTCTACATAAACGACAGCAGGGTTTAAAACGCACATTGCCTCCCAAGGGTTGTTTTTTTCCGGAACAAAAATCGGATTTGCACGATATTTAGTCAATTTCATAACACGCCCCCTTTAGAAGAAATCAAATCAAACCGTCATCCATTCAATTGCCATCTTGGTACCGTAGAAAGTATGCCCAGAAGCTGGACCAAAGATGTTTAACGCGCCATTCAAACAATATTTGCCAAAAGAAGTGTCTTTGGTGAAGGTATAGGTTCTAGCGCGGTATTGTGAGACATAGATACGACATTGCGTCGAATCGATACGGTCGATTTCAATTCTGGTCCAAGGATCAAGGTTAGAATCATTGGCCCAGACTTGTTTTGCGCCACCGCCATCGAAGGACCAAGCGGCGTCAATCGAGAGGAAGAACGTCACTTTCTTTGCCACTTTTCCCGTCGAATCATCCCAAAGATTAACGGTATTGTCCAAATAACGATCGCCCCATTCTGTGCCTTCTAGTTTATAAACTTCCAATCCGCAATAGGATTTGGTGGAGTCAAGAACGGCGCCAGTATGTTTTGCGGCTTCGGTATTGGTATTTAACGCAGAAAGATTCAATTCTTCCGTTTCTTCTACCATCGTTGCATCGCTATAATTTGCCCCAGAAACACCATTCGTAACAAATGCGTTGAAGGATGCCTCCATTCCCTTAGGAATGATGACTTGGTTATTTTGAGCCGTAAAAGAATCGCCTTCCAGTCTGCCCCCATAATAACCGAAGCAGTCGGTCGCGGTAGACATATGTTGCGTCCAAAGATGGATCTTGCTGTTTTCCAATGAACCACCTTGAACAGAAACGCCGAGAACGCCTCCCGCTGCGTGATTTAGCATCGCGGTGGCCACATTCAATGTGAACTCACAATTTTCAACGTGGCCAGCAAAAGTGCGGGCAACCATGGCACATCCGCCATAGTCTTGGCCTTGGGTTTGCGCATAGACTTTCAAATTCTTTATGGTGCCGCTGAAATTGGTAAAAAGGAAAGCGCCGCCTTGAGTATCATCACCCCAATATTCGTAACCAGAAGAAATCGTATGACCGGCACCATCAAGATAACCAGCAAAGTCCGAAACCAAGATGTGACGACCGTTTCCTCTTGTATATAGAGTCTCACTGACATCAAAGTCTTTCCCCAAAACGTATTTGCCGTTTTCCTCCATGGAGAACAACTGCGTTTCCTCAGTAATGAGATCGGCATAAACTGCGGTGTAAATGGTGTTTGATGTTAATTTGTCGAAGTCCTTATCCCAATAGACAAACGCTTTGCCTTCAGGGGCGGCCTCCTTTGCTTTTGCTTCCGCGTCCGCCACATTGTCTTCACTCACTTTTGTGTTGTAAACAACATCATAAGAGGCGAGTTCGCTTTCTCCCGCTTTGAACGTGGCTTTATAGGTGTTAATCACGCAGCCGGTCACTAAAATCACAAAATTTTCATGAGGATTCACAATCGAATAGGTGCCGTCCTCATTCTTGCTTGCGTCGTCTTCGACGCCAGAAGCGGTTTGATAACGGACTTGGCAAACGGATTCAGATTGGTCATATCCCGTTTCCCAAGAAAGACGGAAAGTATATTTTTCCGCACGATAAAGAATTTGGTCTGGAGCGTTCTTGATGGCGTTGTCGATATTGCAACGGAAAGTAACGTCGATTTTCTTTTCTTCAACGCCTTCAATAGAAATTACAACGTCCTCATGGATGGCTGCAATTTGATAGGTGTCATCGTCTTTGGCAGTAAGGACTTGCCCATTCGCCGTGACTTTGAATTCATCGCCTTTCGTATATCCTTCTTCTAAAGTAAATGAGAAGGAGTAATCGCTCCCAGTCGCCGCGCTTGTTTTGCCATGGAACGCAACGCCCTCTACTTCATCAAAAGTGATAAAACAAGTGACTTTGGCAACACCTTCCACGCTGATATGAAGATTGCCCTTCACGGCTTTCACTTTGTAGACGTCGCCTTCTTGGGTGACTTCTTTTTCTGTTTCGCCCTCACGCACGACGACTTTGGAGTCTTTGGTTAAGCCATATCCTTGCTCATAAGCAATGGAGAAGGTGTAATCCGCGCCATATTCGACGCTTGTTTCCCCGTTCAAAGTATAAACGTCACTGGTGGCGAAAAGGACGGAAAAGGTCTCCTTTTCAACGCCTTCCACCATTACATTCAGATCGGATTGAACATTAGAAATCACATACTCGCCCCTTTCGTTAACGGGGATTTCTACCTGGTTGGCCAACAATTTGAATCCACTACCTTTGACATAGCCTTCTTCCAAGGTAATGGTGATGGTAACGTCTTCTCCTTTTTCTACTTTTTCGGGCCCAGATAAGGTATAGCCCGTTCCGTTATGCAAAGTGACGGAGCAATATTCGATGAGAGTCGAGGAATTGTTTCCTTCAGAAGATCCTGTCGATTCTTCCGAAGACGAAGAACGAGAAGTTGGAGAAACAGAAGAGATGGAGGTTTGGTCCGACGGCGTATTGGTCTTAGAACCCGTGGACGGGTTTTCTTTTTCCGTACACGCAGTTAAAAGAAGCAAGGCGCTTAACGTTAGAACCGAAAGTTTCTTTTTCATAGAACTCCTTTTATGAATTCCAGCTATTTTTGGAATCCTGATTTGCTTTTATTATAATCGTCGGAAAAATGTAAGCGCTTTTTTAATGTAATTATGTTTGTAGAAAATGTTTCAAAATATTCGTTTATCGATTTTTAATGTAATGTTATTGTTTAAAAATCACGAATTCATTCTTGCTTTAAAAATAACGAAAAATTTACTTGCAAAATGGAGATACGTTCTAACGCTAAGACTCAACGACAAATGACTTTTATCTTTAGCTTTTTCCCGTTTGGTTTAATGAGGTGAGAATCTGCCCGTTTCCCATTCACATAAATCTCTTGTTCTTTGGTGTTACCCAAATTCTCAACTTCGATGTCATAGAGACAGCCTTGGAAGATTCTTTGAATTTTGGCTTTTCGAATCGAAGACGGTAAGCAGGGTTGAATCTCCAACGCATCAAATTTTGGGCGGCAGCCGAAAATGTAATGTTGCAAAGCAATGTTCATCCATGTCGCAGTACCGCTTAACCAACTAACCCCTGCTTCTCCTCCGCGCTCGGCATAGGGGGCGCGTACATTCGAAGAATAAATATATGGTTCCGCGTTATAACGTTCTACTCCTAATTTTTTCACGATATGATAAGGCATTAGCTCGCTATAGACTCGATAGGCATCATCTCCACGGCCTAATAAGCAATAGGCAATGATGGCCCAAGCATTCGCATGACAAAAGATCCCGCCGTTTTCTCCGATTCCAGGCGTAGCAAACGAGATTTCCTCTTCAGGGGAAGGATAATTCCGTTTCAAGGCGGGGTATTGCATGACTAACCCAATATCCGTGTTGCAATATTTCATCACCTGATCCATGGCTTCGTTGCCACGTTTCGTGTCGGCCGTTTCGGAAATCACAGCCCAAGAATTGGAATTCAACCAGATTCTGGCACATTCTTCCTTGCTTCCCCCAATTCGTACTCCGCTATCTGTGATGGCACGGATATAATGGTCTTCTTCCCACATGGATTGGTTTAATACGTCCGCTTGTTGCTTGGCAAGTTGGCGATATCGACTTCCGTCAAGCCCTTTTCTTTCTCGCAATTCAGCGACCATTCTCGCACCAAGAACAAATTGTTCTGCCACCATGACCGATTCGCCTTTTCCTTTCCGACAAACCGTATTCAGGCAATCGTTCCAATCGCTATTTAGCATCAATGGGATGTGGTGTTGGCCCATGGTAGAAAGCGTAAATGACAATGAGGCTTCTAAGTGTTCTAACATGGTAGCTTCTCCACCATCATAGAACGGTACTTTCTGGTCTAAGAAAGATAAGTCGCCAGTCTCCGCTGCCACTTCATATAAGGTATAAATCATCCATAAATGGTCGTCACTACGGTCACTAACAACCGATTTCTCTTTTTCCACATGGAAATAAGTATGATTCGTTTTGCCACATCGATATTGTTCTTGCATCACTTCTTGGATGCGCGCGATCACTGCTTTCGGGTCATGCAATACCTGACTTAAACAATCCTGAGAAGTATCTCTTACGCCAAACCCTCTTCCCACCCCGGGCGCATAGTAAGAAATATTTCGGCAAACTAAAAAATTCACATAAGCTTGGTATGGATTCCAGACATTTGCCATACGATTTAAATCAGGATCGGGTGTCTCCACATGGAATCTCGCTTGTTTTTGCTTCCACTTTTCGCGAAGTCGAATCCACATCGATTCTAAGTGATCTAGTTTTTTGAAATCGGCAATGCAAGCATCCTGGTCTTCATTTTGTTCGATGGTGCCTAACGCAAAGCCGCAGGTCATTTCACCCTTTAATGACACATCATAACTAAAGGCCATCGTGCCTTCACCACCCTGCAATTCGGTATTCGGGCAAACTCCTAACTCCACTGATTTTGGATTGGAGAAATCTCGATAATAGCCTAGGAAGTCTTTTCTAGAACCAGTAAAAGAAGATGAAGGGAGAGTCGAAGTTAAAAACACAAAAGGCGTCTCCGAGGGGCGAGGCTGCATATCAATGAAATAGTCATAGACCAACGCATCGACATTTTTCCGATAACGAATGTCGTTGCTTTGCCTGGTGTAGCATTGCCAAACCGCTTCGCGAAGGTATTCCATGTTCCCCATTTCTTTGGCTAAAAAGAGTTTTAGCTCTCGCGGTTCTGCGCAACTGAGTTTCAAACGGTAAATCAAAGCATTCTTTTCGCCAACAAAGCAAAGAAGCTCGGCTTTCACACCATCTTTGCAAGAAATAAATTTGGTATAACCAAGACCGTGTCGAGATTCAAATGAATCCAATTGACAATGGCAAGGCAAGCCATTCGGGCACCAAGTCGTTCCGGTTTTTAAATCTTTGATGTAAAGGAACAATCCTCCGCAGTCGGTAGGCAAATTAAAAAACGGATAACGACCAATTCGCCAAATCGCCGGCGATTTATACCAACTCAAGGAACCGCCCGCTTGGCTCATCATTGTATAAAACGTTTCGTTCGTCAAATAATTCATCCAAGGCGAAGGCATATCATAGCGATGAAAAACCACCTCCTGAGCAGCATCATCAAATTCAAAATAAGAGCGAATCTTGTCTTCTTCCATACTTTAAAACCTTCTCCAAATCATTGTTTGGGCAATATGTCTTCTTTCCTTTTCCATTATAGGAAATATTTGACAATCTAGACATCTTATCGTGTCCATATTTCTAAATTTGAAACATTTTCTAACGTTTTAGAAGAAAGAAAAAGAATTTGGCTACGACATTAAATGCATAAAATAGCCAGGCATTCCTTCCGCTTTTTGGTCATCATTGCAATCTAAGAGAAAAAGAAAACGGATAATCGACATTGATCATCCGTTTTTTCCTCAATCATGGCGGAGAAGAAGGGATTTGAACCCTTGCTGGGCATACACCCACTAGCAGTTTTCGAGACTGCCCCCTTCGACCACTTGGGTACTTCTCCGTAGCGGCATTAATGATACGTCAAAGAAAGAAAGGTGACAAGAAAGGATTCTTATCGTTGTGATTATAAGGTAATTTGTTTCTAGCCAATTATAAGGTAATTTGTTTCCACCCTATTCCTAACCCCCTAGGGGGTTCGCGGCCTCGATTATAAGGTAATTTGTTTCCACCTAATTCGCGTCTATCATTGCCCAGAGAGAGGCGAGGGACAATGAAGAGACTAAACGACTCCTACGTGGAGGGAGTGATCAAGAAAGCCGCCAACGGCAAGATGACCACCGGACAAGCCGCGGCGAGGCTCGGGTGCACCAAGCAATACGTCAACAAACTAAAAAGGAAATACGAGGCCGAAGGGAAGATGGCCTTCTCCCACGGCAATTCGGGAAAGCCCAAAAAATGGAGGACGCCGCCCGAGACGGAGAGAAGGATCGTCGAGCTCTACGCTGGCAAATACGCCGGGCTCAACTTCCGCCATTTCCTTGAGAAGCTGGCCGAGGCCGAGGGAATTCGGACGACGTATCCTACGCTGCTACGAATATTGAAGGAGGCGGGCTTCTCGTCCCCGAAGCATCACAAGAAGAGAAAGTCGCGGAATGAGCATCCAAACAGGCCCAGAAAGGACAATTTCGGCGAGATGCTCCAAATCGACGCCTCAATCCACAATTGGTTCGGGGACGGCTTCCCCAAAGCGACGCTGCATGGAGCCGTTGATGACGCGACCGGCGCAGCCATGGGGCTTTGGTTCGACAGGGAGGAGACTCTAAACGGCTATTTCGAGATGACGCGCCAAATACTGGAGAAATACGGCATTCCCGCATGCTTTTACGGCGACAACAGGACGGTATTCGAATACAGGAAGCTTTCCGAGAGGAACCAAACCATCGACCGAGACGTCCACATTCAGTTCAAGCGAATGTGCCAACAGCTTGGGATAGAGCTGATAACGACGTCCGTGTCGCAGGCGAAAGGGAGAATCGAGAGGCTTTGGGGAACGCTTCAGTCGAGGCTCGTCTCCGAGCTTCGCCTAAACGGAATCACGTCGATCGAGGAAGCGAACGCCTTCCTGCCGAAATTCACCGCGGACTTCAACAGGAGATTCGCGATCCAACCAAAGATGGAGTCTTCCCTATTCGCCCCGGCTCCAACCGCGAAAGAGATAGACTTTTACCTTTCCGTCCAATACGAGAGGAAAGCGGACAATGGCTCCTGCTTCAGCCTGAACGGAAGCAGAATGGGCCTTTTCGACGACGATGGCTCGCTCGTCGCGGTGCCGCCGAAAACCAAACTCGACGTCTACGTTACGAAGAAGGGGAAAACAATCGCAGTTTTCGGCAGTCGCCTCTACGAGGCTCGGGAGATGCCAGAGCGCGAGTCCTTGGCCGAGCCGAAAAAAGCCGGGAGGCCGAAATGGATTCCGCCGCAGGGGCACCCTTGGAGGAAATTCGTTCTCAAGCCCAAAAAGAAGTAGAAACAAATTACCTTATAATGACACATGCTTAAGAAACTCCACGACGCGAACGCTGTCTGGGGCCACATGTCGACCACTTCCTCGGCTGGCTATGTCTATCCGACTTATTACCTCTATCAACATGGCTATACGCTTGGCTTCAAGACG
>Ga0256406_1004148_pt1 | contig 17010 bp, 20 predicted proteins | sample RumenRJG_03DNA_FD_185986 | JGI IMG/M metagenome (GOLD analysis project Ga0256406, IMG submission 185986) | Bovine rumen microbial communities from Lethbridge, Alberta, Canada - RJG_03 | ecosystem: Host-associated > Mammals > Digestive system > Stomach > Rumen | place: Canada: Alberta | collected... | reverse complement strand
CGTCGCAACCAACTTGGTTTAAGAAAGAGTGGTCACTCTGCTGGTAACTTTATGTTTATTGGTTCTACTGGTGTTGGTAAGACCTATCTTGCAAAACAACTTGCTAAATACCTCTATGGTAGTGAGGACAACTTCCTCCGACTTGATATGAGTGAGTTTCAAAGTGAAATTGATGTGTCTAAACTCTTGGGTTCTGCTCCAGGTTATGTTGGTTACAAGGAGTCAGGTCTGCTTGTAAAAGGCCTGGCAAAGAAACCTGAAACAGTTGTTCTCTTTGATGAAATTGAAAAGGCACACCCAAAGATTTATGATGTACTTCTCCAACTTCTTGATGAAGGTTTTGTGACTGGTTCTGATGGTAAGAAAGTGGATGCTACCAAATCTTTGATCATCTTCACATCTAATATTGGTGTAAAACAAGCACAATCAATGTCAAATCCACTTGGTTTCTCTAATGACAATGATGATACCAAAAAGAATGACAAGAAGGAGAAGATTATCAGAAAAGCTCTCAAGAACAGATTCTCACCTGAATTTTTGAACCGATTGGACAACATCTGTTACTTCAATGCATTGAGTGAAGATACATTGAAATCAATACTTTACAAAGAATTGGGTGAATCAAATGAAGGGATCTTCGCCATTACAGGTAAGAGAGTAGTTCTTTCTCCAGAAGCAGAGAGTTGGATTTTAGAAAAGGTAAAGAAAGAGGACAATGGTGCTCGACCTGTAATCAGAACAATTCAACAAAACATTGAAGAACCAATCTCTGATATGGTCATCAATGAAGATCCTACACTTAACAATGGAAGTGATATTTTAACAGCATATTTAGAAAACGATAAATTAATTTTAAGATAATTATGAGAATTTCAATTTGTGGTCCTGAACGACAACAGGCAATTTCAAAAGTAGAGAAACAATTTAATGTCGAAGCAAAGAAACCTTGGGAAGTTAATGGTAATAGTACAATCATTGATTATGCCGCTGAAACCTACAAGTACAACGGTGAGCAATTTGTATTATTTGATGGATCACCATTTGACTTCCTTGGAAAGAACGATGGTGAAGGTTATGATGAGATTAAAGAACAAATTGCTATTGACACATTATCTAACCTGAATTACATCATTGTTATCACTACAGGAATGGACAAGCAGTTACTCAAATCTTATGAAGAGTATGCCAAGTTATTCCCAGAGAAATTTTACCTATACACAGCAGATACAGAATTTGAAATTAAACAATAATGAAGTTAAAAAAATTATCATTTAAAAATTTCAAGTCATATAGTAATATTATGACTGAATTTGAAATTAATGATAATAACTCACTTAACCTCATTGTTGGAGAAAATGGAACAGGTAAGACATCTATTGCAGAATGTATAACATATCTGTTATATGGTAAAATTGATAACTTCAATGCGTCAGACATTCCAAACAGAATCAACAAGAACTTTTATGGTAAACTTGAATTGGAATGTGATGGGCACAACATTATTATTGAGAGAGGGTTAAATCCCTCTCTCTTTAAAGTTGAGATTGATGGTATTGTGGTTGATACAGCCGGAAAGGCAAATGTTCAGGCAATGCTTGAAGAGAGTTACTACCACATTCCATATAGTGTTATCAATAGTGTAATTATCCTTGAGGTGGGTGAAGTAAAGTCATTACTTTCAATGAATCCTTCTGACAAAAGAAATATTGTTGACAAGATTTGTGGTTTTGAGCTTTATAACAAAATCTCAAAAATTGTAAAGGAAGATGCAAAAGAACTTAATGAAAAAATCATCGAGAACAGATCTGCATTGAGAACTACAACAGCAAATCTTGACCAGTATGAAAGACAAATAAATGAGATCAACTCAACATCAATTTCACAAGAAGAACTTGATCAGTTAAGAGAGAAAGTTGATGAAGCGATTAAAATCAAAAACAAGAATGAGATTTTAATCAAGAAGTTGAGAGAAGCAAACTCACAATTAAGTGGTGACAACATCAAAAGAGCCGGTGATTTCAAACTGTTGAAAGACAAAATCAGACACATTGATGAAAAAATTGCACTCATTGATGGTGGTCAATGTCCAACATGTGGAACATCACTTGAAACTGAAATATTTCAAATTGAAAAGGAAGAACTCTTAAAGGAGAAAGAGTCTTATGAAATACAAATCAAGCAGATTGCAACACTGGCAAGTAAGACTAAAGAGAAAATTGAAAAGTTGAGTGTCAAGGAGAGTGAAATCCAAAGAGAAACTAACAACACAAGACTCACCGAACTACAATCTGACTTGAAATATAAGACCGCACTCAAAAATAGAAATACAATCTCTATTGAGAACCTGAAAGCAGAAATGATCAAGAACATCAGTGACTTGAATGAGGAGTCAACTAAACTGACAGAACATCAGATAACTATGGATTTCTTGAAACAAATGTTTGTTGATGGTGGTATCAAGAAATATATTTCAGAGCAATATATTCCAATCATCAACAAAATCATCAGTGAGATGATAGGGTTTATGGGTATGAACTATACTGTTACATTCAATAACAATTTTGATGCAACTATTCTTCAAAATGGTGTGAAGGTAAAGTATGGAACATTGAGTAAGGGTGAGAAACGACGAGTAGATTTCGCCGCCGTCGTTTCGTTCATCAAGTTCCTGAAAATTCAATTTGGTGAGTTGAACCTATTGTTCCTTGATGAGATTTTCAGTAATATTGATGTCAATGGTGTTGATGGTATGATCTCAATCCTGAAAGACTTGAGTACAGAATTGAATTTGAACATATACTTGATCCATCATGCTAAACTTGAAAATGCAGATTTTGACAAAGTTTATCAAACAAAGAAAATTGATGGATTCAGTCATCTTGAAATTATGGAGTGAAAAAAGAGTGGGGAATTATCCTCACTCTTTATTTCTCACAGTTAGTAATATATGGTTTATTATAATTTTTTGAACCCATATATTCAGTCCACTTTACTTCTTCTTTCTTCTCTTCTTTTGCCTTTTTTACATAGGCAATAAATGGTTTTCTAATTACTGTTTTTCCTAACATTTTATATATTATATATTCTAAACAACTAAATAAATATCACCATCGTTACCTTGGGTTGATGAATCTGGTGCTGTATTACCAATGATGTACTTGTTCACAACAAGTGAACCTGTTACTTCGGTAACAGTATTATTATCACTCTTAATACTTACTGTATTTCCAGTCACAATTTTTGAAGCATCAGCATCAAGTGAAACTGCCTTTATTTTTTGATCTCCTTTCAAATAAGTACCAGCACTAATAGTTTGTTCAGATGTACTTGGAATGATTGTTTTAGCATTTTCAGTCTTAATGTTTTCAATCGCTTCTGCTTGTTTTTCAAGTTTATCACTTGATGTTATTGTTGTGTTATCATCTTTTTTTAGACCAAGAGATGCTGTTTTTGTTTTAATTCTATTGGCAGCATCCATTAATCTTGAAATTTGTGTAGCAATAGACATATTATATTAGTTTTATTGATTATCTTTTGTTATAAGATATTTATGTGAATAAAAACAGAATTGGATTCCATGTTTTGAGTAAAATCCAATTCTTTTTTTAACAAAATATATAGCAACAGTTAAGTTGTAAAAATATACCAAGCACCAGACATATCCTTCAATTCTTGAAGAATTGCCTCCTTTTCCGTTGAACCTTCATTGGCAATTGATTCAACATTAATACTAACATTACCAGGCATTTGGTATGAAAATGTTCCCAAAATTCTACCTAATTGTATCTTACAATCAGCAATTACATAGCGACGAAATAAATCATCGTTGTAAAGGTCACATCCAGGTACTCTCACTAATACATCAAGAATGACATCACCCTTTGGAAGTTCACCCAGAAACCTTAAATTGTTTGTCAATCTGTTATATCTGAATGAAATCATATTTTGGAAAATCTGTCTTGACATATCAAGGAACGCTTCTGTACAAATATAGTACATAGTATTGTCAGCAGAAACTGCCATTGTTCTATCATACACTGACTGATATACCATTCTCTGCAAACTAATATCACCAGAGTTCTTTCCAAGAAGCCCTGTGTTCCAGCCTGCTTCACCAGACCATCCATCAAGAGAATATACACCAACAACAGAAATAACACCTTCTGGTAACATATAAGTACCTCTCCTGTCCTTCAAAACTTTCTTGTCACCTTCTTCTTTCATGTGCTCAACACCGTGCCTAAATGCCTTTTTATGTAACTCCTTTTGTGGAATAGCAATAAACATCTCCTCATGAGCATCCTCATAAGACTTATAAAATAATGTTCTTGCATTTTTGGTCAACTGGGCAATTGCCTCGGCTGGTATAGTGAAAGGTATTGAACCATTGACTGACATCTCATTTTGAATGCTCTCAACAAAATCATTCAAGCACTCAACTTCTTCAAGATCAGAACAATCAACTAATGAACTTACTTTACTCATATATCAAAATATTATTATAAATTATTTATGGTTTTAATTTATCTTTTAATTCCTTCAATTCTTTATCTGTTGTTACACCTATTTTTATGTTTTCATTGAAATCTTCTTTTGGATCCAAATGAAATTGAACGTCAGGTATTCCACAAGTATGCTTATGGTTATTAAACTTTTCAATAAGTCTATTTTGTTTTATTATTCCATCTATGTGATCGGTTGTTACTTTACTTAAAGCGGTTGCTGCTTCTTCTCCAAGTATAACTTCTTTAGAATTAACAGTTACTGAACCTTCTGTTTGAATTGTAATATCTTGAGGTTTAGCAGAACCACCAAGTGTTATTGTTGGACCAAATTTTGAAATCACTTCTATATCTTCTTCCTTTCCAACTCTAATTGTATTACCATTAGCACTAATAACCAAACCTGTTGATGGAACATAATAAATCATAAAGTTTTCAGTATAAGTTTCATTTTCAGAATATGCTAATATTTGTATGTTTTCAGAATCTTCAGCATTAGCGTGAATTAACTGCTTTACATTACCCTTTGTTCTTACTGGACCATAATAAAACAATCTTTCTGGTCCCATATAATCAACATATACTGTTTCACCAACCTGTGGGAGTGATACACTTGTTCCATTACCAGTTGGTCCAGGAGATGCCCAAGGAAGATCATCATCAATTAGTACATATTTTCCACCAACTGTCTTTGTGTGGACACCATAAACTCTAATTTGACACCTGTTCTCATGGGTTGAATCATAATTATTAACTACTATTCCTGTTTTCATAACATAAATACTTTATAACACATTTATATAAAATATTTATGAATTATGGTACATAAATTTAAAGATTTTCTTAAAGAAAGTAGATTTGTTGATCTCATAAATAAGAAATTTACTGATGAAAAAAGAAAAGAGGATATTAAACACACCTATTACAAACCTGTAGTTTTTAAAGGTGATGGTATACACATTAATTATTATGTTCCAGAAGAATTAAGTTATTTATATGTTTTTAAATCAATAGAAGATTGTAAAAAATGGTTAAAGGATCATAACTATGACATTAAAGTTTTTAATATAGAAGAATATGATGATGATTACATTGATTCAAACAAAATGATAATTGTTGATTCTGAAGGTGATCCAATTGAATAATATAATAATATAATTATGATACAGAAATTTGAAAATTTTCTTAATGAAAGTAGATTTGTTGACCTCATAGACAAGAAATTTACTGGTGAAAAAAGAAAAGAGGATATTAAACACACCTATTACAAACCTGTAGTTTATAAGGGTGATGGCATACACATTAATTATGATGTTCCACCAGAATTAAATTATTCATATGTTTTTAAATCAAGGGAAGATTGTAAAAAATGGTTAAAGGATCATTACTATGACATTAAATTTTTTGATATAGAAGAATATGATGACGATTACATTGATTCAAACAAAATGACAATTGTTGATTCTGAAGGTAATCCAATTGAATAATATAATAATAATATAATTATGATACAGAAATTTGAAGATTTTATTAAGGAAAGTAGATTTGTTGATCCCATAGACAAGAAATTTACTGGTGAAAAAAGAAAAGAAGATATTATAGATGTAAATGAATTAAGTTGTCTTGAATTTTTTGATTATCTAAAGGATAATTATGAACCAACAAATCCAGAGGATGAAATTTCTTATAACAATTTTTATCATAATATCTATTGCCCTCTTGCTAATGGATACTTAGTAACAGGTAAATGTTATAATCATATAGGACAGATTTCTATTAGTGGTGAATTTTTAAATGAATTTCCTGATTTTGCAAATTACTTGAATACAAAATTCAAGTCAAAAAGAGAAAATCCAAGAAAACCGAATGGATTAAGATTGTTTTCATCATTAGATAAAAAGAAAGTAAATAATCAAGTTTATCTTGATATTATAAATGCAATAATAGAATATGGTAAAAGAGAAGAATGTAATTTTACCGTTGGAATACAAAAGAAAAAAAGATAATGACACCACAAGCAAAAAAAAGTAAAAATGTAAAAAGAAATATAGTTTGGAGTACCAAAAATGTTGATGACTGGATGAGAGATCATGCTGAAGGTATTTTTCATAAAGAAAACCCTTGGCTTGATGGTCAAGTTGGCATTAAAAGAGCAGGTCTATCATTTGAATATACACCAGAAGAAATTCAGGAAATCACAAAATCTGCACAAGATGTAATTTACTTTGCTAATAATTTTGGTTACTGCTTACATGGTTCAAAAGGTTATCAACCAATCACATTGAGAGATTATCAAGAAGAGATGCTTCAAAGTTATACAGATAACAGGTTCACCTGTTGTATGGCCGCACGACAAAGTGGTAAATGCCACATTGCTTCAGACTTATACTTACAACAAACAAATAAAAATTTTCATAAATATATTGAAGACATTTATTATGAGAGAAAAAGAAATGGTATTCTTTCAAAGATAAAGTGGTTTTTAATTAAACTTTATAGAAAATTATAATTATGAGTAAAAAAAGTTGTAAGAAAGTTTGTATTAGATGTGGTAAAGAATTTGAAGCAGAATCAGGTTATGTAAAGTATTGTGATGATTGTCTTTTGGAAATAAAAAAAGAAAGGCGATTAAAACAGAATAAACTTGATTTTCAAAAAAGACAAAAAAAATTATTAGAAGGGATTGAAGGTGTTGATTACATTATTGATAAATGGAATGGATATGCAACAAAATTAATTGGTGGTAAATGGATGAATATTCAACATCCAGGAAAGACACTTGATGATTATATCAAAGAATTTCCAGATGCACCACTTATTTGTAAATCAACAAGCAATAAGATTTCTAAAAACTCAAAATCATTTATGAATACACCTGAAATGAAGAAAAAGTATTCTGAATTAATTAAAGGTGATAAAAATCCAAATGCAAAATGTAACACAACAGAAGAACAAAGAAAATCAATTTCACCATTTTCAAAATCCTTCAAAAATTATGAAGGAATGACAGATGAAGAAAAAGAGATTAATATTAAAAAATTCTTAAAATCAGACAAAATTGGTAGAAATACAAATCAAATTGAATATTGGACCAATAAAGGTTATTCAATAGATGAAGCAAAAGAAAAAGTGTCAGAAAGGCAGGCAACATTCACTCTTGAAAAATGTATCAAAAAATATGGTATAAAAAATGGTTATAAAATATGGAAAGAAAGACAGAAGAAATGGATTAAATCTTTACATAGAAGTTTCTTGACAAATGGTGATAATAGAACACCCACAAGTAAATTTGAAAATGAATGTAAACAGATTATATGTGAATACCTGAATATTGATGTTCCTGAAAAACAAAAATATATATCAGATAAAAAAGGTAATCATTATTCATATGATTTAACAATTGGTCATAAAATTATTGAGTTCAATGGAGATTACTGGCATATGAATCCGCAAATTTATAGTGCTGATTCTTACAATAAAGTAAAAAATCAGACTGCTATTGAAATTTGGAATCATGACAAATCAAAACTCCAGTGTGCCAATGAATATGGATATGATGTATTGGTAATCTGGGAATCAGAATACATAAAAAATAAAGAAGATGTCATTAGAAGATGTCTTGAATTTTTAAAACAATGATAAGAAAAATTTTAAAGAATTTATTGATTATATTAATCGAGTTTATTGAAAAATATGAATACAAAAATCTTGATTTGGATGAAGATGATATGTCAAAAAAAATAGTTGATACCATAGACATATCAGATGAGAATATCAAGGTTCTATCACATGATGGCTATCACAAAATAACACACATACACAAGACACAACCATATCATATATATAATCTTGAACTAGAATCTGGTGATAAACTCCAATGTGCTGATAATCATATAGTTTTTTGTAAAGGATTTGTTCAAAAATTTGTCAAGGATCTTTCTCCTGAAGATAAGATAATGACGAAAAATGGTCTGTCAAGTATAAAGGCATTGGAAAAAACCAAACATAAAGTTTCAATGTATGACATTACTGTTGACAGTAATGAACACTCATATTATACAAATAACATATTGAGTCATAATACAGTTGTAGCAGCCCTTTTCCTGCTTCATGAGGCGATATTTAATGTGGACAGGAACATTGGTGTGGCAGCAAATAAATTGGTCACAGCAGTGGAAATTATGGATAAAATCAAAGAGATTATGGACTATTTACCATTCTTTATGAAACCAGGTATCAAAGTCTATAACCAAACTATGATTGTATTTGAGAATGGTTGCCGCATCATTGCACAAGCAACAACCAAAAGGTCATTCATCGGTTTTACCATTCACACATTATATTGTGATGAGTTTGCTCATGTTGAACCAAATATCCTGAATGAATTTTATGAAAACATTATGCCTACAGTTTCTTCAATGGAAGATTCTAAAATCATAATCACTTCAACACCAAATGGATATAACAAGTTTTTCGATATTTATCAAGGTGGTATTGATGGTACTAATTCTTATCACTCAATAAGGGTTGACTGGTGGCAAGTCCCTGGTCGTGATGAGGAATGGAAAGAGAAAACAATTGCTGACTGTGGTGGAGAAGATGAGTTTATGAGGCAATTTGGTAACTCATTCTTATCAACCGGTAACACACTTTTGTCACCAGATTCACTTGCAAAACTACAAAAAGGTAGAGTAAGATACAAAAGAAGAGAACTCGCTGAACTTGAAAGATTCTGGGAAGAAGAATATTCAGATTTAACATTCCATCCAGATTTCAATGTTGAGGATTTCAAGAACCCAAGCAAAAGATGGGTTATGAGTATTGATCTTTCTGAAGGTGGTGGTGGTGATAATTCAGTCTTGAATATATTCAATCTAAAAATGAAGAGCAAGGAATTCTTGAAGGAACTTGAGGATCCAGAAAAAGACATCAAGAAATCTGACTATTTCCAACTTGTTCAAGTTGGTAGATTCAAGAGTAACATTACAACACTTGAAAAACTGGCAAAACTTGTTTACATTCTTGTAATGAAGGTGATTGGTCCAGACAATATCAGAATTGTATGTGAATACAACGCCTTTGGCGGAGAGTTTATGAGATTAATGCAAAGTGTATTTGGTGATAAGAATGACTTTGATATGTCTTGTATATTGAAGTTCTTCCATTCTGAAGGTGCCAAGGCAAAGAAATATGGTCTGAAAGTAAGACCTGACAACAAACCTGTTCTTTGTATTAAACTTAAAGGTATGATTGCAAATGACAATATTATTGTCACTGATGAAGATACTGTTTCAGAATTCGAAGTATTCAGTAAGGTCGGAAACTCTTGGAAAGCAAGTCGTGACTATGATGACTTGGCAATGTCAACTGTTGATGTTACAGCAATTTTTGATCATCCATATTTTGATGTGATGATGGAAGATGTTATGGGACTTGAAGAAAACATTGATATTTACAAATCATATGAACAAAGAATGGATGAACAATATGGAAACATGTATGACAATTACCAAAATTTAGGAAATAGTCATATAGCAGATTCAGATTATCGGGACAATAATTTTGGAGGATATTTCGGAAATAAAGGTTTATATAACTAAAAAAGAGAACCATTTGGCTCTCTTTTTTTTTAATTATTTACATTTTCTGATGATTTATCTGTAATTGAAACTCCAATGTTCACTGATTCTATAAATCCAGAAATTGAGTATTGGTGATTTTCAATAGTGACATTTGATCCACTATTTACAAGATTGATGCTATCATCATCAATATTTGATCTCTTGTTATACACATTAATCTGTGTTGGAATTTCACCAACATATATCTTATTTAAGTACCTTCCATATTTCTTTGGATTCTTACCATTAGCTGAACTATATGTATATGAACCAGTTTTTACAACAGTTGTATTATCAAGTGTATTGATGATTTTCATCTCATCCTTAATTGTAAAACTTACAATTCTTCCACTATGTATAACAATAGGTCTATAATACATTATATTATCAAGTCCAAACTCATTTATAACCAGTCTTGATTCTCCATCTTCACTAATTTGTTGAGCAGCATTTGTCAAGTAATGTTCTCTGTGTGTAATCTCTTCAATAACACGATTATAATTATCAAGATATGACTCAACCAAACTTAATTCATGCAATACCATATAAGTTTCTGGAACACCATTTGAAATTTCTGCAATATAATCTGAAAATGATTTTGAACCACTATCAACAATTGGATACACTTCAAAATAATCTCCATTTTTTGATTCATCAATGTGAATTTCAATCTTGTTGTATTTATCTACAATAGGAACATAAATTGTATTGAGATTTTCTACATTGTAAAATTCAAATTGAGTATATTCACCAATACCCTTAACACCATACACTGAAAATACAAATGGTGAATTTTGCATAAGCATATATGATGGTGACATAATTCTTCTTAACCCATCTTCACCAGGTAATTGCTTTTCACTTACATTAATAAGTCCATTTGGACTAATGGTTTTGAACTCAATATAAGTAGTGTATAATTTTTGATTAATCAACATAGGATTCTCATTCAATTCAACCTCATCTGTGGTTCTAATCAAATGTGAAAACAATACAATTTTATTTCTAATTGTATCAAATAAGTGTGCGGTTATAATAAGTCCATCATAATCTCCAAAATAGTTTCTACTTGTAAAGTGAATTTTAAAATTATCAATTATAACATCACTATTAGAATCATTCAGTCCTCCACTATATAATGAGTTTACACTCCTGTAACTCAACTCATTTGTGTTACTTAACTTACTCCAAACACCTACATCATTCTTGTTAAATGCCTCTATAAATCTTGATTCTGATTTGTTAGTTGGTAAAACAAAACCCTTTCGTGTCTTTTCATCATCAAATACAAAAATCTTACTGCCATTATATCCATTCTTGACAATATGAGCAGTTGTATCTTTAAGGTCAATAATATTAGATTGATCACCATCTTGATTACTAATAATATCCAAACCTGTGTAATTATACTCTAATAAGATGTCAGGAGTTAATTGAAAATATCTTGTAGAATTATCCATAAATTATACTTTTAAAGCCATTTATATAGATATTTATGATTAAACATAAATACTTTATATACATTGAAATCACTTTTAATGGCAAATACTTTTTATATTGATGCTTGTAATGTTGATACCAAAATCACACCATATACTGGTGAAATTGTTCCTATAAAAGTAGCAACTGGTGGAGAAGGCAAGAATAACTTGATGTTCCACAAACCAAAATATAACAAAAAATTACAACAACCTCATTCTATTATGAATGAGAATGTTGCAATCAACTATAGAACTATATATAATGGTTATTCATTAGCATCAAGTACAAATAACTTTACACAATTTGATGATTATCAAAAGTGTATGCAGAAAGATAAGTTTATGGCGGAGTTCTTGAGGGACAAGAGAAATCCAACATATACAAATATTATCAAGTATTATAGTGGTAGTGACTTTGACCCTTATGGACTTGCAAGGTACAAAATGCAGGATTTCATATACTTGAAATATTACAACCAAATCCCAAATAACTATATGGTCACTTTAAGAAGGTACACAAGACCTTGTGAGGATCATATGTTTGGTATTGATATGCTACCAGTATCTGTAAATGGTATGAATGGTTATCATAGAACTTATATGGCAATTGCAACTGCCGTTACTTACTTGGGTGAAAAGGCAGGTAATAAGTTATCAGACATTCTTAAATTTGATTATGGTGCAAACTGGGAAGATAAAGAAGGTAAAACTGAATCTATCCAAAACCCTGATGGTGGACTTGCTGCCCAAATGAGAGAAAGAGGTGGTATTGGTGCTGATCTTATGTCAGGTGAAGCAAAACTTGGTGGTTCAAATAGTATCACTCAACAGGCAAGATCATTAATCAAATTCTCTGCAATGGCACAAGGAAAAGGTGTTAGTGTGGCAAAGGCAATGGCAAGTCAACATGCTTATGAAGGCAATGCTTTCAATGCAAGATATGGCGAGGAACTTTATGGTGATGTTAATGTTATCAACAAAGTCAAAATCAGAAGTAGGGGTTTGACTTTCAGTAACAGCTTCTCACTCAACTTTGAGTACTCATTAAAATCATTGAAATGTGTGAATCCAAGAATTGCTATGATGGATATTATGTCAAACTTCTTGATACTCACAGGCAACTATGGTGAATTTTGGGGTGGTGCTACTATCTTCTATGGACAAAGAAATATCGCACCTCAATTCGGTGATCCAGAAAAATTGAGAAATGGTGACTATGGCGGTTACATTTCAAGTCTTGTGGGTGACATCAAAGAAGGTTTCAAGCACATCAAGGGTGACTCTGGTGATTTCTTTGCAGACCTTTGGACTGGTATCAAGAATATTGGTTCAGGTTTCTTACAAGGTTTAGTTGGTAATCTTCTTGGCGGTAATATCGGTGTCGCTGGTCAATCAGTTGTTCCACAAGCACTCCTTTCTGGTGCTCCATCTGGATTCTGGCACTTGACTGTTGGTAACCCACTTGACCCAATTGCTGTTATGGGAAATATGGCAGTAACTAAAACATCTGTCCAATTCAACGATGCACTTGGTTATGATGACTTCCCAACTGAAGTTAAGTTCACCGTTGAACTTGAGCATTGCAGACCAAGAGATAATGCTGGTATTGAGTCAATGTTTAATGGTGGTAAAGGTAGATTCTACTCATTTACTGACAAAAACCTTTTGGCAGCATATCACCATGTTGACACAATGGGCAACTTCCAAGGAAATAGAAATCTTACAAACCAAGAAAGAAATACAAGTTATGATAAAAATGCTCAACCACATGCTGCTGGTTCGAGTCATGCCGCTGCTAATAGTAACTGGATTAAAACTATAGGAGGATTCTTAAATGGATAAATTATTTAACACAAAACGGACATACAAAGGTACAGATGGGGAAACATATATCAATATGGTCATTCCTGTTGTAAATGTAAATGCACTTTCAAGTCACTCTATCATAAGAGTAAATCCTGATGAAAAAGGCAGAATTGATAATTATGTGTGGAGAAATGTTGGAGAAAAAATGGACTTGATTGATTTGACAATGTATGCAAATCATATATTTAATCCATTCTCAATAAATGAAGGGGATTTGTTATATATCCCTGTTGATGATGAATCTGTATATCAAAGTTCAGAAGCACCATCATTACCAGATGGTACAACCCTTGATTCTGTAACAGGTAAACGAGAAAATATGACCTATGCAGAAAAAGTTGAATATCTTGCAAGAAAAGGACTTGGTATCAAATGAAACAAAAGAGAACCTAATTGGTTCTCTTTTTATTTAACAGTTATTTATCTATTTTACCGTATATGAAATTCTACGAAAATCTATGATTTATGATACATATATCAGCAGTTCATAATCCTCAATCTGTTTCTTTTTGTCTTTTGTCAGATTATGAAAGTATTTGCCGTTGAACGAAAAGTTGCCTTCAAGATATTCACAGAAACTGATTGTGCGTTGTTGCCCATCCAATACCTCAAATGTCCCATCATCGTTCTTGACCCAATACATAACGTTCAGTGGTAATCCTCTCAAAATGGTATCAATTACCATATTGCGTTTTTTGTCATCATAGACAAAATTTCGTTGATATGGTGGTCGGATATTCAACTGTTCACCATAACCAATGACACCACCGTCATTCTCGTCATCATTTAAATATCCATCATATATATCTTTGATGGTTATTGTTATTGGTTCTATCTTCATGACTGTTGTATTCTTTTAATGAAAATTCTACTATATAAACGTTTACCATTAACATACCCTCTTCCTTTTGGTATGTTCAATATGTATTCATTTCCAATTATTTCAAATTGGTCGGGACAATATCTATCAATGAAAGTAATCGGAACACCCATTACACCATAATAATCTTCTGGAATTAATGCTGTTTTATTGACATTGATGGCATCATAGTTGTCAAATGTTGGGTATTCATCGGGTGTATATCGTTTATATAGTTCTAATTCCTCATGACGATTCTTGTTGTCAATATTAGTGAACCATCTTACACCTTTTACCCTAATAAATTTATTTCCATTTTCATCCACTCTACAACCTGCTGCATTCAATGGGTACGAATCGGGTACCTGAAATTCACGGTCACCGCTATGAATACTGACACCTAACCACAACTTGTTCTCCATAACAAGTGGAAATATATCTTTATATGTAATGGCATTGACATTGCCTATAACTAAGAATTTTTTATCGTATGAGTTCAGTGTTAAAATAAACTCACGAAATAACGAAAATGGTGGATTAGTTACCACAACATCACTTTGTTTCATTATCTCTATGCATTCATCACTACGAAAATCTCCATCACTTTCCATTTCAGTTACCTCAACTTCATCCTCATCAACGATTTGATTGCCATTCAAATCGCCATTGTACACACATTTAACACCTTTACCATTGGGGTTGTACGATGTTATGATTAATTGCTTTAATCCGAGATTCTCAAATTTCAATGAGAAGTATTTAAAAAAATTGGAATTAAGTGTGTCACAGTTGCAATAGACAATCTTTTCTCTGAAAAACTTCTTATAGTATTTCAGTTCTTTCTCTATGTCTGTCAGCGATGTATAAAACTCATCTGCTTGTACAAGACGAGCATTTGTTAAATCATCTGTTCTTGGCATTTATTGAAATTATTGATTTATAGATTATTTTAGATATGCTCTAAATTGATTTGGCAAAGATATATAATAATTGGCAAATAATAGTTGGATAGTCCACAAGCGTAAATTCGGTAGTACGGCTACCTATATAAATATTATTAACTCTGCAAAAATACAAAAATTTTGTCATAAAAACAAATAATTTTCGTAGATTTTCTTAAAATTTTATTCAACAGTTAGTAACCCACATCTGTAAAAATACTCTCATCTACAGGAACTCCCTTGTCCTTGATGTTTTCTTTTTTAGTTTTAACCTTTTTCTCCTTCTTTTTCTCAACCTTGTCACTTTCATCCTTTGGTTCATTTTCAGGAGTATTATCGTCAGGTTTAACAGGAATAATCTCAAATGCCTTGTTCAAGTCAGCATTTGTCTTCTTGAATGACTTTGTTTCTTTTGATTCTTCAGATTCACCCTGTGAAATCTTTTGATTCCAGTATGTTTCAAAATCCTTGATTGATCCTTGATAATATCTGATTTTCTTCAAGATAAAATCCTCTTGATTTTCTACTGATTTGTTGGTCTTATCCTTATTCATAAACAATAAAATATTAACTATAAATTATTTATGGTTATCACATTATAGTCCAAATCTCGTGAAATTTATTTTCATCAGCATAAGGAAGATGTGTATAACCATCATCTCCGAATGATCTTCCCCAAGAGTTTCTGATAATATATCCTTTCTCATCCCAACCAACAATAGTGATTGAGTGCCAACCCACAGCATCACCTGTCTTTTCCCAAAATCTACTTGAATTCGCATCATACACTGGAAGTGATGCAAATACTGGTCCATTGGCAATTATTGCAACCTTAATTAAATCTACACTTGTAATAATAGCAGGTTCTGTAATTTTCATAATACCTCTATCTGTTCTTACACCTTTTGTTTTCAAGTAATTAAATGCCTCAACATAAGTCATTCCATTTCCTACAGATTTCTTTGAACCATAAATGTCCTCATATCTTATATGATTGTTGGTTACACCACCACTATGCTTAATATTATACTTCCAGTTCAACCAAGTTCCAATTGAATATGGAATACAATATGGTTTTTCTCCTTGATCCTCCACTTGCGGCAAAAACAATCTCAAAGAGTATTTTGTAGGTAAACTCTTTGTCTTTGGTGCTTTAAATCTCACTGTACTTGCAGTGATTTTTGAAGGAATATATCCAAAATTTCTCATCTATTTATTCGCTTGTTTATTATATATAGTGTGTCTTGATAAGAATAAAGTGTATAAATGATTCCAGTTGAATCAGTCATTTCCTTTATAAAGACATACTTGTACAATAATCTGTCCTTGTTGACATTCAATAAAGTCAGATTTATCCAATCATTTTCCAGATCAGATGAAAGCGTATCTGCTATAAATAATGAATCAAGACCGGATCTTGATAATGTGTCAGCATACTCTACCATAGTTTGTTGCTTTATGGTTTCAACTTTTCTGTTGCAGGTTGATGCTGAACATATAAATATAACCAATAACAGTATGAATTTTTTCATATTTTGTGTTTTTGTTATATTTTATTTATGAGATAAAATTAGTTTTTTTTTATGTACAAAAATTATTATGACATTCTTGGTGTTTCAAAAAATGCTACCCAAGATGATATTAAGAAAGCATATAGAACACTCTGTAAGAAATATCATCCAGACAGAAACGGCGGCGACGACACGAAGTTCAAAGAGATTAATGAAGCATATTCAACAT
>Ga0256406_1004147_pt1 | contig 17022 bp, 17 predicted proteins | sample RumenRJG_03DNA_FD_185986 | JGI IMG/M metagenome (GOLD analysis project Ga0256406, IMG submission 185986) | Bovine rumen microbial communities from Lethbridge, Alberta, Canada - RJG_03 | ecosystem: Host-associated > Mammals > Digestive system > Stomach > Rumen | place: Canada: Alberta | collected... | reverse complement strand
AGGCAGCTTGCAGACCGCATTACCATATTCTATATCATGGGAGGTTTTTTGTTTAGTCTTTGGAAAATCACCGCTAAAGCTAATACTGAACCCCCGGACTATCCGGGGGTTTTCTTTACACAAAAAAGGAAGCCGACTTCCATAAGGAAACGGCTTCCCACGCTCTGCCGGCTTCTATCTGCCGGTCAGGATTCATTCATCTATTTTCCTGTATTTTTCCAGCACCCTGTCGCAGAAGACCGGTGCCAGGCCCAGATAGTTGTGAGGATCCAGCATGAAATCGATTTCTTCTTCTGTAAAGGCTTCCTTCACTTCCTCTGTCCTCATGAGAACCTCTTTCAGGGGAATTTCCTTTTCATAGGCTTCCATGCAGGCACCATAGACAATGTGGTGCGCCGTAAGCCTTCCCAGTTTCTTTGCCAGGTGCATCATCACGCATTCACTCATCATGAGGCCTTTCTGGGCAGATAAATTCCGTTCCATATGTTTCGGATAAACCCTTAGATTTTCAAGAATGTATCTTGATTTCGCAAGGGCTGCCGCCATGAGGTGGCAGGCCCGGGGAATTCCTTCCCATTCAGAAAGGAAACAGCCCCAGTCCCTTTCATCCTCACAGACCATGGCTTCCACCATGGCAGGAGCAATGCTTCTCACATTCCGGAGAAGGGCCAGCACATTTTCAAGGACTGCGGGATTTCTCTTATGAGGCATGGTGGAAGACCCCACCTTCCCCATGAAGAATGGTTCTTCCAGTTCCAGAATTTCCGTATGCTGAAGGCTGAAGATTTCATGATTGATGCTGCCCAGAGTCCCCGCCAGAAGAGCGAGGGCCTGTGCAAATTCCGCCTGATTGTCACGGGAAGAGTGCCGGGCATGACGGGGACTTTCAAATCCAGGATTTCAAACATCCTTTTCTGGGTAGCAAGACCTTTTCCGGCTGGAAGGCCAGTGTCCCCACGGCTCCTGCCATTTCGCCAACAAAAATCCTTTCTTTCATGGATTCCAGACGATTCACCTGCCGGCCCAGTTCCTCCGCCCATACGGCTGCCTTATAGCCGAAAGTGATAGGAATCGCATGGACCACATGAGTACGCCCGGCTTCCGGGGTATCCCGGTACTTTTTCACAAGTTCCAGGCACGCAGAAAGGCAGGCCTTCGTATCCCGGAGAATGACTTTAAAAGATTCCCTTTCCAGAAGGACCATCCCCGTATCCACGATATCCTGGCTGGTAGCACCCCAGTTCTCCCTGCGCCTTTGCCAGGGCCGCTTCCGTATCCAGCCATTTCTGCACCCAGTTTTTATCACTCCAGATTTCACGCATTTCATCCGTGCTGAAAAGGAAGCCGTGAATTTCACTGTCCACCGCTGTACTTGCCATGCTTTCCCTCTGCTTTATTTAAAATACATACTTATCCAGCCGATCGAAAGCTTCTACCACCCTGGCATGAGGGAGAGCCAGATTCATCCGAATCCCGCAAGGCACGTGGTAAATAGTCCCTTCCCGCCAGAGGACACCCACTTCCACACCTGCTTCTGCCAGTTCTTCGATAGATTTCTGATGCGTTTCGCACCATTTGCTGCAGTCAAGAAGAAGGCAGTACGTCCCTTCCGGCATGGACACATGGACTCCTTCGAAATGATTTTTTATGAATTGAACAGCGTAAGAAATATTGTCCTCCAGCACTTTTCTAAGCTGGGACAGCCATTCGCGCCCCTCCGGCTGATAAGCCCCGATCAGTGCATGCATAGTCAGCACGTTCATGTCATTATAATGGGACAAAGCCTCATACCGGTGGATACGATCACGGAGGTAAGTATTATAAATAATAGAATAAGCGCCAACGAGACCTGCCAGATTGAAAGTTTTGGAAGGCGCATAGAAAGCGACGGTCCTCTCTCTTGCATCTTCTGACACCGACTGGGTGGGAATGTGCTGATGGCCGAAAAGGGTGAGGTCCGACCAAATTTCATCGGAAATGACATAGACGTCGTTTCTTCTGAATATTTCCATGGCCTTTTCCAGTTCCCACTGCTGCCACACCCGGCCCGTGGGATTATGGGGCGAGCAGAAAAGGACCGTATGGATATGATTCTCTTTGATTTTCTTCTCCATATCTTCGAAATCCATGCGCCATACGTCATTTCCATCGGGTTTGAGCGGCGAAAGGATGATATGATAACCATTTCTTTCCAGCTGGGAAGTAAATCCGTTATATGTGGGCGAATGAACAAGCACAGGATCCCCATCGCTGCACAATACCCGGAGTGCACTGGTAATACCCCCAAGGACTCCATTTTCATAACCGATGGCCTGCCAGGGAAGATTTTTCACAAGGTTCCCTTCCATCTGCCAGCGGATGATGGATTTAAAACATTCTTCGGTGGGGATAAAGTAGCCGAAAGACGGATGGGATGCCCGGCGGATGATAGCTTCCGTCACTGTGGGACAGGTGGCGAAGTTCATATCTGCAATCCACATGGGAATCCTGTCAAATCCCGCCCTTACCTTCCCTTTCGGTACATCGATAAAAGGATTGGGAAATGCATCTACTGCAATGGAATCTTTCCCGTGCCGGTCCGGCATAGTAGTAAAGTCGTAGGTCATGGTCATTCCTTTCCGGGTAAAATCTGATGAATTTCAAAATATCATTTAATTCCCATGAAGAAAAGCCAGCGCTGCGGGAAACGGATCTCCCCGTTTTCCCTGTATGGAGCAAAGCCGGTTTTCTTTCCGCCTGCCAGTTCTTCTTCCATAAGGCTGACGATTTCTTTTCTCTTTTCTTCCGGCGTATCGGTCAGATTCATCCAGGGAGTCAGTCCCACCGGAAAAAGAGTGGAGCCTCTTCTGATAATTTCCACATGATACTTTGCAAAGAGTTCCTCAAATTCCTTTTTGCTGCGGTTTCTCACGTGGGAAAAGTCACGCAGGATTTCTATGCGGTCTTCTATGTCCCGAAGTTCCTCAGAAGCAGCTTCCATATCGATGATGACCAGCTTGCCGCCTTTCTTCAGTACCCGGTACATCTCGGAGAAAGGTTTTTCCATTTCTGAAAAGTGATGGAAAGAAAGACGGGTAATGACCACATCAAACATATTGTCCGGGAAAGGCATTTTTTCGACAAAACCGGGAACAAAGGAAATATTGGTCAGCCCTTTTTCCTTTGCCGCCTTCCTGCCCACATCCATCATGGCCGGAGTCATATCCAGGCAGGTCACTTTTGCCGCATGAGGCGCAATCGTCCTTCCGCAGACGCAGGTTCCGGCCGCGGCTTCCAGTACTTCCTCCGTACCCTTCAGCTCGATAGATTTCACAATAAAGTCCAGATAGTCCTGCTTGGAAAAATACATGGTCTTCGTTTCGAAATTTCTGGCCTGCTGAGAAAAAGATTTCTGCACGTTTTCAAGTACCTTGTCGTCCATATGGGTAGTCCTCCCGTGAAAAATGAAAATTATCTCCCTGTTCTATTTTAACATCTGAAAAGAATAGCAGGAGAAAAAATCAAAAACGGTATCACAATGGAATCACTGATAAATAAAAAAAATGTGAGAAATCCGGCAGTATCGGACTTCTCACATTTTTAAATCTTATTCCCACTCAATGGTGCTCGGCGGTTTCGAGGTAATGTCGTAGACTACCCTGTTGACGCCTGCCACTTCGTTGCAGATGCGGCGGCTCATTTCATCGAGGACTTCCCAGGGGAAGCGGAAATAGTCGGCGGTCATGCCGTCGGAACTGGTAACGGCACGGATGCCCACGGTATAGTCATAGGTCCTTTCATCCCCCTGCACACCAACGGAGCGGATAGCTGCGGGGAGAATGGCGAAGGACTGCCAGATATCATTGTAGAGACCATGCTGTTTAATGACATCTCTTACGATGAAATCAGCTCTTCTAAGAATATCCAGTCTTTCCGGTGTGATTTCACCGATAATGCGGATGGCCAGGCCCGGTCCCGGGAACGGCTGACGGTTGACTACTTCTTCCGGCAGGCCCAGCTGGCGGCCCAGTTCACGGACTTCATCCTTGAAAAGTTCGCGGAGCGGTTCAATCAGCTTGAATTTCATATCTTTCGGAAGTCCGCCTACGTTGTGATGAGATTTGATGGTGGAAGCAGTAGCGGTACCGGATTCCACAACGTCCGGATAGAGGGTGCCCTGGACGAGGAATTTCACATCTTTCAGTTTATTGGCTTCTTCCTGGAAGGTATGAATAAATTCAGCGCCAATGGTCTTTCTCTTCTTTTCCGGTTCAGTCACGCCTTTCAGGAGGGACATGAAGTGAGCGGACGCATCAATGTGGACCAGTTTCATGTTGAATTTATTGGTAAAGGTATCCACTACCTGTTCTGCTTCGCCAAGGCGCAGGAAACCATGGTCTACGAAAACGCAGGTGAGCTGGTCTCCGATGGCTTTATGGACAAGGACGGCAGCCACGGAAGAATCAACACCGCCGGAGAGGGCGCAGATCACATTGTGGTCTCCTACCTGCTCGCGAATGTTTTCCACGGCAATATCGATGTAGTTGCCCATGGACCAGCCGCCTTCACATTCACAGATCTTGAAAAGGAAATTCTTCAGCATGGTCGTTCCTTCGGGAGTATGGACGACTTCCGGATGGAACTGTACGCCAAAGAAACGTCTGGCTTCATCGGCCATGGCAGCGGTTGGAGTCAGGTCTGTATGACCGGTCAGGCCAAAACCGGCAGGCATATCGGTAACTGCGTCTCCGTGACTCATCCAGACGGCGGTCTTCTGGGAAACTCCTTCAAAGAGGGCAGAGCTGCCGTTTCTGTAAAAATCAGTGTGGCCGTATTCATGTTTTTCCGGCTTGGATACTTCGCCACCCAGGTCTTTGGCCATAAGCTGCATACCGTAACAGATGCCGAGAATCGGGATACCTGCCTTGAATACGTCCTTATCTACCTGCGGCGCATTTTCAGCATTCACGCTGGAAGGGCCGCCGGAGAAGATAATGCCTTTCGGATTCTGGGCAAGGATTTCCTTTGCGGATTTGTTGTATGGCAGGATTTCGCAGTATACGCCGCATTCGCGCACGCGCCGCGCGATGAGCTGGGCATACTGGCCGCCAAAGTCAACAATCATGACGATTTCCTGATGCTTCATTGTTTCCTCCTGTAGGGAAAAAATAGGTGTATTGATTTATTATACCATAGCTTCTCTCACCGCGTTGAAGCATTCCGACAAATGAGGGAAATAGTAGTTAGTTGTTAGTGATTAGTAATTAATCATTCATCATCAGCAGAATCTTATTCCGCATCAAAAAGGGGCAGCGGTTCGAGGAAAATAATATCTTTCCGTTTGGCTGCATCCCCTTCTGCCAGGATGGCTGCTTCGCCCACGACTTTGCCGCCGGCTTTGGCCACCAGCTGTTCCATGGCTTTCATGGAACCGCCGGTACTGATGACATCATCTACCAGGAGCACCTTTTTCCCCTTAACCAGGTCTATATCGCTGTCGGAAAGATAAAGCCGCTGTTTTCCTGCGGTGGTTATGGATTCATCTTCCACCCAGATCGGATCTTCCATGTAAGCCTTCACGGACTTACGGGCACAGACGTAACTCTTCATGCCCAGTTCTTTGGCCAGTTCATGGGCAAGAGGAATCCCTTTTGTTTCTGCGGTGAAAATGACTTCCGTGCCTTCCGGTACTTTTTTCGCCAGTTCTTTTGCGCAGTTGACCACGATTTCCGTATCGCCCAGAATGACAAAACCGGCGATAGCCATTTTTTCGGAAATATTGAGTACCGGAAGCTGTCTTGTGCAGCCTGCCACATGAAGTTCATAATATCTTTTTGCCATATCGCACCTCTTTAAAAACAGCCGACTCCCCGATTAGGATTTGGAACCGGGCAGGAGCAGCAAAAAATTATTCTATTGTCACTGTGACATCCGTCTGGGAAGGCGGTGTATTTTCCGCTTCCACCTGCGGTCCTTCTGTGACAGTGATTACGACATCAGAGGATTCTTCTGGAGGAGGATTTTCCACGGCTGGAGATGCTTCTCCTGCCTGCGCTTCCTGAGGAGCGGAATCTTCCGTTCCATTTCCTGCCTGTTCTTCAGCAGCCGGTCCATTTCCATCGCCCCCGGCAGGCTCTTCAGGAGCAGGTTCCGCTTCCGCTGTCTGTGCCCCGTTTTCAGTTGGAATATCGCCGTTTCCTTCCACCGGTGAAGCTTCATCGGAATTTCCGGTCCGGGAAACCTGCTCCTGCGTATCAGTTTCATTGATGGAAATAATCATGATTTCCGCTTCCGGTTCTTTGGGGGCAGCCGGTGCCGGCAGGTCTTTCTTCTGCCCGGAACCTTCCGTTACAGCATCTTTTGCAGAAGATTTGGATGGCTCTTCCTTCTGTACGCTGCCTTTTTTCTTAACCGCAGGAGCAGCCGGAACTTCCTCCGGTACCAGAGAAATGGCATTGACCGGTTCTACCTTCCCCAGTTTTTCCTTTTTCGCTTCCATGATTTTTACAATCTGTCCTGAAAGCGCTTCTCTTCGGGCATCGTTTCCCATTTCTTGCCGGATGAAGGAGACCGCCCGCTGGGAGGGATCATCTGCATCAGCGGGAATGCTGCGCCAGCGTTTGTCCTGTCCAAGAGCCCAGGCTTTCCCATTGACATCATACCGGAGATGAATCCAGCCTGACGAAAGAGTTTTTCCGTCTTTGACGTCCAGTACCTTTACTTTCGCCTGCAGTCCGTCTTCAAAGACATCTTCTATGGCCATGGTGGAAAGATTCAGGAAAAGCCCGGTATTTCCATCATTATAAATACCACCGGTATTCCCGATCATGGGCAGATTCGTATTTCCATTGAGATAATAAGGCTCATAAGCCCCGGCTGAGGCGCCGAGGAGAATGGCCAGGGATGCTCCCAGGGCGAGCGTCCATTTATGAAATCTGTTCACCTGTATCACCCTCGCTATTCTTCAAACTACTCTTATATTTTACTATAAATAAAGGGGTTTTAGAACAGCCTCACGGAAAAAGATATCTGTACTTCTTAAAAAGAATCCTCTTATCCTGTCAAAAAAACCGGCACGGATATACCATGCCGGCCTTTCAGGTCAGATATTAAAAATCATGCCCCCAGTTCATCGAGCAGCTCTTCAGCAGCATCGACAGATTCCAGAATTTCTTCCCTGACTGTCAGATCGTCATTGAGAAAACGGATTTCAGAAAGGGAACGAATGAGATGGGCAATCTGTGATGTACGGCCGATGAGAATCTTCTGGGCCGGATCGTATTTCTTCCAGTCTGCTCCCTTCAGGGCAAGAATGTTTTTGATATCATAAATACCATCTTCAAAATAATCTCCCAGATCCATGAGGGCATCTTCACTTCTTCTGGCCTGATGACGGATTTCCTGCAGGGTGACGCACATTTTTTTCACTTCCTGCTGGAAATTCTGCAGACGCTCACTCATTTCCTTCAGCGCTTCTGCATCTTTCTCATCATCATTAAAGCCTTCCATCCCCCGGATTTCAGGAACTACGGCATATTGATCCAGTACACCTGCTCCGAAACCAATGGCATCGATGGCCGTGGACATATTCACCAGTGTCAGGGCTTTGGCAGACATATTTTCCAGTTCCTTCCAGCTCTTTCTTTCCTTGTTGAAATGTTCAAGACCTGTCAGGTTTTCACAGTCATGAAAGTCTACATTTTTCAGCTGCGCGAAAAGAGAAGTAAATTTCTTCATATCCCCGGACATAAGGGAAATACGGACACGGTCCAGGTTCCCCAGTTCATTTTCCGCACGGGCCCTGGCACGGCTTATCCTTTTCGCTGCCCGGTGCCTGGCTCTTTCCACTTCGCTATTGATGCTTTCCGGTTTTGTACTGCTGCCATTTCCGCCAAGAGTCCCGGAAATCATACGCAGGATAAATGCAATGGACATACTTACGCTCCCTTCATAGCGTTATAAATCATAAATAATTTTTATGTATTATACCACGATTGATAGACAGGAACCAATGAAACCCCGGATATTTCTTATTCCTGAGGAAAATTATATTCCAATGTGAAATTTTTATTATGAAAACCGTTCTATACCGACTTTCCGAATCTTCATCGCCGGTTCAGGCATCGCGGAAATTCAGGGCATGTCTTGCCTTTTCAATGGCCTTTCTGCTGCTCTCACTGACTTCGCCTGTGCTGTCATCCATAAGGTGCGGGAAGAGAGACGTAATGAGCTGGGCCACCTGGATGGCACGGGCAATCTGCATCTTTTCAGACTGGGTATAGTGGTTCCAGTCTTCCCCTTTTTCATTGAGGATAGCCTTCACATCATTGATTCCGTCAACAAAGTAATCATGAAGGTCGTTGAGCGCATCGGCCTCTTCTCTGGCCTTCTGTGCGATTTCTTCCAGCTGGTCCGTCAGATTTCTGACATGAATCTGGTAATTTTTCAATTCTTCAATCAGACTGGAGATATATTCCATATCCATGGCATGAAAGCGTTTATTGTCCACTTTGACTTTCGGAAGGGAAATAACACCATCCAGGATACCAAATCCAAGCATCATGGGCGTGAAGCCGAGGGAGCTGACCGTTTCAATCTGGGCAATGGTATCTGCCTTGGCAATCATTTCATCCACCTGGAACCCTTCTTTGGTAAAGGTTTCAATACCCGGCAGCCCTTCGCAGTCTTTCAGATTGAAATTGCGGACCCGGGAGCAGTACTTGGTGAATTCTTCCATATGGCCTGAAACGGCAGATACTTTGGCCCGGTCCATTTCACCGACTTCATACTGGCCGCGGGAGCGGAGGCGGAGTACTCTTCTTCTCACCCGGCGAAATGCTTTATGCAGTTCCCATTCCAGATCTTTAATATAGCCGGGATCCTGAATTTTTCCGTCTTTCATATCCTGGAGAACCTGAAGAATATAAGAAATAGTCATATCAATTTCCTCCTTTGGACTATTGGATATCAATAGGACAGAAAAGGCAAAAACAGCGGCAAATCCGATACCTGCGCTGTTTCTGGTTCCAGCGCCGGTGCCGGAAATGATTTTCCTGATTCATATGTTTATTTAAAACCTTTTCCCACGTCTTTAATTATACACCAAATGTAAAAAAGGGATTTAATAAAAACTTATATCTATTAGAGAAAAAATCTATAGGATAGAATCGAAAAATGGCAGAAGCCAGGGAAGCAGGGAAACCTTCCCATATCGGATGGGGTATATGCAGCTGTGAAACCGGTCTTGCGGGGTAGATGTCCATCTATCTTTCTTTTCCATGGCAATTCTTAAAAATTTCTTGACAAAGACTCTTCTGTTAGGTATAATTCTTTAAGTCAGCACTATGGAGCGTTACTCAAGAGGCTGAAGAGGACGGTTTGCTAAATCGTTAGACCGGTTTCCGGTGCGGGAGTTCGAATCTCCCACGCTCCGCCACAAAAACTCTGGAAGTGGTTATCCATTTCCGGAGTTTTTTTGTGTGCGAAATAATCTCCTTCTGCGTCTCTTACATATTCCAAAACAAATGAAATGCATGAATATTTCCTTGTTTTTTTATTTCCCCTCAGTTACTATAAAATCAGTTATTGTATTTCAAACACAAGGAGAAATAAATGGCACAGACAAAAAGAGAACTGGTCAAGGCAGCCCTTGACTGCCGGGAGGCAGACCGTGTACCGGTGGGATTCTGGCATCATTTCCTGGCTGATCAGAGGCATGCGGATGCTCTGGCGGATCCCTGCGCCTGGACGGATAATCTGGCTGGGCACGATCGTTTTTATCATTCCTGGCATCCGGATTTCGTAAAAATCATGACGGATGGGTTCTTCCTTTACCCTCATGAACAGCTTCACGACCTGAAATCCATCAGGGACGCGGCAGGCATCCGGCCGCTGGGCCGCCATTCCGACTGGGTGCAGAAACAGGTGGAACTCTGCGGTATCCTCACGGAACGATACGGCAAAGAGGTCATGGTTTTCTACAACCTTTTCGCCCCAACCCGGTGCATTGAATTCCAGCAGACAGGAAAAGACGCAAAGACTGTGATTTGCGGATTCATGAAAGAAGACCCGGAGGCGCTGAAAGAAGTGATGGCCGTCCTTGCGGAGGATATTTCCACCCTGGCCAAAGCAGTCATTACCGACGCTCATGCCGATGGTATCTACCTTTCGGTGCAGAATATCCCTCATCCCGATATGACGGAAGAAAAATACAGAGAATTCATCACCCCTTCCGAAGTGGCTGTGCTGGAGGCGGCAAATTCCGTTTCCGATTACAACCTGCTCCATATCTGCGGTTATATGGGCTGTCACAATGACCTTACCTGGTACAAGGACTACCCGTTCAAGGCAGTCAACTGGGCCGTGGCCTTTGAAGGGGTGCCGCTGGAAAAAGGCGAGGAAATTTTCAGCCATAAATGCGTCATCGGCGGTTTTGACAACAATCCGGAAGGGGTCCTCTACTCCGGCACAAAGGAAGAAGTGGAAAAAGAAACAAATCGCCTCCTCACTGCTGCCGGCACAAAAGGCGTTATCCTGGGCGCTGACTGCACCGTACCGAAGGATATCAATCCTGAACGATTCAACTGGGTCAGGGATGCAGCTGCGAAATTCGGGAAATGATATAAGTTTTTAGTTTTTAGTGGTCAGTGGTTAGTGGTTAGCCGGCAGCTGTCAGCTCGAAGTGATCGGCAGTCTTTGAATGTATTCTGTTTTTCCAACTGAATTCAATTGAAAAGGGCATCTCTCATGAGGTGCCCTTTTTTATTCAAGCCTGTTCTTATAAAAATATAAAATGGCGCCCTCCATAATTTAAGGGCGCCACCTTCACGAATCTTGCTGATGGGATTACACAATCCCGCCGTAGTGAGGCTGACTCACGAAAACCGTAACTGACTCAGTCCATACCGGGCGATGAATGTCTCTACTCATCCCCATTCATCCTCTTGATTTCCGCCAGCAGGTCTTCTGCTTCGGAAAGAGCATCTTTCTCCCTCGATTCATTATGTTTGAAAGTGATATCGATAGCCATACCTTCGTAAATATCATCGAACCAGTCTGCCGGAAGGATGATGGTTTCCTCGTCATCTGTCACAAGGACTGCCTTGTCTTCCTCAATCCTGTCAACAATCGTTTCCTTTTTCATTATTTTCTCTCCTTCTGAATCTTGTAGCTCTTTCCGTCAGTGGTGAGAGTGACTGTACCATCCCGGTCAGTGCGGTAAATTTCAACTTTTGCTTTTTCCAGTTTCTGAAGAGTCGGTTTATGCGGATGACCATAGTCATTGCCCTGGGCGCAGGAAATAAAGGCCTGCTTCGGGGCTACTGCCTTCAGCCATTCCGGAGAGGTACTGGTACGGCTGCCATGGTGGCCGGCTTTCAGCACATCACTCTTGAAAGTACCGCCCTTCTGAAGGATGGATGCTTCTTCTTCCTTTTCCGCATCTCCGGTGAACATCATGGAGAATTTGCCATAGGTCAGGCGGCCTACGATGGAATTGTTATTGAAATCGGAATTTCCCTTCTGATCCTTGATTTTGGTAACCGGGCCAAGGACTTTGAATTTCACGCCATCGAAGAAAGTCAGTTCATCGCCGGCTTTGAGCGTCTTATAGGGAATCTTTTTCGATTTAATCATGGTGAGGTAATTCTTATAAGTTCCAGTTCCTGCCGGCATACCATCATCATAGAGCGCATCGACTTTGAAATTTTTGAAAACCGCATTCATACCGCCCAGATGGTCTGCATGAGGATGGGTAATGATGACTTTGGAAAGCTCTTTCACCTTGTATTTCCGAAGGAGCTGTGTAATCGCTTCCCGGTGCTCCACGTCTCCTGCATCGATAAGCACGAATTTTCCGTCTTTTTCCAGAAGGAAGGAATCCCCCTGGCCGATATCGAGCATGCGGATTTTCAGATTTCCCTTGCTTTCAGAAACGGTGGATTTTGCCTTGCCCGAAGAAGCTGCCCCTCCGGAAGATCCGCCGCAGCCGGCAAGAGCCAGCCCCAGGGAAATAGAAAGAATGAGTGTCATCACAAGGCGGATGACTTTTTTGATTGAGCTCATAAATTACTCCTTTCCTTCAGAAACATCTTTGCAAATCTTTTCTCTGGCCATTGGAATCATTTCTGCCAGTTCACTGGCCCGATAGCCTGCCTTTGTTTTCATCCACAGCATATCTCCTGCATAGCCATGAAGATAGACACCGGCCACAGCGGCTTCCCAGAGCTTCATTCCCTGTCCCCGGAGAGCGGCAATAATACCGGTTAATGTATCGCCCATGCCTCCGGTAGCCATGCCATTATTTCCTGTGGTATTCACGAATGCCCAGCCGTCGGGCATAGCGCTCACCGTGGGAGCCCCTTTCAATACAAGAGCCACCTGATGATCTACAGCATAACGGATGGCCTCATCAATCCGTCCGGCTTCCACAGCACCTGCCGAAAGACCGGTCAAATGAGCAAATTCTCCCACATGGGGTGTGAGGATGTAGAAGCCGGGACAATCCTTGAGTTCTATATGTCTTTCTTTCAAAGCAAAGATAGCATCTGCATCGATCACCATGGGTTTATCCCAGGATTTGACCATTTTCTCCACAAAATCCATGGTTTCCGGGGAACGGGAAAGACCTGGACCGATGGCAATGACATCATAGGCCTTTGCCTTTTCCAGCGCTTCTTCTGCATTGTCTCCGGTGAAATGGTCCTGATCCGGTGAGCCAATGGAAGAAACCATGAGCTCCGGAATTTTGCAGGCCAGTACTTTGGCCGCTTTTTCCACAGTCACCACGGCCACTTTGCCGGCTCCCGCATAAAGAGCACCCTGACCGGCCAGGAGGGCTGCCCCTTCCATGCCGGCAGAACCGGCAAAAATGCCGATGAAACCATTCGTCCCCTTATGGGCAATGGGGAGTCGATATGGAAACATACGGGCTATTTCCTTTTCTTCCACCAGATTTACAGGGAAATCTGACCTGGCGCCGTCAGGGATGCCGATGGGTGAATAAAGGACCAAACCGGTTTCATAAATTCCCGGCCAGAGCATTTCGCCCCGTTTGATGGAGCCTAATGCAATCGTATAATCCGCCCGCACACATTGACTGTCAAATGGGCACTCTCCGGTATCTGCATTCATACCGCTCGGGATATCCACGGAAATGACCGTTTTCCTTTCATCCGCATTGATCTGCCCGATGATATCTGCCTTTTCACCGGTCACCTTCCTGGTAAGTCCTGTCCCAATCAGGGCATCAATGATGATATCGGCCTTATCGATATCAAATTCCGCTTCTTTTCCTGTTTTGATATGCTTAATGTTCATCCCCATTTTTTCAATCACATGGAGATACATTTTCGAAGACTCACTCATATGGTCTTCATTTCCTATAATGAGGACCGTCACCAGAGCCCCCGCCTCATTGGCATACCGGGCAGCCACAAATCCGTCGCCTCCGTTATTTCCTGTACCGCAGACGATGGTAACCAGTTTCCCTTTCCAGCTCAATTCCTCCTTCATCAGTTCAATGACGGAGCGGCCTGCATTTTCCATGAGTACCGCCTCAGGAAGACCATACTCTTCCATGGCTTTCCTGTCCAGTTCTCTTGATTCCTCAGTCGTCGTGAGTATCAAGCGTATCGCCTCCCATCACTACCACCGCGATGGCCATATTGTCTTCGTGGGAAATAGAAATAGACATGTCTTTTATACCCAGCTCTTTCGCCCGTTTTTCAAAAGTTCCCTTAAGATGGAGCACCGGAGCGCCCCACTTCGTCCAGGTCACATAAGCATCCTGCCAGGCAGAGCCGAATATGCCGATGCCCATGGCCTTTCCCGCCGCCTCCCTGGCGCCCCAGAGAGCCGCGTAGGACTCGGCCCGCTTTTTCCCTTTCTTCTCACAGTGGGCTATTTCCTCCTCCGTAAAAATCTTTTCCACCCGGGCCGGAAATTTCTCAAGAATTCTCTCCCAACGGTCGATTTTCACCAGATCCACACCGACGTACATACGCCCCCTCCTCTCTTCTTCCCTTAATTTTACAGGAACGGGAGTTTTGGTGCAATGGGGAATAAAGTCATCTGAAAAAGTGAATTCTGTTTCTACCCCAAATTTCCTTAAAAACACTTCTTGCCATAGGCGGAGAAATATGATAGAATGGCATGGTATGAATAATGCAGACGGGAGGTGAATACATTGCCACAGATTAAAGCTAATATGAAAAGCATGAGACAGGACGCTGCTAAAAGAGCTGCCAACGCTGCTGTAAAGTCCAGAATTCATGGTGCTGTTAAAAAAGCTGTAGCTGCTGCTACCACTGAAAATAAAGACGAAGCTTTCCGCGCCGCTGTAAGCATCATCGATACTGCTGCTCAGAAGGGCGTCATTCACAAGAATGCTGCTGCTCGCAAGAAATCCCGTCTGAACGCAAACGTAAACGCTGCCATCGCTAAGGCTAAGGCTGCTGAAGCTAAGGAAAAGGCTGAAGAAGCTAAGGAAGAAGCAAAGGAAGCTTACAAGGAAAAGATGGAAGAAAAGGCTTAATCGTCCTGATAAGAACTGCCGCGATTCGTCGCTGCAGTTTTTTATTGCCTGAAACCGGTCAGCAGTTATCAGTTGAAATAAAACTTCGTGATGGAACCGAAGAACCCTCCGGGAAAAGTATTTCACCAATAAAAAATAGCGCCCTATTTACTTCAAGGGCGCCACCTTCACGAATCACGAATCACGAGCCACGAATCACGATTCGTGCTTTATGACTCTATCCATAAATCATTCAATTGTCACACACAGCTCACTCCGCCAGTTCCAGTACCCTGTCCAGATCCGCCTTCCTGAAAGACGGAGTTTCCGGCTTTTCCTTCAGCATGGCAAGGGTGATGGAAACTTCCGCTCCCACGCCGGTGACAAGGCCATTTTCAGCGATATCGAATTTCGGCGTATGGTGAGGACTTCCGCTTCCCACTTCCGGATCATAGATTCCGGTAAACATGAGGATGCCCGGAATCACCGATTCTGTCATGGCATAGGTCTCGCTGGCCATCCACATGGGGCAGTCTTTATCCAGTACTTCTTCGCCCAGATTTTCCACCACTGCCTTTCTCGCTGTGTCCACACATTCCTTCGTATTCACAGCTGCCGGATAGAACTGATTGTCAACAAATTCCACTTTGCAGCCATGAAGCTTTGCCGTGTGCTGTACCACATCCAGCAGCATATCACGGAAAGCCATACCATCTTCATTCTTTGTAAACCTGGCAGAACCGCCGAAGAAAAGATCGTCCGGAATAATATTGCACTGATTTCCGGCCTGGATGGTACCGAAAGAATACGTAAAGCTTTCATCGGGCACCGTCATTCTCATGCGGAAAGCACGGATTTCTTCCGCAATGGAAATAAAACATTCGATGGGACTCACAGCCATATCGGGCCGGGACCCGTGGCCGCCCTTTCCATACAGTTTAATGTTGAAGAAATGAGCGCCCGCCATGGCCGTACCATAGAGGAGCCCCACCTTGCCCGCTGGAAGGCACCACATGACGTGAGTGGCAAAGCAGGTATCCACATGGATATGATGGTCCCTTAAATAGCGGAGCAGATGGCCGCAGCCCCTTTCCCCGATTTCCTCAGCCTCTTCAAACATAAGGATGACCTTCCCTTCGAATTCATCCTTATGGGCCGCAAGGATTTTGGCCGTAGTAAGGAGCATGGAAATATGGCCGTCATGACCGCAGGCATGCATAACCCCTTCATTTTTTGAGCATACCACTTTTTTCTTCGAAAGATTGACAGGATCTTCCTGAATCGGAAGGGCATCGATATCCGCCCGGAGCAGGATAGTCCAGCCCGGTTTTCCGCTGTCGATGAAGCCGAAAACGCCGCCCCTCGGCACTCGTACTGTTTCAATTCCCTGCTGATGTAGGAAATTTTCAATAAAATCCATGGTTTTGAACTCCTGCTGGGAAAGCTCCGGATTTTCATGGAAATGACGACGCAGCGTAATGACTGTATCCCTCTCTTTTTCAGCCAGTTCTTTAATATTCATAAAAAAGCCCCTCTCTGATTTATTTATTATCTTCCTGATCCCGGCGGTGGCGCCAGACGTAAAAAGCGGACAGGACAAAAGCTGCCACCACGATGATTGCAGCACAGAGCGTCATGAAATCATTATGCTCATGAAGCCGGTAAAGGCTGAAAAGAGCCATAACGCCCAAAAGGCCAAGTTTCACGTACATGCCAATCCCCCATTTCCCGTTTTCTTCCATCATACCACAGGATGGAAATCAATTGACGATTCCGCTCCCCTATGCTAATATAAATGTGTTCCCATGCCGGAGTGGCGGAATGGCAGACGCACCAGACTCAAAATCTGGCGATAGCAATATCGTGCGGGTTCAAGTCCCGCCTCCGGCACCAACTGATATTTTCGGATATCAGTTTTTTATTTCAAAATATAAAAAGCCATGAAAAACGTCATTTCTTCATGGCTTTTTTAGTTCTGAAATACCGGAGTCCTTGAACCCTTACCGCTATTTTAGCACGAGTTCCCTGCGGTATCAATGACACAGTCAAAATGAGTCCGAATTAAGCGCATCACCAGACCAGAACAAGTTGCCTGTAACTTGCTTTTCCCTGAATTAATATTCTTAATTCATCTGAAATTGCTGCCATAATTATAAAAAAGACATCTCCCACTGGAAGATGTCTTTTTTATAATGGCACTTCTAATCAACCTTCGATTCCGACGAATTTATAATCCTTATCTTCCACAGCTTTTTTGATTTCTGCTTCTGGAACGGCTTTGACCATGGTACACTGCAGTACCGGTCACATGGGATACTTCCGCTTTTTCTACTCCATCCAGAGCTTCGAGAGCTTTTTTGACTGCCATTTCGCAGTGGTTGCTGTATTCCTTCCTTTTTACTGTTTTTACTGCAGAATAAAAAGAGGTACCCGGAAAGGATACCTCTTTTTATTACTGTAAATTACGCTTCTACGCCGACGAATTTATAGTCCTTGTCTTCCACAGCCTTCTTAATATCCGCTTCCGGAAC
>Ga0256406_1004146_pt1 | contig 17032 bp, 14 predicted proteins | sample RumenRJG_03DNA_FD_185986 | JGI IMG/M metagenome (GOLD analysis project Ga0256406, IMG submission 185986) | Bovine rumen microbial communities from Lethbridge, Alberta, Canada - RJG_03 | ecosystem: Host-associated > Mammals > Digestive system > Stomach > Rumen | place: Canada: Alberta | collected... | reverse complement strand
AAACACTAACCGCCTATGCCAAGATTCAAAATCACAACCAAACAACGGAAGATGAGCAACGGCATCATCATCGAACCCGGCATGTCCGTAGAGGTCTAATACATTAAACTTTTAACTAAATCCATTTATACTAATGAAATAACAATAAAAATAATATACACTATGGAAACTCTAACATTAAAATCGATTTTTGAGAGCAACAAAGAGGAACTATCTTCTAAATTGGAAAAACTATCATTACCTAAAGATTCTGAATTAGTACAAAAGACCGTGGCCGACTTTCTGGGTGATTTATTTGAAAGCGAAGGTGTTTACCGCCAAAATTTGACTCAGTCCGAAGATTATATTCTTCAAGCAGCAATGTCTCTTCTGAATGCTCAGCAATCTATGATTGGGGAATTCATTATTCCAGAAACAAATGAAAGTGTCGAGAATAAAGAAGAGAAGAAAAAACTTGGAGCCCAACCTGTTGTTGACGCCAAACGCTCATTAAATGAAAATCATTACCCATACGTGGTAGGTGGAACGGCTGTTGGTGGTGCCGCTGGTGCTTTGATTTTTGGAACATGGGGAGCTGTATTCGGTGCAATTGCAGGAACTGCATTGGTTCTATATTGTTCTTCTCAATTTTCTCCAAAAGAAAGTAAAACTTTACCACAAGAAGAATTAGCGACAAACAAGATTGTCAAAGAGCAAAAGATAAATGTAGAGGTATTTACAAAAATCGTGGGCTGTATATGTGATAGTGTAGACACACTAATACAGACATTCCGTGCTCAGATAAACAGAGTTGTGGACAAATACGAAAACATAGAAAAGCCTTCTCTGGAAACAGACTATCTTGATTTAATTGAAAACATTCAAGGATTGTTAGGTGCATACGAGATGGACTCATCAAATGAAATTCGTAACAAACGTCTTGAACAACGAATCCAGCTTCTTTCTGAGAGTTTAGAAAACTATAACCTCCAATCCATTAGATATGACGGAAATAATAAAGATTTATTTAATTTCCAACCATCAACAAATGTTGAAAAAGACACAATGGTGTTACCAGCTATTGTAAAAGAGAATAAAACAATCATTAAAGGTAAAGTATTTACAAAAGAATAATTATGAATACAAATAGTACTTGGCTAACAAGCCCCAATAAGGATACACATCGATATGTTGTAGGTATTGATTTTGGTCATGGTGAAACTTCTGCAGCCTATGCAGAGATTGGTTGGGGACAAAACATTGCAACTCTTGATCCTGTAAAAGACATAGATCTCCCTCAAGATAAAACATACGTCATTCCTTCTGCAATATCAATTAGCGAGAATGGAGAAGTGCACATTGGAGCAGATGCTTTTGAGTATCAAGATGCTGAATTACATGTTTGTTTCAAACAAAAACCATGGTCTAAAGATGGAATTGCAGAACAAATAATGATAAAATTCATGCGTGCTGTTTATGAACTAATTCGCGAGCGCGTAGGGGCAGTTCTTACAGATACAAATCATATTGTTTACATTGCAACACCATCAGGTTGGGATAAAGACACCCAAGAGTTATATGGCCAGATGGCAGCTGAGGCGGGAATACCTATTGCTGGAGTAACTTGGGAATCTCGTGCAGCTTTCATTAAAGCTCAAAGTAGCGCGGATTCTGGACTTCCACAATATGTGGATAAAGGAGCCATTGTTTTTGACATGGGATCTAGCACTCTTGATTTCACTTATATTAGTACAGAAGTGCTTCAAAATAATAAGAAACCGATTGATTATGGCTACGACTGTGGTGCTTCCGAAGTTGAGAGAATCATGTATAAGCAGTTAAGTGAGGATAATGATGTGGTCTCTATTTTTGAAGAAAAATATCCTAGAGCTACTGACAAATTGCTCTTTGAAATGAGAAAGGGTAAAGAAGAATATTATCGTAAAACAGAGCACAAACTTCGTAAAACTATTGATTTCTACCAGTTGGTTAATGATGAAGATTTAGATATTATTAGATGCGTCTACAATGTCAATCAATTAGATGAACTGCTTTGGAAGAAGGGATATATAGAGAAGATTCGTAAAGCAATGATTGATTTCACGGAAAATCACATTAAAGGAAAACCTGTCTATGCGGCATTCTTTACAGGTGGAGCTTCCCGTATGGATTTTCTTCAAAATCTTGTAAAAGAATTGTGGCATGTCGATTTTATTTTCCGCGATCAGAATCCTTCTCTCACCATTTCTCAAGGTGTTACCGAGGCTGCAAGAAGCGATGTTCGTTCTGGTGGAGTAGGTAACATTAAAGCAGAAGTAAATAAAATCATGTCTGAGATAGATGTCTATTCTATTTTCGCTGAGAAGTTAGGCAATAAAATGGAAGAAGAAATACAAGCAAGTATTGCAACACCTGTATGTAGTTTCAAAGATGCAACAGAAGATTATTGTCTTGCAGACCTGGAGGCATGTATACAAAGCAATATCGAAAGTGATATTAAAAATGTTGGAGACTGGGCAAAGGAAGCTATGGAGACTGCATTTGAAGAAGCAACTTCTGGTGTTCGTGATAAAATGAGTACAATGATCGCAAATTATTCCAGATCCGATATTAAAATGGGAAAGATGTCTGCAAAGCCTATAGAATTGCCGAAATTGGATCTTGGTGTCATTTCAACACAAATCCAAGAACTATCAAAGACGTTCACAGAAAGTGCATCAGGATGGGTCAGCGTCGTAACGGGAGCTGCTCTTGGAGCCGTTGCAGGTTTTCTTCTAGGACCAATCGGATGGATAGGTTTAGGATTAGTGGCCGCATGGGATTTTTTCTTTGGAGAAGAAGAGACGGAAGAACAAAAGCAAGAAAAGGCAAAGCATAAAGCCCTGGATTCCGATAAACGTGCAAGAGTCTATAATGAATTTGATAATAATTGGGATAGCATATGTAAAAAAATCCACAATGCTATTTCCAATGCATTAAACGATTCTAATATTAAAACCAAGGTTAATAATCAATGTAAGACAGTTCTACGTGAATATGCAGAAGAATGTCTTCGTCAAACCAGATTAATGCTTGATTAACTATGAATAATCTTCAGACAAGAAGTGATAGTACACTCAAAATGTATGCTGCAACCGCAATGGCACAGTCATTGTCGTTCTGCATGGAGCGTAAATATATAGAAGGAATTGGGAATCCAGACATTAACCCATTATTTACTATTGGTGAAGTAAAAAGTACTCAGAAATCCCCAGTTTCCTGGATTAATATTAGTCAAGTGGGTAAACCTTTGCAGGATAATGCAGAGTTCTGTTTCACAGCAATGCAAAAAATTTTATACTCCTGTTTTATGCCTCAAGCTTGTCAATTATTATTTCTGATTACAAATGATGGGGTTAGTAACAACATGTATTTAGGAATCCGTCCAGTTAACAATACCATTGACAAACGGTTTACCAAACAATTAAACGAATTCATGAAAGGCATATGGCCTGGATTAAAAAGTGAGTCAATCAACGAGGATAAGCAGAAAGAATTAACAGAATTCGCCTCTAAACACTTTGTACAAGGAAAGGCTGATAATGTTTTTGCAATAACAGGTATTCCATCTATGGAGAGCCAATACAAGACTTTATATCCTGCTACAATAGATCGATTGATGGCAGGAATGAATGGTTGCAAGGACTTCGCTTATCTTGTGGTCGCAGATCCGATAGATAGTTCTGATGTGGATAACATGCTATACCAGTGCAGAGAAATGAATGGACAGGCAGAATCTCTAAAGTCATTTAATTTGTCTGAAGGGAAAACTGAAGGATTGTCTCGGTCTATTACTGAAGGAACTAGTTGGAATCATCAAGATAGTACTAGTATAAACAGAAGTGGTAAAGACTGGGAAGGGGCTTGGAATAAAATAAAAGGTGGAGCCGGAATAGGTTTGGTCTTAGGTGGTGTGGCTGTTGCTGCTTGCGTTGCATTTCCTCCAGCTGCTGCGGCAATGGGCGCTGTTGCTTCTTCAATAGGTGCAGGTGGCGCTATAGCAGCAGGAAACACTCTTCTAGGTTTAATGGGCAGTAAGTCATCTGGTGAATCTCATTCTGACAGTTACGGGGGGTCAAATTCTGTCACAGAAGGCATGAGTGAAAGTCAATCTCAAACTATAAGTCATAATGTGGTTAACAAGCACATTGAGATTATTAGTGAGCATCTTTTTTATCACGGAAGACGTTTGGAAACGGGAAAAGCGATTGGGATGTGGAAGGTCGGAGCTTATTTAATTACAAGTAGAGAGGCTGATGCCAAATGTGGGACAATGCAACTTCGTTCCATTTTAAGTGGTCAAGAGTCTATCTATGAGCCTATTCGTATGACTAATATTACAGATTCACTCCAGATTGAAGATTCATTTGCAAGACTTCAAGCTCCTAATCTGTATATTCAAATGATGGATAAGAATAATTTTGCCCATCCATTAGGTGATAATTATAAAGAGCTGAAGACGGTTTTGACGACAAAGGAACTATCATATTTGATTAATTTCCCTTTGAAATCAGTACCTGGCATAAGTGTAGTTGACAGTTCTCCTGAATTTTCCCTCAATCAGCCAAAGTTAGGCACAGGGGATTATGCTAATTTCGGGAAATTGTTGTATGGTGGATCGCAGACAGAAATAGATTATAAATTGTCTCTGGATTCACTGTCAAAACATACTTTGTTGTCAGGAATTAATGGTACAGGCAAAACAAATACTGTTCAATCAATTCTAAACAGCATTTCTGGAAAAATTCCATTTTTAATAATAGAGCCAGCAAAGACTGAATATATTGATTGGGCTATTGAATATAATAAAGATCAGAAGGATAATCCAATAGAAATATATATTCCTGGTTGTAAAAAATACAAAGGAGCTTTTTCTCCCCGACCATTACATATAAATCCTTTTGAGATCGTATGGTTGAATAGCAAACAAGAGCCCAATATATTGTCTCACATAGACAGACTCAAATCTACATTTGCCTCTGCTTTCCCCATGTATGATATTCTTCCTGTATTAATGGAGGATTTGATATATACTATATATCAGAATAAGTCTACTGATTGGCTAACTAACGAGCCGGTGTTTGGCGAAACGATGCCACCTACATTAAACAGTATGAGTGTTTCAGTTGAAAAAGTAATTAATAACCGAGGTTATGAAGAGCGTGTCGAACGTAACATGAAAGCCTGCTTAAACACACGTATTGACAGTCTGAAAAGAGGGTGGAAAGGTGAAATGCTGAATGTCGTTCACTCTATTAAATGGGAAGACTTATTTGAAAAGCCGTGTATTATCAATTTGTCATTTGTAGGTGATGATGTTGATAAGAGTTTTTTTATGTCTCTTATTTTACAATTCCTGTATGAATATAGAGCTGCTAAATCAGAGATTGGGGAAATCGACTTTAATGACAATAAATGTAAGCATCTTACAATCATTGAAGAAGCACACCGAGTGATGTCAAAATGTGACAATCAATCATTGCCACAGTATAAGACAGCTATGATGTTTTCCAATATGCTTTCTGAAATACGTGCATATGGAGAAGGAATGTTCCTTGTTGATCAAGTACCGACTCGATTGATTCCTGACGCGATTAAGAATACAAATACTAAAATAACACATAGGTTAGTATCTGAGGATGATTGTAAGGCGATCGCTGAATCAATGGGAATTAGCAAAGAACAGCGATTGATTATTCCAAAGTTGAGAGTTGGGCAATGCATTGTATCGTCCTCTTTAACCACTGATAAACATTGGATACAAGTAAACAAAGTAAAGTAGCCATATGATAGAAGATGTTGAAAGGTCATCATTGACCATTAACAACCCAATAGAAGGGAAAGAACTTTCAAACAATGAATTGGAATATTTAAAAGAGTGTGTCGCTCCACCTCGTCCTGAAGTATTAGTACAACGGATAGACGAGATGCAAGATTGTGAGCCGCCCAAAGCATTAGATCGTGACCCACAATTTGCTGAACTCATCGAACCGATTCGAGACAAGATTCCGTCAATATATTTAGAGGCTCCTACTGATATGGAGCAAGTTGAACAAATCTCGGACACCATGATTAAGATGGAGGGGTTAAGATTAGATGAGTGGAAGAACCTTTCTCTTGAACAGAGAGTCGAGCTTTTGAATGAATTAGAGGTCAAAATTGCTGAAATCGAGCATCGTCCAGCTTGTCCCATAGAAGTTGAAGATTTAGGGGAGATTACTGAAAAAGGTGGTCAATTACAAGGTCATTTTGGCTATCATTCTAGCTCCACCATCTTTAGTGGAGAAAGAATCGTGATAAACTCAGAACTTGTCAAATCTGACAATCCTCTTTTTTATAGAGAAGTTTTAGATACAGTTGTACATGAAGGAAGACATTCATATCAGACCTACAACCTAGAGCATCGAGAGACCCATACTAGTCGTGGAGATTTGACCAATTGGCATATCAACATGGAAAGGTATGGCTATCAGAATGCTCAACTCTGGGGATTCAAGGCTTATTGGATGCAACCAATAGAAGCTGATGCCCGTAAATTTGCAGAAGATGTATTAACCGCTTACAAGAATAAATTATGAAGAAAGAATTAATTATAAAAGCACTCATTGCCAATCGATATTCAGAGAAGCAAGCAGAAGGTGTAGTAACAGAACTCTTAAACATAGATAAAGTACTTGTACCATGTTTGGAGAAGTGGGTGAAAGATGGTAAAGAATCTGATTTTGAGGCAGAAGGTTTTTCCTTGTTGGGATTGAAAGCCAAATACAATATGGCATATCCTGCCGCATTACTATCAATAGATTGGCTCCTTAAAGACCCCATGTTGGCAAAAGAGGTAATAAATAGAGGGATAAAATAAGGTGAATATGGCTACATTTATGATCACTCCCAAGCATACAATTCCTTTAAGAGGAGGCAATAAGATGGAAAAAGGTGTTCCACCTATTATTATTCCATTACCCTACAATATGGGGCCATTTGAGTCACCAAGTAATAAAGCTAAAGTCATGGAAATCTTGGAACGTAATGGTTATGATTTCAAGGGATTTGAGAATTATTTGTCGAATGGCCATTTTAATATAACTCGTATGTAGCATTCTTAGAATTATAAAACCAATATTGACAAAAAATAGAATTAAGTAATTGAAGTTTCGGATGCTTTTTTCAACAACGAATATTTCGAATACGACGAATTTATACAATACACAATGCACCCAAGGGTGCAACGAATAAAAACGAATGCTGAGTGTAGCCATTCGATTCCATTCGTTGCCGCTTGCGGCATTAGGAAAATACATCTTTTTGCCGCATGGTAAATTAGAATTATTCGCTTTATTCGTTGTTGAAAATGAAGCGTTTGGAACATCCGAAACTTAAATTACCGATAATTATTATTGGAACCAATTATTGGTAATTATTGGAAATTATTGTCCGAGAAAAATGCGGCTTGCCGCATCCTGTAAACTATTTTTGTTCACCCACTTAACATCTGTCCAATGCCACAAATACATGGGTACAGTTGTCCCCCTTGTCTATCACCCATATTCTCCTTCTCCCATTACCCATATTCTCCTTCTCCCATCAGTAGTACTTCTGTTTGTCCTGCTTTGAAAGTACTGGAGTACTTGTTCGGAAGTACTGAAGTACTGACGAAGCAGTATTGGAGTACTGACGAAGAAGTACTGAAGTGCTGGCGAAGGAGTGATGAAGTGCTAACGAAGGAGTGCTGAAGTACTGACGAAGGAGTGCTGAGGTGCTGACGAACAGACACTCTGGTGGTGCAGAAACGAAACTAACTCACAAAATCCTTCTTTGTTCCAATATTTTTGTTTACCTTTGTAGTCAAAATTGTGTAAGAGGACTTTCATTCAACTTGGAGGATAAAAACATGGTGAAAAAGAATGTCCGAGTTGAGACTTTAACCTTATGTTTGTAATATGAAGACTAAATTTGATATGAAGACTAAAAGTGTGATTCTTTCGGTGATGGCATGGGCGGTTTCTGCGCTCATGGTGACGGCAGGGGCTTGTACCAACATCATTGTGGGCAAGGGTGCCAGTGCCGATGGCAGTGTGATGGTGACTTATAGTGCCGACTCCTACGGCATGTATGGCAACATCTATCACCATGTGGGCGGTGTGCATGCCAAGGGCGAGATGCGCAAGGTGTATGACTGGGACACAAACAAGTTTTTGGGTGAGATTCCGCAGGCGGAACGTACCTACACGGTGGTGGGGCAGATGAATGAGAACCAGGTGAGCATCGCCGAGACCACGTTTGGCGGTCGGAGCGAACTCTGGAAGACGGAGGGACTCATCGACTATGGCTCTTTGATTTACATTGCTTTGGAACGTGCCACTTCTGCACGGAATGCTATCGACATCATGACCTCGCTGGTGGATACTTACGGCTACTGCTCGGAGGGGGAGAGTTTCTCGGTGTGCGACAAGAACGAGGCGTGGATTCTGGAGATGATAGGCAAGGGGAAAGGCGAGAAAGGGGCTGTGTGGGTGGCTGTGCGCATTCCCGACGACTGTGTGTCGGCCCATGCCAACCAGAGCCGCATCACCCGGTTGAGCCAGTATGGCAAGAATCAGTTGCTGTGCTCAAGGGATGTCATCACGTTTGCTCGCCAGAAGGGTTACTTTGCGGGCAAGGACTCGGAGTTCTCCTTCCGCGATGCATACGCTCCCAACGATTTCGGTGCCGTTCGGTTCTGCGAAACCCGCGTGTGGAGCATCTTCAACCATTTCTGTCCGGGCATGGACCAGTATGTGGAATATGCTAAAGGCAATGACCTGAAGGGCGAAATGCCGCTCTACATGAAGCCCGGCAAGAAGGTGAAACTGAGCGATGTGATGAACGCCATGCGCGACCACTACGAGAATACCCCCTTCGACATTCAGAACGAGGTGGGTGCAGGTGCCTACAACATGCCCTATCGGCCCACACCGCTGGAGTGGGAGAGCGAGGGCCAGAAATACTTCAACGAACGCCCCGTATCGACCCAGCAGACGGCTTTCTGTTTTGTCGGTCAGATGCGCTCGCAATATCCCGACCCCGTTGGCGGCATCGCATGGGTGACCAACGACGACCCCAACATGGCTCCCTTCGTGCCGCTCAACTGCTGCATCACGGAGATGCCCAAGTGCTTCCGCCGCATAGAGGGCGAGCAGGATGACGTCACGTTCTCGTGGGAGAGTGCCTTCTGGGTGCAGAACGCTGTGAGCAACATGGTCTATCCCTACTACGAGAAGATGTTTCCTGATGTGCTGAAGCAGCGCGAGGAGATGGAGGAGGGCATTGACGACATGCACTTGGAGGACTATCCGCTCCAACTGCTCAAGGAGCAGGGCAGGGAGGCGATGGTCAAATACATGAACGAGGCATCGCTCATCCGTTCCAACATGATGCTGGCGCGGTGGCAACATCTCTTTGAATATCTGATGGTGAAGCACCTCGACATGGCCACCAAGAAGGTGGAAGCAGATGACCCCCTGCTCAATCGCTTCAAGAAGACGGAACACGGCATTGCCGCGCCGCCCCTGCGCCCGGGCTATCCTGAAGCTTTCCGCAAGCAAATGATTAAAGAAACGGGTGACAAGTACCTGATGAAATAAAAATACCCTTCTCAGGATGAGGCGGAAGGTTCAGATGTGTTTTCCTCGAATATATAGCCGAAACCCTGACGGCTGACAATGTTGGCTGCATAGGGACCAAGTTTCTTTCGGAGGCGGGTGATGTTGACATCGACGGTGCGGTCAGTCACGACCACATCATTCCATACTGTGTCCATCAGTTCTTGGCGAGAGAGCACTTGGCCTCGGTGGGAGAGGAAGAGTTGAAGAAGGTCGAATTCGGCGCGGGTGAGGGCGACACTCTCGCCATTGGCGGTGACGGTCTTTTTTTCTATGTTCATGACCAGTCCTTGGTAACGGAGGGAGGGTTTCCCGAGCCGGGCTTCCACTACGTTCATCACGTAGTCGGCGAGTTTTTCGCAACTGCTGACGATGTCGATGTAGAGGGTGCCCAAATGATAGGAATACTGACGGGCATCCACGTCTTGGATGTTTTGTGCTTTCAGTTGGTCGCGGAGGGCGTTGATGTCCCGCTCCATTTCTTCCGACAGGTCGATGGTCTGATTCTCCTTTCGGCCACTAATCACAACAATCATCTGGGCGATGCTTTCGTTCACCAGACGCAGCATCTGGTGCAGGTGGGCATATTGTTCGGCGGTGAAGTCCTCTCGGCTCTCGCGCTTGCGGAGCAGGGTGCGGGCTGTATTGAAACAAGCATCGCCTATGCTTTCCAGTTCGCTGATTTGGCGGAGCATGGAGCGAATTTTCCCTTTCGTGTCATCTGACAGATGGTCGTTGCTGACTTTTTCCAGATAGAGGGCAATCTCCATCTCCATGTTGTCGGCGATGTTTTCATATTTCTTTATGCGCTCATATTGTCGGTCGAAGTCTTTCTTTTTGAAGAGTGTGAAATTCGGCATCTACAAAAATGCCCCTGCCACAACCTCAAAATCGACGTGCCCCACGTCGCTTTTCCGACATGCCCCACGTCGGTTTTTTGGGGGTGAAAGTATGCCAAGAGTGTATGAGGAATATCAACGGCGGAATGAACATTGACGTCATTGTCAAAGTAGGCGAATTGCAGGCTTGTTTCCCTTGAGTTACAAGGATGATGTTTTGCCAATGGGAATATGAATGATTATTTGTGGTCTTATAAGGATTTTGAGAAAAATGAAAAAAAAATGAAAACATGATTCTGCTTTCGGATTTTTGTGTTATCTTTGCAACAAATCTAAACTTTTTGTTGGTGTGGCGGATAGGATGGGTGATTGATAGAAAGAGAATATGTAAATTGATAGAATATATAGATTGGAAATCGTAAATATAAAAATTGTAAATGAAATTATGGACAACGAACTGATTAAACAGTGTACGGCTGAGGCACAGAAGTGGCTCTCGCCGGCTTTCGATGCCGAGACTCAGGCAGAAGTGAAGGCTATGCTCGATGCAGAAGACAAGACGGCTCTCATCGATGCGTTCTATCAGAATCTGGAATTTGGTACGGGCGGTCTGCGCGGCATCATGGGTGCAGGTACCAACCGCATGAACAAGTACATCGTGGGTATGGCCACTCAGGGCTTTGCCAACTACATCCTTAAGGCATTCCCTGGCAAGAAGGATCTTAGTGTGGTGGTGGGTCATGACTGCCGCAATAATTCTCGTTTGTTTGCTGAGACGGTGGCTGATATCTTCTCTGCCAACGGCATCAAGGCTTATCTCTTCGAGAGCCTGCGCCCCACGCCTGAAATTTCTTTCGCCATCCGTCAGTTGGGGGCTCAGGCAGGTGTAAACATCACCGCCAGCCACAATCCACGTGAGTACAACGGCTACAAGGCATACTGGGACGATGGTGCTCAGGTGCTGGCACCACACGACACGGGCATCATCGACGAGGTGAACAAGGTGACGATTGACCAAGTGAAGTTCACGCCCAACAATGACCTCATCCAGATTATCGGCGGTGAGATGGACATCGACTATCTGAACGCTGTGCATGAGGCACTGGTGGACCAAGAGGTGATTAACCGTCAGAAGGACCTCTGCATCGTTTATTCTCCACTGCACGGAACGGGTCGTGTGATTATCCCTGCTGCCTTGCGCACTTGGGGCTTCCAGAACATCAACGTGGTGAAGGAGCAGATGGTCATCGACGGCAATTTCCCAACCGTGGTTTCTCCTAACCCTGAAAACTCTGAGGCCATGACGCTGGGCATGAAGTTGGGCGACAAACTCAACGCCGACCTTGTGCTGGCTTCCGACCCCGATGCAGACCGTCTGGCTGTCGTTTGCCGCGACCCGAAGGGCGAGTGGTGCATCCTCAACGGTAACCAGACCGCTCTGATGCTCTCCTATTATATTATAGAGAATAAGAAGAAACTCGGTCAACTGAAGGGCAACGAGTTCATGGTGAAGACCATTGTGACAACGGAAACCATCGCTGAAATCGCTAAGCGCAACAACGTGGAGATTCGCGACGTCTATACTGGCTTTAAGTGGATTGCACGTGAAATCAAACTCTCCGAGGGCGTGAAGAAGTATATTGGTGGCGGTGAGGAATCATTTGGTTACTTGCCATTTGACAAGGTGCGCGACAAGGACAGCCCTGCTTCCATTTGTCTGCTCTGCGAGATTGCTGCATGGGCAAAGGATAACGGCATGACGCTGTATGACCTGCTCATGAAGATTTACCTCGACTATGGCTTTGCTTATCAGAATGCCATCAGTGTGACGAAGCCTGGTAAGAGCGGTGCTGACGAAATCAAGCAGATGATGGAAGACTTCCGTAAGAATCCTCCTGCATCGCTGGGTGGTAGCCCTGTGGTGTGCGTGAAGGACTACAAGACGCTGAAGCAGGTGTGCGACGGCGAGGAGTCGGCTCTCGACATGCCAGCCACCAGCAATGTGCTCCAATGGTTCACTGCCGATGGTACCAAGATTTCTGTGCGTCCCTCCGGTACCGAACCTAAGATTAAGTTCTATGTGGAGGTGAAGGGCGAGATGGAGTGTCCGAAGTGCTATCCTGCTGCCACTGCCGAGGCTAAGGCGAAGGTGGATGCCATCAAGAAAGACTTAGGATTGTAATTAGTTAGGAATGAGGAATTAGGAATGAGAAATTGCCATGCGGCTTGCTCCTAATGAGGGAACAACTGGATAGCCAATTCCTCATTCCAAACTCCTCATTTCTTATTCCTAACCTTTATAAATCATGTAAAAAATATGAAAAAGGAACAGTTCCTTGTTTGTGGGCACAATATCCTGACAATGGCCTTTGTCTTTTTGTATGGTACAGGAACTGTATGTGCTCAGGGAAATAATAGTCGATTGGGTGGTGACGACAGCGGAGTGACCTCGTTGAGTGAACGTTTGCTGAAAGTGGAGAAACATTCGGATGCTTTCAATGTGTTCCTAAATATGCACGCATCTTATCAAGAGCGGTTTAATGGTGATGAAGAGGGTGGCTCCTTCAAGGGACGCCAACTGCGTTTGGAGATGAAAGGCACATTTGACGACCATTGGAGTTATCGTTTGCGCTATCGGTTGAACAGGCCAGGTGAACAGCAGGATGATAATTTCTCGAACAATATAGACTTCATGCAGGTCAACTACAAGGTGAATGACCATTGGCGCCTTACGGCTGGCAAGAAGGAGTTGAGCCTTGGTGGTTTTGAGTTCGACTACAATCCGATTCAGGTGATTGAGTATTCGGACTTTGTCAATGGCTTGGCTGAGTTTCATGTTGGTGCACAGGTTGCCTTTACGCCCGTGAAAGGGCACGATTTGCAGTTGGAGGTGTTCAACGCCAACAACAACAGCTTGGGTAAGGCTTATCCTGGTGCCGATTTGAAGGGTTCCAAGCATCCGTTGGGCACAACCTTCAATTGGACGGGTGACATGCTGGGCGGAAAGTTGCAGACATTGTGGGCTTACACCTATATGCATGAAGCTAGTCGGACAGACACCCACTATCTCATGCTGGGTCAGAAACTGAGCTTGAAACGCTGGCAGTGGTTTGTCGATTATTATGCTGCATGGGAGAATGCGGATCGTCATGGTCTTGTGTCGAGCGAGACGGGTGGCGTGGCTCGGAACGTGAACTACAACAGCGTGATCAGCGAACTGCATTATCAGCCGGCTTCTCATTGGAACTGCTTTGTGAAGGGTGGGGTGGAAACAGCCTCGATGAGAAATGATGCCACTTTCAAGAACTACCGTACAAGTTACACCTATCAGGCTGCTGTACAATGGATTCCAGACCTTTCGCAGGATGCCAAAATTTCCTTGGCTTATGTGGGGAAGAAAGTGGATTACAAGGAAGCATGCGGTTTGAAGGACTATAACACAGATCGTATTGAACTTAGTTTAATTTATCGTATAAAGCTTTATTAATACCATCAAATGATGAAACCATTTTTGCAATTGTTTCAACGTTGGATCCAAATGAGCCTTGTGCTCCGTATCTTAATAGGTCTGGTGATTGGTGCCGTTCTTGGAATGGTCGTGCCTGAATGGACGGGCTTTTCCATTCTCGGACAGGTGTTTGTGAGTGCGCTGAAGGCCATTGCCCCCGTGTTGGTGGCGGTATTGGTGGCAGCAAGCATAGCCAAGGCTGGTGGAGGATTGGGACCCCGTTTCCGTGTGCTTATTTTCTGCTATATACTTAGTACATTCATCGCAGCATTGTGCGCAGTGGTTGGCAGTTTCCTCTTTCCTGTCACGCTTCAACTGAATGATATGGTGGAGGGCAATGCGCCAAGTGCGCTGAACGATGTGTTCACGAACCTGCTGACCAATATGGTGACCAACCCGCTGATGTCCGTTTCATCAGCCAACTACATCGGCATTTTGTTTTGGGCTATTTTGGTGGGTATTGCATTGAAAGCATGTGCCAGCAAGCAAACCATTGATGTGGTGAGCGATTTTGCTGAGGTCGTCTCGCAGGTTGTCAAATGGGTCATCCAATTTGCCCCTTTCGGTATCTTGGGTTTGGTTTTCTCGTCTGTGTCAGAGGGCGGACTCAACGTGTTCTCAACCTATGGACATCTGGTGTTGTTGCTGGTGGGATGTATGTTTGCTAATACGCTCATCTTCAATCCGCTTATTTCGTTTTTTGTTACCAAGAAGAACCCTTATCCGCTGCTCTTCACGTGCTTGAAGGAAAGTGGAATTAACGCATTCTTCACACGCTCTTCAGCCGCAAACATCCCCATCAACATGACCTTGTGCAAGCGGCTTAAATTGGATGAGGACTTCTATTCTGTGAGCATTCCGCTGGGTGCCACCATCAACATGGACGGTGCTGCTGTGACCATCACCGTGATGACCTTGGCTGTGGCTAACACCATGGGCGTTGAGGTGTCCTTCATGTCGGCACTCCTCCTCTGCATCATCGCCACATTGGGTGCTTGCGGTGCCTCAGGTGTGGCAGGCGGCTCTCTATTGCTCATTCCGATGGCTTGTTCGTTTTTGGGCATCGGCAATGATGTCGCCATGCAGGCTGTTGCTGTCGGCTTCATCATCGGTGTCATTCAGGACAGTGTGGAGACCGCACTTAATTCCAGCGGTGACGTGTTCTTCACAGCCACGGCGGAGTATTATGACAAAAAGAAGATGGGGAACAAGGAATGAAAAGAATGGGATGACAGAAGAAAACGAAAAAAGGAGTGAAGGCTGATAAAGTCTAAAACTCCTTTTTTTTGAATGTTACCCATTCACCTGTGGCGGGATGCTGAAAGGCGATGCTTTCGGCATGCAGATAGAGGCGGTCGGCAGCTGTACCGTAGAGAATGTCGCCTTTGATGGGGTGTCCGAGCCCTTCGGGATGGGCACAGTGGATGCGCAGTTGATGAGTGCGACCTGTTTGGGGATAGAGTTCAATGCGTCTATCCCCTTTATATATATAATGTGTGATGGCAGGCTTGCCATAGCGTTGATTCACCACTTGGCGTGGTGAGTCGAACGGGTTGCGAGAGAGAGGCAAGGAGATGATGCCTTCGCATGACTGTTCTGGACGAAGAGGAGTCTCAAGAATCGCCACATATTTCTTTCTTACCTCGTGGTGAACAAATTGCTGTTGGAGTCTTCGGCAGGTTTCAATATCTTTGCCTGCAAGGAGTAACCCGGAAGTGTCTTGGTCGAGTCGATGAACAAGGCGAATCTCGGGATTGATGGAGCAAAGATGTTCCGCAAGTGACACCTCGCCGTGGTTGCGGCTGGGTACGGAAAGTAGTCCCGAAGGTTTGTAAACCACCAGCATGCTGTCGTCTTCGTGGACGATATGCACCTGCTTCAACAGTGCCTGTCCACGGGCAAAAAGTGGATTATCCTCCACTTTGAGTCCTTGCAGCATGAAGGTGAGGATGGGAAAGCATTTGTGTTGGCAAGCAGGGTAGAAGTGCCCCTCAATGCGCATGTCGTTGCCTTGGGAAGGTCCCACCCAAAATTCTTCCATGCAGATTGGCTTCAAACCATGCAGGTAGGCATATTGCAGGAGTTTTGGGGCACAGCATTCGCCTGAACCCGCCGGGGGAATGCCATAGTTAGGCTTTGGCTTTTCTGCCTGTCGCCCTTCCTTGTAATTAATATAATCTTCCTCGCTGAAAGGTGACTTGGCATCCTTGAAAATGTCAAGAAGGTCTGCTACTTCCTCGTTCGCATTCAGCATTCGGAACTGCCGGAAAGTCCATTGCTGCAGGGCTTGCGATTTCTCTTTCCGCAAGGTTTTCAGTTCCGCTTTCTCTGCCTCGTTGCTGCAGTCATTGATTTGGTGGGTCAAGTCCACAATCCGTTGTTCCTCTTCCCTAAAATATCCCTGCTGTAAGTCACAGACAGGAGGCACAAAACCCTCGTGATGGTATGAACCGTTGTAAATGCCTGAGAATGCTCGGAGGTAGTAGCGTTTTCCCTTATGCGCCACCACCAGCACCCCAAACATCTTTCCCTCGTGGGGATACATCTCTGGGGTGTGGTGGCAATACTCAATCACCTCCTTTGCTGCCAGTTGGCAAAGGGGGTGAGGACGGTAGCAGAAGGGGTAGGTGAATTGTGGAGGGGATGGAATGCCTTCTGCTTCAAGGGGGAGGGGATGGAGCAGAGATAACATACCTTTATTTTTCGATGCCCACTCGTTGTGTGGGTGCCTTTTCCACGTTTCGTTTATCTACTTGCGTGACCACCTTGGCAGCCAGGCTCATGAAGGCAATGCCCTCGGGCGAAGCAGGATTGAGCACGGCTGGTTCACCCTTGTCACCTGTTTCACAAACGGATTGAATAAGGGGAATCTGTGCCAAGAGCGGCACATTCAGTTCTTCAGCCAACTGCTTGCACCCCTCCTTGCCAAAGATGTAGTATTTATTCTCAGGCAATTCGGCAGGAGTGAACCACGCCATGTTCTCGACGAGGCCAAGAATGGGCACATTCACCTTCTCGTTCAGATACAT
>Ga0256406_1004143_pt1 | contig 17037 bp, 10 predicted proteins | sample RumenRJG_03DNA_FD_185986 | JGI IMG/M metagenome (GOLD analysis project Ga0256406, IMG submission 185986) | Bovine rumen microbial communities from Lethbridge, Alberta, Canada - RJG_03 | ecosystem: Host-associated > Mammals > Digestive system > Stomach > Rumen | place: Canada: Alberta | collected... | reverse complement strand
AACTCCTAACTCCTAACTCCTAACTCCCTTCTTCTCGTCTCTCTTCGACTTCGACTTGATGACAAGCCACACACCGGAGAAGACCAGCAAGACTGCAACGCCCTGCGGCAAGGTGAAGACACTCATACCCACTGCCACGCTGACAACAACCGACACAATGGGCTGAACATAGTTGTACACACTCACCACCGTGGGACGGAGCACTCCCTGTGCTACCACGCTGAGCAAATAGCTCACAAAAGTGCCAAGCACAACTACATAACCGACCTCTAACCATGTGGCTGTAGTGAACGAAGCCCAAGGCAACTGGGTGACATGCCACGTCGAAAAGGGAAGAATCAACAAGGATGCCCATGTAAACATCCATTTATTGACCGTAAAGACGTTGTACTTGCGGATGATCGGATTGAAAAGCGCCAAATAGAGCGCAAAGGAGAATTGTGCGAAGATACACATCAGGTCGCCACGGATGTCACCCACCTTGGCATTGCCCGCACTGGCACTGCTGAGAATCAGGATGAGCGCTCCACAACAGCCAATGGCCACACCCATGGCCTTCTTCCAAGTGATGGGCTCCTTGAGGATGAAGAACGAAAGCACCATGGCAAAGATGGGCATCGATGTGGTAACGATGCTCGCATTGACCGGTGAGGTGATATTCAATCCAATATTGAAAAGACACTGGTTGAACACGATGCCGAGCACGGCCGCACCCGCCAATTTCAAGATGTCGCACTTTGGAATATGCTCTTGCGGACCTATGAACGAGGCAATCCAAAAGAGCAGTGCTGCACCCGCCACACGAAAAGAAACTACAGAAATGCCATCAAAACCCGTGTTCATCGCATCTTTGGCTATCGGAGCCATGAAGCCCCAGATAGCCTCAGCGGTAAACATACTCAGATGTGCCTGCAAAGGCACGTTGTTACCCTTCATATAATCATTCTATTGCTAAATCATCCACAAAATTACTAATAAATGCAACGGCATGAAACAACATAAGAATATTTTTCTTATATTTGTGCCAAAACTATAAAACCATGCAGAAATACGCAGATTATATTACTCAAATAGAGATTGACGCCCTTTGGAGTGGCCACAAGCATATCCTGTGGAACCTCGACCGAAAGGTGAACATCCTGAGCGGTGTCAACGGCGTGGGCAAGAGCACCATATTAAACAAGGTGGTGAAGGGACTGGCCCAAGGCGGAGAGTTTCCTTCCCATCTGCTCAAGGGCGTGCACCTGAAAGTAAGTCCCGAGGACGCACGATGGTTACGCTTCGACATCATCCGTTCTTTCGACCGTCCGCTGCTCAATGCCGAGGTCATTGCACAGATGAATGCGTCGCTGGCCACCGAACTCGACTTCCAGCTCTACAAGCTCCAGCGCAAGTATCTCGACTATCAGGTGAACATCGGCAACCGCATCATCTCCGTCCTGCAACAGGGCGGTCCCGATGCTGCCCAAAAGGCCCAACAGCTCTCCGAACCCAAACGCAAGTTTCAGGACATCATGGACAGTCTGTTTGCCGACACGGGTAAGAAAATCATCCGCACGGAAAACGAGATACGCTTCTCACAGATTGGCGAGGTGCTGGTGCCCTACCAACTCTCCTCGGGTGAGAAACAGATCCTCGCCATCCTGCTCACAGTGCTCGTCGAAGACAACCTGCCCTATGTGCTCTTCATGGATGAACCCGAGGTGAGCCTACATATCGAATGGCAGAAACAGCTCATCGACCTCATTCTGCAGCTCAACCCCAACATTCAAATCATTCTCACTACCCATTCACCCGCCGTCATCATGAACGGATGGATGGACAAGGTCACAGAGGTAAGCGACATCACCGTTACCAAGTCTCAGCCTTAAACATCTCTTTCTATGTCCAAACGATTAAGAGACAACCTCACGTCGGACTACTTCGGTGCCGCCAACCGCCTCAACTCCCGGCAACAGCGCAAGAAGATCATTGCCTATGTCGAGAGCTACGACGACGTGTTCTTCTGGCGCAGCATCCTCAGTCAGTTTGAGACCGACAGCTATTACTTCGAGATCATGCTGCCCACCCGGCAGAACGTGCTCGAACGGGGCAAGAAAGCCGCACTCATGAGCGCGCTCAGCGGCAAGACCGGGCAATGGCTCATCGCATGCGTCGACGCCGACTACGACTACCTCATCCAGGGCGCCACCTATACCTCTCGCATCATCCTCAACAGTCCCTTCGTATTCCACACCTATGCCTATGCCATCGAGAACATGCAGTGCTATGCGCCCTCACTCCATGAAGTGAGCGTGGCTGTGACACTCAACGACCATGTCATCTTCGACATGCAGCAGTATCTCGAACAGCTCTCAAAGGCCATCTATCCGCTCTTCGTATGGAACATCTGGTACTACCGCACCGACCATTACAACCAGTTCACCATGACCGACTTTCTGCGCGTCATCGAGACCGGTGCCTTCTCCATCGGCTACGCCAACCAGATCATTGAAACCGTCAGACGTAAGGTCAACAAGAAATGTGAGCAACTGCGGCAACGCAACCCCAACTCCGCCGAAAGCTACAAGCGCCTGGAAGATGACCTCGCACGCTTGGGCGTCACCCCTGCCACCACCTATCTCTACATCCAAGGCCATCACCTCTTCGACAAAGTAGTGCTGCCAATGCTCAACAAGGTCTGTGAAAAACTCATCCGGCAACGGCAGGCCGAAATAGAACGGCAAAGCCAGCACGGCACACAGCGACGCAACGAACTGTCGTGCTATACCAATTCGGTAACCGACACCACGGCTATGCTTAAGAAAAACATGGGCTTCTTCATGAGTGAACCTTATCAGCGCATCAAGGCTGACCTCACAAAATATATGGACAGCCTCAAAACAGCAAATGTGACCAAGGAAACCGATGCCTGACCAGAGCGAAGACCGATGTTGCGCATAAGATAATACAACCTATCACTTCAAATCAAAATCAAAGGAACCAAAAACTTTGACATAAGCTCTTTCACTATTGCGATATTTGTCAGCAAGCACCCCTTTATTCAAAAATATCGCAATAGTGAGCCTCTTTAGCAATGCATTGATTATAAACAAGTTACAAATATATCATCAGAAATGGACAACTTGGACGGAAAGGAGCATTTGCCTTCTCGCCGAAACTCCAGTGCTTCTTCGGCGAAACTCCACCGCCATCTCGGTGAAACTCCGTTATCTCTTCGGCATAATCTCAGCTACCTTACGCCGAAATGTCACCATATTAAGCATTAGAAGACGCATCTCAGATGGTTGCAAGCCCTCCGATTCGTGTCAAAAGGGGATAAACCTAACAAAAACAGCCCACTTCCCAAATGTTAAAATATTGTCAGTTTTGTTGACAAAAGGCAGACGAGTGATAGTGAACCAAAGTCACAGGGGTTGTCAGGAGCGCCCCAAAAAGTGTGGCGACCGCCCATACCTTCCAATAACGACAATAAGCCATTGACAAAACAGCAGTTTGGACGTTATTATTGGTACAAAAAGAAACATTTTAGCTATCAATGAGTCAAAATTCTTAGCAGGTTTTGTACAATTGCCCAAGTTTTTGTAACTTTGCGAAAACCAAATAACAACAGTACAGCATGAAACAATTATTACTGAGTGCTGCAGCTGCCTTTTTGTCAACGGCAGCACTCGCCCAGACATCTCCCCTTTGGATGCGCTACCCCGCCATCTCACCCGACGGTCAGACCATTGCCTTCTCTTACAAAGGCGACCTATGGACGGTAGGCACCAATGGCGGCCAGGCCCATCAGCTCACCACCAACCCAGCCTACGACGCCTACCCCGTGTGGAGCCCCGACGGACAACGCATCGCCTTCGCCTCTAGCCGCGAGGGCAGCATGGACGTGTATGTCGTAAGCAAGGATGGTGGCACCCCAAAGCGGCTGACCACCGACAGCGGCGACGAGTATCCCATGACGTGGCGCGACAATAGCCACGTGCTACTACAAGCCAGCATCATGCCCACGGCCCGCAGCATCATCTTCGCCGACGGCACCTTCCCACAAGTATATGAAGTGAGCACTGACGGAGGGCGCATGCATCTCTTCTCTACCATCCCCATGTGCGACGCCAGCATGAACAAGGACGGCGCCGTGCTCTATCACGACCTGAAAGGCTACGAAGACAAGTTCAGAAAGCACCACCAGTCACCCATCTGCCGCGACATCTGGCTCTTCAAGGACAAGCACTTCACCAAGCTCACCACCTTCAAGGGCGAGGACCGCAACCCCGTATGGGGCGATGCCAACAGCTATTATTATCTGAGTGAGGAAGACGGCACATTCAACGTCTATCGCCGACAACTCGACGGCAGCGGCAAACAACAGCTCACCCACTTCGCCGGCAACCCCGTGCGCTATCTCTCACGCGCCACCAACGGCACGCTCTGCTTTGCCTACGACGGCAGCCTCTACACACTGCGCGATGGCAGCCAACCCACAAAGCTGAACATCACCATCACCGCCGACGAAGGCAACGACAGCCTCTACCGGCAGGTACGCTCGTCGGGAGCCACCGAGATTGCCCTCTCGCCAAAGAACAAGGAGATTGCCTTCGTACTGCATGGCGACGTCTACGTAACCTCTCTCGACTACAAGACCACCCGACAGATCACCGACACACCCGAGCAGGAGCGCAACATCAATTTCTCGCCCGACGGCCGCAGTCTGGTCTATGCCTCAGAGCGCGGTGGCCTCTGGCAGATTTATCAGACATCCATTGCCAAAAAAGACGAGAAGCAGTTCACCTATGCCACCGACCTCAAGGAGGAGCAACTTGTGAAGTCCGACTCGGTCTGCATGCAACCAGCCTACAGTCCTGATGGCAAGAGCGTGGCCTACATCGAGAACCGCGGCACGCTGAAGGCTATTGACGTGAAGACCAAAGCCGTGCGCAAGCTCATGGACGGCCGTTACCAATACAGCTACGCAGACGGCGACCTGTGGTTCCAGTGGAGCCCCGACAGCCGGTGGCTGCTGTCCAACTACATCGGCAATGGTGGTTGGAACAACAGCGACATCGCACTCGTCCCGGCTGACGGCAGCCAGAAGATTACCAATCTCACCAACAGCGGCTATAACGACAGCGACGGCCGTTGGGTGATGGGCGGCAAGGCCATGCTCTTTCAGAGCGACCGCGCCGGCTACCGCAGCCATGGCAGCTGGGGCGCAGAGAGCGACGCCTACATCATGTTCTTCGACCTCGATGCCTACGAGCGCTTCCGCATGAGCAAGGAGGAGCGCGCCCTCTACGACGAGCAGAAGAAGGAAGAAAAGAAGGAAGAAGACAAAAAAGCTGACAAGAAGGTGAAGGTGAAGTTTGACCTTATCAAGAGCAAGAAGGCCAAAGACAACAAAGATGACAAGGCCACAGCCGTCAAGCCCTTGCAGCTCGACCTGGCCAACTGCCGCGACCGCGTGATGCGGCTCACCGTGAACTCGTCAAATATGGGCGACGCCATCCTGAGCAACGGCGGTGACACGCTCTACTATCAGGCCCGCTTCGAAGGGGGCTACGACCTCTGGCGCCACACGCTGACCGACAACAAGACCGAACTGGTGGTGAAGAACGTCGGCCGAGGAGGCTTGGAGGCTGACGCCGACTTCAAGAACCTCTACCTCTGCAACGGCGGCATCAGACAAGTGAACCTCAGCAACAATACGACGAAGTACATCGAATTCGAAGCCCGTTTCAACTACCGTCCTTATGCCGAGCGCGCCTACCTCTTCGACCACGTCTGGCGGCAGGTGAAGGAGAAGTTCTACGACCCGAAGCTGCATGGCGTCGACTGGGACGGCTATCGCAAGACCTACGAGCGCTTCCTGCCTTATATCAACAACAACTACGACTTCCGCGACCTGCTATCAGAGATGCTCGGTGAGCTCAACGGCTCGCACACCGGAGCCCGCTATTATCCCGATGGTGCCTCACTGCGCACGGCAGCGCTCGGACTGTTCTACGACGACAACTACCAGGGCAACGGCCTGAAAGTGGAAGAAGTCATCAAGCGCGGTCCCTTCGACGAACGCAATACGGGTGTCAAGGCCGGCGACATCATTGAGAAGATCGATGGGCAGCCCATTCTGAAGGACGCCGACTTCACGTCGTTGCTCGACGGCAAGGCCGGTCAGCGCGTGCGGGTGTCGGTGTTCAGTCCTGCCAAAAAGAAGCACTTCGACGTTGTGGTGAAAGCCATCAGCCGCAGTCAGCAGGATGAACTGCTCTATCGCCGCTGGGTTGACCGCAACCGTGCCGTCGTCGACTCGCTATCGCACGGCACCGTCGGCTACGTGCATGTGGAAGCCATGGACAGCCGCAGCTTCCGCACGGTGTTCAGCCAACTGCTCAGCGACTCGATGCGGCAGAAGAAAGCCGTAATCGTGGACGAGCGCAACAACGGTGGCGGCTGGCTTCACGACGACCTCTGCACACTGCTCTCGGGCAAGCAATACGCCAAGTTTGTCGCCCACGGCAAATACATCGGCTACGACCCTTGGAACAAATGGGTGAAGCCATCGTGCGTAATGATCAATGAGAACGACTACAGCAACGGCCATGGCTTCCCCGCCATCTACAAGACGCTGGGCATCGGGAAGCTCGTCGGCGCGCCGGTAGCCGGCACCATGACTGCCGTGTGGTGGGAATCACTGATGGACAACTCCCTCGTCTTCGGCATCCCACAGGTTGGCAACATGGACATGAATGGCAAATACATGGAAAACGCCGAGCTCGAGCCCGACGTGGAGGTGTACAACACACCCGAGGACTGCATCAACGGCAACGACCAACAGCTCAAGCGGGCTGTGGAGGTGATGATGCAGCAATAAGATTACACATTACCTAAAAAGACGTGGGCTATGCCCTCGTCATAAGCTATGGCCTCGGCACGCCGCATATCAGCAAGCGGCGTTGTCGGGGCCTCTTGCATCTTATACATCGGGAAGAATCGGGAGATGTGGAGCGCACAGTCGGCCATGTCGTGGTCTACGAGCCAGCGAAACATGCGATGAAGCCCGGCATCATCGGTATTGATACCAGGAATGAGCAACAACGTAACCTCGAGATGCACACCAGCCTCGCGGAGGATGGTCAGCGTGCGCAGCACGGGTTCGAGCGACGCCCGGTTGTATTGCCGGTAAGTCTCATCCGAAAACGACTTCAGGTCTACATTGGCCGCGTCAAGCAGTGGAGCCAGGTCGCGCAACGGCTGTTCGTTGACGTAGCCCGCACTGACCAACACGTTGTAGAGCCCTGCCCCGTGGGCCAGCCGCGCGATGTCCGTCATATACTCTATCCATGTCAGCGGTTCTGTATACGTATAAGCGATGGTGGGCAGATGATGCTGGCGGGCCAGCGCCACCATCTGTTCGGGCTCGCATTCGTCGTAAGGCACGTCGTCGGGACCCACCTGCGAGATGGCATAGTTCTGACAGTTGGGACAGCGCAGGTTACAGCCCGTGCAAGCCAGCGACAGGCAACGTGTACCGGGATGCCACAGCGCCAGCGGCTTTTTCTCAATGGGATCGTCGGCAATGGCGCACGGTCTTCCATAAGCCAGCGAATAGAGTCTGCCGCCCACATTCTTTCGTGAGCGGCAACGGCCCGTCCGCCCCTCCCCTATCACGCATTGGTGAGGACACAGACGGCACACGACCCTGCCGTCCGCCTCACGGTCATAATATAAGCATTCTTTCATCGCAACACCTTCATATCTGTTTTGACCAAGCCATAGGACCGGGCCCTCCGCTCACCGGTAGGGTTCTTCAAAGCGAATGGCCTCATACGTATAGAGGTCAGCCGTGCGCCAACCGTCCCAGCCTATGCCGGCCTTGTCCTGCGCACAGTGTCCGAGGAACTCCTCTTTTGTCCAGTTCACCTCATCAGCAACCTGAGGCAGGAAGGTGCCGCTGCGATAGCCTTTACGCATGTAGATGCCCTGCTCGCCGTAATGAAACTCGCTGATGTCGTGGATGCGGTGCAAGGGCGTGAGCACACTGATCTCCAGCGTCAGGTCGGGCAGCTCGTCGGCGCTGAGCGGCAGGAAGCGAGGATCCTCGAAGGCTGCGGCATGAGCCATCTCACGCGTAATCCTGCCCAAGGCAATGTCCTCGCCAAAATGACCGATGCAACCACGCAACCGGCCGTGCTTGGTCAGTGTGACAAACACGCCACATTTCACGTCAAACACCTTTGTGGGCCTCACCTCGCGCTGTTGACTGCCCGGTGAGATGGCGTTCCAGGCTACATTGAGCAACTGCCGCTTGTCATCGTCGGTCAGACTGAAACGCGGGGTCGTCTCTTGCTGTCGCCACAGTACAAACGAGTGATAGCCCACCACCTCGTCTTTTCCGCCATAGGGTGAGTCGCCCGAATTGCGGTAGGCCACATGTTGCAACTTGAGGTCCCGTGCCATATTGCCTTCCTTTGCCGTGTCCTGCGCCATGAGCAACAGCACCTCAATGCCACACGCCCCGCAGGCGCTCGTGACCAGATGAGGAATGTCGAGTGAGGCGTTCTTGCGCAGTGCTGCCGTGAAGTCAGACAAACGGCCCGACTGCATTCCCTCAGCCATATTACCGTCAGCGGTAAGCGCATCGGCATAAGCCGGATAATGGCAGAAGTCACTGCTGATGACAAACAGGTTGTGTGCATTGAAATAAGGCCGCAGTGCGTCGGCTATCTCCTTGAGTGCCGGCAGCGTCTCCGTGCCAATGATAATAGGCACGATGGGCGCCATCTCCTTCAGCCGCGTCTGCAAGAAAGGCAACTCCACTTCGAGGCAATGCTCGCGGTCATGGGCCGATGGTACGTAGCTGAACACAGCATGACGGCGGATGAGCTCACTACACAGCGCTGTGTCCACCGGCACGTCTCCCAGCGGTGTGTGATAGGCGGCAAAGGCATTGTTGACAGATGCGCCGTCGACATAAGCATGATGCGACGGTCCCAATAGAAAGATATGGTCGTAATGGGCGTCGGTTGGCAACCGCAGAAAAGCCGCGGCCGCCACAGACCCCGAGAACACATAGCCGGCATGGGGCACGATGACGGCCTGCACCACGGAGTCGGTCGCCGGATGATCGATCGGAGCCAGCTGACGGGCCTCCAAGAAACAATGTCGGAGGTTGGCCTTAAGGTCGTCGACGTCGGCCTCATAAAACTGTCCCGCAACGGCAGGACGACGAATGACTTGAGATGATTGAGCCATAACTGTTCCTCCAATAAATAAAAGAGACGGTATCAGAAGTACGGTAGTAAAGAAGCTCAGAAGTACGGTAGTAAAGAAGTTCTGAAGTCCAGTCATATGCTTAAGTTTATGGTAATCGGGTATCATTAATCTAATGACTGGACTTCCGTACTCCTGGACTTCCGCAACATTCTCTTGACAATACGCGCCCGTTTTCATTGAATGGGTTCCAAAGTGATAATCTCATCGGGCACTGCCGATGACTCCACTTCTATCTGCGTGGCCGCAAGACGATGGATAAACGACACGTCGGCAGCCACTTCGTCGATGGTCTCCTGCACGGGATAGCCACGGCGACCCTCACGGAAATGCATGAGAATCTTCAAGCAGGGATGCTTGAGATGGTCGATAACCTCCTGAGCCTCAGCCGACGAGATGGTGAAATAACTGGCACAAGGCAGAAGCACGACATCAGCGGCGTCGAAGAAATGATACTCCTCGGCTGTCGGCAGACGTCCGAGATCGCCCAAGTGACAGACGGTAAGGCCGTCGAAGTCGACCTTCGTAATGTCGCTCAACCCGCGATGGGCACCATCGTGATGGTCGTGGGGCACCGTGAGCTTGCTTACCTTGAATGTCAGCGTCTTTCCGCTGACACGCACCAGGTCGGCCGCGTTATGATCGTCGTGGCCATGCGAGCACGACACGACATCAGCTTCCAGCCCACGCGGCAACTGAAGGCCCGGCACACTGCCGTCGGCGTAGGGATCGAAGAGTATGGAGCCTGACGATGACTCTACCTTGAAACAACTGTGGCCGTAGTAACTGATTTTGACTTTCGACATGATGGAATCCTTTCTTTGGTAATAATGACTATGTATTTTGGACAAATATAAGGAAAAAAACTCAAAGCATGCGTTATTTTACAAAGTTTTGCAATTATCTAGTTGAAAAAAACGTAACTTTGCAACAACCAGTCATACATTATACGCAAGCTATGAGACACTTACTTACCATTCTTCTCTTCTGCCTTAGCCAACTGTCACTGAGTGCACAGACGCGCTATGTCGACTTGCTCCACTTCGACCTCATCGGTAAGGCCACCACCCACACGCTGACGCCTTACGACCGACTGCCCGACACGCTGCAGCACCGCATACGCAAACCACTGTGGGATCTCAGCCGTAATACAGCCGGACTGTCAGTACGGTTTCGCAGCAACAGCACGGCCATCAGCCTCAAATGGGAAAACCTCAACGGCTTCCACATGGACCACATGACTGATATCGGCGTGCGTGGCTTCGACCTTTACGCACGGCAATCCGACGGCACCTGGCACTTCGCCGGGGTGGCCAGGGTGCGCAGCGGAAAAGAAGGCAACTCAATCATCGTGAAAAACATGACGCCCGAATGGCGTGAGTACATGCTTTTTCTGCCGCTCTACGACGGTGTAGTAAAGGCCGCGATAGGCATCGACTCGACGGCATCCATTGAGAAAGCACTTGTCAACGACCCCATAACGCAACAGCCCATCGTATTCTATGGTACCAGCATCATGCAGGGAGGATGTGCCTCACGCCCCGGCATGGCTTATACCAACATCCTGCAGCGGCGGTTGCACCGCGCATGCGTCAACCTGGGATTCAGCGGCAACGGACTGCTCGACCTCGACGTGGCACGGGTCATGGCAAGCGTCGACGCCAGTGCCTTCGTGCTCGACTTCGTACCCAATGCCACCGTGAAGCAGATGCGAGACAGCATGATGACATTCTACCAAATCATCCGCGATGCCCATCCCACGACGCCCATCCTCTTTGTCCACGACCCCATCTTCAGCACTACGTCCTACAACCAGTCGCTGCGGAAAGAGGTAACCGAGAAGAATGAGACCGTCGACTCCATCTTCGCCATCATCCAACGCCGCGACCACCACGTCGAAATGCTGCAAGGCACCAACCAACTGTGCGAAGACGGTGAGATGTTTGTCGACGGCATCCACCTCACCGACCTCGGTATGATGCGGTGGGCCAACCTACTCGAACCTGTTCTGAGAAGGATGATGAAGGAATAGGTGAAGGCAGACGGCTCAGTGGTAATTATGTCCACGCCATGCCCGTTGGCACAAAGGGCGTCATCAGGTTTTAACAGCCTATAAGTCTTTGCCATAGATATTGGGCCTCGTCGAAACACTTTATAATGGGAACAGCCAAGAGGTAGGATTCGCTTTCGAATCACATACAAAATAAATAAAGGCCGGCAATAACTTGCCGACCTTTATTATAAACATAACAAGGTGTCGTTACTTGTCCAGTGTTAATGTTTCAGGAGCGGTGCCGAAGCTACCAGCAGAAACGGTGAACTTGAAGTTGAACGTGAACGTCTTCGTCGAAGCGTCGTAGGTGCTACCCTGGTCGGTCATGCTCACCATTCCGTATGAGGAGTGTACATATCCCGTCTCGATGGCGCCGCTGGGATATACCGTTACGTTGGAGCCGTTGGGCGAGAAGGAGAAGCCATACCCATCCTTATAGAGGCTCTTGATGCGGTAGCGGTTGCCGACGGTGGAATATTCCACATCCACTTTCCATGAGCCGCCGAAGAACGATGAGGTCCACGTGCCCTGTCCGTAGGGTTTGTAGTCCAGTCCGGCGAACTGAATAGTTTGCTGCGTCTTGGTGTTGCCGCGGACAGCCACCACGGTGATGTCGTAGAGTCCGTGCAGGTCCTTTACGTATACGTCGGTGTCGCTGGCAGCCTTAAGGTCGAGCTTCGTGCCTTTCTCTACAACATAGTCGGCATATTGCTGGTCTGTCATATTCAAGGCCTTCTTCTCGTCGTTGAGCTGAGCCAGGTAATAGACCTCTTGCACGGCAGAATTGGTGATGACGCGGAAGCGGCAGTCGTTATCAGCGTTGTAGCCGTCTCCTGCGGTATATTTATAGACCGAGGCCACTGGTGTGGAATCGTGGCCAGGATCCGTGCCCTCGTCTTCCTGACAAGCTGCGAACATTGTCAAGGATAGAAGCATCAAGGTCAATCTTTCAAATATATTTTTCATTGTATATGCTTTTATAAGTTCTACATTTTACCATTTGAATGCGGGAGAATCCTCTGAAGGCTGCACAGGATCTGGGTTGAGCGTCATGCCACCGTTTACTCCGCTCTCGGTGTCCACGAAGGTCCAAACCATCCAGTTGGGTACGGAGGTTGTGTTCCAGCGGGCTCCCTCGGTATGGTTGGTACCGGCGTAGCTGCGGATGATACCCTTGTTGAGACGCTTGATGTCGAAGGTGGCAAAGCCCTCGCCCCAAAGTTCTACACGACGCTGCCACCACACCTCGTTTTGAAATTCAGAAGTCTTGGCGTTATAGTAAGCCTCGTTGTGCTTGCCGTAAACGTACTGCGGATCACGTGTCTTAGCAAATTCGGTGAGAAGCTGCTTGCCACGAGCCAAGTCTTGCATTCCTGCTGCCTCAATCTCGATGAGCTTCATTTCCTCCACGCGCATCAAAGGAACGGAAACCTCCCAAATCTTATACTTCTCGTCAAGGATACCACTCTTGGGACGGAATTTGACGTTCAAGCCTCCATAACCATATTTATTGACTTGTCCGAGGCGGTAAAGCAATTTTGCCCCGTCGTTGTCCTGATGGCAAGAGTAAGGCTTCAGCAAGTTCAGCAGCTCGCTGGTCTTCTTCTCCTCGGCGAGGGTGTCGGCACTGAAGGGCAGCCAGCACTTCTTGCGGAAGTCGGTATTGGGAATCGTGCTATAGAGATGCTTGTCGATGACCTGCGGGCCGCCGAAGGTAGTGGCATATCCTGCGACTTCATCGCCCAAGCTGTTCTCCGTGATCATGCAGGAGCCCCAAGAGTCATTGCCGTCGTTGGTGGTGATGCTGGGGTCGGTGTCCTTGAACTGTGTGGCAAACATCCATGAGGAGTTGTTGTCAGGCGTATTGAAGCCGTTGGAATGGTCGAGGAACTGGCTCTCGTTCATCACGGTGTAGCCCTGCTGGGCGAGCTTGGCATACTTCTCGGCGTTGGCCCAGTCCTGCTTCTCCAGGTAGACGCGTGCCTTGAGGCCATAGACGACACTCTCGTCGGGCGTGTACTTGTCCGAGCGCTGATAGTCGGCGAGGTCTTTCTCGGCGGCGTCGAGGTCCTTGAGCATGAATTCGAAGGCCTCGTCCCACGTCATGCGCTCCTGGTTGCGCGACTCGGCGGCTGTGCGCACTTCGTCGGCCTTGATGGTCGTCAGCGCGTTATGATCCTCGGAGTAAGGCTTCTGTGCGTACATGCGGCAGAGGTCGAGGTAGAACATAGCGCGCATGGCATAGGCGATGCCGACACCATGCTTATGCGTCTCGTCTGGCTCGGCATAGTTGGCGGCTCCACCGGCAGCAATGACCTTGTTGCAGTCGTTGATCCATCCGTAGTACAGTGTCCAGGGGAACTGGCCGACGGCATACCCGGAAGCCAGGTAATTGACGTCACTGTACCAGGCAGAATAGGGATTGCTGCCGGCGGCCACGACGTCCTGACCCTCCACATCACGTGTGAGGAAGAACGACGTATAGCCATAGTCCCAAACCTTATTTTTGGAAGTAGTATACAGGCGTTTGCCCGACAGGTTGCCGGTAAGGTTAGATACCAAGCTGGTAAATGCACCTGGAGCATCGCTAACTTGCTCCTGCGAAGGTGCTCCGTTCTGTGGTGTATATTCCTCTATACAGCCGGTAAGACTTAAAGCAATAGTACCGGCAAAAAGGAGAGAAGTTATTTTCTTTGTTTTCATTTCTGTTCTGTTTAATCACATTAGAAAGATACCTGAATGCCACCCATGATCGTGCGTACCGGTGCATATGAGTCAATACCAAGAGATGTAGTACCCTGGAAGTCGAAGCGTGGGTCAAGTCCCTTGCGTGCCGACCAGAAACAGAGGTTCTGCCCCTGTACATAGACACGAATTTTACTCAGCATGAGTTTGTTGACAATAGCTCTCGGAAGTGTATATCCAACCATGAAAGACTGGAAATTGAGATAGCGGGCACTTGTGAGGAAACGTGTAGACTGTGAGGTCACTGTTTGATCACCATACTGGAAACGTGGAATGTTCGACGATGTGTTGTTGGGTGTCCATGCTTTCAGAATGTCCTTATGGTAAGTATAGCCAATGTGGTTGCTGCTGTAGGAAGGTGCCATCAGCTCAGCATAACCGAAGTCATAGATCTTGCCACCTAACTGAAAGTCAAAGTTTGCCGACACGTCGAAGCCGTAAGCCGACAGCGTGGTAGAGAAGCCACCGTTGGCCCAAGGCAGCATGTTGTGGGTGTAATACGATGCCTCGTTCCAGTTGGTCGTCGTGTAGGAGTGCTTCGTGCCGGGCTTGCTGGAGTTGGAGAGGGTACCGGCCTGGTACTGCTTGAAGATGTCCTCGTCGACCCAGTAGAGGGGCTCGCCCTTCTCGTTGACACCGGCATAGTCGGGCAGCATGGCGTTGTAGAGCTGCCCGCCCTCAGCGTACCACATAGACACGTTGAAGCCGTTGCTCACGTCGGCCTGAGACCAGCCTCCGTAGTTTGCAATTTTATCCGGTGAGAGCTTCAGAATCTTTGCGTTGTTGTGTGAGATATTACCACTAACATTCCAAGTGATGTCTTTTGTACGGATGACATCAGCACTGAGAGTGAGCTCCACACCACGGTTGCGGATAGAGCCGATGTTGTCGTAGTAGCCACGAACGCCATTGCTTTCTGGAAGTTGCTCCCAGAAAAGAAGGTTTGTAGTGTGCTTGTTGTACCAGTTAAACTCACCGTTGACGCGGTTGTTGAACAAGCTGAACTCCAAACCGATGTTGAAGTTGGTCGTCGTCTCCCATGTGATCTCGTCATTACCAATTTGGGCAAACGAAGGAAGCATCTGCTTATTACCTTTACTCAAGCTGTAGCGGTCGAGGAACTGGAAGTCAGGGATACCGTCGTTACCCTGCTGTCCGACAGAAGCCTTGAATTTGAGGTTGTTGACCCATGTGGCGTTCAAGTCCTTGAAGAACTTCTCCTTGGAGATGATCCAAGCGCCGCCGACGCTCCAGAAGTCACCCCAGCGGTGGTCCTTGGAGAAGCGGGAGGAAGCGTCACGACGGTAGCTGGCTTGTGCGAAGTAGCGCTGGTCGTAGTTATAGAGCACATTGCCGAAGTAACCCTCCACATTGTAGTTCGTAGCGTTGGAGGTGCTGTTGTACCGGTCAGAGAAAGCAGCGATCTCCTGAATGTCGGGGGAGAATCCACCGCGTGCCAAAGCTTCCAGCAGGTCTCTGTGTGACTTGTACCACTCATGTCCGAGCATAGCCTGGATGTCGTGCTGGCCAAAGGTCTGATGGTAGTTGAGCGTCTGAATATAATTCTGACGGCGTGACACCGTGTTAAGCTTGTCGATGGAGCCATTCTCGGAAGCTGCGGCACCGATGTACGGGTTGCCGTAGATGCTGTATTGTGACAGGCCGAGCGTGTAGTTGTTGTTCGACGAGAACTTCAGCCACGGTGTGAAGTTGATGTCGAAGTTGAACTGTCCCTGGATTTGGTCGCCGCGGCTCTTGTCGTTGTCATACTGGTTGCTGCCGATAGGGTTACCATTTGCCAAGAAGCCACGCTTCAGACCATCATAGTCAGCCGAGGAGCCAAGGTCGTAGCGCACATGTCCGTACTCGTCTTTCATGATGTACGGGTTGCCGTTCTCATCCACACCACGTACGTAGAGTGGGTAGATGGGGGCGATGTACTGTGTATAGATGGACGGGTTGTCAGCAGAGCTGCTTGTGTTGCTCAGGTTGGGGTTGGAGCTCATGTTGCTGTGCACCCAGCCCACATTGGAGAAGAGATGGAGCCACTTGGTGGCCTGGTAGTCAGCCTTGAAGCGGGCCGTGATGCGCTCATAGCCCGAGTTGTACAGAACGCCGCTCTCCTTGAGATAGCCTACAGAAGAGTAGTATGAGAGTTTGTCAGAGGCACCACTGACGTTGAAGTTGTACTCCTGGCGGAAGCCATGGCGGTAGGCTGCGTCTTTCCAGTTGTCGGGCTGTAAGTAATATTTGGTGCCATTGAGGCCGGTGTAGACGGCGCCCACGGTGGCGTTGGGGTTGATCTTGCCGTCGAGGCCGATGAGATTCTCACCCGTCGGCACCGTGAAGACGTTATAGCCCAGGCCAAACTGCTTGTTGGTAAACATGTTGGCGTTGACCCATTTGTTGGCGGCGGCTGCCGACAGCCCGTTGCCATAGTAAGCATAGTTGTACAGCTGACTGTAGTATACCTCGGCATACTGCTTGGGATCGGTGATGACGTCGTAGTCCTGCACGGCGCGGCTCGTGCCGCCCCATTTGGCCTCGAAGTTGATGTTGGCCTTGCCGACGGAGCCTTTCTTGGTGGTAATGAGGATGACGCCGGCAGCACCACGTGCACCATACAATGCTGCACTGGAGGCATCCTTCAGCACGGTGATGCTCTCGATGTCCTCCTGCGGAATATTGCTCAAGGAAGCAGGATAGGGAGCACCGTCTACGACGATCAACGGTGTGGTGGAAGCATTGAGTGAGGCAATACCACGGATGTGGATGTCGCCCTGGTCTGCACCAGGCTGACCGCTGCCACCAGTAATCTGTAAACCAGGAACTGTACCCACGAGGGCATCTGCCGCATTGGTGGCAATCTTCTTGCTCAGGTCCTCTGCGTTGACGACAGCGGCAGAGCCGGCAAATGAATTCTTGGTCTGTTGTCCGAAGGCCACCACCATGACCTCGTCAAGTGTATGATT
>Ga0256406_1004141_pt1 | contig 17040 bp, 9 predicted proteins | sample RumenRJG_03DNA_FD_185986 | JGI IMG/M metagenome (GOLD analysis project Ga0256406, IMG submission 185986) | Bovine rumen microbial communities from Lethbridge, Alberta, Canada - RJG_03 | ecosystem: Host-associated > Mammals > Digestive system > Stomach > Rumen | place: Canada: Alberta | collected... | reverse complement strand
GAGCTCCAGCTCGCCATGATTCAGAGGATTGCGGATCTCGAGAAGCGATGCGACGTAGCAGAAAAAGCGTTTGCGCCTTTCCGTGAGAAGCTCGAACGCCCCGGCACGCACAAGCAGATTCAGTATCGTCTGCATACGTATCTTTTTCAGAACGAAGCAGCGAAGGCGCGGCTCGAAAAAAGCGTCGATGCATTCGTGGATGCCGTCCAAAATGCACGTGTGCGCGTGAAGATGATGAGCGCACAGTCGGGCATCCCATCGACCGCGCCACGTCCGCATACGCAATCAGCACAAAAGAACGCGTTGCGCGATCTGGCCGTGGCAGCGCTCATCGCTAAGGATGAAGAGGAAGAACGCGATGGGACGTGGGCACTCATCGCGGAGATGGAGAAAGACGAGATGCAGAGCGACCGATGAAAAACGTCTCCGACCAATCAAATAAGAGAGGCGATGACACAACATGCGTGCCATCGCCTCTCTGCTTTTGCAGGAAAAAGTCTAACGTTAGACTTTTTCAGGCGGGGGATGTTATCTTGCGGCTTCTTCTGTCTCGACCGCTTCCGTTTTTCCTTCGTTCACGGCTTCGCTGGCGAGCTCTTTGGCGAGGCCGGTTTTCATTTTTGGCTCGGTGGAGTGAGTCAGCAGGGTCTTCTCGATGATGCTTTCCCGGATGCCCGCTTGTGCGAGCGCAACGGCGGCGTGTTTCTCACAGAGGAAGTTGCGTTTGCCGCCGTTTTTCTGGATTTCTTCATCGATGATGGTGAGATACTTCGCGGCTGCCTGGCGTTCTTCGTGCTCGATAGCGAGCGGCGAGTTCTGGAGGATTGTGTCGCGGCGTTCGACGAGCGATTTTGCGCCTTGGTCGAAAGCGTGGGCGACATTCTGGAGGACGCGGTCGACAGCGTGGTTACGTTTCTGCATGAGGTAGTGCTTGATGCGGCTCGGAGCGAACCGGATACTTTGATACGTGTCGTGTACCGCGCGCCGCGTGTTGGCGAAAAGCTCGCCGGCGACGACGCGCGGCTGCTCCTTGGCGGCATCACGCGTCGCTTTCACTTCGTTGAGGAACGTGGCTGCGACGGCGAGGCATTCGGCTAACGCTTGCGGAGAGGACTGCTGGCTGAGCGTTTTGAGCTCTTGCAATTCCTCGCGGAGCGCGGCGATCTCCTTTTGGTGCTCTTCTTCGCGGCGCAGGAGCTCGTCGCGCTGCTGCCGGAAAAATGCGGCATGCGCGTCGATCTGCTCCGTGACCTCTTGGACGATGTCCGCTTCGCCATCATCATGTGTGATGGCTTCTGCTGCTTGTTGCGTCATTTCCACAGTCGCTGGATGCTGTTCATCGTAAACATCCCAGACATGCGGAGCTGCCCCGGCAGAGGCTTCTGCCTCTTCGAACGATTCCATATCCTCGGCGAGATGGCCGATACCTTCGACGAGGTTCTGGACGTTCGGCAGGGTACGATCTTGCGGGAGTGTCTGCAAGAGTTCCTGCGTATAGTCCGTCGTGAGGCTCGGAGCTTCGGCGGTCGTTGTTTCCATGCGGAATCATCTCCTTTCAGCGTGCATTTGCGACCGCGCGCTCGTCGGTGGCATCTTGTGCCGCTTCTTTCTCGAGGCGCTGTGTGCGTTCTTTGAGCGCTTCTTTGACGATCGCACGGCCATAGTTGCGGTCGCCGGAAATAACGGCGTATGGGCTGTTCTGCTGGATGGTGTCGGCGATTTCGCAGAGGTTGTTGCCCTGATGCGCTTCGACGGCTTTGGCTGCAAAGATGTAGTCGGCATCGTGCCAGCCTTTTTGATCGGTCGGCGTGAAGCCGGAGAGACCGAACTGGTACGTACGGAGGTGGAAGTCCTCTGCATAGTCTCCAGCAAGCTGGAAGCGGATGCCTCCATTGTCCTTTTCGTCGGTAGCGACGAAGACGCCATTTTGCTGCTGCTCGAATTCCTGCCGGATCTGCTGGGAGCGATAGAGCTGTTCATGGAGCTTTTCGCGGTAAATTTTATATTTCTCTTCTCCAACGGCATTTTTGGCGGCGGTGAGCATCTGTTGTCCTTTCTGGAGGTCGCTGTTCGTCAAGATGAAATCTCCTTGGTAGGGGTGTAGTTCCAAAAGTTGGCATCCGACATCTTTCACAGCGCACAGGCAACCATCCATCTCGATGAGATCGCCGGATTGGATGGGGCGCTGCCCTTCCGGCGGATGGTTGTGCAGTTCTTCGAGAATACGATGCGGACGCACGCCGTTGCGGAGGTAATTTCCCTGATAGACAGCATCGTAGTCGCGGAAGAGGCGCGGCGGATTGTCGAGATGGAAGTGTACGCCTTTTTTCGGATGATAGACGGTGATGTGGAGCGCCTTGTTTGCAAAGTAGTGAACGTCGGGGCGCAGCTCATAGGAAGCTGCGACGCTGGCAGGAAGCTGCTTTTCGTAGTAAGCAGCGCCGAAGTTCCCCCCTTTGTCCTCGGAGTCGACAAAGAACAGCCCTTCTTTTGGAACTGTGCCGATGTCGTAGGGGCGATGGTCGAGGTAGTATTTGTAAAAGCGCGATGTTCCCTTGGCTTGCGCTTCTTCCGGAAGCTGCAAGATGCGGGGATTATCCGTACGGATGAAATCTCCGAGATCGCTGATCGTCTGCGGCGTTTCACTCAATGGCTCGATGACGGTGACATCAGCTTGGACAGGGACGAGCGCCGTCTCTTCTTCCACATCCTTTCCACGGAAACGTTCGGGCAGGAAACTCATGACGTAATCGGCGATGTCCTTGGCATCGTTCGATGCTTTGAAAATCTCCATCTTGTCATCTTTGAGAGACTTCACCCAGAATTGGAGATACGCAGCCGTGTTCTCGTTGTGTGCTGGAAGACCGAGCTCCATCGAGAGGAATGCAGACGCGAGCTCCGCACGGAGTTCTTCCTTTGCGTAGGATTCCGTCCCTTTGTTGCCGGTCAAATCTCGTTTCAAGCGGCTCGGATGCCCCGTCCAATGCGCGAGCTCGTGGAGCGCGGTCGCGTAATAATCGCCAAGCGAGGGGAAAGCTTCCTTCGGTGGCAGGATGATGCGATCATGCTGCGGGCTGTAGGCGGAACGGTCGACCTGCCCATTGATGATCTTCGCGCCGCTGGCACGGAGGATGGCTTCTGCCATTTCATACGTTTCTTCGTGCGTATAGCCCTTTGACTTCGGCGTATAGGCTTTGAGTGGATGATCCGTGTACTTCTGCTTTCCGTCCTCATCGAGGATGGGCTTGCCCTCTTTGTCGTAGAGGAATTCACGGCGCGTGCAGTCGGATGCATGAAAGACCGGAACATATTTTTTCGCCCAATACTGCTCGTCTTCGGGTAGGAGATTTCCTTGCTTGTCACGGTCGACTTTCCATACGGATTTGACAGGGAAAGAGTGAGCACCTTTCTTGATGCCGTAGATCCATCGCATCTCCGGATGGATTTCTTTGCCGGCATCCGTGAGCTCCGTCACGCGTGCACGGAAAAATTTGTTCTGCGCTGCGAGAGCGCCGCTGGAGAAGAAGCGCGGGTCGGAGCTTTCCTTCTGGTACATCACGAAGGAAAGGAAGAGGCCGTTCGTTCGATTGTACGGACGTGTCGTGCTGCCGTTGATCGGCGTAACCAGAGATGCGCCGACGTGGGCATCCCACGGTTTCTGCCACGGCAGTTGGCCGGACTCCATGAGCTCGATGATTTTCGCGGTGGTCTTCTCATAAAAATCGGGTTTCCCGTCTGCCGAATTCTTGGAACGGCGCTGTTTCTCAGCCATGAGATGCGACCCCCTTTTTGGCGCGGATCCAATGGAATCCGTCGAACTCCCATTCATCGGGATCGAACCCCGGCTGAAATTCCGGATGGCTGCCCCAGTCCGTTCCGTAGGTCGCGATGATTTCATCGAGCGATACAATCTCAGCCTCGGGATCGATGAGCGATGGATCGACGTGCGGCTCATGGCCTTTTGCAAGCTCGTCGAGATAGGGGGGATGCTGCGGATGGTTTGGTATCATGATGCGGTCCTCCTTTGATGTGATAGGGATCCTATCCTCATCATACGGGAGGACAGAACCCGCAGATTGCTTGTTTTTCCGCAGCATGAGGTTTCCAACCACCCGCCGGAAAACCGTGGCCGAAAAAGTCTAACGTTAGACTTTTTCGGTGATGAAGGTAATGAAAGCCCACCGCCCACCCTTGGAGGAGAAGAGGGAACGCGAAAGCAGGCACCGACCTTCCGCGTGGCTTTGACTTCGGAGAGCAGCGGGATGCCCTCCTGCGCCTCAGCAACGAGGAAGCACGGTGCTGGATCTGCTTTCGCGTTCCTCGAAGGATGGAGCGGGAAACTTTCCACTCTCCGAGAAGCTCCGCGCGAAAAGATTCCCACTCCATCCGAACGAGCTCACCCACCCACCGAAAAGAGCAGCGCATGAAAAAGTCTAACGTTAGACTTTTTCAGATATGAGATAGGGGGGTATCGTTGTTCCATGTCTATTCTGAGAATGGGAAAAGGAAATTATCTGGTCATCATCGAATCAAAACATTGTCCATCAAAGCATTTTGATGGGGGAATATGAAACGAAAGGACAGTGCTGAAAATGGTGGTTCATCATTTACTGGATCCATGGCCGATTCCGAAAGACCGAGGCCTATACATCAATGAGCCATGGTTGCTCGATCCATCGCTGTTAGATTCATGCGAAGACAAGGAAGCCATGGAAAGGTTGAAGCAACCGGATGCCAGCGTCGATAATGTGCGCATCTATCTGCCGATGGATTTGAACGCCAAAGCAATCATCCGGCGATTGGATGTTGTGATTTCGTTTTTTGGAGTTGCTACAGAGAAAAATGAAATCGACTATGGCGAGGCTGTGGAGCAAATTATTTGGCAACTGGAAGTATATGATCGGGTGCATTACCTGCGGAAGATCCCAAGCGGCAATCAGAAACATAGTGCGGAAGGACTGGCGCTCGTCAAAAGCATTATCGGAAGGCTCGAAAATATTCCAGACGGAGGTGCAGAGCTGTTTCCATTTCAGATGATCGGAGAATTGCGCCAGGACTATTTAAAAGAAACGGATCCGGGTTACCACGAATGAGGAACGTCTCCCACCCGCCACCCGTGAAAGAGCGGAGGGAACGCGAAAGCAGGCACCGACCTTCCGCGTGGCTTCGACTCCGGAGAGCAGCGGGGCTGCCCGCCTGCGTCTCAGCAACGCGGAAGCACGGTGCAGGATCTGCTTTCGTGTTCCTCGAAGGATGGGGCGGGAAACTTTCCACTCTCCGCGAGCTCCGCGCGAAAAGATTCCCGCCCCATCCAAACGAGCCCGCCCACCCGCCTGAAAGAACAAGGTATGAAAAAGTCTAACGTTAGACTTTTTCAGATATGAGCATTGGAGTGTTGTGAGTCCTTGTCAGCCTTTTGGCAGTTTTGCAATGGGAAGAGGAGATTTCTCGATCGGCAGCGAATCTACGAATGAGGTACGTCCCCCACCCACCACCCTCATCAAAGCGGAGGGAACGCGAAAACAGGCATCGACCATCCGCGTGGCATCGACTCCGGAGAGCAGCGGAGCTGCCCGCCTGCGTCTCAGCAACGTGGAAGCACGGTGCTAAATCTGCTTTCGCGTTCCTTGAAGGATGGATGTGGAAACTTTCGGCTCTCCGCAAGCTCCGCGCAAAAGATTCCCCATCCATCCAAACGAGCCCACCCACCCGCCGAAAAGAATGCGGTCGAAAAAGTCTAACGTTAGACTTTTTTATCCATGGGGAGACGAGGAAATAGTAAAATGGGTGTGAAAAATATTTCGTGAGAAAGGCAGACGCCATGCTCTTATATCAAGGAACATCTCAAAATTTTATCCGTGATGCTGCGGACGGCCGGCTGACGGATCGGATTGAAATGGCCTTTTTTGGCAGATACCACTATGCGCCGGAGGAGCGAGGACTCCAGACCTTTGGGAGATACCTGCGTTCTCTCGCCAAAGTGATGGATGCCGCAGGTTTGCAGGACAGCGGCGTGATTTTGAAATACCAGCTGCCGTCGTCATCGCAGCGGCTGGATTGCGTGGTTACGGGAAGGGATGACGAGGGGCAGGAGAACGTCGTCATCATAGAAATGAAGGATTGGCAGGCATGCCGTCTGGCGGACGGCGGTTGCGAGCTCATCGAGGAGCGACACGGGCTGCCCATCGAAATTCTTCATCCCTCCGTGCAAGCGATGCAGTATCGCGCATATCTGCAAGGCAGCAACCGTGCGTTTCAGGACGACCGCCTCCGGCTGTCCACCTGTACGTTCCTGCCGGAGTATGACATGAAGGCGGAGGACACGTTGCTGGATGAGATGTTTCACACGTATCTCGATGTCTCTCCGGTGTTCGCCTACAACGAAAAACAGGCGCTCGGCCAGTTCCTCCAAAAAAGATTGCATCGTGGGGAGGGGAAGGCTATCGCCCACAAACTGCTGGATGACAGCAAGGTCGTCGACCAGCAGCTGATCCAGCAGGCCACCGGGGTGCTCGGCGGCACGAAAACATACGTGCTGCTCGATGAGCAGAAGGTCGCTTACGACAAGATCATGGCGGCGGTGAAAGCATCCTTGGCAGATGGAAAGAAGCAAACCATCATCGTACGAGGCGGCCCCGGAACGGGGAAATCGGTCATCGCGTTGAATCTGCTTGCCGATTTGCGAAACAAATTCCATATCGATGCGCAATATGCAACGGGATCCAGAGCCTATCACGAGACGCTGACGAAAATCTTGGGAACGCGTAGCAAGGAGTACATCCGGTATTTCAACAACTATACGAATGCCGGTTGGAGCAGCGTTCCTGTCATCATCTGCGATGAAGCACATCGTATCCGCAAGACCAGCAACAACCGTTTCGTTTCCGTTGCACAACGCTTGCACAAGCCTCAGGTGGATGAGCTCTTGGATGCGGGGCAGGTCTGCATTTTTTTGCTGGACGATCATCAAAACATCCGTCCTGACGAAATCGGATCTACCGATTACATTCGTTCGCATGCGCAGAGGAAAGGATGCCCGACGTGGGAGCTCACCCTGCAAGCGCAGTTCCGTTGCCGAGGTGCGGAATCGTATATCAACTGGCTCGACCATACGCTTGGTATTCGTAGGACACAGAACGTGCTGTGGGATGCGTCGAGCGAGGAGTTTGACTTCCGCATCTGTGAGTCGCCGCAACAGATGGAAGAGCTCCTGCGTGCGCAGATGGAGGAGGGGCATAGCGCCCGCATCGCCGCCGGCTTTTGCTGGCCGTGGTCGAAGACGCTAAACGCGGATGGCCGGTTGGTACGGGATGTGAAAATCGGGGCATACGAGCGCCCGTGGAACGCCCGCCCCGAGATGAAGCATCTGCCGGACGGTGTGCCGTCCGTTTACCAATGGGCGCAAGATCCAGCGGGCTTCGAGCAGATCGGCTGCATTTATACGGCGCAGGGGTTCGAATTCGACTACATCGGGGTCATCTTCGGCGCAGATCTGCGCTACAGCCTCGAAAAACGCGCGTGGGTAGCAGACCCGGATGCCTCCTGCGACCGCATGGTGAAACGAGCCAAGGAAGACTTCCAAGAGCTCGTGCGGAACACCTACAAGGTGCTGATGACCCGTGGCATGAAGGGGTGCTACGTCTATTTCTGCAATCCGGATACGCGTGAATTCTTCCAAAGCCGCTTGTACGAAGAGTGAATGGTATGGTATCATCGAGGCATGAAGAAACTACTATGACTTCGAATACCTTGGATACGAATGACATCGTGTGGAGGCGTGTGCGGATGGCGAACAAGAAGACGGACAAGATCGTGGCCTTGGCCAAGCAGAAGTCCGAGGCCAAAGAAAAGCTGGTGCTGGCAGTCATCGAGGCCATGCAGCAGGCGGACGAAACGGTGAATTTCAACAGCGTCCACGTCAAGACCGGTGTATCGAAGGCATATCTCTACAACAACGAACGCCTGCGGGAAGCCATCAGCTCGCTGCGGGACGGCAAGGAAACGCCCGCGCGCGAAGCGGAAAGCGCCGACACAGTCGTCGATGCCCTGCGCATGGAGATCAAGCGCCTGAAAGCGCAGGTCAAAGAGCTCCAGCATGACGAGTTGTGGCGGGTTAAATACGAGAAGATGGTCGAGGCCAGAAACTTTTACCGAGAGAAATGCGAGCGCCTGCTCGGCGAGCATTTCTGACGCACATAGCATTCGAATGACATCATAGAATCCCGCAGCCGGAGGCTGAACGAGAAATCGTTCGGCCTCTTTTTTTATGACGCAGAATACTTCGAGTACATGTAAGGACAGTAAGAGACGTGATACGTTTTGCGGAGGTGATCAAAAGACGTTTGTACGAGGTGGATGCGTATGGAAAATATCTTCACGCTCAAAGTCAAAGATGCAGTTGCGAAAGGTCAAGCGCTTGCCGATGATATCTGGCAGTACAAGCATCCGGGCGAACCGATTCAAGCGGAGGATAGTGAATATCTGTCGTGGGTGAACTCGACGCCGCGGTTCCTGAAAGTAGCGATGGATGCTGGCCTGGGTGAGTTGGATGCTATCTTTGAAATGCCGACACCCGATGGCGGATATGTTGATGTGGTGCTGGCAGGAAGCAACGCGGGAAATGCTACAGAAAATCGTTTGATGCTGGTAGAATTAAAGCAATGGTCTTCCTTCGAAGCAATCGATGACCAAGCGTATGTTGGCATTCATGTTGAATCGAACATCAGCAAGCGCAAACATCCGGTCGCACAGCTTTTGAATTATCGAGATAGTTTGAGAGAAAACCATCGTGGATTCTATCACGCTCCAGAAATCAAGATGGAAGCCTTGGCCTATTTGCACGATTTTGTGCAGCCGTGGCAGCTGTTTTCTGGCATTTACAACGTGTGGAAAACAGCGGGAATCGGCATTTATGTAAAAAATGACGAAGAGAAGATGCAAGCGCGTTTGAAAGAATATTTTTTTGGATGCACGGCTTCTGATGACCTTTTGAAAATTATCGATGACTGCGGCTATGTCATGGGCGTTGCTGGTTTTGAGGGTTTGAAATCCGTGATGGAGCGCAAGGAAAACGCATCGATGGTCATGGATCAGCAGCCGGTCGTTGATGAAGTCATAGAGCATATGAAACGGCAGGCGGAGCATCCACATCCGGAGATCATTGTTGTTTCTGGCGGGCCGGGAACGGGCAAGACGATTGTCGGTATGCACTTCATCTACGATTATGCGTCACTCTTCCCTGAAGCAGATGTAGCTGAAAAGGCATGCTTCTGTTTGCCGCGCAGCCGGACGGTCAAAGCTATGATTGAATATGCCTGCGAGAAGAAATTGCGGGTGCCGTATTACGGCGGTGCGGATGGCGCATATGATCTTATGGTGATCGACGAAGCGCACCGCATGAACGAGAAAGATATCTGGTCGCTCGACAACGTCTTTGCTTCCGGGACAAAAATGGTGATTCTCCTTCAGGACGATCACCAGCTGATTCATCCAGAAGAACGCGGTGTCTTGAGGCAGTTCCTTCTGTATGCGCAAAAGCGGAAAATCCCCTTTACGTCGTTGCATTTGACCATCCAAAAACGATGCACGAAGCTCGGGGGATTGCTAACTGGCTTGGAGAAGCTTTTTTACCAAGAACACGCGCAGGAAGTGATTCATTTGCCATCGGTCAAGGTATTCGACCGGCTGGGCGATATGGATGCATGGATTCGTGAAGAATCAAAGACATCCAGAGCAAAAATTCTCGCACCGTACTGTTGGCCGTGGGGAGGAAAAGACGATGATGTCACGATTCCCGAGGAAAATTTTCGTAAGAGATGGAATCCTGGCAACACCGACCAGCAAGCAGAGGCTTTGAGCAACTTTACGGGTACGGACGATGTGTACTGCATTTATACGTCTCAGGGGCTCGACCTCGATAACATTGCCTTCATCTGGTGGGATGACCTTCGGTGGGATGAAATGAAGAAATGCTGGGTAATCTCGTTGGATGAAAACAAAGACACCAGATTCCAAAAAGGCGTTCGCGAAGCAAACATAACAGAGAACAGTCGTTGGTTGCTTATGCTCTTCAAGGATATGTACTATGTCATGCTATCCCGTGCCAGAGAAAACCTTGGCATCTGGTTTCATGACGCTGCGACGAAAAAGCACGTTTGCGAAGTCTTGGGGCTGACACCAGAAAACTGAAAACATCACATACCTGAAAAAGACCCGCAGCCGAAAAAGTCTAACGTTAGACTTTTTTCAGTCGCGGGTCTTTTCGTGTGTTGGGGTTCACCGGCAGTTTTCTGATGATTTGGCTTCGGCTTCCACCGACATCTCCTGCTGCCGTTCTGGATGCTCGATGAGATTGTTGATCTCGATGAGGCGGGCGCGTTTTTCGGCTTCTTCTTCGGTGTGGGGGAATGGTTTTTTGAGGAGTTCCTTGGCATCCTCGACCTTTTTGACCATCGATTCGCGTTCCTGCTGGACGCTCTGGATGCGTTCGGAGAGCTGCTCTTCAAGAGTCTTGAGGCCGCGCAGGAGGCCGCCTTTTGTGGCGGTGCTCGTGATGTCGTGCCGGAGACTGCCCTTAGCATGGAGGATGGGGAGCATGGCCTGCGCGTCGATGGTGACGGTGAGCTTCAGCCCCTTGTATTCGCCTTCGAAGGCAGCAGCCTCCTTGAAGCCGCCTTTCATGACGGCGAGCAGGGATTTGCCCGCTTCGTCCTCGTCGGTGATGAGCTTGCCGCCCAACGTGATGCGGAACGTCTCCGCGCCGTCCTCGTTTTTGATGGTGTTCTGCTGGAGGCGGATGCGGTCGTCCATGAGCGATTGTAGACGCGCGTCGTAGGCCTTGATGGTATCCGGCCCGGTCACGTCAACGAGCTTTTGGAAGCGCTGCTGCTTCGCCTCGAATTCCCGCCGTGCCATCTGGATGCGCATGAGCCGGTTTTCGAGCTCCATCTTTTCCTTGATGAAAGGGTTGCCAGTGGCGACGGCCTTGATTTCCGCGTAGGTGAGCACCTTGTTGTCGATGTCGGTCGTCGTGCGATCCGTGATGTCGCCGGACATGGCTTCGGAGATGAACTTCTGCTTGTTTTCGACGGTCTGCCAGAGGTAGGCGTCGAACGTGCCTTCCGTGACGTAGCGGAAAATCTTGACTTTGGCATTCTGGTTGCCTGGGCGGACGATGCGTCCCATGCGCTGCTCAAGATCCGACGGCCGCCACGGGACGGAGAGATCGTGCTGGGCGATGAGCCGTTCTTGGATGTTCGTGCCGACGCCGAGCGTATCTGTCGAGCCGAGCAGGATGCGGACATCGCCGCTGTTTACGCGGTCGAAGAGCGCCTGCTTGTCCTGCTTGCGAAACTCTTGCACGACGGCAATTTCTTCGCGAGGAATGCCGGCCGCGATGAGCTTCTGCCGGATGTCATCGTAGACGTTGAAACCGTCTTTGTGGACGCCAGTGGAGGTCGAGGTGTCGCAGAAAATGACCTGTGTGCTGCGCTCTTGCGCAGACTCCTTGTAGACGGAGAGGACATTGCGGATGCAGCGGTTCACCTTGCTGTCCGGGACATCGGGGAGCGTCGGATCGAGCAGGCGCATATCGAGGGAAAGATCGCGCCCGTTCTGCGTGATGAGCAGGAAGCTGTCATCGACGAGCACGCCGTCCTTGCGTGGCATTTTTTCCGGTCGCTTCATGCGGATCATCTCCGCGCGCTTGACGATTTCGTCCATTTTTTCGCTCTGTGCGCGGCTCATCGGTGCTTGGTCGACGATGATGTCAGGCTCGGGCAGGACGAGGTCGCCTTGGAGCATATCCGCCGTGCGTACGTCGGCGAATTCGCGGAAGATGGTCATGAGCTCTTGCAAGTTGTTGAAGCGAGCGAAACGCTCCTTCAGCTGGTAGCCGCGCCCCTCCGGCTTTAGCTCCATCTCCGTGCGGATGGTCGCGAAGTTCGCAGCCCATGCATCGAAATTCTGGATGCCGAGCTCTTCGAGACGCTTTGGTGCGAGGTAGCGCTGCATCGTGTAGAGCTCCGTCAGGGAATTCGAGACGGGCGTGCCGGTGGCAAAAACGAGGCCGCGCCCATCGGTGATTTCGTTGATGTATTGCGTCTTCATGTAGAGATCCCATGTCTTTTTGACGTGCGTTGTCGTGCCGATGCCGGCGACTTGGGAATGGCGTGTGGAGAGTTCGAGATTTTTGAAGCCGTGCGCCTCGTCGATGACGAGCTTGTCGATGCCGAGCTCCTCGAAGGGGACGGTGTCGTCATTGTCCTTGGCGCTTTCCTTCTCGCAGCGCAGGCGGAAGGATTCGTGCCGCTTCTTGAGGGCTTCGATGGCGCGGACGGAAAAATCTTTCGTCTTGCCGCGTGTAGGATAGCGGCGGTTCGCATCTTCGGCTGCCTCTTCGAGACGGTTGACGATGCGGCGGTGCATGGCGCTTTCCCTGCGCCCGCTGAGCTTGACGCGGGAGAACTGCGACTCTGCCATGATGACAGCATCCCAGTTTTGCGTGGCGATGCGGGCGATGAATTCTTTGCGCCGGTCTTTCTGGAAATCACGGTCGGTGGCGATGAGGATCTTCGCGCGCGGATAGAGCCGTTGGAATTCCTCGCCAGTCTGCGCCGTCAGATGATTCGGGACGACGACGAGCGCCTTGTGGCACATGCCGAGGCGCTTCGCCTCCATGATGGAAGCCGCCATCTCGAACGTCTTGCCAGCGCCCACGCAATGCGCGAAGAGCGTATTGCCGCCGTACAGGCTGTGCGCGATGGCATCCCGCTGATGGGGCTTCAGATGGATGGAGCTCGCCATGCCGGGGAAGACGAGCTTCGAGCCGTCATACGTCCGCAGGCGGAAGCTGTTGAAGTTGCGGTTGTAGTAATCCGTGACGACCTGCGTGTAATGCGTATTTTTGAGCAGCCAAGAACGGAAGGCCGTCTGGAGCTCCTGCTGCTTCATCTGTGCCTGCGTCGTGCGTTCGACATCGAGCGCACGGATGGGGTTGCCGTTCGGATCGAGGCCGACCTCTTTTTCGATGCGCGTGTTCTTCTGGTTCAAGCAATCCAGCAAGAGATCATAGACGGTCTTGCCGGGGACGGAAAACGCGTCTTCTGCTGCCGTTGTCCAATGCTTTTTCTGTTCGATACGCCATTGGCTCGTCTCCGGCGCATAGCGAACGTGCATCTCGGCTGCATCGTATGGGTTGATTTTCATCGTGTCGACGATGAAACGTTTGACGAGGTCGGTTGGCAGCCACGGCGTGCCGAGCGGCGCAGAAATCTGGTCGATGGTCAGAGGTTCGGGCAGGACGTCGGTGAGTGCCGCGTGATTCCTCTCTGCACGCTCCTGTCGTGCGCTGAGGTCAGGAAGCTTCTCTTTTGCAGTATCCTTGACGACATTTTCGAAGGCCGTCCATTCTTCGAGATACTGCTTGCGCAGCTCGGTGACGGTTTCGTTTTTCAAGAACCTCGTCACGCCGGCCTTTTGGATGTGCTGCTCCATGAACTGGAAGAGATGCAGCGCTTCGAGCGGGCGCTGCCGGATTTCCTGACGGAAGGTCTCCCAATTCTCACGGTTGACGCGGCCGGAGACGCCGAACGTGTGCAGCTGCGTGCTGCCGAACGTGGCATTCCAGAGATGTACGGTGGCCGCGACGGCATGCAATGTCTTGTCCTTGTCAAAGGACGAGAGGCGGTAGACGAACTCCGGATCGCTCCGCAGCAGCTGGAAACCGAGATGGAGCGCGCTCTTGGGGGATACAGGGTGATCTGCTGGCTCTTCTGGAGCAGCAGACGGTTGCTTCTCGTAGCTGCGCTGGAGCTCGGCGGCTTCTTCTGGGAAGAATTCAGCGGCGAGCTGCTGGCTGCGTTCCATCGAGAGGCGTTTGAGGACATCTTCGAGCAGATCCAGCTTCTTCCTCAGATTTCCGGATAGATAGTCGTCCGCCGTCGTGTATTCCTGCGTGGCTTCATCGAAAAAGAGATGGCCGCTCGCCTCAAGTCCGTCGGCAATTTCGCGGATCGGGCGATGGTCGAGGAGCTCCGACATATAGGGGAGATCCACGTGTCCGCGCTGCTGCATGGAGAGGATGAGGGCATCCTCTGGCGTATCTGCGGAGGTCGGAACGAGCGCTGGTTGGATGGTGCGTTCCGTGAAGATGTCGGCCAGACGGATGAAATTTTCCTTCTCGTCTTTGATTTCGAAGGCGCGGAGGAAATTGTAGCCAGGGTCGATGGCAAAGACGCTCTTGAGCGCCTTGTCTTTCGCGATGCGGCCGAACTTGCGGACGTGCTCCTGATAGAGCGCCCGAAGCTGATACTGTTTTGCCTGAAGCTCCTCATCGCTGCATCCTTGATGCTGGATGGCGAGAATTTTGTGGCCGGCATCGCGCAGACGGACAGCCGAAAGGACGCGTGAGCGTGCGACATCCGGGAGATCCGGCGACGTGACATTGCCTTGAGCGTCAACATAAATGAGCCAGTTGTTTTCCTGATAAAACCCCATCGGACGGTGATCCGGCGCCTTTGCCTGCTGCGGAATGGGCAGGGGAGTTTCGGCATCCTGCCAGAAGACGCCGCGCGGCGCTTCATGGAAGATGGACAGAATCTCGTTTTTGAGATCTGCACCCTCGTGAGGGATGACGGTGACTTCGCTGCCATGCGGGCCACGGCGCAGGGCAAAAGAACCGAGCACGTTTTTGGAGTGCTTGTCCGTGAAAAAGCGGTTGATGTGATGGCCGTCGACATTCCGTTCGTCGCCGATGCGGAAGGGCAGGTTGCTCCAGCACCATTCCGCCGTTGATGGCAGCAAGGGATGTCCGCTTTCCATCGCTTCCGCTTCTTTTTCGGACACGCGGCCATTTTTTTTGCGGAGGATCAAGATGTCTGTGGTGACGGACGTGCCAGCGCCTTCGAACGTGGTCTGCGGGAGGCGGATGGCGGTGACGAGATAGGCGCGATCGGCGAGGGAGCGACGGAATTTCTCGCTCTGCTTGTCCATGGTATAGCGGGAAGTGATCGCGGCCACCATGCCGCCGGGACGGACTTCATCGAGCATCTTCTGGAGGAAATACTCGTGGATTTTGAGGCCGTCACCTGCATATTTTTCGTCTGCGACGATGACTTGATCGCCAAACGGTACGTTGCCGATGGCGAGATCGAACGACTCTTCAGGGAAGCGCGTCGTCTCGAATCCCTGCTGTGCAATCGTGGCATCTGGATACGCGGCATATGCGATGCGCGCGGAGATCGGATCGAGCTCGACACCGTAGAGGTTGCTCCGCACGCGGAGCTCCGGCGGCATCGAGCGGAAGAACCGTCCTGCTCCGCAGCTCGGTTCGAGGATGTTTCCGCCATGGAAGCCGAAATGCTGGAGGCCTTCGTAGATGGCCTCGACGACTTCTGGCGGCGTGTAGTAGGCATCGAGAATGGATGCGCGCACGGCATCGTATTCTTCCTGCGTGAGCTCTTTGCGGAGCGCGTCGTATTCATTTTTCCAGCGGCTGTTCTTCGGGTCGAAGACATCGGACAAACCGCCGAAGCCGCTGTAGGATTGGAGCAAGCGCAGCTCGTCCTCCTTTGGCGCACGCGCCTCCCGCTCAATCTGTTTCATCAGCCGGATGGCTGCGAGGTTTCGCGCGAAGACGGCGCGCTTTCCGCGCGTTGTGGAGACATCTGCTTCGAAATCGATGTCAGCTCCGCCTCGATCTCCTGCGCCTCCGTCCAGAGGTGTTCCTTTCGGCATGTCTCCAGACGGCGTGTCAGATTCTTCTGACGGAGCAGCGGGTCGAGCTCCTCCTCTGTCAGAGGGTCGCTCCACGGGTGGCGCAGGCTCATCGCCCGCAGGCGCTCCCATGCCTCCTGCGGGTCGATCTCCTCCGTCGTCTCCCAGACCCCCAGCGTCCTCGCGTGCAGGAGGTACACCTTCAGCTCCCAATGGAGCTTCGTGAGCGTCGCCCTCGGCACGTCCATCCACGTCCGGATCGGATGCGCCGCCAGCGTCGGGAAGACCTCCGGCAGCAGGCTCATCTCCTGTGCGAGGAAGGGGATGGCCTCCGGCTTCATCATCTCTTCCCAGAGGATTGCGTCCGTCTCGCTCCTCTCCTCGTCCGTCATCTGCGGATCCTTCAGGCGTTCGAGAAGCTTCCGGTGTTCTTCGCGTGTCATCAAGGCGCTGTGCCTCCCTTTCTCTTTTTCGTACGATTTTCGCGACAGGATCGAGCACGGCGATGGCCGTGCGGCTGATATCATCGAGGAGCGTTTCGGCAGGGACATCCTCATATTTCGCGAGGATGAGCGGAAGGCCGACGATGGCATCCGCATCCATGCCGAGGCGGGCAAGGGCGACGTAGGCAGCGCCGAGCGATGCGAGTTCCGTGGATGTCACGCCATCCTCACGCGCCTTCCGCTTGCATGCAGAAAAGATGCGCTGCTCCATCGTATCCCCAGGATCGCTTTGGAACAGCGCATCGACGGTATTGCTATCCTGCTGGGCATCGTAGCGCCAGACGAGCGATTGGATGCTCTGACGTGCAGCGTCCTGCGTCTCAGAAATATCATAGATGCGGGTAACGCTGACGCCGTCTGCGCCAAGCACCGGCACGCCGGTCGCTCCTTCTGCGACAGTCGCTCCCAACCGTTGCCAGATCTCCGCGCTCGCATACGCGCTGCTGTTTTTCGGTGCATGGAAGAAAATTTGCACCTGCCGGCGGACGGGCTGGCGGTAGTGATGCACCATCGTGTGCAGGAAATCGCGGAAGCGGTTTTTGTTGTAGCGCAGCTCTTCGAAAAATTGCTGCTGCTCTTCGAGAATCGTTTCAGCAGAAATCATGGACACAATCCCTCCTTCTTTTCCTTCATGATACGAGGATGCAAAGATGGGGAAATGCTTGATTTTTTCAAAATCTCATGGGTGGATTGCCCTTTCTCCGTAGTGGCTGTGCCATAGAACGATGCCACCTCCCGTACAATCAGGTTTCGTGCGTAGAAGACAGGGTATTCTGCGTCTTCGCATCTCCGGCTGGCGAGGATACCAGAACGGCATGCTGCT
>Ga0256406_1004137_pt1 | contig 17063 bp, 19 predicted proteins | sample RumenRJG_03DNA_FD_185986 | JGI IMG/M metagenome (GOLD analysis project Ga0256406, IMG submission 185986) | Bovine rumen microbial communities from Lethbridge, Alberta, Canada - RJG_03 | ecosystem: Host-associated > Mammals > Digestive system > Stomach > Rumen | place: Canada: Alberta | collected... | reverse complement strand
AAAGTAATCCTTCAGCACATCCAGCAGTATGCTGCCAAGATCTGCCCGATTCAGAAGAAGAATCTCTTCCTTCTTATCATATAATGCCTGAAATACAGGCTGAATAAATGATACAAAGTCCTTTCTGAGAAGTGATCTGTCACCTTCACTCTGCTGGATGATGCCGGCAAGACATGCCCGCAGCACATCTTCCTTTGAACTGAAATGGCGATAGAACGTAGCCCGGTGCACCCCGGCTCTTTCGGCAATCTCTCCTACCGATATTGTCTTATAATCCTTTGTCTTCATTAACTGCAGCAGTGCTTCCGTGATATATTGCCGAATCAGACTCTGATCCAGATCTTTTCTTCTCATAAAGCGACACCTTTCCTTTCCTGTTGCAAATTTCACAGCAAACCCGTATTTTCTCTTGATTATAACGACATATGTCGCTAACTTAAATTATGTTTCTTTGTAAAACAGAAGTCGAGGAAAAGCATGAAAACATTCTTAATCATTCTGCTGCTGGCCCTGATTGCCAGCTTTTGCGGTTTCCACAAATACGTGTGGTTTATCTCCCTTGGCTATGGTGCAGCCATAGTTCTGATCGGTGCAGGTCTTTTCTTCCTGTTCCCCCATGCCTTAACCATCGGGACAATCCTGCAGTGTGTCCTGTTTATCGTATATGGATGCCGGCTTTCCGGCTATCTCATCTACCGTGACCGTAAAACAGCCTATAAAAGACGGATGAAAGGTGAAGTCAAAGCAGATGATGGTATACCCTTTGGTGCTAAGATTGGCATCTGGATCAGTGCGTCTCTTCTTTATGTTCTGCAGACATCTCCGGTTGTCTTCCGTCTGATGAGCGCAAAAGGAACAGATGCCTTCTGTATTGCCGGTATACTCATTTCCACCTGCGGTCTCATCCTTGAAACAGCGGCAGACATCCAGAAGAACAATGCCAAGAAAAAGAACCCGGGACGCTTTGTCGATACCGGCCTCTACCGCGTTGTACGCTGTCCCAACTACCTTGGTGAAATGATCTTCTGGACCGGTGTCTTTATCTCCGGCCTCAGCATCTATCACACTGCTTCCCACTGGATCTGTGCCATCATTGGCTTTGCCGGCATCATTTACGTCATGTTCGGCGGTGCCCGCCGGCTTGAAATCCGTCAGGATAAAAACTATGGAAACGATCCTGCCTATCAGCACTATAAAGCCACAACTCCGATCATGATCCCGTTTATTCCGCTTTACTCCGTCAAAGATCAGAAATGGCTGGTGGCATAATGAGCAATCAGGAAAAGGAAACGGCACAGACATCCGTACCGGAAGGATTCACGCTGACCATGGCGCTTCTTGACTGCCTGCCCGTTCTTTTCTTCAGTATCAGTGCAGCCATCCTGGCTTACCGCTTTGCAAGCCATCTGTTCCGCTTCGGCATTTTTCTTGTCATCCTGGCCGGTGCTCTGAAAGCCGGCTGGAAGTTTGTCATTGCCCTTCAGCATAAAGACATTCCCCTTCTCAGCCGTCAGATGCGCTATCTGATGCCTGCCGGCTTTCTTTTCATGTGCATCGCCCTGCTCATCCAGCACAATGAATGGTCAATGACTGCCGTCATACAGCACATCATACGCATACCTGCCCTTTTCTTCTTTCTGGCATCAGCTTTCGGCATCCTTGTTCTGATTCAGCTGGCCAGAAGCCAGGACAGCCATGATGCCAGAGCAAACTGGAAAGAACAATGTATCAATGCCTTCACCCAGCTCTGTATTCTGCTGGGCATACTGCTGTAATACCTCACTCAAAAAGGCAGCCAGGTGTATATCACACCTGACTGCCCTTTCTGTCCGAATAATCAGTAAGTCTGTTTTTACTTTTCAAATACCATCAATGTACATCTGGAAACCGCGAAACTGCCCTGTCTATTCCGTTTGATCTGATAGAGAACATGATCCGCATCTTCAAAGCATGCCTGAAATGAAGATCTCTGATTTTCTGCTGAAATTCCTGCAGAATCTTTTCCAGCGCAGGCTGATCTATATCATAAGCAAAGAAACAGAATTCGTCTCCGCCATAGCGGGCGGCAATCAGGTTATCCTGCTGGCATGAGGCAAGCACTTCTGCTACATTCTGCAGAACCATATCACCCGCAACATGCCCATAGTGATCGTTGTATTCCTTGAAATGATCCACATCCATCATACCGATGGCAAAAGGCTTCTTTTCCCTGGCAATAATGGATGTGCGGGCCTGGAAGTACTGTTCAAAGCCGCGGCGGCTGGTCAGGCTGGTCAGTTCATCATGAATCGCCTGGTCCATCCATTCATCTGCTTTCTGATTGGCTTCATACATGGAAACCGTTTCTTCGATCTGCAGAAGATTCCATTCCTGTTCCTGTCTGTCTTTAGCTGCGGACAATTCTGCCATCTGGATCCATGTCTTATTTTCTGACGCATAGACCATCTGCAGAACAGGGATCAATGCAAATCCTGCTTCAGCCATTTCTTTATCCAGCGACAGTGAAGCCAGCAGATCAAAGCAGTTAGCCAGGTTAAACGGCGCATCGGCATTCTCCAGATACCGGATGGCAATGGCTGCTTCCTGCAGAGATACGGAGATATCCGTATCCACAATGCAGGCAATCTGGGAAAGATAAAAATGGGCAAATCCAAGCAGAGCAGGATTATATTCCGCTTCCCCTGTATTAACAAGCTGATGCAGAAGTTCCCTGAACTTTACCGGATCATCCAGCTGTTCATTGCCATACTCCCAATCTGTTATTCACGATTATAGTGGATATCCGGAAGGCTGTGTAAAAAAGAAAAGGGGATTCATTTGAGAAAGTTTCTTTTGCTTATGCCGGTATAAAGCATATCTGAAATCCTGTATCAGCTGGCAGCAGCAGAATGAAAAATGCGGCTCATATCGAGCCGCTGAGAAAACGAAACAAAGACTTTATTTAATGTTATGTTTGTTCATCTTCTCCTCGAAGATACCGGTGATAATCTGCCTGAGTTCTTCCTTCTCTTTTGCCGGCATGCCCTCTTTACGGCGTGCTGCGGCATAAAGATCCGGATGTTCATTGGCAATCTTCTCTACCGTTTTGGTGATCGCATGCTTTCTGACAAAAAACGGAATCTTCCTGACCCATTCTTCCGGTACCAGAGCAATAATTCTGTCTGCTGTTTCTTTATCACTGATCGCAGCTTCACTCAGTCCTGCCTTGATCTGTGCCTGTTCTTTTTCATTGAAATCCTTTAATTCCATCATAGCCTCCTGAATATACATTCCTGCTGTTTTCCGAATTATTCTACACCGGCATATCCGTACCTGTCCTTTCAGATGCCTTATCAGCCTTTAGATGATATGCATAGAAAGGTCAGATCGAACCGAATACTTTTTCTATATCCGCATCATCCATCATCCGTGATGTCCTGTTATCCGCATGTTCCAGAAGTGTATTCACATGATCCTTCAGTGATACATCGATGAAGCGGCTCACCTCAACACCTCTGAGCTCAAAGAACAGCATCGGATCTTCATCAAATCTGACTCCGACACCATAAAGCGCAGGAATACCGCCTTCTTCAAATCATTTCCGATTCTCTTCACTGTATCCGGACGCATCCGGATGAAATCCATCCGGTGTAAATACAAACCGCATCAATTCTGTCTGTTCCATCCTCATGCCTCTTTCGAAAAGAATATCATCTTAGTACTCTCTGCCGAAAAGAAGCCGGAGATCTCCATCAGATCCCCGGCTTTTATACAATAAACCGATCAGAACAGGTTGATAAAAACAGTAATGACAAGCGAATTGATAAAGTCCGCAAACAGACTGCCGACAATCGGAATTAACAGATATGCCTTGATCGAATTGCCATAACGCTCGGTCAGAGCAGACATATTTGCCATGGCATTCGGGGTTGCGCCCATCCCGAATCCGCATACGCCGGCTGAAATAACAGCCGCATCATAATCACCGCCCATGACCTTGAAGATAACAAACCTTGAATACAGAAACATGAATACCGTCTGGCAGGCTAACAGAATGATCAATGGTCCGGCAAGATCCGCCAGCTGCCAGAACTTCAGTGTAATCATGGCTATGCCGAGGAAAACCGACAGGCACAGACCGCCGAAATCGTTGATCTCTTCCATATGAATTTCAAACGCATGGGTATATTCACTGACATTCCGGAAGACAGCCGCGGCAATCATGGCACCGATATAGATCGGAAATGTCATACCGGTTTTGGAAAGCAGCCAGGAAAGAATCGTACCGATACCGGCCGAAAGTATAATCTGATAGACTGCCGGGGCATAATTGGATAAGGAACGGATCTCTTCCCCTTCTTCCTCAGAGTCTTCCTCTTTCTTCGGTGTCAGATGTTTCTTCTGAATCAATGCATTGCCCAGAGGTCCGCCCATGGAAGAGCCGGCAATCAGACCGAACGTAGCTGCGGCCGTACACATGGTCGTCGCCCCGCTTATACCGAAATCTTCCAGAATTGGTCCGAAAGCACCCGCCGTACCATGTCCGCCAACCATTGGAATGGAACCTGTTGTCATGCCGATTAACGGCGATAAGTGCAGTAATGAAGCAGCCGAAACTGCAATTGTATTCTGCAGGATAATCAGGATGATCACCAGAACCAGAAAGACAATCAGATCCCTTCCACCCTGTTTCAATACCTTGAGATTTGCCTGAAAACCGACCGAAGTAAAGAAGAAGACCATTGCCACTTCCCGCAGGGAATCATCAAACTCAAAATCCAATAGTCCTGTCACATGCAGGATGGCTGTCAGAATGGCAAAGACAAAGCCCCCCGCAACCGGAGCCGGAATGCAGTACATCTTCAGAAACCTGACATGATTGCAGAGCCATTGACCAAAGAACACCACTGCTACAGCAATGGCAAGTGTCTGATACTGATCCACAGAAATTGCCATCAGTCATTGCCTCCATCAGAGGTCCCGTTCTTTTTGTACCACTTCTCGGCACCGGCATGAAAGGGAATCGTAACTCCATCTGCTGCCGTCTCAGCCGTAATGTTTTCATCAACACCCAGCTTGTCCTCAATGGTGCTCATATCTGCAAACAGCACCTGACACATTTCATAGACAGCATTATCCGGCGTCTCATCCGAGGCAAGCAGAACTGCCTTTACCCCTATGGTATTCACATCTTCCCTGGCGCCATATACACCGGAAGGAACCGCCGTTTTCACATAGCCGTCAAAGGTCTTGCAGATACGTTCAATTTCATCATCCGACAAGGACAGAAGACGAATGGAAGATGCGTTGTCCGCATAGATCTGAACGGGTGCTCCGGCCGTGACAAACATCGCATCAATACTGCCATCCAGCAGATGACTCATCGCGTCGCTGTAATCATAGTTTTCCATATTGATATTGCCATCCTGCAGTCCTACAGCCGAAAGCACTTGTCTGGCATTACGTTCCGTTCCGCTTTCTTCCTGTCCAATGGAAACCGTCTTATCTTCCAGATCATTCAGATTTTCAATGTCGGAATTCTTCAGCACAGCAATCTGCACATCCTCTGTCCATAATGAGGCAACGGCAGAATAGCCCTGATACTTATTCTCTTTATTCCCGGTCAGTTCTTCCCCATAATACATTTCATTCACAACATCACTCTGGGCAACTCCAACCTGTATATACCCTTCTGAAAGCAGACGGACATTGGATGCACTTCCCGCTGTCTCCTTTACCTGCAGCGTATACTTCTTATTCTTTTCATTCATCGCTTCACTGAGCAGTGTTCCGAAGGTATAGTAAATACCGCCTTCATCCGCTGTCCCAAAGCGAATGTTCTTCCTGGTAACACATCCTGCCAGCAAAGAAGCCAGCAGTACTGCTGTAATCACTCGTTTCATTTTCTGATCCCCCTGTTGATCTTTGTCCGCCTGCCAGTCAGACAGACCCATCTGTCTTTCCATCCTGATATACATATGATGAAAAGCAATCCTGAAGATATTCTGCACCATTCCATACTGTTTACGCCAGCTTCTTTTTCGTATCTGAGGCTGTATTATTCCGGCAATACAGAAATGAAGAAAATGTAAAAGAACTGATTCTGTCATACAGTTCAATTTATTTCATGCCAGTATTTCAAAATAATAACGGTTTTGTTGTTGTTACAACATAAACAGCAATTATCTCCCTGTATCATAAAGCCATACAAAGAGGAAAATGAATATGTCCAAGAAGATTGATCTGAATAAAACAGTGTATGAACTCACTGCACAATACCCCGAACTTATCGATATCATGGCTGAACTCGGCTTCAGCGAAATTACGAAAAAAGCCATGCTCAACTCCGTTGGTAAGATCATGACAATTCCCAAGGGAGCCAAAATGAAAAAAATACCCATGAATGATGTAATCACAGCGCTGAAAGCAAACGGGTTTGAACCTGAAGGCGAAATGCCTGCAATCAAAGTTCCTGAACAGTCATCTGAAACAGCTGCTGAAGATTCAGATGCTCATACTGAACAGCTGAAAGCATATCTGCGCCGGCTGGGTGACGGTGAGGATCTGGAAAGCGTCAGAGCTGATTTTGTCCGTGACTTCAGTGAAGTAGACGCATCTGAAATCATGAAGGCAGAGCAGGAACTGATGAAAGAAGGTACGCCTCTTGCCCAGGTACAGCGCCTCTGTGATATCCATTCTGCTTTATTCCATGGTGCTACCCGTGAAGAACAGATTGCCAATGCGGAAAAAGCAGTGGAAGAATCCCTGAAGCAGAAAGAGATCAAAGAACAGCTTGCCAGACGTGATTCTTATCCCGAAAAAGATTACAGTGACAAGAATGCCAGAGCCGCGGCCATGGAAGCTGTTGTCGGCCATCCTCTTTATACTCTGACAAAAGAGAATAATGCCCTGGCTGAGCTGATTAAAGAATACAGAAAATCACGCAGTGATTCACTCATTTCAAAGATCCGTGAACTCTCCATCCACTATGCAAAGAAAGGCGACCTTCTTTACCCTGTACTGAAGGTCAGATACGGTGTCTCCGGCCCTTCAGATGTCATGTGGACAGTCGATGATGAAATCCGTGATGAGCTCAATTCACTAAGCAAAGAATCCCAGCATACAGAAGACTGGAACAGCCGCATGGAAGCAGTCTTGAAACGGGCTGAAGAAATGATCTATAAAGAACAGAACATCCTGTTCCCGATCTGTGCCGTCAACTTCTCTGAAGAAGAATGGTACGGCATCTATCGCGACAGCAAAGATTACACTGAATGCCTGGCTACAGCCAAAGAAACGTGGGACGCAGCCGAAGCGGCCGCAAAGCCTGCTGAAACTTCTGTTTCCAATGAAGTGGTCATGCCTGGCGGACATCTCACCATTGAACAGCTGCGGGCACTGCTCAATACGATTCCGATGGAGATCAGCTTTATAGATGCGGATAATATCAACCGCTTCTTCAATGAAGGCCCGAAAGTCTTCAAGCGTCCGGCCATGGCACTCGACCGGGAAGTCTTCTCCTGCCATCCGCCCAAGATTGAACCGATGGTCCGTCAGATCATCGATGATTTCCGCAGCGGCAGAAGAGATGCCGTCCCGGTATGGATGGAAAAAGGCGGCAGAACCATGCTTGTCAAATACATGGCTGTACGCGATACAGAAGGAAAGTATCTGGGCACAGTGGAACTTGTGCAGGATATGGAATTTGCCAGAGAACACTTTACTTCATCCAGTCATTAAGCAGTCGAAACATACAAGCATACAGAAAACGGCAGCCGCAATCAGCTGCCGCTTTCTGTATGTTTTATCTATTCAGATATGCTCAATCTTTCCATCAAGCCATTCTTTCAGCACCAAAGCATTATTATGCTCGATATCTTTAGCGGCATACAGCAGCGTCACATTGCCGCTCTGCAGCTTTTCTCTGACCAGTTCACAAAACTCAGCTGTCTTGGGATTTTCTGACAGTTCAGCACAATACTGTTCTTTAAACTGAGCATAACGCTCAGGATCATGGCCGAACCACTTCCGCAGTTCTGATGAAGGTGCGATGTCTTTTATCCACAAATCAATACCGGCATTTTCCTTCTTGATGCCCCGCGGCCACAGCCGGTCAATCAGAATACGGAACCCATCTGTTTCCTCTTTCTGTTCATAGATACGTCTGCATGCAATCTCACTCATATCTGCCCCTCTCATTCAGCGTAAATTCATTCTTATGATACGTAATCAGGCCGTCCTTCTGCATCTTGGACAGCTCATTGGACAAAGCACTGCGGTCCACCCCCAGATATTCCGCCAGCTGCTGGCGGTCAAACGGAATCCGAAAATGCGGACTTTCATTTTTCATCGCCTGCTCAGACAGGTAAGAAAGAAGCCTGTCCCGTATTGCCTTAGGAGCGATATGCATCATACGGATGGAAAGACCGAGGTTCTTCTTGGCGGAAATACGCAGCAGATTCTGGATCAGACGATTATGGAAAGTGCAGTTCTTACTGCAGGTAGTGGACATTCTTCCCATATTCAGAAACAGAATGTCGCAATCCTCGGCTGCCACCACATCACACAGCAGTTCCTGCTGCGGGATGGCCGCATAGTTTTCCGCAAAGATCAGACCTTTTTCTACATGCCCGAAGATATTGCTGGTGCCCCAGTAGAAGTTGACTACGATATTGACACTTCCGGATTCGACCAGGCCGATCTCAGACGCAGGACTGCCGGCCCGCAGAATAACTTCATCCTTTTTGAAGTGCTGCTCTCTGCCATTGAGACAGTTCAGCAAGTCTCTGATTTCCTCTTCCCGGATGCCATGGAAGAGAGGTGTATTCTTCAGAAAGAAATAATCCATAATTTTCTCCATTTTGTTGTTTCTACAACATACTTGTTTCATTAATTATAGGACACTGAATATGCAAAAACAAGGAGGACTGTTTCAATGGAAAACATGATCGTAACAAAAAATACACTGGTCGGAGAACTGGTCAATGAATATCCTGAGACAGCAGAGGTGCTGTACGGCATCGGCATGCATTGTCTGGGCTGCCCGGCATCCCAGGGGGATTCTGTCGAAAGCGCCTGTGAGATTCACGGCATTGATACACAGCTTGTCGTTACGGCATTGAATGAAATGATTGCCGCAACAAGAGGTTAATCTGATGAGCGCCGTTTTAGGACCGATCCATTTCTGGCTGTATGAAAAGATCGGCAATCAGGAACAGCTGACTGCAGCGATCGCAGAACTGGCCGAAAACAATGGATGGATCGAAGATGCCGGTCATTATACAAAGACCCTGCCTGCCCTGGAATCCGTCATTGATGAAGACAACATCCATGGGTGGCTGCAGGCACAGATCGCAGATGCTGAAACCCGCTGGGCAGATCTTGTCACAGAAATTCTCTCATCAGACGAAAAGCGGCTGGAAGCACTCTGTGCTGAGGGAGAACAGTTTGGTGAACACCACGCTCTGCAGTCTGACTCTGCTGATGCTGTTTATAAGGCATTTGACGATTTCTTCGTCAACGGCATGCCGTGTGATCGTATCAATAAAGTGACAGAATTCTCTGCCCAGAGCGTCAGCTGGGAAATGAGCCAGGATATCCACGCCCCGTACTGGAATGGAAGCGATGCGCCTTATTATGCCATCCGTACCAGCGTCATGCAGGGCATGCTGAAAGGAAGCGGCTATACACTGACTGCCAGAGATGATTTCCATTATTCCATTACACAGAGATAAGGAGGAGTGAGTATGGATAGCAAGATGTTTTGTTTTCAATGTGAACAGACAGCCGGCGGTACCGGCTGTAAGGGATGCGCCGGTGTCTGCGGAAAGAGCTATGAAGTTGCCGGCCTGCAGGATCAATTAACCGGAGCCATGATTGGTCTTGCCAGAGACGCGGCTGAATCAGACAGTATTTCCGCTGCCACTTACAAGCTGATCATCAAAGGTCTTTTCACAACCATTACCAACGTCAACTTCAATGAGAAGACTCTGCATGCATTGATCGATGAAGTACATGCAGAACAGGAAAAAGTCACACCCGGCTCTTCCGGTAAGAACGATTACGATATGACAGAAGTATGGAACGCAGATGAAGATATCCGCTCCCTGAAGTCTTTGATTCTCTTTGGTATCCGCGGCATGGCTGCATATGCCTATCATGCCGGCGTTCTCGGTTATACAAATGATCAGGTCAATGCCTTCTTCGTCAAGGCCCTGAATGCCATCGGTTCTGACTGGGGTATGGATCAGCTGCTGCCGATCGTACTGGAAGTCGGTCAGGTTAACTATACATGCATGGAGATGCTTGACAGGGCCAACACCGAAACCTTCGGCAATCCGGTTCCGGTCAAAGTACCGCTGAAAGTTGAAAAAGGTCCATTTATCGTTGTTTCCGGCCATGATCTCTATGATCTGAAACAGATTCTGGAACAGACAAAGGACAAGGGAATCAATGTCTATACACATGGTGAGATGCTGCCGGCACACGGCTATCCTGAACTGAAGAAGTATCCTCATCTCAAGGGCAACTTCGGTACAGCATGGCAGAACCAGCAGAAAGAATTTGCCAGTATTCCGGCACCGGTTGTATTCACAACCAACTGCCTGATGCCGCCCCGCGACAGCTACAGAGACAGAGTATTCACAACAGAAGTCGTCTCTTATCCCGGACTGGTTCACATCAATGAAGACAAGGATTTCACCCCGGTGATTGAAAAGGCGCTGGAGCTTGGCGGATACACTGAAGATACACAGTTCACCGGCATCAACGGCGGCACAAGCGTAATGACCGGCTTTGCCCATAACACTGTCCTCGGTGCAGCTGACAAACTGGTTGCGGCTGTCAAGAGCGGTGAAATCAAGCGCTTCCTGCTGGTAGGCGGATGCGATGGCGCAAGACCCGGCAGAAACTACTACACAGACCTTGTCAGGAAGACACCTTCTGATACCGTCGTTCTGACCCTTGCCTGCGGCAAGTACCGTTTCAATGATCTGGATCTTGGCACAGTTGCCGGCCTGCCCCGTATTCTCGACATGGGACAGTGCAACGATACCTTCAGTGCCATCAAAGTTGCGGCCGCTCTGGCAGATGCCTTCGGCTGCGGTCTCAATGAGCTGCCGCTTTCCATCGTACTTTCCTGGTACGAACAGAAAGCCGTATGCGTACTGCTGACCCTGCTCTCTCTTGGCATCAGGAACATCAAGCTTGGACCGACCCTGCCGGCCTTCATCTCACCGAATGTTCTGAACTTCCTTGTAGAACACTACAACATTGCCCCTACCGGAAATGCTGATGATGATCTGAAAGAGATCTTTGCGTGATCTCAGGCTTATATGAAAGAACGCGTCGGAGAAGTCTTTTCCATTGCCGAAGATAACATCCCGGTACCAGGCTGCACAATCTCAAAAGAAGTACAGGGCGGCGACAATGCCATCTCGTATTTCTCCCTTGCTAAAAACACCGACATCAGTGCTGAGATACATCCTTATCACAAGCTGCTGATTGTCGCTGCTGGCTGCCTGGAAGTATATGGAAAAGACGGATTCAAGAAAGAACTGCATACCGGCGACAGCATCCTTACTGATGCGGATGTCCCGATCGGGATGAGAACAGCAGAAGGCACTGTCTATACGGAAATTGCAGTCAGGAGGAATGATACAATGAATGAAGCAGTAAAAGCAGGCGAAGTATTCCGCCTGGCAGATCTTGTTCCTTATGCTGAGGGCAGGATTGTCAACATGGATGTTGTCCACAATGACAAGATGAAGTTTGTCGTCATGGCCTTTGATGAAGGTACGAGTCTGGCAGAACATGCTGCCCCGGGTGAAGCAATCATCTTTGCCCTGGATGGAGAAGGCGTCATCCGCTATGAAGGAATTGATCACAAGATCAAGGCTGGTGAAAACTTCCACTTTGCCAAAGGCGGTCTGCATGCAGTAAAAGCCACTGGAAAATTCAAGATGGCTCTGCTGCTGACCCTTGCCTGATCAGTATAGAAAACAGAAAGAGAGGATATGCACATGAAATATCATGTTAATGAAGGATGTATCGGCTGCGGCCTGTGCACAGGCGTATGCCCTGAAGTATTTTCCATGAATGATGCCGGTGTTTCTGAAGCAATTGAAGAGGATGTTCCGGAAGAAGCACTGGAAAAAGCAGAAGATGCTTTGAACAGCTGCCCTGTCGGTGCCATCGAAAAAGAAGACTGAACAAATATACATTCAGTTCCTGACAGATTATGCAAAGACCTTCAGACTTGTGCCTGAAGGTCTTTTCTTTTCCTGCTGCCTGAAAAATGATCATGATCAGAGTGATCATTCCCATCAAAGGCATGGTAACAGCCTGCAGCCTGAGCATATAAGTTCCATCCTTTACAATCTCAGCAGATTGGAATGGATGAAAGACAGCAGAACTGCCGAAGCATCAATGGAAAGCCAGGTATAGCAGTCAAGGGCATGCGTCATCGTATCCTGATCCGATCCAGGCAGCTGAACCATAGGCTTTCTGATCACGAGCATGACAATACCGATCACAATGCCTGTGACAAGTGATGCATAGAAACAGAAAGCACTGACATGCCGTGCTTCATCCCTTTTCTTCTGCCCCATCAGACGGAAAATCAGAGATCTCCCCCTAACCGCCGATATTGCCTAGTGCCATCAGATACGTGAGCACCGGCGCACAGAGAGATACACCTGCCACAACAGCTGTACTGCCGGTCTGTGCAACAAAATATGTATCCGTCAGATTATAGATCAGTGTCACCACCATACTGAGTACAAGCGGCAGAGACAGTTTCAGATATGCCCTTGCCGGTGACTGTTTCTCAAATATTTCGTTATTCATATTGTCCCTGATTGCCAGAGATTATTGTAATGATTTTCATTTTCCATCATTGTGTCATATGTCACAAAAATGGAAAGAAGAACACTATGCATACGATTGAAGACAGAGAATAGATCGAGCAGTATCACAACAGTCGCCAGATCATTTATGAAATTTTTTCAGAAATTATTTTCATTCATATGTAACTTTTGAAATTTTCTTCGAAAACTTTATTGACGCCATAGCTTTCCAAGTGTAGTATTCAAGCTGTCAGAAATGAAATGCGATGAACAGAACACGCTGCAGTCTTCTGATCCATAACAGAGAGCGGTATAAGGTGAGAGGCCGTATGGTGATGGATTGTCAGTATCCTCTGCGAGCAGTGGCCCGAACAAAGTAGGCGTCACCGGCATCCGGCCGTTATCTGGGAGCCTGTTGTTAGACGGGTAAAGGGCCATGGTTTTCCATGGAATGCAAAGTGGTACCGCGGAAGATATTTACGCTTTCGTCTTTGTGCAGATACTTATCTGCTGAAGATGAAAGCGTTTTTGTTTACACGAACGCTATTTCATTTCTTGAGAAAGGGGAACTGTTATGAACAGTCTTGTTATTCTTGTATTAGCTATCGTTGTACTTCTCTGCGGCTACACCTTCTACGGCAGATGGCTCGCCAGAAAGTGGGGCGTTGATCCCAAAGCACCAACCCCTGCTGTTACCCACAATGACGGTGAGGACTATGTTCCTTCTTCCCGTCTGACCGTATTCACCCACCAATTTTCTTCCATTGCCGGTGCCGGTCCGGTTCAGGGTCCGATCCTGGCTTCCGTATTCGGCTGGGTTCCGGTACTTGTCTGGCTGTTAGTCGGCGGCATCTTCTTCGGTGCTGTACAGGACTTCGGCTCCTTATTCGCTTCTGTCAAGAATGACGGCAAGTCCATCGGCCTTGTCATCGAGCAGTACATCGGCAAGACAGGACGCAAGTTCTTCACCCTGTTCTGCTGGCTGTTCAGCTGCCTGGTCATCGCTGCCTTCACTTCCATGACTTCTTCCACCTTCAACGGCTATGTCACAGCCGCTGACGGCACTGTCACAAAGAACTTCAACGGTGCAGCAGCTGCTACTATCTCCTTCCTGTTTGTCGGCTTTGCCTGTGTCTTCGGCTTAATGCAGAAAGCGCTGGGCAAGAAGATGACTGAAAAGTGGAAGTTTGTTACTGCCATCGTATTCATCGCACTGATGTTTGCCTTAGGCATGAAGCTGCCGGTCTATCTCACTGCTTCACAATGGAACGTTGTTCTGATGGTTTATCTGTTTGCGGCAGCAGTTGTACCGATGTGGATCCTGATGCAGCCGCGTGATTACATGACTACCTTCATGTTATTAGGCATGATCTTAGGCGGTGTTGTCGGTGTAGTTGTCGGCCATCCCACAATGAAGCTCAATGCCTTCAATGGTTTTGTTCTGACTAACGCAAACGGCGGAAAGAGCTACATGTTCCCGACCCTGTTTGTCACCATCGCCTGCGGTGCTGTCTCCGGCTTCCACAGCCTTGTTTCCAGCGGTACTTCTTCCAAGACAATCTCCAATGAAAAGGACATGCTGCCAGTTGGCTATGGCGCCATGCTGACAGAAACACTGCTTGGTGTTGTCTCCCTGATCGTTGTCGGTGCCGTTGCTGTCAATGGCACAGCCCCGGCCGGACTGACACCGTTCCAGATCTTCTCCTCCGGTGTTGCGGGATTCATGGAGCGCCTTGGTGTACCGCAGTCCTTTGCCAACGTGTTCATGACAATGTGCATCTCTGCTCTTGCCCTGTCCACGCTTGACTCCGTCGGCAGAATCGGCAGGCTCAGTTTCCAGGAGCTGTTCATGGATGAAAGCAAAGAAGAGACACCTCTTACAAAGTTCCTGACCAACCGTTATGTCGCTACTGTTGTTACCCTGGCACTTGGCTATGTCCTCTGCCTTGGCGGTTATCAGAATGTATGGGCACTCTTCGGTGCTGCCAACCAGATGCTCGCTGCCCTTGTCTTACTGGGTGTTGCGGTATTCCTGAAAGCAACAAAGAGAGAGAACAAGATGGTACTTGTACCGATGGGTGTCATGCTGGCAGTAACATTTACCGCAATCGTTCTGAATGTCGTGTCCAATGTACAGGCATACATGAACGGTACCGCCGTATTCTTAGTCAATGGTCTGCAGCTGATCCTGGCGGTGTTCCTGATTGTGCTTGCAGTAGTAGTTGTTGTTACCTGCATGAAGACACTGCTGAAGCCTAAGGAAAAGAACAATACGACTGTCAGCACAGCCGAAAAACAGGCTGCCTGATCGATATTTCATACCGATGAAACAAGGTCGGATCTCATTCCGGCCTTGTTTTTTATGTTTTTATGCATGTTTCATCCGATTCGTGCTAAGCAGTTTTTTACGGATTGAATGAGACCCCGATTACGATATAATTTTCTTATAGCCGTGCAGCAGTTACGGCAGAATGCCGGTACACGGTCAACCTATTTCTGAGGAAACTGCAATGACTAAAACAGAGAGTACAAATTTACATATTGCCATTATTGATGATGATGCACAGGACCGCAGAATCATCCGGCAGAATATGGACCGCAGCCTTCAGAGCGTAAATCTACCCCCTGCCGATTACCATGAATTTGACAGCGGTGAATCCTTCCTGAAGCATTTCAGAAAAGACCTCTATGACCTTCTGTTCATAGACATTTATATGAAAGCCCTGACCGGAATCGAAACCGGGATCGGCATCCGTGATATTGATCCGGGAGTCAGAATTGTCTTTATCACTACCAGCAATGAATTCGCCGCAGAAAGCTACAAGGTCCGGGCTGATTACTATCTTCTGAAGCCTCTGACTTATAAGAACTTCCGTGAAATGCTGCTGGCGATCCATTTATTTGCCAATCCACAATCCCCGGAAAGCTTTCTGACGCTGCCTGATGAAAGCCGCGTTGCCTATAATGACATTATTTATACGGATTACCACAATCACTATGTCTACTTCCACCGTAAAAGCTCAACCGAAGAATGCAAGGCTTATATGTCACAGAGCAGGATTGAAGAACTGCTCTGTAAATTCAGTAATTTTGTCAGCTGCTCCCGCGGTATCATTGTGAATTTTGATTATGTGACAAAGTTTACAGATACAATGCTTTACCTGAAGGGAGGCAATACTGTACCTGTCAGCCGCAGACGCCTTGCTGAAGTGAAGAAGGCATATTCTGACTTCATCTTTGACTCTGTGATGAGTCTATGACATACGACTTTCTGAAAGGATTCTTCTTATGCCGTTTACAAGATGGGAATTTATATTATATTCTGCTGTATCTATTGTTCCATTTATTGTTCTGCTTTTTCTATCCTCTAAAAAGTATCTGCGTTTTGGCATAGCACCATCAATCGCCATCACAGTTCCATTTGTCATCATCTGGATGATGATACAGTTTGGTGCTGTATACCGTTATTTTTCCTGGATCGGCATTGCGGATATAATTTCCCCATTGGTTGTGATCCTCCTTCTTTTCATCCTGTTTGATGATCATATCGGACGGATTCTGTTTGCCTTTCTTGTGATCTGCAATTTTTCCAATCTCTGTGTCTGTCTGGCAAAGTATTCAGAGGGGCTGATCTCTCCCAGTTATGCTGCCATGCGCTATCACTGGACATTCTCCAGTCTGCTTCTGGGATACGAGATCATCACCTGCTTCTTCCTCTGGCATACAATATTCCGTGACTTTTCATCTTTTGATACACCGGAATACCGCGAAATAAAAATATGGAGATACCTGTGGCTGATCCCCGCTACATTCTATGTCGTCTGGATGTACATGTTCTATTCCGGTGATGGTTCCGCTGTTGCCAAGCTCGCGCAGCTTTATTATGTACTGACGATCCTTACGGTTGATCTTGGCTCTCTGGTTGTCTACCGTGTGATCATTCAAACCGTCCGCGAACAGGCCGAAAACCTTGAACTTCGAGCAAAGAATTTCAACCTTCAGATGATTTCACTGCAATATCAGAATATTGAACAGAAAATCCAGCAGACAAGGCGCCTGCGTCATGATCTGCGCCATATACTGGCTGTCATCGGTTCTATGGCAGAAGCTTCAGTGTGACGCCGCAAATTGTCGTAGACAGTTTCGGCGTTTTAATTTTGCCTGAATGTGTCTACGAAAGTGTGCGGAATCAAAACCTGCCGCAAATTGCTGGAGGCAGAACGGCACGTTATTGTAGAC
>Ga0256406_1004136_pt1 | contig 17064 bp, 5 predicted proteins | sample RumenRJG_03DNA_FD_185986 | JGI IMG/M metagenome (GOLD analysis project Ga0256406, IMG submission 185986) | Bovine rumen microbial communities from Lethbridge, Alberta, Canada - RJG_03 | ecosystem: Host-associated > Mammals > Digestive system > Stomach > Rumen | place: Canada: Alberta | collected... | reverse complement strand
TCCTGCTCGTCAAGGTTACGAGGGGAATCGCATCATTCGCTTCGCTCATTCGCTCATCCCCTCGCTGTGTTGCCGGAACCCCCAAGGGGGTTCTTGCAATACCATATAGGAATGCTTATTGGACGGGTGTCACTATGAGGCTTAATTGTCGGCACTCCTATGACGGAGCGCAGGAACAGGATGCTAACTGCGCAGGAAAACGTTGCTAAGTGCGCAGGAAACCGTTGCACGGAGCGCAGGCACACCCCTCCTAACCTATTGTGTATCAGTACCCCCAATGGCCTCTATCTAAATAATATCTAAATATTATCTAAATAATCTATCTATCTGACAGATAGCGAGGGGATGGGAGAGGATGAAATCTTTTGCTGACAGACCACACAAGAGGGCTCCAATCCAACCTATGCTGAGTGCGCCCATTTTTGATGCTGAGTGCGCCCATTTTTGGTGTTGAGTGCGCCCATTTTTGGTGTTGAGTGCGCCCAAGCAGCTCTGTAACCTACTATGTATCAACGTCCCCGACCCTCTCTATCTAAATAATATCTAAATATTATCTAAATAATCTATCTATCTGACAGATAGCGAGGGGATGAGATGTGACGATTTTTGAGTATTAAAAGCCATTCTTATTAGATTTCGGGTATTAATACGTGGTATTTTATTAAATTTCGTAAAAACGTTTGCATATTCAAAGTATTAGGATTATCTTTGCAGATACAAACCGACCATATCCAGCGCCGCAATGGTGGAATTGGTAGACACGAGGGACTTAAAATCCCTTGGCCAGAAATGGCTGTGCGGGTTCGAGTCCCGCTCGCGGCACACTAAAAAATTTAAATTTAATTTATTATGCGTAACCATCTATTTCTATCCCTGTCAGCATGCTCTCTGTTAGTGCTTGCTTCGTGTTCCAAGATGGGCCCTCTTTCTGCCGACAACTTCACGGTAGATCCCAATCCTCTTGAGGCTATTGGTGGTCAGGTGCCTGCTACCATTGACGGTACTTTCCCTGAGAAGTACATGAAGAAGAAGGCTGTTGTGACAGTGACCCCAGAGCTTCGCTATGGTGACGGTCAGGTGACCAAGGGCACCGGCGCTACCTTCCAGGGCGAAAAGGTGCAGGGCAACGACCAGACCATCCCTTACAAGGTGGGCGGACGTTACACCATGAAGACCTCATTCCCCTACAATGCAGACATGGAGAAGAGTGATATGTACCTCACCTTCAGTGCACGTGTAGGTAACAAGGAAGTTGCTATCCCCGACGTAAAGGTCGCCACCGGCGTGATCTCTACGGCTGAATTATACAAGAGCGCAATGAACAGCTGCATTGCCCCTGACTCCTTCCAGCGCGTAAAAGCACAGAAGCAGCAGGCTAACATCAAGTTCCTCATCAACCAGGCCAACCTGCGCAAGAGCGAGCTCAAGAACAATTCCGTCAAGGAGTTTGTGAGCATGCTCAAGAAGATCAACGCTGACCGCGAGGGACTCAACCTGAAGAACGTCGAGGTTGCCGCTTACGCATCACCTGATGGCGGTTACGACTTCAACGACAAGCTGTCCAAGAAGCGTGAGAACACCACTACCGGATATGTCAACAAACAACTCAAGGCTGCCAAGCTCGGCGATGCCAATGTGGACGCTCACTACACCGCACAGGACTGGGAGGGCTTCAAGGAGCTCGTTTCTGCCAGCAACCTGCAGGACAAGGACGTCATCCTTCGTGTCCTCGAGATGTACAAGGATCCTGAGGAGCGTGAGAAGCAAATCCGCAACATGAGCCAGGGCTTCCGCGAGCTCGCCGACGGCATCCTGCCCGAACTGCGCCGCAGCCGCCTCATCATCAACTATGAGACCGTGGGCCGCAGCGACGACCAGATCAAGCAGCAGTACGCTTCTGATCCTTCCAAGCTCAGCGCTGACGAACTGCTCTACGCTGCAAGTCTGGAGAACGACGCCGACAAGAAGGCTGAGATCTACAAGAAGACCGCTGACCTCTATCCCGACGACTACCGTGCTTACAACAACCTCGCTGCCCTCGCTTTCAACAAGGGTGACAAGAACACTGCCAGCCAGTATCTCGCTCAAGCTCAGAGCAAGGGCGCCGCTCCTGAGGCTTACGCCAACCAGGCTCTCGCCGCTCTAAAGAACGGCAACGTGAAGGACGCTGAGAACTACGTTTCAAAGGCTACCGACGCCAACCAGCTCAATGAGGTGCTCGGCAACCTCAACATCGCCAAGGGCAACTACGCACAGGCTGAGAAGGACTTCGGCAACACCGCTTCCAACAGCGCTGCCCTCGCCCAGCTGCTCAACAAGAACTATGCAAGCGCCGCTTCTACGCTCAACAACGTGAAGAACCCCGACGCTGTGACTGAGTATCTGAAGGCTATCGTCAGCAACCGCCAGGGCAACACCGACGCCGCTCGCCAGCATCTCAACAAGGCTACTCAGATGAGCGCTGAGCTTGCTGCCTATGCTGCCAACGACCTCGAGTTCGCCAACTTGAAGTAACAGGCTGCTGAAATAAAACGCACACTTCATTAACTCTAAGAATAGGAGCCAGGAACTGTTAGCAGTCTCTTGGCTCTTTTTCGTTTAACAACACACCAACTATGGGTTTCAGGATACTAATGTCCCACACCTTGGCACAGTTGCAGCGTCAGCCACATCAGCCACGCTGCCGCCGTCACTCACCCGCACCGCGCTTGTCGGCCGTCGTGCTCATGCTCGCGGCCCTATGGCTTCTCGCTGCCTGCGGCGAGGACAGCAAGCATTTCAAACTCGAGGGCAGAATGCTGCAGATGAACAGCGGAGAGTTCTACGTCTACAGCGACGACGGCGACATCGATGGCTTCGACACCATCAAGGTACAAGGCGGACGGTTTGCCTACGAGATACCCTGTGAGCATCCGTTCACGTTCACCGTCGTCTTCCCCAACTACTCGCAACTGCCTATCTTTGCCGAACCCGGCAAGACCGTGGAGGTCGACGGCGATGCCTCACATCTGAAAGCACTTAAGATAAAAGGATCGAAGACCAACGAACTGATGTCTGCCTTCCGTGAGCATGTCGCCAACGCGTCGCCCCCGGAGACCAAGCAGTTTGCCGCACAGTTCATCAAAGACCATGCCGACTCGCCCGTGAGCCTCTACCTGCTCAAGCACTATTTCGTGGCTACGCCCATGCCCGACTACCAACAAGCCGCACAGCTCGTCAGTATCATCCGGGCCAAACAACCGGAGAACGCCAAGGCAAGCCGACTCGAACAGCAGATCAGGATGATGCAACAGACAAGTGCCGGACAACGCCTGCCCAACTTCGCACCGATGACCGACATCAACGGCAATACCATCACGCCGGCCACACTGAGCAAGGGCGTGGCTGTCATCCTCGTGTGGGCCGTATGGGACTACAACAGCACCGACATGCTCAGACAGCTGCGCAACCAGCAAACCAACTTGCACAAAGACTTCAAGGTGGTGGCCATCTCGGTGGATGCCAGCAAGAAAGATGTGAAGAACTTCCTTCAGATGAACCCGGTGCCGTGGAACATCGTCTGCACCGGTGAGATGTTTGAGATGCGGCAGCTCCACCAGCTCGGCCTGCTCATCGTCCCGGGCAACATCGTGGTGAAAGACGGACGCATCGTCGCCCGCGACCTGTCGATGATTGATTTGTCCAGCAAGATGGCAAGCCTCTGACCAACACCCCTCAACGACCAGCGCCTTGCCTGAGCCACATGCACAGACAAGGCGCCGGTCAATACCAAAACCCACCTAAATTTCGTATTACTACTATGTATGTCAAAACCTATAGTGCTGTTGTCAATGGACTTAATGTGACCCGTGTCACCATAGAGGTGAGCGTGGTACCCGGTATCGCCTTCCATTTCACGGGACTCGGCGACGAGGCGGTGCGTGAGGGCCGCGACCGTGTGGCGGCAGCGTTGCAATACAACGGCCTGCGCTTCCCACGTGCTGACGTGACCGTCAACATGGCACCTGCCGACCTGCGTAAGGAGGGAACCAATTTCGACCTGCCACTGGCCATCGCCATCCTCGCTGCCGACGGACAGATGGACGGCAGCACGCTGGAGCAGTATATGCTGGTGGGCGAGCTGAGCCTCGACGGCAACCTCAGACCGGCCAAGGGTGTGCTGCCCATCGCCATCAAGGCACGTGCCGAACACTTCAAGGGTCTCATCGTGCCCAAACAGAACGTGAGGGAAGCAGCCATCGTCAACAACCTCGACGTATATGGCATGAGCAATATTCTGGAGGTCATCGCCTTCCTGACCGGACAGAAACATTGCGAACCCGTCGTGGTGGACACACGCAAGGAGTTTTATGAGCAACAATACAACTTCGATCTCGATTATGCCGACGTACGCGGACAGGCCAACGTGAAGCGCGCCTTGGAGGTGGCAGCGGCCGGCGGCCACAACATCATCATGATTGGTCCGCCGGGCTCGGGCAAAAGCATGATGGCCAAACGCCTGCCTTCCATCCTGCCGCCACTCACGCTGAGCGAGAGCCTCGAGACCACACAGATTCACTCCGTGGCCGGTTTGCTGCCGCAGGACTCGTCGCTCATCTCGCAACGGCCGTTCCGGGCACCCCATCACACCGTGTCAGAGGTGGCCCTCGTCGGAGGCGGCACCAACCCCATGCCCGGAGAGATATCACTGGCCCACAACGGCGTGCTGTTTCTCGATGAGTTGCCGGAGTTCAACAAGCATACCTTAGAAGTACTGCGCCAGCCGCTCGAAGACCGGCAGATCACCATCAGCCGTGCCAAGTACAGCGTCACATATCCGGCATCGTTTATGTTCGTGGCCTCGATGAATCCCTGTCCCTGCGGTTATTACGGCGACCCCACGCACCGCTGCGTGTGCCTGCCCGGACAGATACAGCGCTATCTCAATAAGATCTCAGGACCATTGCTCGACCGCATAGACATCCAATGTGAGATCTCAGCCATCCCGTTTAAGGAGCTCAGCAAACAAGAGCAGGGTGAGCCGTCGCAGAAGATCCGCGAGCGCGTCATCGCCGCACGTGCCATCCAGACCGCCCGTTTCAAAGGCGTGAGCGGCATCCACTGCAACGCGCAGATGACCGAACGCATGATTCACCAATACGCCGAGCCTGACAGCGCAGGTCTGGAGATGCTCAGACAGGCCATGGAGCGCCTCTCCCTGTCGGCCCGCGCCTACAGCCGCATCTTGAAGGTGGCCCGCACCATTGCCGATCTCGCCGCCTCCCCGCAGGTACTCCCCGACCACATCGCCGAGGCCATCGGCTACCGCCAGCTCGACCGTGCCGACTGGGCACTGAGGTAATAGGCAGGGTAGGCAAAGTAGGCAGGGTAGGAAAGGTAGGCAAGATAGGAAATATTCTCGCTAGTTTAGTCTCAGCGTGCGCATGGCATTGAGCACGCACAGCACCATCACACCTACATCGCCAAACACGGCCACAGGCATGGCCAGGCTGCCCAACAGACCAGTGGCCACCATGACCAGGATGACCACCTTCACGGCAATGGCAAACACAGCATTCTGACGGGCATTGGCTATGGTGCCGCGGGCAATGCGCATGGCCATCGCAATGCTCGACGGCTTGTCATCCATCAGCACCACGTCGGCCGCCTCGATGGCTGCGTCACTGCCCAAGGCTCCCATCGCGATGCCCACATCGGCACGGGCCAGCACAGGAGCGTCGTTGATGCCGTCGCCCACAAAAGCCAGCGTCGTACCCTCAGGCTTCTCCTTGAGCAACCGTTCCACACGGCTCACCTTATCGGCCGGCAACAGTTCGGCATGGTATTCGTCAAGACCCAACTGCTGGGCCACATGAGCGGCGGCCAGCTCGCGGTCGCCGGTGAGCATCACCGTCCGCACACCCGCCTTCTGCAATCCTCTTATGGCCTCAGCGGCATCAGCCTTCACCTGGTCGGATATCACAATGTGCCCGGCATAACGCCCTTCTACGGCCACATGAACCACAGTGCCCGTCACGTCCTTGCAAAGAGGACACTCGTTGACGACGATACCCAGGTCAGCCATCATCTTCTCATTGCCCACACACACCTGGCGCCCGTTGATCTGCGCCTTGATGCCGTGACCGGCTATCTCCTCCACCTGTTCCACACGACAGTCATCGGCCTCATTGGGATAAGCCTGACGCAATGCCACGGCTATTGGATGGGTGGAATAACGCTCCACATGGGCGGCAAGATGGAGCAAATCCTCCTCGGAACATTGGTCGCGATGCACGGCCTGTACCTTGAACACGCCCTTGGTCAGCGTGCCCGTCTTGTCAAACACCACCGTTGACAGTTTGTTCAACGTGTCCATATAGTTGCCGCCCTTGATGAGGATGCCCTTGCGCGACGCACCGCCAATGCCTCCGAAGAAGCTCAGGGGCACTGAGATGACCAAGGCACACGGACAGCTCACCACCAAGAAGCTCAGCGCACGATAGGCCCAGGTGGCCAGACCATCCATATAGCGGTCGTAGAAGAATGGCGGAATGAAAGCGAAAGCCAAAGCCAAAAACACCACGATGGGTGTATAGACACGGGCAAAACGACGGATAAACGTCTCACTCTTCGACTTGTTTTGTCCCGATTCCTCGACGAGCCGTATGATCTTCGAAGCCGTGGAGTCGCCGAACGTCTTGTCCACACGCACCTTCAGCACGCCGGAGAGATTGATACAGCCCGAGATGACGCTGTCGCCGGCATGCACGCCGCGCGGCACGCTCTCACCGGTGAGCGCCACGGTGTTCAAGCTCGAGTCGCCCTCCAGCACCGTACCATCCATCGGCACCTTCTCACCAGGCTTCACGACCACCGTCTCACCCACACCGACCGCAGACGGGTCGACTACCAACACCTGACCGTCACGCACCACATTGGCCGTGTCAGGACGGATGTCCATCATGGCAGAGATGGACCGGCGGCTTTTGTCCTCAGCATAATCCTCAAACAACTCACCGACCTGAAAGAACAGCATCACAAACACGGCCTCGGGAAACTGAGGAGCTGCACCCGGCAGAAAACCAATGCACAAGGCACCAATCGTAGCCACACACATGAGAAAATCCTCATTGAACGGGTTGCCCTCCTTGATGCCTTCCTCGGCAGCCTCACCCATGACGTCGTAGCTGATTAATAAATAAGGTATGAGATAAACACACAACTGTGCCCAGAGCGGCATCGCCACATGCGACGTCACCAGCCATGCGGCCAACAGCAACAACGCGGTCACCACAATGCGAAGCAATAGTTTCTTGTCCATTTTACGAGATATATTGATATTTGTTATTTCCGACTGCAAAGGTAAGACAATAGAATTGCAACCCGGTTGCAAACATGCTGTCACAGAATTGTCACTAAACATGCTTATTTCACTCTATTAATTGTTCTTATTTCTACAATGTCGAAATATTATCATATTATGGATATATTTGGACATATACTATATGGTGATTATTGCTTTCCTTTGCAGCCGGAAAGACAAAACACAACAACATTATAAGCACAACGCAATAATCATCACTTACAACTATGGTGGATTTAAACTTAACGTCAAAGATAGTGCTCAACCGAGTACCGAAGGAGTTCTACCAGCCCAAGACCGCTGTAGACCGCATAGAGCTGACCCGTATGGAGAAGGTCAACACCGACATCTTCACCTCTTCCGAGGAGGGTTCCAAGTTTATTGCCGACAACATCACACGCGCCCTGAAAGCCAAGCAGGCCGAAGGCCGTTTCCTGACCGTCGCCCTGGGCACCGGTACCAGTCTGACACCTATCTATGAGGAACTGATCCGTCGCCACAAGGAAGAGGGACTGAGCTTCAAGAACCTGGTGGTGTTCAACGGCTACGAGTACTATCCGCTGTCGTCCAACAGCAAGAACAGCACCCTTGAGCAGCTCAAGGAGCGCTTCCTCAGCAAGATTGACGTTGAGCCACAGAACGTCTTCTCCCTCGACGGCACTATCTCACAGGATGCCGTGAAGGACTACTGCCGCCTCTACGAGCAGCGCATTCAGACCTTCGGCGGTCTCGACCTGGCTTTGTTTGGCATCGGCCGCAGCGGCAACATCGCTGTCAACGAGCCCGGTTCCAGTCTGGCTTCCAACACCCACATCATCCTCGTTGACAGTCTTTCGCGTGAGGAGATGACCAACAGCTTCGCCAACGGCGAGCAGGTGCCGCCCTGCTGCCTGACCATGGGCATGGGCACCATCCTCAAGGCCAAGCGCGTGTTCGTCGTGGCCTGGGGCGAGGAGAAGGCCAGCATCGTCAAGGAAGCCATCGAGGGCAAGGTGAGCGACACCATCCCTGCTTCGTTCCTGCAGACACACAGCGATGCCGAGATGGTCATCGACCTCGGCGCCGCCTCCGACCTCACACGCATCAAGCACCCATGGCTCGTCACTACCTGCCAATGGGACGACAAGCTCGTGCGCTCGGCATTGGTATGGCTCTGCGGTGTCACCCAAAAGCCAATTCTCAAGCTCACCAACAAGGACTACAACGACCACGGACTGAGCGAGTTGCTTGCACTCTACGGATCGGCCTACAACGCCAACATCAAGATCTTCAACGACCTGCAGCACACCATCACCGGATGGCCCGGTGGCAAGCCCAACGCCGACGACACCTACCGTCCGGAGCGCGCCAAACCGTTCCCGAAGCGCATCATCGTCTTCTCACCTCACCCCGACGACGATGTCATCTCAATGGGCGGTACCATTCAGCGCCTGGTCAACCAAGGCCACGACGTGCACATCTGCTACGAGACATCGGGCGACATCGCCGTCAACGACGAGGAGGTGACACGCTTCATGCACTTCATCAACGGCTTCAACCAGCTGTTCATCGACAACAAGGATGAGGTCATCAAGAAGATGTATCTGGACATCAAGGCCTTCCTCAAGCAGAAGAAGGACGGTGATATGGACACCGTGGAGGTGCGCACCATCAAAGGACTGATACGCCGCGGTGAGGCACGTACGGCCTGCACCTACAACAAGATACCGCTCGACCACGTGCATTTCCTCGACCTGCCGTTCTACGAGAGTGGCAAGGTGGAAAAGCTGCCCATGACCGAAAAGGATGTGGAGATCGTACGCAACATGCTCAAGACCGTGAAGCCGCACGAGGTGTTCATGGCCGGCGACCTCGCTGATCCTCATGGCACACACCGCAAGTGCACCAATGCCGTACTGGCTGCCATCGACCTGGAGAAGAAAGCCGGTGCCGAGTGGCTCAAGGACTGCAAGTTCTGGATGTACCGCGGTGCATGGGCCGAGTGGCCAATCGAGAACATCGAGATGTGCGTGCCGATGAGCCCGGAGGAACTGCGTTCCAAGCGCAATGCCATCCTCAAGCACAGCTCACAGATGGAGAGCGCACCCTATCTGGGCAACGACGAGCGCCTGTTCTGGCAGCGTGCCGAGGACCGCAACCACGCCACTGCCAAGATGTATCAGAACCTGGGTCTGGCATCGTACGAGGCCATGGAAGCATTCTGGGAATACAAGCCACTCTGACCGCACCAACGACGGTTGTTTAACAAAGACAACAACATAACACTTCAATAGCCCTGCATTCCGCTTGTGTAGGTTGATACCAGCAAGCGGATACAGGTCAGTCACCCGGCAGCATGTCCGAAAGAATCGGATCATTGCTGCCGGTTTTTATTCTGTATCGTCGCAGGGACACCCAAATCCAACAATTCCATAAATGTCAGTGTAGTGGCCGGCCTTGTGCCGGCCATAAAATAATATCCCAACCTCTAAAAATTTGTCGAACATTTTTTGAGGGCCGGCACAAGACCGGTTCCTGCATGCGGCTACTTGGCTATACGTAATTGTTAGCATGCGAAACTTGAATTAAAAATATATTTCGGAAGTGAAGTAATTCCTTGCAGGGGCGGCCCTTGTGGCCGTCCGCAACCTTTCCTTGGAAAAGTTATTTTTTGGTTGCGGAAATATACTTCCGAAACTTGAGTATATTATATTCTGATATTTTCTTAATATCCCACGAAGTGGGTAGGAGAATAACAAAGATGTGCAGGATTTCAAGCCGATTGTGGCACATCATTCACCACGAGCCTACCATGGCCTTTCTTGACATAGATCATGCATAAATTATTATTACAAATTGCTTTTTCTAAACCTTATTGACAGAATGAAGTATAACGACTCTAAAATAATTGTAAATTCACAACCAAAGACAATACAAGGGCATAAAACAAGTTTTTCCAAATTTCAGTCAACGTATCATTCTGAGTTTAGGATAGTTCTTTAAAACGATTGTGCACGTATACCAACACGGCAAAGCCATCCTTTTTTATCGATTTAATAATTTTTAACGGGGAGGGGGTGGCAACCAATTTTCTTTTTTATTAAATTTGCCGCACTACATATAATGGAATTGTTTAACATTTAATCTATTTTATATGAGAAAACCTATTCTACCCATTGCCGCTGTGCTGGCAGTGGCTCCTACCTTAGCGAATGCACAGGATCCTAACGTCATAAGTTTTGACGTTTCGGCTCTGAAGTCATCTCTCTATTCCGTTATCAACACGATTGGCCATCAGGGCCAAAACGATGGTTATGCCCAGGACGTCAAGGACGTGTACCTCGTGCAGACCTCTAAACTGGAGAATGATATCGACGCTTATTACCAGAAGATCGTCAAAGGTGAGGTAACGTCACAGGATGCTGCAGATGCCAAGTACAAAGAATTTACTGATGCCATCGAGAAGATCCGCAAGGACGCTGCTGAAGCTCAGGCTCCTTACCAGAAAGCCTTAGACGACGCTGTGGCTGCCGTCAAGGCTGACCAGGAAGCCTACACCGCCGCACAGAAGGCTGTGGAGGCACTGAGCGTACCTTCCGTGAAGGCCACCTGGGAGGCAGAGCTGGCAAAGATCACACTGCCGACTGCTCCGACCAGTACCGACAACATTGATGCCAACAAAAAGATTGCCAGCGACGCCGCCGCTCAGAAGGCTGCCATCGAGAAGCTCGCCTCCGACGCAAAGGCTGCTGACGCTGCTGCTGTGACCGCACAGACCAATCTCTACAACGCACTGAAGAAGATTCAGACAACGGCTCTGACCAATGCCGCCAGTGCAGCTACGGAGATTCAGAAGCTGATGGACAACACCGGCATGGCCGACACCTATCTCACCGCCAATGCTGCTGAAAAGACCAAGGCTGAGAACGGTCAGGATTGGATGATGGCCGTGGAGGCTTCCAAGGCTGCCTACACGCTGGATGCCGACAACAAGACGCTCACCGAGCAAGGCAATGCCATCGTGAAGGCCATCGCCGACAACCTGGCTGCCGCCAAGAAAGCTGCCACAACGGCTGAGGATGCAGAATACAACCGCATCATCGGTCTGATTGCAGAGCAGGAGAATGCCTTCAAGGCTATCACCGTGGACAAGGCCGACACACAGACGGCTAAGGTGGTGACTGAATACAACACCAAGCACGACGTGGCCAAGCTCGGCGCTGACGGCTTCCATAAGGACGGTGTCTCTTATAAGAATAAGAAGACCAATGAGGAGAACGTTGCCGCACTGCAGCAGGCTGTAAAAGACGTGACTGCATCGGTAGCCGGCTATAGCTACTACCAGAGCGTCAAAGCTGCCATCAAGACCGCTCAGGACAATTACAACACCAATCTTCTTCGTCTGACCGAGGCACTGGCCGGCAAAGACGTCTATCAGGATGTCTATGAGGCTGCCAATGTCAAGCTCAATGTCGTGGCTAACACCATCCAGCGTGTTACTGCCGACAACGAGGCGCTCTACACCGCTACGCCTGTCTCCGCAAAGGAGGCTTACGACGCACTGATCGAGAAGCTCAATGCCCTCGACAGTAAGACACCGGTGGACGAGGCCCTGGCACTCTTCAATGATCAGGAGGCTCAGAAGAAGAAAGCTGACGAAGCTATCGCTGTTGCCAAGAAGGATGTTAAAGACCAATCAGTGCTCAGCGCCATCGCAACCGTTGAGACCAACGTGGCCAACGAGTACAAGAAGCATACACTGGACGAGAGCGACTACACAGGCGCTCTGGGCTCGGTGAGCAAATACGCAGAGCAGCGCGCACAGGTTACCAAGCTCACTACCAACCTCAAAGCCATCAAGGCTGATCCTGTGGTCTTCAAGACCTCCATCGACAAGATCACGGCCGACATCAACACGTTGTCTAAAGACATTGACGACATCTATGCTCAGGGCAAGACCGGCGAGAAGGCTACAGAGGTGCAGACCCGCGTGGACGGCATCAACACAGCCATCACCGAGCTCGACGCCAACGCCGCTGCCGAGCTGAAGGCTCTCACAGACCTCAACACCGCTCTTGACAACCGTCAGAAGGAACTCGATGAGGCTACAAAGAATATCAAGACCAACTACTCCAGCGTGTGGGAGCAGGTGAAGGCTGATGCCGACAAACTGCAGACCCGTATCACTACGCTGAGAAACAGTGGTAAGGAAGCTTATACCGACGCCAAGGAAAAAGCTGCCAATCCAATCAACACCGCCGTACGCAGTCTCGACGTCAAGGATTCTCTCACGCTGAAGGCTGACATCGAGTCATTCGTCACCAAGGCCATCGGCACCTACGACGATCAGGTCGACAAGGCCAACACCGCATCTTACAACCAGATGGTGATCGACTTCGACGACATCAACAAGAAGCTCACCGACGCTACGGCCGCTATCGCCAAGATCCATAAGGCTGCTGATGTCAACGAGGCTACCATGCCCGACTACTCTGACGAGATCGCTGCCCTGCAGGCAAAGATCGACGAGCAGAAACAAAAGGCAGAGAAGGCCCGCACAGACGAGCAGGCTGCCGTAGAGAAAGACAAGCACAATCCTACGCTGGTCTCTCTGCTTGAGACCATCGACAAGGTGCTCTATGGAGAGTCCTATCCTACCACCAACGAGAAGAACGGTGGTATCTGGAAGGCCATCGAGGATCAGGTCAGCGCAGCACAGGCTAACTTCGACAAGACTGTGGCTGAGCTCAAGACCCTGGGCGAGCTGAAGACCGTCAACCTGAAGAACCTCAGAGACGTTCTGGACGCTAAGCAGACTCCGAACCTCACCGACGAGCAGCGTGCTGCCTACAACAAGAATGCTGACGACGCCGAGAAGGCCATCAATGGCAAGATCTGCGACGTGAAGAAGCAGTACAACAGCAAGAAGGCTACCGTCAAGGAGAACACCGCCGCCATTGACAAGTTCGTCAAGGACGAGAAGAACTACCTCGACGAGAAGGAGAAGAACGACAACTACTCACAGCTCGAACTGGCCCTCAACGACGACGCCCACAACCGTATCGTCGCCAGCATCAAAGCTACCGACAAGGCATTCAACGACTCCATCGAGAACGCCAAGATCAACTGGTCGACTCAGTACAGTGCCCTCTCGGGTATCTATTCTGACGCTACCGGCTTCCCCGTCTACGAGGACAACGATGCCGACCTCAAGGCCAACCTCGACAAGGCACTCGCCGGATACCAGAAAGAACTCTCTGACGACGTGACCAAACTCAACGCACTGAAGGAAGTGGTGGCCAAGGCTAAGACCGACGCACTGGCCGACGCCGAGAAGTGCTATAAAGATAAGGTCAGCCTGGAGTGCACTGCCGACAAGGATATGAAGAACGCCAAGAGCGGTGAGAAGGCACTTCTCGACGCTGTTGCCGACGTGAAGACACACATCGACGAGACCGATGCACGCGCTACCAAGAATCGCGACGCTTTCAAGGCTGAGTTGCAGTTTGTCGAGGATCTCGACACACTCGTAGCCAAGGGCAAGAAGGACATCGCCGACGCTCGTGCCGACATCGCCAACAATACCGCTTCCGGCTACACTTCTGAGGTGCTCGACGAGACCGAGAAGAAGTTGGGTGAGCTCGAGAAGCTCGTCCGCGACTTCCAGACCAACATCCTCAGTCAGCACATCGCTCTGACAGCCGACGCTTACAAGGCAACAGCTACTGAGAAGGAGGCTGAGCTGCGCGACGCCATGATGAAGCTGAAGGACGGCGAGACCGCTGCTTACCGTCAGGAGATTGTGGCTGCCAACAACAAGGTCATGGAGTTCACCAACGGCTATGCCAAGGATGTCAAGGCACTGTACGACAAGTACCTCATGGAGGTGGAGTCTTACAAGACCTTCAAGCACTACGACTACACCAAGGAGGTGCTGCCAGTGGTGGAAGGCCAGCTGTTTGGTATCGCTAACTCACTGCGCACCATCGTTGCTGACGCTGAGACTAAACTCGCTGAGGCCAACAAGGACTACAAGTACTTCGACAACAAGGTGGCTACCCACTTCAACCAGATTGAGGCCCTGAAGAAAGACCTCGAGGCTAAGTACGCCGCCTTCCTGGTCCAGACGGAGAAGATTGCAGAGCCTATCTACACCAAGGCTGTCACCGACAAGAAGGCTGAGGTAGAGGCTGCAAAGACGACCGTCAAGGGATTCACCGACAAGGCTAACGCACTGAAGGTGTTCCAGCCTATCGACGACGCCATTGCGAATGTGGAGAAAGAGGCTGCCCTTGTGATGCCTCATGACTCTCTGGCCCGTGAGACCGACGGTTACATCAATACCCTCAAGGGTCTCGATGTTGCCAACGCCCTCAACGAGACACTCAAGACGGTTGGCGATAGCGTTGTCAGCGACTACACGAAGCTCGTTGCTACCTTCACTACGAAGGATTATGGCACAGAAGCAGCTGCTATCCTGCAGAAGGCCATCGACGATGCCAACAAGCTGACCACCGCTGCCACGAACAGCATTGCCAAGTCTTACACTGACAAGACGCTGGCCAAGGATCTGAGCGGTATTCTCGCTACCTTGAAGGACGTCCAGACCAGCCTGAACACTGCCAAGGATGAGGCCGACAAGAAGCAAGCTGAGATCAATGCCGACAAGCAGAACCAGGCCAACTACGCTTCGTTCGACATGAACGGTCTGCGCAAGAAGTACACCGACGCCGTTGCCACCATCAAGGGCTACGACGAGAAGGTGAAGTCGCTCTTCGATGTTGAGCTCTCTGCTCTGGGTGGCGACAAGCTCGATGGTAAGGGTGGTAACATCCAGAAGCTGCAAGACCTACTCGATGCTGCCAAGGAGAACAACGCTTGGGGCAACATTGAGGATCTGAAGGCTAACTATAAGAGTCTGGGTGAGCAGATTGATGACATCCTTGCACGCGCCAAGGCTGCTCAGGAGTCCGCTATCGCCAACAGCGACTACGGCAAGGTGGGCAAGCTCTATCAGGAGGTTGTTTCACTCATTGAGCCTTACAACCGCGCTGAGACCAACAAGGACGACACCAAGGAGGCTGCCGACGAGGCTTCGGCCATCTACAAGGAGATCAAGTCGCTGCTTGATGAACTCAAGGGTGCTACCGACGCTTACGACGCTGCCAAGAAGACGGCCGACACGAAGGACGATGAGGCTGCCAACGCTACGCTCGCCGCTATCGTCGCTAAGACCAGTGAGTACACAGCGAAGATCGAGAACCTGCGCACGCGTATCACGAAGCTCGACAAGGAGCTCACCGCTTACAACGAGCTCATGGCCGCTTACAATGCCCTGGGTACTGTGGACGCTGCTATCGAGGAGGCTACCGCCAACTTCGACACCTATAAGACAACGGTCGCTGACGCCATCAAGGCTACTCCGGCTTACACCAAGGCCGTGGCCGACGCCGCTTCCGTACAGAAGGCCATCGAGGACAGCCACGCTCTGAACCGCGCCAACAAGGACAAGGACGAGCTCAACACACGTATCGCTGCTCTTGGTGAGGAAATCGCCGCTCTTAAGACAGCTTGCCAGACAGAATACGAGGCTGAAGTCAAGGCTGCCAAGATCGCTGCCAACGAGGCTGCCTTCACCGCTCTGTCCAAGCAGCTCAACGACAAGAAGGCTGCTGTCGTCAAAGCTAAGGAGACCATTGCCAAGGACTATCCCGCCGGTATGGCTGTTGTCAACGAGGACTTCGACAATATCTCGAAAGCACTCGAGACAATGGAGACACAGCTCAAGGCCGACTACGACGCTGTCAACCTCACCGCTGAGTCCAAGCTCGACTTCACGGCTGTTGACAAGGCCCTCAACGACGCTCTTGCCAAGGCTAAGACCGCACAGGAGGAGGCTGACAAGGCCAATGCCGGCGCTGTAGCTGAGGTGACTGCCGCTTACGAGAAGCTGCAGAACCTCTACAACGAGGCTGAGACGTACAACGAGAGCATTGTGGATGTCGACATCAAGAAGGCTGCCGACGAGGCTCTGCAGAAGATTGACATCACGCTCGATCTGAAGCCTGTTGACCGCAACAACAAGCAGGAGTTTACCGACTCCATCGCTAAGTTGACTACCGCCGTACAGGAAGCCTACGATGCTGCCAAGGCTGCCAACGAGAAGTGGCAGAAGAAGGGTAACCTCGATGGTGACGACCAGCTCAGCATCGACGACTACAGTAAGCTCTACGATATCGTTTCCGGTGCCAAGACACCGACAGAAGACGAGAAGTATCTTGCCGATATCAACTGCGACGGTTCTGTGGATGTGGCTGACCTCACTGAGTTGTCAAGGATGATGCTCAAGCAGGCTACGCTCGAGGACATCTACGTGAGCAAGCATGGAACAGATGCCAAGCCGTTCATGTCCAACACCGTAGAGGCTGAGGCTACTACCGACGGCCGTGCGATTGCCATCGCTCTGAACAACGCTTCCAACCTGGTGGCTATGCAGGCTGATATCACACTGCCTGAGGGCGTGTCGATCGTCAACGCTGCCGCTACGCTCCGTGCAAAGGGCCTCAACGCCAGCGCCACCAAGCTGGCCGACGGAAAGGTACGTGTCATGCTGTACTCTGTCAACAACAACCTCATCGAAGGTACTGAGGGTAACGTCGTTAAACTCAATATCGACGGTGTCGGTGTAGGCGACATCACACTGACCAATGCCATGGCCGTGGATGCTGAAGGCATGAAGTACA
>Ga0256406_1004132_pt1 | contig 17083 bp, 9 predicted proteins | sample RumenRJG_03DNA_FD_185986 | JGI IMG/M metagenome (GOLD analysis project Ga0256406, IMG submission 185986) | Bovine rumen microbial communities from Lethbridge, Alberta, Canada - RJG_03 | ecosystem: Host-associated > Mammals > Digestive system > Stomach > Rumen | place: Canada: Alberta | collected... | reverse complement strand
TTGGACCGAAGTCAGGAGAGTGTGCAATTTTCAGATATGAGTCAAAGTCCCGCTATGTCCACTGCAGGGTGCGGCCCTCGTGGCCGTCCGCAAGCAGCGAATGTTGAGGGTGTGAGAGACTCTCTTGACATCGCCAATGCGTCGCCCACAATACCCTCAAAAGAATTACAACTGATTGACGTTGGAAAAAGGTGATGGAAAATGGTCATAGACTGGCTTCCGCTCCCAAAGGAGCTCTGAGGCTAAATCTGCGGGATAGCCTTACGAGCAAGCTCGACAGCTATCCCGCAGATTTATCCTCACCCCTACGGGGCAAAGCCTGTCAATGACGAAAATCGCTTCGCGTAAAATTGCACCTGCGGTGCATAAAATAGATAGTAACTCTTCAATCGGAAACAAAGAATCGGCACACTGGATACCCCCAGTGTTTAGATGAGAGAACACAAAGACACCTTTATTATACAAAAACAAATAAACCTTGCATCACAAAAACCAGCTACCGCGACGAAAGAATTGAACAACAGGCAATGGCTGATTTCTGTATTACCATGTTCCCCTGTGTAAAATGGTACTGTATATTCCTGACGTATAGAGAGCATGAATGCGGATAATTACTGCGATAGGCAGTTTTAGAGCGAGCAACGAGCGTGGTTTTCCTTTGTGTCAGCATCAATATCCAACGAAGGAGGATCGCCGGGTGAAAGAGTGATGGCGGTGCGAGGCGTCTGAATGAGTGTATAGCGAAGAGTAGGTTCAAGGGAATCCCGCAAGATAGATAACTGCTCCATATATTGAGTTGCTTGTTTTGTTACGCATATCCAGGATTCTCCTTTCGTCCACATAGAATCATTCATGAGACTATATAAAAAAATAGCGGACTGCCACGAGGGTGTCCGCTATCTATTGACTGAAGATTTTCGTGTTTCCAAGAGCATCCCTTTAGAGTGCTGAGCCCACAGGGGGCGCATTCTGCCGAAGGTGTTGCACTTGAGAATCTCGAATTTCTTTAATGCTGTTCTCTCTGCTTATCCTTTATTTAATAGGTTTGAGCCAGAAGCTGAAGCTGCGGTCTTCGTAGTTTACACGGTACTTAGGCAGAGCCTCGGCGTTGCCGCTCCAGCTGTCGATACCGCCCACACCGGCCTGTGCTGCGTCGATGCAGACGTTGGTGTACTTCGACAGAGGCACGTCGGCCGGATGGCGCTGGTCTTTCTCCAGTCCTTCATCGAGATCGTCGATACTGTAGTGAAGTACATTCATTCCGAAGAGTTTGCCGGCAGAGATAGCGAGTCCCTGGCCCCCGGCATTGGTCTGCTTCCACCAACGGATATCGCTCTTCGAGCCAGTCTCCTGCGGGCGTACGTAGTTGGGATAGAAAGCCTGATCGGCAGTCTCGCTGTAGATACCTACGTTCTGTGCGAGCTTGCGGTCGCAATAGTTCTCCTTAGGTCCACGTCCAAAGTACTGTGCGTGGTCCATGTTGTAGGGCATCTGCATAAGCATGCCGTAGCGGAACATCTCGCTGACCTTAGCGCCCGGAGTGGTCTTCATGTTCTCCTGTACGTGGATGGCACCACTCTCGTCAATATCGTAGATGAGTGTGAGCGTAGCCTTCACGGTAGGCATGTCGTAGACAGCCTGCACGCGTACGTACTTCTGTCCACTCTCTGCGTCTTTCTGCTTTGAGGCAGTGAGGTTAGTAAGCTTCATTTCGGGGTTGCGCCATGCGCGAAGCTTCTTCTGCAGGCCTGCTCCCATGTCGTTGTCGGTCACGGCTCGCCAGAAGTTGGGTTTCAGTGTGCCGCCCTCGCCGAGCATCTGCTGCCCGTTGGCCTCATAGCTCTTGAGGAGTCCGGTAGTCTTGTCGAAGACCACGTGACAGTAGTCGTTGCTCACGTCGATGTCGGTCTTGTTGTTGAGTTTGAGCTTTGATGACTTCACGTCGGAGGCCACCTTGTAGTCGGGTTGCTCCTTAAATCCACGCACGTCGAACTGCTGGTGTGCCATCAGCGTCCCGGCCTCAAGGAGAGGCTCTGCGCTCTTGAGCTTGTAGTCTACGTTGAGCTGCACCTCTCCTTCGGGATAGGCTTTGAGCAGGTCACCGCAGCCGAGGTCAATCTCCTTGCTCTGCTGTGCGGGAATGTTGATGTTGTCGACGACGCCCTCCTTCACCTTCTTGCCGTTGTTGTATACCGACCAGTAGAGTTTCACGTAGTCGAGCGTGCGGAAGAAGTTCTCGTTGAATACGCTTACCTTTCCTTCGCTCACGTTGACGGGTTTGGTCCAGATGTTTTGGTATTCATAGCTCACCTCGTAGAGTCCTGGGTGCGGGTCGCGGTCAGGGCTCACCAGACCGTTACAGTTGAAGTTGTTGTCCGACGGATCGTAGTCGTTATAGTCGCCGCCATATCTGTAAATCATCTTACCCTGAGCGTTCTTTGAGCGGAAAGCCTGGTCGACGAAGTCCCAGATAAATCCGCCTTGGAAGCTTCTGTTCTGTCGCACGAGGTCCCAGTATTCCTTGAAATTGCCGTTGGAGTTACCCATTGCGTGTGAGTACTCGCAGAGGATGAGGGGCTTGGTGTGAGGACTGTTGAGGAACTTCTCGCACCAGTCCGGCGAGGGATACATCGGGCAGACGATGTCGGTGTTGGCACCGCTTCCTGCGCGTTCCCACTGCACGGGGCGCGACTTGTCGTAGTTGTGAATCCAGTTGACAGCGGCCGTGAAGTTAGGGCCGTCAACGGTTTCGTTGCCCGGCGACCAGTAGATGATGCTCGGATGATTGTAGAAGGCACTCACATTGTGCTGTGTGCGTTCAAGGATTTGCTTGGCAAACTGCGGCTTCTTGGCTTCCGAGGTGTCTTCGTAGCCCAGTCCGTGGCTCTCCTGATTGGCTTCGGCGCAGAGATAGATGCCGTATTCGTCGCAAAGCTCATACCAGAGCGGGTCGTTGGGATAGTGGCTTGTGCGTACGGCATTGATGTTGAAGCGCTTCATGAGCTGTATGTCCTGAATCATGCGTGCGCGGCTCACCACGTAGCCACTGTCGGGATCCATCTCGTGGCGGTCGGTGCCTTTGATGTAGATGGCCTTGCCGTTGACGTAGAGCTTGCTGTCCTTGATGGCAACAGTGCGGAAGCCTACTTTCTGCGGAATGGTCTCGTAGGTAGCTTTCTGGCCTTTGGGGCTGACGGAGCTGACGAGGAGCGTGTAGAGATAGGGTGTCTCGGCTGTCCACGGATTGACATCCTTCAGCCTGATGGTGAAGTGTCCCAGTCCATTCTCGATATTGCTCACAAGTCCGTGGGCAACCTCATTCTTATTGGCGTCTAAGAGCTGATAGCGCAGATTGTCTTTGCCGGTGAGGTTCACTTCCACTTCGAGCGTGCCGTTCTTGTAGGTTGCCTCATCCAACGCCGGTGTTATCTTGATGTTGTCGATATGGTGTTTGGCATTCCGGCTGTAGAGGTAGCAGGAGCGTCCCACGCCACTCAGCCGCCAGAAGTCCTGGTCCTCGCAGTAGGAACCGTCGGACCAGCGGAAAGTCTGAAAGGCTATGAGGTTCTTGCCCTTCACGAGGTAGGGAGTGATGTCGAACTCAGCAGCCACCTTGGAGTCCTCGGTGTAGCCCACATAGCGTCCGTTCACCCACAGATACATGTTCGATGTGACGGAGCCGAAGTGAGCAATCACCTGGCGTCCTGTCCAGCTGTCGGGAATTGTGATGTAGCGGCGGTAGGTGCCCACATGGTTGTCTTTGACGGGAACCTGTGGCGGGTTGTCTTTGAAATGGCCGTACCAGGCGTAGCCGACGTTCTTGTAGACGGGGTCGCCATATCCGTTGAGTTCCCAGATAGCCGGTACCCACATGTTCTTCCATGCCGAGTCGTCATAGTTGAGTGTGTAGAAGTCGGTAGGCCTCTGGTCGGCATTGGCCACCCAGTTGAACTTCCACTGTCCGTCCAGGGTGAGGTAGTTGGCCGATTTTGTCTTGTCGCCCTGCAAGGCAAGGTTCTCTCCCTCGTAGGCAAAGAAAGCGGTGTGCAAGGGGAAACGGTTCACCTCGTTCACCTGTAGGTCGTGCCACTCGGTGAACGTAGGCTTGCTGTCGTTGGCAGCACTCGTTTGTAATGTCAGAGCCAGGAAGGCCGACATTATCATCATCTTGTTCATATAGTTGAGAGTTGATTAGTGAATAGTCATAGCGTTCAAGGTGCGCAGAACACTCCTATCTCGTTGATGCATGGGCACGCGCGGGCATCGCTGATGGTGATGCGCACCTTGTTGGTCGTGATAGTGGGGAAACGCAGCAGTCGCTTGTAGCCTATCGTCGTGGTAGGCTCGTCGAGCGGCAGGCGCTGCCATTTGCCGTTGGCATAGTAGTCCACGTGGAAGGCCTTAACACGTTGCCCAAGAGGAATGTATTCCTGCAGCATCAGTCTGTTGATGGCTGTTGCCTTGGGGAAGGTCAGTGTGAGCATGCCATTGGTGATTCCGTCGTGGGGAGCCCAGTAGGTGTCGAAGTTCCCATCGTTAACGGTTGCGGCACCGTATCCATTGCCCCGGCTGTCGGAAGCCTTCACCTTAGCCTTGTTGGCAAGGTTATGTCCCAGTTCGGCGTTTAATTTCTTGCGGAAGTTCATGAGGCTGTTGATGTCAGCTTCGTGGATTCTGCCGTCGGGACCAGGAGGCAGGTTGAGAAGCATCAGGCCGTTGCGCCCCACACTTTTGTAGTAGATTTCGAGGAGCTCATCTGGTGTCTTCACCTTGGCATCCTCGTTGGCATGATAGAACCACCCCGGTCGGATGGAGACATCACACTCTGACGCTGCCCACATATCGCCGTCAGGATGCCCCGTTGTGAGTTCTTCTGCTTTGTCGTAGCCCACGAAAACATCTTTCGAGCGAAGGAACGACCAGTTAGTAGGGTCGGCAAATCCCTTCTCGTTGCCCACCCATCGGCAGCCCGGTCCGGCATCTGAGAATATGACAGCGTGGGGCTGCAGCTCGGCCACCATCTTGGCGGCTCGGCTGAAATCGTAGTAGGTACGTCGGTCGATGGTGCGCTTTTCGTTGGCTCCCCCGTAGTATCCGTCGCCGCCATTGGCACCGTCGAGCCACACCTCGTAGATGTCGCCGTAGTTGGTGAGGAGCTCATGCAGCTGTTTATAGTAGTGCTCCACATAGGCAGGAGTTCCGTAGGAGGCCTGATGACGGTCCCAAGGCGAAAGATAGATGCCGAACTTCAGACCGTATTTGCGGCAGGCAGCAGCCATTTCGCCCACGATGTCGCCCTTTCCGTTCTTGTAGGGCGAATGAGCTATTGTATAGTCCGTGTAGCGTGAGGGCCAGAGGCAGAAGCCGTCGTGATGCTTGCAGGTGAGGATTACTTCTTTGATGCCACCCTCGCTGAGCACGCGGGCCCATTGGTCGCAGTCAACGCTTTGCGGGGCGAATTCTGTGGCCGGTGCGGAGCCGTCGCCCCATTCCAGATTGTGGAACGTGTTCATGCCAAAATGTATGAAGGCGGTAGTCTCCATACGCTGCCAGTCAACCTGATTCCGTGTGGGAATCGGACTGATGGGTGCCGGAGCCTTTACTTTGGTTGAGGCGTTGCTGTATACTCCCAGCAACAGAAGTGCTGCTGTGAATAAACTTGCCAATGGGTTATGTGTCATATTCTTTTTATTTATGAACTAATCTATGGGAGGCGAAGTGTACCAGTGTCTTACTTTGAATTGCTTAATAAGTGTTTGCCTAATGGCCGGTGGGGCGATGAAGAGGCAGGTTGACATCACTTCTCCCACAGTGGCGCTTTCTGTCACTACCGATACAGTGCTCATACCTTCCACGTAGTGGCCCGTCTTTGGGTTGATGATATGATGCCTTCCGGGACTGTCATTGCCTGAGGTGGTGAGGCATTCGTCGTGGAGCACGATGCTTCCCTCTGCTCCGGGCAATCTCATTCGCCATCCGTCGCTTCCATGTTGGTGTCCTATGGCCATGACGGAGCTTGTGCCCAGGCTCACGAGCGCTGATTCGAAGCCTTCCCGTCGCAGCAGGTCTCCGACCCTGTCGAGTGCATAGCCCTTGATGAAGCCCGACATATTGAGTTTGATGCCTGGCTGCGCAAAGCTTATGCCCTCTGTCGAGAGCGACACCTCGGTGTCTGTTTTGGGACTGAACGACAGAGAGTCAGTGGTGATGTCGAAGAGCCCGTCCGTGAGCCGATGGTAGTCCAGACACTGCTGCAAAGCATTGCGAAGGTCCTCTGAGAGCGGAACGATGCGTGTGGCAGCCAGTCGGTTCACTCTGGACAGCTCGCTATGAGGGTCGAAGCAGTTGGCCTTGAGCTCTATTTCGTGGATGACCGATGCTGCTTCGTCTACGACGTGCCGGCATCCCTGCTCGTCAGTACTACTACTGATGAGAATGTCAACCCGCGTGTGCATGGCCTGAAACCAAGCATAGCAGAGAAGCTTGCTGTCAGCAGTGGTGCGGAAGAGATATTGGATGCCGGTTGTGCCCACGTGGCTTTAGCAGTCTTGGAATGCTGTTAAGCCAGTCCGAAGACTGGCATGACAGCAGTCCTTACAGTTCCTTTATCTTAATGTTCTTGAACCAAACCTGATGTCCGTGGTCTTGTAGCAGGATGTGGCCTTCCTTGAGATTGCCGAAGTTAGGCCAGTTCTTGTACTTGCTGTAAGCTACGAGAGCATTCCATTCCTGGTTGTTACGGTCGTACTCGATTAGTTTCTGCCCGTTCAAGTAATGTTCCACATGATTGCCCCGTACCACGATTACGGCCGTGTTCCAGGCATTGATGTCGAACGTCTTGTTTGCCGGAGCCGGTATGAGGTCGTAGAGTGAACCGAGCTTGCGGTTACCCTTCACGCCTAACTTTGCATCGGGATGACGAAGGTCATCGAGTATTTGGAATTCACAGCCTATAGCCGAACCGTTGCCTTTGTTGAGCTCCGGGTCGACAAAGTACTTGATTCCGCTGTTGGCACCTTTGGTAATCTTGAAGTCCACTGTGAGGATGAAGTTGCCATAGGTGCGCTTCGTTACGATGTCGCCCCCGTTAGCCGACTCTCCACCGTTGCCCGGGAGCACTTCAAGAGTACCATTTTCAATGGTCCATCCTTTCGTTGGGAACTCCTTCAGTTTGGCCCCGCGCCATCCGTCGGTAGTCTTACCGTCCCAAAGTAGCTTCCATCCCTCGGCCTGCTCCTTGGGTGACAGCGTGTTGTCAATCTTGTTCACCTGCGGCGTGTTGTCTTCCGGTGTGAGATAGTCCTTCACATTCTCCGTACAGATACGAATGTTCTTCCAAGCCACAGTCTTGGCCTCGTCGGCCTTGTTGCCCACTTGGTGCACCTGCAAGCCTATGAATCCCGCAGGTGTCATATCGTCCCAGAGATTTGCGCAGGCCACTCCGTTAAGCCATGTACGCATGCTGCTGCCGTAGCATTCAATCCTTGCGTGGTTCCAATCGTTGTGCCTGAAGGCGGTCTTGGCTTGTGGATTGATGGTGAGCGGATAGAGCCAGGCGCGGCGGGCCTCGTCGTAGATGCCTGCCGTCCACGCACGGCCCGACGGGTCTATTTCGTACTGGTAGCCGTGTACGCGGCCCTTGTTGTAGCTCTTCTTACTCTCGCTGCGAAACTGTACACCAGAGTTGATGCCATCAGCGACACGGAAGTCGAACTCCAAAATGAAGTCGCCGTAGTTCTTTGTTGTGCAGAGGAAAGAGTTGGGAGAGCCGTATTTAGGATGCCCTACGATGGCTCCGTCCTCGACCTTGTAAACAGCTGTTCCATTAAGTTCCTTCCACCCTTTGAGGTTCTTGCCGTTGAAGAGCGGGGTCCAGTTTTGTGCGCAGGCTGGCACGGCTAAGAGCGCGGCGAATGCAAATATAGTGAATTTCTTCATAAATGTCTTGTATTAATCACTTCTTGTTTATATAAATAATGTGAAAGTAGCCCTGCTTTTCCTAATTTGTCGTAGGCAGAGGCTCTTTCACGTGTTGTTGGTCTGACAGGCTAAGACGGACAGTCCAGTCTCTGCATGTCAGATTTTGTAGAAGTCTTCCCAGCCCTTTCGCGGTGGCATACCGGCGAGGAGCGAGTTGGCGAAGTCGTTGTTGGTGAACTGCTTGGTGCGTGGGTCGAAGAAGAGCTGCGTGTTGAGTCGCTGGGCGATGACGCCGAGGCAGAACACCTCGCTCAGTACACCGTTAATCTCGAAAGGCGAGCGTGTCTTCTCCGTACCTTGGATGGCGTGCAGGAAGTTCACGTAGTGGTTGGAGGGACTCTTGGGCACCTCGGGAAGATGCTGCTTCACTTCGTCAGCCTTTGCCGAGGGAAGCATGCTGAGCGTGGATCCATGACTGCCGCCCTTGAATGTAAGGGTAGGCGTGTAGATAATCTTTCCAGGATTGAGCTTCATTGGCTTGGGGTCGCCCTGGTTGGTTGAAGGCACATTTGCGGTCTGCGTGTTGGCACCGTAGTTGGCGGGCAGAGGTGGCAGATTATCGATACCGTCATACCATGTTATGTCGCAGGGAGGCATGCCGTCGCGGGCACCAAAGCGGAAGAGAATGGTAGAGGAGAAAGGATAGAAGTAGTCATTATGTCCCTTGGCGTACTTCATAGTCACCTCATAGGGCAGTCCTAAGTTGAGGAATTCGTGGATGGTGTCGAGGATGTGAGCCCCCCAGTCGCCGAGTGCACCCATGCCGAAGTCATACCAGCAGCGCCAGTTGCCCTGGTGGTACTTGTCGCTGAAAGTATGATACTGGCATGCACCAAGCCAGGTATCCCAGTCCATATTCTGCGGAATGGGCTGTGCGCCGGGGTAGGTGATGATGTTGGCGTCGTAGTTGTGCCAACGGCGTGGTGAGTTCATATGGGCCGTTACGGCCGTTACGTCCTTGATGATACCGGCATCCTTCCATGCCTTGAACTGGAAGTAGTTGGCCTCGGAATGCCCTTGGTTTCCCACTTGAGTCACTACGTTAGGATGTTTCTTGGCGTTGGCTATCATGAGCTCTCCTTCGTGGAAGGTACGGCACATGGGCTTTTCCAGATAGATATGCTTGCCATAGTCGAGGGCCATCATGGCCACGGGGAAATGCATGTGGTCGGGCACTGCCGCACAGACAGCATCGAACTGTGAGCTGTATTTCTCGAACATCTCGCGGAAATTGCGGAAACGTTTAGCCTTAGGATACATGTTGAGCACCTTTTGGCATTGCTTGCCGTCGAGGTCGACATCACAGAGGGCTACTACATCGACGAGGCCAGTCTTGGCAAACTCCTCAATGTCCTGCTCGCCGCGGTTGCCTATGCCGATATATGCGATTTTCACTTTGTCCTTGCGGGCTTCCTGATGTTCTTTCGATGACAGGGGATGGGCAAAGAGGCTTCCTGTCGAGCCCAGCGAGAGTCCGGCGGCTGCCAAGCCCATGTCTTTGATGAATTGTCGGCGTGTTGTCATACTTGTTTTTTGTTATTATGTTTAGTGTTCTTGAATACGAAATGTCCGATTATCCGCAGACAGCCCCACGCGACATAAAGTACCAGCGAGAAGCAGATGACATAGAGGAGCGAGGTGACAAGCTCTATGGCCGAACTTTCGTAGGCGATGATGGCGTAGACATTGAGGACGAATGAGATGGCGAAGCAGACGAGCCATGTCAGCAGTTCGTGCTTCTGACGTTTTGCCGAGATAGTGATGTCTTTCATATCTGTGGTGATTTAGTATGGTAGACGTTGTAGTCGATCTTGTATTTCTCGGGGAAGTCGAGTATCTGCCCTTGTACCATGGCCTCGTGTCCCCACAGACAGAGGATGCTCGCATAGTAGCCTTCCTCAGCAATGTTTTTGGGCTGTCGTCCCGTGATATTGGCTTCCACGAAGGCATCCGTGAGCAGCGACGTTCCGTCCATGTCAGGGCGCTTGCCCAGAATGTACTCTCCGTTGTTTACGTTGGCGGTCTCCGGTGCCCAGCTTGTTCCGGCAAAGGGGATATTTCCGAAGATGTCGTTCTCCCAGTCGTTTATCATCTGCATGAAGGCTGGTGCGGGAGCAACATCCTCGAAGTAGTATTTTCCCTTCTCCGGCTCCACGGTACCCTTTGAGCCCAGTATTTGCTCTTCGAGTCCGTAGAACTTATTCTCCACATCGGAGCCATAGGTCATCTTTCTGCCGTCGGGGAACACATAGATGAGGTTGACGTTGTCGTAGACCTCACGCCCCTTCTTCCAGTAATTGATGGAGCCGTGTCCCATTACCTTTGCGGGCAGCATGCCTAAAGCCCAGGTGCCCACCTGCAGCTGATGGCAGGCCAGCTCCGTCATCAGACCTTTCGAGGTAGCCTTATAAAGCCGCCAGTTGATGAACTTTTCGAGCGACGGCTTTGGTACATCGCGCCGCCAGTCATTGTTGCGGTTCCAAAAGGCATGAACGGCAGAGATGTATCCGAAGGTGCCCCTGTGGATGAGGTCCATGGCCTTGATGTAACGGGGGTCGAAGAGTCGTTGCTGGCCTGTGAAGAAAATGCGTCCCGTGGAGAGATGCTTCTTGTACATGGTCAGGCACTGGTCCATGTCGTAACCGATGGTCTTCTCGCAGTAGACGTTCTTGCCTGCATCAAAGGCATCGAGCACAATCTGGCAATGAGTGGCAAGAGGCGTGGATACGATGACACCATCGATGGTCTTGTCTTCGAGAAGTTTGTGATAGTCTTTGTAGGTTTTGGCGGTAGGTACTATTTTCAGTGCCTCGTCGAGCGACGGCTGGTAGATGTCGGCCAGTGCTACGATTTCGCATTTTGGGTTTTTCGCCAGAAATTCGAGCAGGAAGCGTCCTCTGGAGCCTGGGCCAATCATGCCGAGACGGCACCGCTCCTTCGATGTATGGGCCACATCGGAGAATGCTTGTAGCCATGGGCTTGTAGCTGCAAGTACGCCGGCGCCGGCAATGCCCACCCGCTTCAGGAAGTCTCTCCTGCTTAAGGTTTGTTCTTCGTCCATTGTTTGTTAAGTTATTAGTATAAGCCGCCCGAGGGACGGCCCGTTGGTTTCCATCTCATTGATGTCGGTATACGGACTCTGCAAAGTTAAGAAAAAAATACTTTTCAAGCGTAGCTTTTTTGCCGTTTTTTTCTTTCAGTCTCGCATATGTGTGGCGTGTGCTGCCTTGCTTCGTCCGTCAGAACTCCACCCGTGGGGTTTTGCCGCGCTTCAGTTCCGGAATGTTGTAGGAGTATTGCAGGTTGCGATAGAACTCTGCGGGGTCACTTTGTGGAAGCAGGAAGGGCTTATGAGCCTGCCCCCTACGGTCGATATAGGTGATGAAGATGCGCGTGTAGAGTCCATTTCCCCTCCGGCTGCTGAATGCCATCCATCGGCTGTTGTGGCTCCAGGAGTGGTAGCTTTCTGTGTCGTGGCTGTTGGCTGCTTTGAGCGGATAGCTTCTGCCACTATGCAGGTCGATAGTCCATAAGTCGGCATCGTGGTGCCAGATGGAGAAGGTGCCGAAGGCGTGGCGTGTGAACACGAGCAGGCGTCCGTCGGGAGAGATGCGCGGGAAGGAGACGCTTTTCCCCTCGCGCACAGCGTCGTAGACGGTTTCGACTTTGTTGCCGAACGTTCCGTGGCGGGCATCGAAGGCTATGCGGCAGAGGTTATAGTGCACCTTCTTGTAGTTCTCAGGCAACGAGTCGACGGCTTCGGCTGAGCAGAAGTAGAGCCATTTGCCATCGGGCGAGAAGGTGGGGAATGTCTCGAACTTCGAGGCCGATGCTGTGAGAGGTGATTTCAGAATGCGGTGGTGCTGAAGGTCGTAGACGTAGACATCCGACATCGTGTCGAAAACCTCTATGCGGTTGGTATGGTTGATGAAAGTCGATTGCGAGGTCTTGTTCGACGAGAAAGCTATGTATTTCTCTGATGGATGCCAGTAAGGATACACCAAGGGTGGCATGCCCTCGCGGTCGATGTGCTCAGCTTGCCCGTCTTTGACAAGATAGGTGCCTTTGTGGGCGGCACGCATGTGGAACACCATCTTGTCTGCCTGCTGGTTGGGAAAACTGTGGCAGTTGACACAGTTGTAGTCGGTCGTACTGTTGTCGACGATGGCGCTCTCATTGTAGTTTTCCAGATTGCGCTGATAGATGCCCATGTGGTACCACAGCCCGTAGCCCGGTGGAATGAGCCGGTAGGCCAGGTAGGAGTCTATGGAGTCGGCGGCCACCTGAATGGTGAAAGGCTTGAATGCTTCCCATCCGCTGCTGCCTTTTCTGCACACTGTCAGCTTGAGTGCTGAGCCGCGGGCCTTGCTGAGCAGCTCGTGCCACTCCGCGGGCCTGATGCTGAACTTACTGTCAGTGGTCTTCAGAGTGAGTCTGGTGCCTGCGCCTTCAATGATGAGCGCGTATCTGCAGGCACTGTTTCCGTGGCTGGCCACACAGAAGTTGAGGGGTGCTATGTTGGGCGGGATGGTCACACCTTTATAGTCGGGCCATATGTTCGGTGTGTGGTTGAGGTGGCGGCTCACTTTGATGTCGCTGCTGCATGAGGTGAGGAGCAGCAGGGCGAGGACGAACAAGGGGAATATCTTTCTCATTGCTGTGGGTTACAAAACATATAATAGAACCAGAAGGTGTTGCCATACTTAGCCTGCAGGGCGGCCATGGGGTTGCGGCCGGTGTCGCGGGCGAGAATGAAGGTCTGCTTGTAGTCGCGGTAGCGTTCCTCGGTATCGGTGCTCACGCCTAACGCTTTCCATGTCTCGGGCTTGCTTTCGTTGGCTGTCACCACGGCCTCTTGCAGATACTGGGGCATGGGAGAGAGGACAGGCGTATGGAGAAATTCCTTTATGAAATCGCTGATGCCCTGGATGTCACGGCCAACGATGAGCAGAGCTATGGCATAGTTGCGGGCATTACGGTCGTGGGGATTGGTGCGAAGGATGCGTAGCAAGTCGGGCAGCGGTCCTTGGCGAAGACTGAAACCGTCGGTGGCCGGCAGGTCACGCCGCTTCATGCCGTATTCGGCGTCGGCGGCTACCTTGCGGTCGTTGTAGAGATATTTCTGCTGTTCTCTGGCCCAATCGGCGTAGGCTACGGTGTGCTGCATCATGTAGAGATATTTCTCGGCCACTGCATAGTGCCCGTAGATGATGTTGCACTTTATCATCAGCTTCAGCATGGCAGGGTTGCCAAAGACGGCACACTCGTTGGCGTCGAAGGCTTTGCAGAGTGCAGCTCCGATGTTGCCCATCTCGTAATAGATGTGCGCCATGAGTGCCGACATGTCGGGAATGCGCCCGCTCATCTCGTCGGTGATGAGCAAAGCTATGAGGTTGCGTTGTGGATAGTTGAGGAGGTCGGTGGCGAGCTTTCCTTGTTTGAGTAGTGCCAGATTGACAAAGTTCATGTAGAGGGCGTTGTGCCCGCTTGTGGCATCTTCGAAGCCCAATATCTTTTCCCACTGGCCTGTCAGGGCGTAGTGCTGGAGCTGAGTGAAGGTGTACATCTTTCGATCGCCATGTTGTGACTGGTGCCACGACAGAATGCAGGCGGCAATGAGGAGCAGGGCTGTGAGGAGGATGCTCCTGAGGGGCTTCATCTCGGGCAGGAGGCTGATAAGGGCAGAGGCCACGATAAGCAGAGGCACTAACATGAAAGGAATGGAGTAGTAGAGTGAGGGCACGAGCATGGGCTCGTAGTAAGTGAAGAGGAAGGCCTGACGGAAGTACTCCATTTGTCCACTGCCTACGGCCCAGAGACCGAGGGCCAGAGCCGTGAGGGGACTTAGAATTTGCATCCATCCTTGTTTGCGTCTGAAGGAAACGTCAAGAAGAAGTGTGGAGACCGCAAAGACCGAGGCTACGGGGCCGGCGAGGAGGAAGAGCAGGACCGTGAGAGCCGATCCCAACAGAGCCCGCCATTCAGCCGTCAGCCTTGCGCCGGCGGCTGACCACAGCCATAAAGCCAGGCTCATGAGCAGGAAGGCTGTGAGCAGGTCGTAATGGGTATTGATGTCGTAGAGGTCGGCGCAGATATAAGCTATGGGCAGCAAGCATAGTGGCAGGAGGGTCAGTCGGTTGTTTTTACCCCGTACAGCTCTCCAAAGGGCATAGGCAACTGCCACACCGGTGGCTGCAGTGATGAGAGCTCCCATTTGTGGCAGATAGAACCACTGTACCAGGGCTTGGGCCAGCAAGATGGCTCCACCGCCCAACTGGGCAAGGCGTTCCAAGAGGATGCCACTGTCAAAGATGAATAGCTGGTGCTGCTCCCGGTAATAGAACAGGTATTCCTGATGGTTCTGCAGACAGTACCATAGGAAAAGGAATGCAATGAGTGCAAACAGGGGCGTTAGGAATCTTTTCATGTAAGTATCTTAGGTTTTCTCCTGTGCCCTTGTTGTCTGCATTCTGTTCTGCTTCACTGAAGGACCCAGTGGCTGACTTCACCGACAAAGTTACAAAGAAAGAATGATACAATAGGCTAATTTTAATGGAATTTTGTCCTGTTTTCGTCACTATTCGTTCGCAATGGTTTCAAATGTCAGAAGCATCCGGATTGGATGGTTGAGGCTGATGGTGCCCCGGTGCTATTCTCTGTTCTGCCGATGGTGGTTTCTGATTGGCCCGTAGCGTAAGTTCGCTCACGCGAATGGTACCTTTATGTGAACACATTTGCGATGGCTACCCCAACTTCTTCGGATGGCTCCCGCTTGAGCGGATTTCAGTCCTGCGAAACTTCTGTGGCAGTGGGTTGTTGACGGTCACGAAGTCCCACTGCCTTTTTGCTGAAATTTTATTGCACACTTGTTTGACTTCGGCTCAAAAAAGCGTATCAAAAATCAAAGGTCGTCGCGAAATTTGTAAAGAAAAAGAAACGCGAAAGTGCCAAAATACGGGCATATTTTGAAACAAAACTTACTTTGCTCTCAAATACGCCAAAATAGGAGGAATTTGTAATTGCTTATATATAAAGTGATTACATTTTTGTAGTCCTATTATAAGCCCCTAAAACCGCTTAAAAAGGCCCCAAAAAGCCCTATTTTGGCCTTGTAAAACATATGCTTTTAGCCGCTCGAAGTCCTATCTCGAGGCGCTCGAGGTACTTCGACGAGGCCCTCGAGGTCCGATCTCGAGCGAAAAGTACTCAAAAAAGGCTCTCAAAGCACTCGGATTTTCTCTATTTCGAGATTTTCATTTGTAAAGGATTCGGTTAGCGTTAGCATTATTTAACGCCCATTTTTCCGTATCAAAAATCAAAGTTTTCCATTGCACACTCTCTCCATTAGAAGCTCTTCTTGCCTCGACAACAAACGGTACCTATCAGCGTCACACTACCACTCAGAAGGAGCATAAGCGCTTGCGGAACTTAAATTCCTTATTATATATATATACCTTATTTTATATAGGCACTTTCAGCGAGTCCCCTGTCACAGAGGCAGAACGCCAGCGGGAGTAAAGGATTCACAGAAACATCAAAAGAAATAACGAATCTGTTAACATACGATGACAACAGAAAGAAATGATAACAAAAATTTGGAAGTTTAGAGAATTATATATAAATTTGCCTGCGATAGAAGAAAGAACGTTAAAGCAATATCCATGATCCGGCGAGACACACATCTAATGCCGGCTGTTGGTGAAAGAGAAAGATAACACAGAAAGCTGTCCCTGGGACAGAAGGCAGGCAAAGGACCATCGGCCCGGCTTGTTCGAATGGAAAAGGGGCGGTACACAATAATCCTACTTAATATCTCTTAATACTCTTTCTATGAAAGGAAAAAACAAGAAGAATTTGCGAAAGCAAAGCAGACAGGTCGCTTGCCTGTGTGCATTGTCGTTTCTTGCCATGATGCCTGCACCGACCTATGCAGGACCAGAGAGAAACCACGACGCCGAAGCCCTGCAGCAGTCCAGCAAACGGACTATTGAAGGGACTGTAACTGACGCCACCGGAGAGCCCATTATCGGAGCTTCGGTTGTAGAAAAGGGAAATCCCAAGAATGCCACGGTCAGCGATGTGAACGGAAAGTTCAAACTGGCCGTCTCGCCGGGGACAAAGCTGATTGTCTCTTACATCGGCTTCAAGCAGCTGGAGGTGACTGCAAGGGCCGATACCAAAATCACCATGAGTGACAGTTCTGAAAACATCGACGAGGTGGTAGTCGTTGCTTACGGAACGCGCGCTAAGAAGAGCCTCACGGGCTCGCTCTCACAAGTCAACACCAAGGACATTCAAGTTCAGAACACCACAACCGTCTCGCGTGCTCTCGAAGGTTCAGCCCCTGGTATTCAGATTGCTTCTGTCGACGGTCAGCCGGGTCTGGATACCGGTATCCGTATCCGCGGTGTAAGCTCAGCCAATGGCGACAGCTCCAACGCCCTGGTTGTGGTCGACGGTGTGATGCAGCAGACCAACAGCGAGACCGAGAACCCGTTGTCAAGACTGAACCCCGACGACATCGCCGACATCACCATTCTGAAGGACGCTGCCTCGACAGCTCTCTACGGTTCGCGTGCAGCCAACGGCGTTATCCTCATCACAACGAAGAGTGGACAGTCGGGCAAGGCCCGCATCACCTTCGATGCACGCTGGGGATGGAACTCGGCCGGTCCGCACGACTACAACAGCATGGACAGCGCTGCCGAAATCTATGAGTACACCTGGAAGTGTATCTACAATTCCTATCGCTACGGCGTGAGCAACGGACTGCCCGTGATGAAGAACGGTGTCTACACCTCCAACGTCAACAATCCTAACCACACCGACGAGGAAGCACGCCTCTTCGCCAGCCAGCACCTCTTCGACTACACTGGCAGCGAGACTAACTTCCAGAAGAACGCTCTCGGTAACGACATGGCCTACTACGTGCCTGGTGCCGTCTACACCATAACGGGCAAGGACAAGAACTCCAGTGCCACCATGAGCGGAGCCTATCTTGTGGACCCGTCAACGGGCAGAATCAATCCCAACGCCAAACTGCTCTACAACAACGAGACGATGGAGGATTTGCTGCTGAAGACGCGCTTCCGCCAGCAGTACA
>Ga0256406_1004131_pt1 | contig 17084 bp, 13 predicted proteins | sample RumenRJG_03DNA_FD_185986 | JGI IMG/M metagenome (GOLD analysis project Ga0256406, IMG submission 185986) | Bovine rumen microbial communities from Lethbridge, Alberta, Canada - RJG_03 | ecosystem: Host-associated > Mammals > Digestive system > Stomach > Rumen | place: Canada: Alberta | collected... | reverse complement strand
GCGCATGACCAACGGCGAGTTTGAGCGCACCGTCTACACCGGTGGCTACTCTGCGGCCACGCGCACGTATTACTTCAACACCTACGAGGACCCCGCGATTCGCAGCGTGTCGATGGACGACTGCGACACCGAGGGCACCGAGCTGGTGCAGGTGGCCGACCCGAGGGCGTAGTCCGGGGCGTTTGGGCTTCCTCCTGGCTGGTGCCTGGTGGCGCCTCGGCTTTGCCGGGGCGCCATTTTTGTTGCTGGCGCTCGTCGCCGCGGCAGGTTCTTGATGGGGGGTTCTCGGCGGTACGGCCTCCTCGGCGCCCTGCCTCTCTCGGCGCCCCGCCCTTCTCGGCACCCTGCCCCTTCTCGGCGCCCAGCCCCTCTCGGCGCCCTGTCCCTCCTCGGCGCCCAGCGGCCCCTCCGAGCGATCCGCCCCCTCCCGCGGGATTTCGCCATTTAGAATAATTCCGGACGTTTAGGCGGTTCTAAACGTCCGAAAAGCGCGCCATTACTTTAAAGACGCGACTTCTCGCCATTTAGACCCAGCTAAACGTCCGGAATCCGCGGAACAGCTCGACATCGGCCGAGACGCCCCTTCTCCTCAGCGATAGATCATCACGAGCTCCAACCAAGTCAATTGTGTTCAATTGGTTGCGTTCAATTAATGCCCCGGAATCGGCTGCTCGCCGCGCCATACTGGAAACGTCATCAACGACACCAGGCGACGCCTGGGGAAGGGAGCCATCATGGCATCCGAGAACACCACCAACTACCACGACTTTTCCGTCACCGCGCAGGACGGCAGCACCGTGCCCCTCAGCTCCTACGCGGGCAAGGTCCTGCTCGTCGTGAACACGGCCACCGGCTGCGGCTTCACCCCACAGTACGAGGACCTCGAGCGCATCTACGCCGCCCACCACGACCAGGGCCTCGAGATCCTGGACTTCCCGTGCAACCAGTTCGCCGGCCAGGCACCCGAGTCCGACGACGAGATCAACCAGTTCTGCTCGCTGAAGTTCGACACCAAGTTCCCCCGCTTCAAGAAGCTCGACGTGAACGGCGACACCGCCGACCCCCTCTTTGCCGCGCTTGCCACCGAGCGCCCCTTCCAGGGCTTTGGCGGCGGCCTCAAGGCTGCGGCGCTTGACAAGTTCGCAAAGGCCAACAACAAGAAGTTCGGCGAGAAGGCCTACATCATGTGGAACTTCACCAAGTTCCTCATCGACCGTGACGGCCACCTCGTGGCCCGCTTCGAGCCCACCACCGACATGACCGAGGTCGAGCGCGCGATTGAGGCGCAGCTCTAGTGGCGGCGGAGCCACTGTCGCAGACATCGAACCACGAGGCCCCCTCCGGAACGGAGGGGGCCTCCGCTGTGGATGCCCTGCGACTCGACAACCAGCTGTGCTTTCCGCTCTATGCCTGCTCTAAGGAGGTCGTGCGCAGCTACCAGCCTCTCCTTGGCCCTCTCGGCCTCACCTACACGCAGTATCTCTGCATGATGGTGCTCTGGGAGGAAGGCACCGCGACCGTGAGCCATCTCGGCGAGCGGCTCTACCTTGACTCGGGCACGCTCACGCCGGTCTTGAAGAAGCTCGAGGAGCGTGGCTACGTCACGCGCGAGAGGAGCGCCGCCGACGCCCGCGTGCTCGAGGTGAGCCTCACGCCCGATGGCCGAGCGCTCCAAGGCCGCGCCGCCTCCGTCCCGCAAAGGATGGCCTGCCACGTTCCCCTCACGGCCGAGGAGGCCGCGGAGCTCAGGCGACTCCTGGCAAAGGTGCTCGCAGGCGTGCGCGAGGGCGAGTGATTGGGCGTCCACCCCGTTGGACTTTGGAAGGAAGCAACCGTACATGAGTCTCATGCAGGATAAGGAAAGCTCAGACGAGAAGGTCCCCTCGCCCATCCCCACAACCGCACGCGAGAAGACCATCGTCCGCACCAGCATTCTGGGCATCGTGGCCAACGTGCTTCTCGCCGCGTTCAAGGCGGTCGTGGGCGTGGTCTCGAACTCCATCGCCATCACCCTCGACGCGGTGAACAACCTCTCCGACGCGCTCTCCTCGGTCATCACGATCGTGGGCACCAAGCTCGCGGGGCGCGCGCCAGACAAGCGCCACCCCATGGGCTACGGACGCATCGAGTACCTCACGGCCATGATCATCTCGGCGATCGTGCTCTACGCCGGCATCACGGCGGGCGTGGAGTCGGTGCAGAAGATCGTCTCGCCCGAGACGCCCGACTACTCGGCCGCCGCGCTGGTGGTCGTCGCCGCTGGCGTGGTTGCCAAGGTGCTTCTCGGCCGCCACGTGCAGTCCGTTGGCAGGCGCGTGAACGCCGACTCGCTCGTGGCCTCTGGGCAGGACGCGCTCTCCGACGCCGTGCTCTCCGTCTCCACGCTGGGCGCCGCCATCGTCTACCTGGTGTGGGGCGTGTCGCTTGAGGCCTGGGTTGGCGCGGTCATCTCCGCGTTCATCGTGAAGGCCGGCCTCGAGATGCTCTCGCAGACGCTCAGCCAGATCCTGGGCGAGCGCGTGAGCCCGGAGCTTGCCGAGAAGATCAGGGGCATCGTCGCCGAGGAACCCGGCGTGCTGGGCGTCTATGACCTCGTGCTTCACAACTACGGACCCGAGCGCCTGGTTGGGTCCCTGCACGTCGAGGTTGCCGACACGACCTCGGCCGAGGAGATCGACGAGCTCACCCGCCACGCGGAGGAGCGCGTGTTCGCTGCCACGGAGGGCAGGGTCATTCTCGTCGCCGTTGGCATCTATTCGAGAAACACCAGCTCAGAGGTGTCTGACATGCGCAAGTGCGTCAAGCGCATCGTGATGTCGCACGACCACGTGCTGCAGTTCCACGGATTCCACGTGGACGAGGGCCGCCATCTGCTCGAGTTCGACGTGATCATCGCCTTCGAGGCGCCCGACCGCCAGGGCGAGTATCGCCAGATCGTGCACGAGGTCGAGGAGGCCTACCCCGGCTACACCGTGCGCGCCACGCTCGACAGCGACATGACGGACTAGCGTCTCTCTTTTTGGCGTCATTCTCCGCGATGGCGCTCCAAGCTCACGCACGAGAAGGGCCCCGGACGACGACTGCCGTCCGGGGCCCTTTCAACGAGGCAAAGGGAGTTTCCTTTGCCCTATCGGGCGATGTTGTAGAACGCGGAGCGGCCGGCGTACTCGGCGGAGTCACCCAGCTCCTCCTCGATGCGGAGCAGCTGGTTGTACTTGGCAACGCGGTCAGAGCGGGCGGGGGCACCGGTCTTGATCTGGCCCGCGTTGGTGGCGACGGCAAGGTCGGCGATCGTGGTGTCCTCGGTCTCGCCCGAGCGGTGCGAGACGATCGTGGCGTAGCGGGCACGCTGTGCGGTCTGCATGGCCTCGAGGGTCTCGGTGAGGGTCCCGATCTGGTTGACCTTCACGAGCAGCGCGTTTGCAGCGCCCAGCTCGATGCCGCGGCGCAGGCGCGCGGTGTTGGTGACAAAGAGGTCGTCGCCCACGAGCTGCACGCGGGAGCCGAGGCGCGCGGTGAGCTGACGCCAGCCGTCCCAGTCCTCCTCGGCAAGGCCGTCCTCGATGGAGATGATGGGGTAGGACGAGACGAGCTTGTCCCAGTAGTCGACCATCTGCGCGCTGGTGAGCGTGCGGCCCTCGCCCTTGAGGACGTAGGTGCCGGTAGCCGCATCGTAGAGTTCGCTCGTGGCAGGGTCCATGGCAAAGACGAAGTCCTCGCCGGGCTTGAAGCCGGCCTTCTCGACGGCCTTCATGAGGTACTCGAAGGGCTCGGCGTTGGTCTTGAGGTCGGGCGCGAAGCCGCCCTCGTCACCCACGCCGGTAGAGAGGCCCGCGTCCTTGAGGACGCCCTTCAGCGTGTGGTAGACCTCGGCCGACCAGCGAAGCGCGGTGTGGAAGTTGGGCGCACCGACGGGCATGATCATGAACTCCTGGAAGTCCACGTTGTTGTCGGCATGAACGCCGCCGTTGAGGATGTTCATCATGGGCGTGGGCAGCGTGTGGGCGTTGGGACCGCCAAGGTAGGCGTAGAGGGGCAGGCCCGCAGACTGTGCGGCCGCGCGGGCGGTGGCAAGGCTCACGCCCAGGATGGCGTTGGCACCTAGCTTGCCCTTGTTCGGCGTGCCGTCGGCGGCGATGAGGGCCGCGTCAACGGCGCGCTGGTTGCGGGCATCGAGGCCCAGAACGGCCTCGCGCGCCTCGTTGTTCACGTGGGCGACGGCCTTCTCGACGCCCTTGCCCTGGTAGCGGGCGGCGTCGTCATCACGAAGCTCGACTGCCTCGAACTCGCCGGTGGAGGCGCCGGAGGGGACGATCGCCCTGCCAAAGCTGCCGTCGGCGAGAGTGACCTCCGCCTCGACCGTGGGGTTGCCACGGGAGTCGAGGACCTCGCGTGCGTGGACCTTCTCGATAGTGCTCATGACGTGCCACCTTTCATGTGGTTGCCGACGCGCGGTCGCTGGCTTTCCAGCGGCAAGGGACGCGCCGACTCCAATGTTTGCCGTTTCTTACTAAGGGCGATATACCCAAGTGCTACTTCGGATATCACATTAATTCTCGCAGATGAGAAAAACCGGATGCGCGGGAGTGGTGCGACGAGAAATGAAGGCGCGCCGCCGACGCAAGGATTGGGGAACGTCGGCGGCGCTTGTGCGTGCCGATTGGCCCGGGGAGAGGGTCCGAGCACTTCGGCGGGGTTAAACGAATCGAACGGATACGCGGTCTTTCTCGCGGTACTGCAGTGCTGCAGGTGTTAACCTCCTTTAACTATCGATAATAGTACACCAAGGTTAACTATTTGTGCGCGAGAAATCTGGGATAGCTCATTTTTTGTGGTTCCCCGTGGACGGTTCAGACGTGTTTCTCGGCGAGAAACTCCTTTCAGGGAATCACGAGCGAGAACCTACCTCGGCGTCATTTCGACGCCGAAGCGCAGGTAACAGCAGGAAGCAAGGACATAACCCTCGCTCGTGCGTCATTTTCTCGCCGGAGGGAACATCTCGTACGGCATCTCGTCAGAAACCCCCGTGCCGGCGCCATTTTCTCGCCGGAAGGCCCGTCTCGTACGGGTTCCCGTCCGGAACCCCCGTGCCGGCGTCGATTTCTCGCCGGAAGGCCAACCTCATACGGAATCCCGTCAGAAACCCTTGTTCGGGCGTCATTTTCTCGCCAAAGGGCTTATCCTCGCGACAACGACGTACACGCCCCCCGCTCCGGCGTCATCTCGACGCCGGAGCGCAGAAGTACGACAACCCTTACAGCACCTAGCACCAGACCTGCTCGGCAATCTCTCTCACCAGGCGCACCTTTGCCCACTGCTCGTCCTCGGTGAGCTTGTTGCCGATCTCGCATGACGCAAAACCGCACTGCGGCGAGAGGCACAGGTTCTCGAGCGGCACGTACTTCTCGGCCTCGCGAATGCGGGCAATCACGGACTCGGGGTCCTCCAGCGCAGCGGACTTGGTGGTCACCAACCCCAGTACGACCTTCTTGCCCGCGGGCACCTTGGCCAGCGGTTCGAACCCGCCCGAACGCGCGTCGTCAAACTCCAGGAAGAAGGCGTCGACATTCTCGCGGGCGAGAAGGAAGTCCGCCACGTCGTCGTAGCCGCCCTCGCAGGCCCAGGTGGAGTGGAAGTTGCCACGGCACACGTGCGTGTTCACCGTGAGGTCGGCGGGGTGCCCCTCCAGCGCGCGGTTGTTGACGTCGAGCAGCGCCTCCTTCACGCGCTCGAGGCCGGCGGCATCCGTCCCAAAGTACTGCTCGTCATGCGGGTCAACGACCAGGCCCCACGAGCAGTCGTCAAACTGCAGGTTGCGGCAACCGGCGGCATACACGTCGGCGATGAACGCACGATACGCGGCAACGACGTCATCTGCCAGCTCCTTCTCGCTTGCGTAGTACTTTTTCGTGACCTCCCAGCTAAGGGGCATCGCAAACTGCTCGAAGAACTGTGCGGGCGCCGGGATGGTGAGCTTGGCCACGCACTTCTCGTCCTCGAGGGCCTGCACAAAGCGGAAGTGCTCGATAAACGGGTGGCCTCCTCGGTAGGCAACCTTGCCGGTGAGGAAGGTGTCATCGATCTTTGCGGCCTCGTCGTGGAAGGGCAGGCCGGTCTCGGTGGGCTTGTGGGCCACGCCGTCAAACGCCCACATGAAGTCGAGGTGCCAGGTCTCGCGGCGGAACTCACCGTCGGTGATCACGCCCAGGCCAGCGGCCTTCTCCTTTGCCACCAGGTCGCGGATGCACTTGTCCTCGACGGCCGAAAGCTGCTCGGCCGAGATGCGTCCGGCCTTCCAGTCGACGCGGGCCTGCTTCAGGCGGGCGGGCCGCAGGAAGCTGCCAACCACGTCAAAGCGGTGTGGGGTCTTCTTGTCGTATGCGATGCTCATGGGGCTGCCTTTCTCTTGTCGTTGACAAGAGCCATGGTGCCTCTCGCGAGAGCCCAAAGGAACTATCGATACGCTATTGCCTGCCATAGCCAGAGGCTATGTACTTCTCAACATAGGAACTCAGGTGTTCGAGGTAGCGCTCCGCCATGGGCGAGAGGGGCCGGCGAGGCTGGTGGATGTAGCCCAGCTCCCTCACGCCACCGTCCTCGAGCGGAACTGACACGATGTTCTCGCCATTCAGGTCCACGCTCAGGATGCCCGAGGAGATGGTGTAGCCATCGAGGCCGATGAGCAGGTTGAAGAGCGTCGCGCGGTCCGTTACCACCACGGCCTTGTCCACCTGCTCGGTGATGTGGGGCTCCTCCGCAAAGAAGAACGAGTTGCGCGAGCCCTGGTCGTACGAGAGCCGCGGGTACGGCGCCAGGTCCGCCAGCGTCACGGAGTCGCGTTTGGCCAGCGGGTTGTCCCTGCTCACAAAGACGTGCTCGCGCGCCTCGAAGAGCGGCTCGAAGCGCAGCTCGGCGTCGCGGATGGCACTAGTGATGACCTCTCGGTTGAAGTCGTTGCGGTAAAGGACACCCAGCTCGGAGCGCTGCAGGCGCACGTCTTCGATGGTGCCAAAGGTGGTTCCCTCGCGCAGGCTGAACTCGTAGCGGCTCTCGCCGTGCTCGCGCACCAGCTCGGCAAAGGCGTTGACCACAAAGGCGTAGTGCTGGCTCGAGACGCCAAAGACGCGGCGCGGTGGCGTGCCGTGCTTGTACTGGGCTTCGAGGAGGTCAGCCTGCTCGACGACCTGCCGCGCGTACGAGAGGAACCGCGTTCCGTCTTCGGTGGGCACGACGCCCTTGCTGGAGCGCTCGAAGATGGCGATGCCCATCTCGGACTCAAGCTCGGAGATGGCCTTCGAGAGCGATGGCTGCGCGATGAAGAGACGCTGCGATGCGGCGGTAATTGATCCGGCCGTTGCGACCTCAACTACGTAGCGAAGCTGCTGGAGTGTCATGGCTGTGCTCCCCTCCCCGAGTTGGCGCCAGAAGCGCGACGCACGTCGACCGATGGTACCTGACAAGCAGCGTCTACGGAAACGCAGCCTGCGTTTGCCGAAAAGTGCACACGATTCCAAGTCGCGTGAGACGTACTAGGCCGAGCACCCTGATGCTGGCACCGAAACTGCGCGCCCTGCGGAACAAGATAGCCAGGCGGAGGCCGTCAGCAACTCGAATCTGCATCGAAACGCCTCCCGTTACACTGTTTTTCGCACTTGTGCATCGAACTGGCCTTCGTTACACGAGGTTCTGGGAGGAGTCCAAGTAGCAGCTGTCATATCTTGTAGCAGTAAACCATTTTTACACTATATGTAGTATGTATGAGGTACCTGATACTTGAGGGGTTCTCGAAACCTCATGTAACGAAGGCGAGTTCGGCGCAACGAGCCGTAGATTAGTGTAACGAAGGGCGTTTCGATGCAATCCGAGCAGAAGCCCCAAAACGGAGGCCAAGAAGAGCGCGCCTAGCGAGTCGCTCGCTGCCGTCGCTCCAGAACGCTGGGGCAGGGTGTGTACAGGTCCAAAGGCCCGCCCCCTGGCTAAACAATCCTGCGTTATGCCTTCTGTGAATGGCGTCCAATTGTCTACTCCCACGACTAGAACGCTGACGTCAGAGCATAATGGTAATGACTACTAATAACTGACACGCACCGCCTCTGGTGGCGCACTCCAACACACGGAGGTTGGCATGAACATTCAGGAAGAGCTGACAAAGCAATTTGGAGCCGAGAAGACTGGCGGCCATGGGGGTCTCGAGATTCTCAAGCACATCGGACCCGGCCTCTTGGTAACCGTGGGCTTCATCGACCCAGGCAACTGGGCATCGAACATGGCGGCTGGCTCGCAGTTTGGCTACTCGCTCCTGTGGGTGGTGACGCTTTCGACCCTGATGCTCATTCTGCTGCAGCACAATGCCGCTCACCTTGGAATCGCCACCGGCGAGTGCCTGGCCGAAGCAACACACAAGCATTTCCCGCGCTGGCTCGGCACGGCAATTCTTGCCACCGCGTACGCCGCGACCGTCGCCACGGCAATGGCCGAGGTCCTCGGCGGGGCAATCGCACTCCAGATGCTCTTTGGCCTGCCGGTTCGCATAGGCAGCATCATCGTTGGTGTCTTCTCGGTCGCCATGCTGGCAACCAACTCGTACAGGCGCATCGAACGCTGGATCATTGCGTTCGTCTCGCTCATCGGGCTTGCGTTCCTGGCCGAGCTGGCACTCGTGAACGTCGACTGGCCACGAGCGGCTGTCTCCTGGGTTGTACCAAGCTTTCCCGCAGGCTCGGCGGCAATCGTGATGAGCGTGCTGGGCGCCGTGGTCATGCCGCACAACCTGTTCCTGCACTCTGAGGTCATCCAGAGCGTCCACTACGAGGAGCAGGGCGAGAAGGTCATCCGCGAGCGCCTGCGCTACGAGCTCTTCGACACGCTCTTCTCGATGGGCGTGGGCTGGGCGATAAACTCCGCCATGGTGATCCTTGCGGCCACGACGTTCTTCACCCAGGGCGTTGTCGTAGACGACCTCGCCACCGCAGCGGCGACGCTCTCCCCCATCCTGGGCTCGGCGGCAACGTTCATCTTTGCTGTGGCGCTGCTGCTGGCAGGGCTTTCTTCCTCAGTCACGGCAGGCATGGCGGCAGGCACCATCAGCGCGGGCATGTTCGGCGAGGAGTACGACATCCACGACCGTCACTCCTCCGTGGGCGTGGCCCTGTGCATGGGCGTGGCGACCCTGGCCTGTCTGCTGGTTCGCGACACGTTCCAGGGGCTGGTGCTCTCGCAGGCGCTGCTCTCGCTGCAACTCCCCATCACCATCTTCACGCAGATTCACCTGACCAGCTCCAAGCGCGTGATGGGACGTTACGCCAACTCGCGGCTCACGAACGCGCTGCTGCTCGCAACGGGTATCGTGGTAACTGCAATCAACGCGGTCTCACTCGTGGGTTAGGGGCTTCATGGAAACTGTCGCCATAGCCGCCGTCTGTCTGGCGGTAGCAGGCCAGGCGTGGTTCTGGTACCTCCACGCGCACGAGCAGCGCAGCCTCTGGTACGGACTGTCGTTCATTTTTGCGGCCGGGACGGCCATCATTGCCATCGAGGTGCTGCTTCTACAGGCGCTCTCGCTCGAGAGCCACCCCACCGCCGAGCGGATAAACCTCGTGGTCATTGGTGCTATGGCAATCGCACTCCTTGCCTTCCCCATTGCCCTGGTGGCAACCCTCGTCGTCTCCGGCATCCGGCTCATCCGACGCGAAGGCGCAAACCCACGCAACATGCTCTCACTTGGACTGGGAATCCTCATGGTTGCCTATGTGATCGTCTGGCCGCAGGTACGCAGCGCTCTCACCAGCGTGCCCGTGCTCGGCTACGCACTTGACCTGGTCTTTGGCTTTGCGGCAATACTCTTGGGCATCGCGGGCGTGGCGTTCACGCTCTACACCATAAGTGGGCTTGCCGCGCAGATTCCGCACCGACACCGCCACTACCAGCGAATCGTCGTGCTTGGCTCCGGGCTTCTGCCCAATGGATCGGTGACGCCGCTCCTTGCCCACCGGGTGGAGCGCGGAGTAGAGATGTGGCGCAGAAACCCTGGCTCAACCCTGCTCATGTCCGGCGGCCAGGGCACCGACGAGGCTCAGCCGGAATCGCACGCCATGCGTGCATACGCTGAGTCGCTCGGGGTCCCATCGAAGGCAATCCTTGTAGAGGACAAGTCCACCAACACGATGGAGAACCTGCGCTTTAGTGCCCGGCTGCTGGAAGAGAAGGACGCAGGCGAGAAGGACGCCGGCACGGGTAACCACCCCGATCGCATCCTCGTTGTGACGGATGACTACCACGTCTTCCGGGCGTTGCTCATCACTCGTGAGCTGGGCGTTCCCGCAGACGGCGTTGGCTCGCACGTACGGCTGTACTTCTCGCTCAACGCGCTGGTCCGCGAATGGGTCGCATACGTCTCGCTGCGTCGGGGCTTCTACACCAAGCTTGCCATCGCGCTGCTGGTAATCTACCTGATTGCGGCGAGCTTCAACGCGGCGCTTGCGCCGATGCGTTAGAGCGACGCCGGCGGGCTTTACCCCCGCTGACGCCGCCTGTGCACGCGGTGCACCACCACGTCGACGGCGACGCCCGCCAGCGCAACGGCAACCACCACAACCGCCCACTCACGCGCGCCCCAGTGGCGCTCCGTGACGGCCGCCTGCTCGTTCGCCTCTTCCGGCACGTAGTCCGTTCGCTCGCAGTGCACCAGCAGCCGGTGGTCGTTCACGCCATATGGCGTGCAGGTGACAAGCGTGAGCAGGTCCTCCCCCGGCGCGATCGCCAGTGACGAGGTCTCGTCCGGCCAGACCACCTCGGAGGAGACCACGCGGTAGGCGTACACGTCGCCCATGGTGTGCAGCAACACCAGGTCGCCGGGTTCAAGCTGCCGGATGTCGTCGAACATGCGGAGGTTTCGCATACCGGAGTGCGCCGTGATCACGCAGTGGGTCGACTCCCCGCCCACGGGCAGGCTCGTCCCCTCTACGTGCCCGACGCCCGCCATGAGCGCAGCGTCACTATTGATGAGGGCGTAAACCGCCTTGTAGAACTTGGCCGCAATGATGTCGTTGTACGTTAGGCCAGACGCAGTGGTCCCACCTCTAAAGTACAGGGAAAAGACTTGCTGCATGAATTCAACGAGCTTCTGGTAATTCTCAGAGCTTGAATCCTTGCTGCTCTCATAGGTAAAGACGGTGTCCCCTAGGATAATTGGATAGTCGCTCCTCAGGTTGTCCGGGGCCTGCAGGGCATCATTGAATTCCTGGAGCGTTGCCCGTGGCGTACCAGAGACTACCTTATAAAGGTTAAGCCCGTTATAGTTATAGCCCGCATAGAGGAGTGCCTCCAGTTTGTGCATGCAGGCTTCATACTCCTCTTTCGAATTAAAGCTAGCCTCAGTGAGATAGCCCTGCGTATAGTCTGGAACAGTGGGTATTTCTTTCGTAGCATGCGGCCAGTGGGCCTTGTTGTTCATGCAATACAGGATGATCCTGGTGCTCGACGTGTCATTGGGCGTGCTGTACACAGAGTGGATGCCCGTATTAGTGTCGTAGTAGATCTTCTCTGTCACCGTCGTGTCCCCAGACGCTACCGCCACAGCGGTGGCCTCGTCGGCCTGAAGCGCTGCGAGAAGTCCCTGGGCCCCGCTCGTCTCGGAAGAAGACGCCATTCCGTTTGAGAGAAGCGTCGTGGTAGTCGTTGATGTGTCTTCGCTGGTACTGCTCGCACCGGACTCGCTCGTACCCGAGTCCGAGCCAGCGGCCCCGCTTGCCTCCCCCGTTGTTAGCGTGGTGCCGGCAGCGTTGGGCGCGCCCGTCTCGGTAGTTGAAGATGTTGTGCCCGACGAAGCATTGTCTGTCGTCGCGCTATCCGCGAGTGCCCCTGCAGGCAAAAGACAAAGCGCGAGCGCAAGCCCCACGACCGCCATTAAGGCAAGCGCAGGTAGATAGGCGCGTCTCGTGTTTCTCATGTACGCTCCATCAGATAGCTTTGTTACATATTTGGTAGCATTACACGTTACATCGCACTATAGGTGAAGCAACCAAACATGGCGCCGACAATTCCAGCTTTTTTCGAGGTTTTGGCACGCAAACTTGACACGAATGCGGGCGTCTCGAAGCCGTGAGACGCCCGCATTGCTCTCTCGCCTGCCTACCCCACAAGCGAGAGGATCTCGGAGAGCCCCTTCTTGCCAAAGCTCACGCGCTCGCCCGTACCGTCGTCCACCACAAGGCACGGGACGCTCATCACGTCGTAGCGCTCGCGCAGCGCCGGGAAACGGTTGACGTCGTAGACGTCGGCCGTGACCAGCGGGTTGTTTGCGGCAATGCGCTGACACGCCACCACGACGTCGGGACACATGGTGCACGAGAGTCCCACGAGCACGCGCATGCCCACCGGACGGTCGATGCTCGCGATGGCATCGCGGTCCTCGTTGGCGATGGGCTGGCCGGGACCGGACGCGTTGTAGAGGCCAAGCACAAAGGACGTGAACTCGTGCCCGCCGGGAACGCCGTGGAAGCGCATGCCCGTCGACGTGCCGTCGGTCCGAACGACCTCAACAAAGGGCAGCTCAGTAGGGTCGTCGGTGGTGACGCTCGCCTCCTCCACGGCGAGAAGGTCCGTCTGCGCGGCGAGCGCCTCCATGTAGGAGCGCAGCTCCGTTGAGACGTCACCGCCATCGAGGTGCAGGCGCAGCGCCAGCGGGCTCTGCATGCGCGAGAAGACCGCCTGGAGCTGGGCCGCCATGGCGTCGTCGATGGGAGAGCCGGGCGTGCTGGCAGCCGCCACGGGCGCCGCAGCCGCAGGCTTCTCGGCCACGTCGCGCGTACGGCTGGCGGGCTGCGCGGGCACGATGCCTGTGTGCTCGCGAGCGGCCTTGAGGTAGCGCTCCATCTCGATGGCCGTGGCCGCGCCCTCGCCCACGGCGGTGGCGACCTGGCGCAGGCGCTTCTGACACACGTCGCCTGCGGCGAAGAGGCCGTCGGCGCTCGTCATCTGGCGGTCGTCCGTAATCACGTAGCCCTGCGGATCGAACTCGGCCACGCCCGCCACCAGCGAGGTTGCCGGTGCGTAGCCCACAAAGACAAAGACGCCCACGGGGCCGCCGTCTGCCGAGGAAAACTCGTGCTCCTCGCCCGTGGCGCGGTCGAGCCAGCGGACGCCCCGCACCACGGAGTCGCCCTCCACGGACAGGAGCTGCGCGTTTGTCCGCACCGTGATTTTCTCGTTGGCATAGGCCTCGTCGGCTGTGGCCTTGGCGCAGGTGAAGTCGTCGGTGTAGACCAGGATGGTCACGTGCGAGGCGTACGTAGTGAGAAAGACCGCCTCCTCTGCCGCGGCAAAGCCGCCACCCACCACAAAGACCTCGCGCCCGGTGAAGAACTCACCGTCGCAGGTGGCGCAGTACGCCACGCCGTGGCCGCGGAAGCTCTCCTCGCCCTCGAAGCCGGCGCTTCTCGGCGAGGCGCCCGTGGCGAGAAGAACCGCCAGGCAGCGGATGTCGCCGCGCGAGGTGTGCACCACCTTGACGTCTGCCGCGAGGTCGAGCGACTCCACCGTTGCAAGCAGCATCTCTGCGCCAAAGGCCTCCGCCTGGCGACGCATGGTGTCCGTGAGCTGCTCGCCGCTGGCGCTGAGCACGCCGGGGTAGTTCACGACCTCCGAGGTGATGGTGATCTGGCCGCCAAAGTGCTCGCGCTCGACAACCAGCACGCGATAGCGGGCGCGAGCGAGGTACAGCGCAGCCGTGAGCCCGGCCGGGCCGCCGCCAATCACCACCGCGTCGTAGACGTTCTCGACGTTCTTGTCGTTGCCGTTCTCGCTCATCTCTTTCCTCCCCCGCCGCGCGCGGCGAATCGAAGGGCCCGCCGAAACTGCCGACGGGCCCCTAAGCTTGTGGTTTGTCTTGCTCGCCAGGGCTCTTCCTACAGCTGGCCAACGAGGTCAAGCGACGGCTTGAGGGTCTCGGCGCCCGGCTGCCACTTGGCGGGGCACACCTGGTCGCCGTGCTCGCGCACGAACTTGGCGGCCTGGACCAGGCGCAGGAGCTCCTTGGCGTTGCGGCCGATGCCGCCGGCGGTGACCTCGTAGACCTGAATCCTGCCGTCGGGGTCAACGATGAAGGCGCCACGCTCGGCAAGGCCGTCGGCGGGGATCAGGACCTCGAAGTCCTCGGCGAGGACGTGAGCGGGGTCTGCGAGCATGGGGTAGGTCACCTTTGCGATGCGCTCGGACTCGTCATGCCAGGCCTTGTGGACAAAGTGGGTGTCGCAGGACACGGAGTAGACCTCGCAGCCCTCGGCCTTAAAGGCGTCGTAGTTCTCGGCCAGCTCCTCCAGCTCGGTGGGGCAGACAAAGGTGAAGTCGGCGGGATAGAAGAAGAACAGGGCCCACTTGCCCAGGACGTCGGACTTGGTGACGGTCTTGAACTCGCCGTTCTGGTAGGCCTGGACTGTAAACTCGCCGATTTCCTTGTTGATGAGGGACATGTGATGCTCCTTCTCTGCTTGCTAGGTGGTCTTTGTCGTACCACTATTGGTACTGAGACTTATTATCGATATTGAAGCAGGGATTGCAAGGGTTTATTTGAACTAATTTCTGGACAGCAGACCTTCCCCTTCTGCATCGTCACCCGCCCCCCTCCCCCCGTTCTTTATCGGTATCTGTGAAAAGCGCTTCTTGCCAACTGGGAAAACGCAACGCCCGGTTCACAGATACCGATAAAGAACGCGGGGAGGAGAGGCCCGGCCGACACGCTGTGCACGAAAATTACGGTTGCCGGTCCAAATCCGAGGTTCCGCTTAGTATCACCCCGCTGGTGCCATTTCCCTACCTGCGGCTCCGCAAAAAGTTAGTTTCTTCGTACTCGGCATTTCGCCCAAAATGGACCGGCAACCGCAATTTTTGGACAGAGGGTCACGGCGTGAGGGCAGCCGGTCCCTCCTGTGCCGCCTGATTCCCCGCCCTCTCCTATCGCCCGCCCCCCTTCTTTATCGGTATCTGTGAAAAGCGCTTCTCGCCAACTGGGCAAACGCAGCGCCTGGTTCACAGATACCGATAAAGAACGGGGGGAGGAGGGGGGAGGCAAGGGTACTGTTGTCCAACTCACTAGTGCACACTAAATGAGATATAGTCCTAGTATTAATTGGGTATCATCACCATGTAATTAAAGAAATCGCTGGGCAAGAGACCAAGACAGCCAAGAAGCCCAGGTCACGTACGAAGAGCAGGAGCGCGTCATGGAGAGAAGAAAAACGCGCCAGCGCCAGCTGGTGCTTGAGGCGGTGCAGGAGCTGTGCGACCACCCAACCGCCGACGAGATATACCTTCGCGTGCGCGAGCAGGACGACCACATCAGTCGTGGAACCGTCTATCGCAACCTTCACCTGCTCGCGGATACCGGTGAGATCCTCTCGGTGAAGACGCCAGGCGGCGAGCGCTTTGACCGGCGCATGGACCAGCACGCACACCTCGTGTGCTCGGAGTGTGGCTCCGTAATCGACGTGCCCATCCCCGACCAGGCGGATTTCTGTCACCAGATCGAGCGCTCCACGGGCTACGCCAGCGTCTCGACCAGCACCATCCTCACCGGCGTGTGTCCTGCGTGCCGGGAGCGAATGAGTCGCGAGAAGGCCGAGCCGCCCGCAGGACGTCCCAGCGAGAACTAGGGCTACATCGCCCGCCCGCCGTTGGACGCGAGCCCGCCGACGGCACGCCACTCGCGCGGCGTGGACCCCATGGTGTCCGCAAAGGCCTTCGCAAACTTGGACGGGTTGGAGTACCCCACCGAGGCGGCAACCTCGGCGATGGGCAGGTCGCTCTCGAGCAGGGCCTCTGCGGCCAGGCGCACGCGGTACTCCCGATACCAGGTGTAGATGGGCACGCCAAAGGTCTCGCGGAAGGCCTCCTTCAGGATCGTGGGAGAAGTGCCGCACATGGCCGCCAGCGTGGGAATCGTCTTTGGCCGCGAGACGTCACGCAGCATCTCCTGCTGGGCCTGCAGGGCAACGCGCAGGTGACGCACGTGCGCGTCGCTGTCCCTACGCCCCTCCACCCCACGATGAGAGACGCCGGAAAGCGCCGTAATACAACGGAGAATCTCCACCGCCTTAAGGCGCAGGTAGCCAACGTTGCCCTCGTCCACCAGTGGATACGCCTCTGAGAAGACGCGCACGAGCTCCGCGTTGTCATGCGCGAGCACAACCGGGCGCTCGGGCGGCACCATCCGAGCAATGACCTCCACGTTGACGTCGAAGCCGGAGAACACGCGCCTCATGTCCGCAGGGAGCCTCCTGCTGTCAACCGAAAGGCACATTCCCCCGACGGGGCCGTCGCGAAGCTCGACTCCCACCGCCTCGACGCTCGTGCCGAGGACCGCCACGTCGCCCTCGGCAATCTCGATGCGACCTCCGTCCGGCAGAACCAGCACGCAACGGCCTCGACAGACATGGACAACGCGGAGAAGGCCGGGCACGGGGTAGAGCGTTCCCCTTCCCTGCTCGGGCTCGAGCAGCCCCCAGGTAACGACCATCCCCCGAGCCAGCTTGAGGCAACGCAGGGCATAGCCCGCCTCCGCCGGTGCGGTCCGCGCACGAGAGCTCATCGACGCTCCCCCTCGCACGCACGGCGCACCTCGACGCACGTCCCCGCAACGGCAACAGACATCGCAACTGCGATCAGCATGTCCATGTTCAACACCTACTTCCTTCTCGCGCGGGCGCCGCTCGGAACTGGGCCGAACGACGCCCGACGACGACCCTCGGCAACGCGGCTGAGGCAAGAGCAAGGGCCCTCCCCGCGGTTTCGCGGGGAGGGCCGCACGGAGCGCCATGCCTAGGCGACGGGCTCCTCGGCGAGGTTGCCAAGGATGTGCTCGTCCTTCTCGTCCCACTTGGGCATGGGGCGGAAGAGCTGGAAGAGCATGAGGGCGAGCAGAACGAAGGCTACAACGGTCCAGAACCCAAAGTTCCCAAAGACAAAGAGCTCGTAGAACTGGTTGATGAGAAGGCCCACGACCCAGCCAAAGCCGCACTCGTAGCCAATGGCGAACCAGAACCACTTGGGGTCGTCCATCTGCCTGCGGATGGTGCCCATGGCGGCAAAGC